>Ga0187777_10001876_pt1 | contig 13530 bp, 9 predicted proteins | sample 1015_Q2_SP5_10_M_FD_132416 | JGI IMG/M metagenome (GOLD analysis project Ga0187777, IMG submission 132416) | Tropical peat soil microbial communities from peatlands in Department of Meta, Colombia - 1015_Q2_SP5_10_MG | ecosystem: Environmental > Terrestrial > Soil > Wetlands > Peat | place...
CCGCCGGTTTTTACACAATCGCCTAGAAATCACCCCGGATCCCAACCATGCCACTACGACATTCCTTAAAGCAATTGGCTGTTGCCTGTTTATCTTCTGTCGCTACCATGGTCTGCATGGCACAGCCATCTTGAGCCGATATCCCATTCGCAACCCGCGCATCTTCCGATTGCCAGTTTGCTATGACTGGTACGCGCAGGAAGTGAAGGCAGCTTCGAAACTCGAAGTCGGGCGTCGATGGTCCGCCAAGAAGTTGTTCAGGGAACGCATCGAGCGTGAAATCCGCCATGGTGGTCGAATGGCCCTGATCACCGAGGTTGCCATCCCGGATCTGCCGACCGGCAACGCAACCATCGTCGCTCCTCATCTGGAAAATAAATGCTCGCCGGCTTGCCGCCGCAAACAGATGACCGCTCTTCTCAATGAAATACAGCTGGACAAGAATCCGGTCATCATCGCCGGAGACATGAACACAACCAGCAAAACCAATACGCCAACTTCGGTCCGCAATGAGATCATGAGCCGGGTCAAGGACTACAAATTCTGGGCCAAACAGGCAGTCTCCTACTTTCACCCGCTTGGATCTTCAAGATCACGCTCTTCCCGGTCAAATACCTTCACGGCTACAACGACCCCACCGCCTTTCATGTGCCGATTCTCTGGGATAACGAGGAACGTCCGCTCTTCAGAACCATCGAAAAGTTCCGCTTCTCCGACGAACACGCGTTCGATTTTCGCGGACTTCGGCAAAATACCTCGCCCCCTCGCAAACGTACATTGGCGGATAGCAACGCGCGCGCAGGAAAAGGATTCGTGCCCACATACGCTTTCAATCGGGACTTTTACGGCCTAGTGGGGCGATTCAAGCTCGACTGGGTATTTGTAAAACCTTTTATCCAAAATCCCCGCGACAAGGGACAGACTAACCGCTTCGCGCCTCACTTCCCTGCCACCATGCGCGAGCTCAATGAATCAGTTGCTGACCGCATCTCCGATCACGCCCCGATGACCGTCGACCTTCCACTTCGCGATCTGCCCTGACTCTTAGAAGCCGATCGGTCCCTCAAGATTTCGCTTAGCGGAAAAAAAAAGGGGGAGCTTTTTCAGCTCCCCGCCCAGGTTAGATGATTTAGAAGTTGATCTTGGCCACAGCTTGAATGATTCGCGGCCGATTCACAGTACCCAGAATTGAACCAGATCCGGTCGCTATGTCGATCGCACCGTAATTGCCGTTTGGCCTCCCGTAAACGCCCCGTACGGACTGTTCGGCCCCGTGGACTGTCCATGTTCTCAGGCCGCGCTTTGTCTGGCCTCCTGCGAAACCAGGGCCGGAACATAGGGAAAGGTTCGCGATGGCTTCGAGGTAACCGATTCTTTGCCGATGCCGAGACGAACCGGGGTATTCGCGGCCAGAGAGAACATAACGTCCGGTGCGTTATCAGTAAGCGAACGACCATTCCAGTCGGCAAAACCAAACACAGCCGGCGTGCCGATCTCATAGGGAAGAATATTCGGGAAGAACCGGTGCGCCACTTTCTCAGCATAAGCGTGCGGATCTTCTGCGGTACCGTAGGCGTTGACCACCCCGGCGATCGCCTTGATGACGCCCTGTCCATAGGTCGCAAAGTCATCACGGGGGCGTCCCGCATTCAGACGGTTGCCAAGATCTTCGTTGTACTGAGCGAAGAGCGGAGGGATCATGGGGAGGCCTACTCGGTTGATCGAGCGCCATCCGCCAGCGTCCGTTGCAAGCGACGACACCGCCCAAATTCCAATTCGGCGGTTGCCGACGGTACCGGCGAGCAATTGCTGATCGGGCACCTCTAAGACAATCGAATGCACAGTATGGCCTGCGAACAGGTTCTTCGCGCCAGCAGGATCCCAACCGGATAGATTCACTGTTGTGCCGTCCTGAAAAGCATGACCCACCGCGTGCAGCACATCGGGCTCAATCCAGAACGGGTCTCCGGCTTTGTCCGCCCACACGCGCAGACCGGCCGCCGGGGCTATGATCTCACCTGTTGTTCCCTCAGCGACCACCACACCAGGCGAATGCGGATCGACGGCCTCGGAGCCAACGATATGCCGCACGTTGTACTCTTGCTTGCCATTCTTATCACGCTCGGCGAATGTGAATCGATAGGTGATGTCTTCGATAGCGTCTCCGTTGAGATCGATTTTGAACTCGTACATTCCTTCCGGATGGTAACCGGGCACGGGGATCGGACCAAAGATCGAATGGCAAACGTTGATGACAAACACCGTACCCATTTGCCCGCGGAATACGTACAGATCGGTTATATCGAGGCGAATGTCCTGCCGAGCAATTGGCGAATCGAGGTGATGGGACATGGCTATTCCTTTCGCTGGGATCGAAGCGTCTTCTTTCCGGCCACGTGTATTTGTACGGGAGGCGTGTTCGAGCGCGCATCACCCGATGCAGTGTTTTTTGGCTACCACAATCGAGGTAGAACTCCACATTGTCCCTACTAAGATTGTCCTTTGCGGTATCTTGGCAGGGATATCCTCCGACAGTTATCCTCATCCTCAGAATCCTGGGCCGCTCGGATCTGACCTTTCGCCGATCATGGGATTGGCCTTTTGTACTGGTCTTTGCCTGCTTTTCCCAATCTGCACATCGTCCTTCCGGGACGTTGTTTCATACAGTCATCGCGTCTAAAGTCCCTCGATAACACCCAAAGATTTATCCGATTGATCGCTCAAGAACCGTAACGCGTAATTCGCCACCGTCGCGCCATCAACAACCAAAGCTGAGCAGCTATTGCGGTGGGAACCCGCGCGAATGGGGACTTCAACATGAGCAACTGGAAAAAAGCAGCGGCAGTGGTTTTATTCTTTGCTGGAATTACCCTGGCAGGCTCCCAGCGAGTGGCCCGCGACCCTGGACCTAGATCCGGGCCGGCTGGCGCGGGCAGTTACTATCCAACCCTGAATGCAACCGAGCAGGCCGCCTTTGCCAACGGCATTTCCCAATTTGTGGAAGATGAGGGTGTTCCCGATGGTCCGCCGGGCACTGGCAATGGCGGGCTTGGTCCTGGATTCAATAGCACCAGCTGTGGTTCTTGTCACGCTCAACCTGCGACATTGGGAACAAGTCCTGCCGTCAATCCCCAAATCGCCGCGGCCACAGAGATGAATGCTTCCAACAACATCCCGCCGTTTATTCTCTCGAACGGTCCCGTCAGAGAAGCTCGTTTCGTGAGAAATCCTGATGGCACTCCCGATGGCGGGGTGCATGATCTTTTCACAATTGCCGGCAGAACCGATGCTCCCGGGTGCAATCTGGCTCAACCTGACTTTGCCGCTCAATTAGCTGCCAACAACGTGATTTTCCGAATTCCAACGCCCTTGTTTGGATTGGGATTGGTGGATAACACGCCTGACTCTGCCCTTCGAGCCAACCTTGCTGCGAGGAGTGATCGCAAATCAGACTTGGGTATCCACGGCCATTTCAACCTCAGTCCAAATGATGGAACCATCAGTAAGTTCGGCTGGAAAGCTCAGAACAAGTCTCTAAACTTGTTTGCGGGAGAAGCCTACAACGTTGAAATGGGAATCACCAACGATGTAATGCCCGATGAGAGGAACGCCGCACCGGGATGCGTTTTCAACTCTACGCCCGAGGATTCGCACGCCGCCGCCTCAAACGGCATATCTGACCTGGATTCGTTTGTGGACGCTATGCGATTGTCCGCCCCGCCCACACCTGCGCCTCCTACCACACATACGCAGCAAGGGCTGGAGGTGTTTCATCGAGTGGGATGCATCCTTTGCCATTCCGAAACTCTCAGCACATCCTCCTCAATCTTCACCGGAATGAGCAATGTCACCTACCATCCGTTCTCCGATTTCGCCCTGCACCACATGGGCACAAGACTTGCGGATGGTATCACCCAGGGTGCCGCCGGTCCCGATGAGTTTCGTACCGCACCGTTGTGGGGCGTAGGGCAGAGATTATTCTTCCTTCACGACGGTCGCACTTCCGATCTTCTCAACGCGATCGAAGAACACCGCTCGCCTGGATCGGAAGCCAACGCCGTAGTCGAGCGATTCAATCATCTTTCATCCGAACACAAACAGGCTCTTTTGGACTTTCTGCGGTCATTGTGAGTAAAGTAACGACGCGGGAAGCTATTGCGATCGCTGACCTGATGAAAAGCGCCTGGGCCAAGCAATTGCGCGACCTTACCCGTTGTCCTCCCCCACCTTGAGGACAGCCAGAAAAGCTTCTTGCGGAATATCGACCCGGCCAATCCGCTTCATGCGCTTTTTGCCTTCTTTTTGTTTCTCGAGGAGCTTGCGCTTGCGCGTGATGTCGCCGCCATAGCACTTTGCCAACACGTTCTTCCGCATTGCCGGCACAGTTTCGCGGGCAATAATCTTCGCCCCCACCGATGCCTGAATCGCCACTTCGAACATCTGCCGAGGGATCAACTCTTTCATCTTGGCTGCCAGCGCTCGTCCTCGTTCATAGGCAAAATCGCGATGCACGATGACTGAAAGTGCATCCACCGGCTCACCAGCTACCAGAATATCCAGCTTCACCATCGGCGATTCCCAATACCCCGACAAGTGATAGTCGAGCGACGCGTACCCGCGCGAAACAGATTTCAGCCGGTCATAAAAATCCAATACGATCTCATTCAACGGCAACTCGTATTGCAGCATCACCCGCGACGAGCTCACGTATTCAAAACTCTTCTGCTTTCCCCGCTTTTCCTCCACCAGCGCCAAAATTCCGCCCACATATTCTTCGTTACTCAAAATGGTAGCCAGGATCACTGGCTCTTCCACTTTGCTGATTTCGCTTTGCGGAAGCCAGCGGGAGGGATTGTCGACTTCCACAACCTGCCCGTCGGTCTTCGAGATCCTGTAACGCACGCCTGGTGCCGTCGTGATGAGGTCGAGATTGAACTCGCGTTCCAACCGCTCCTGAATGATCTCCATGTGCAAAAGGCCGAGAAAACCGCAGCGGAAGCCGAATCCCAGCGCAGCCGAGCTCTCTGGCTCAAAGAAAAATGACGAATCGTTCAGGCGCAACTTTTCTAATGCTTCGCGCAGCTGCGTGTGCTCGTGGGCATCCACTGTGTACAGCCCCGCGAAAACCATCGGCTTGATCTCCTCGAACCCGGGCAGCGGCTCAAGCGCCGGGTTGGTGTCTTCGGTGATCGTGTCGCCGATCTTGGTATCCGCAACGTTCTTGATATTGGCGATAAGGAATCCGACTTCTCCCGCGCGCAGCTCTTCGGTTTCCACCGGCTTGGGCGTATGCACGCCCAGCGTTTCCACATCGAACACCCGTCCATTCGACCACAGCCGGATTTTTTGCCCCTTGCGCAATGTCCCTTCGAACACGCGTGTCAGCACAATCACGCCCCGATACGGATCAAACCACGAATCGAAAATCAGCGCCTGCAACCGCCTTTCCGGATTGCCCTTAGGCGGCGGGACTCGCTGCACAATCGCTTCCAGCACTTCCGGTACGCCTTGCCCAGTTTTCGCGCTGATAAGCACCGCATCGGATGCATCCAGCCCCACCGTCCCTTCAATCATCTCCTTGGTCCGCGCAATGTCCGCACTTGGCAAATCGATCTTGTTGATGACCGGAATGATCTCAAGACCATGATTGATTGCCAGGTACGAATTCGCCAGTGTCTGGGCTTCAACCCCCTGCGACGCATCGACCACCAGCAGCGCGCCCTCGCAAGAGGCCAGCGAGCGCGACACCTCATACGAAAAATCCACGTGGCCTGGCGTATCGATCAAATTCAACTGATACGTCTGGCCATCGCGCGCCGTGTACATCATACGGACTGCGTGGGCTTTGATGGTGATTCCCCGCTCCCGCTCCAGGTCCATCGAATCGAGCACCTGAGCCTGCATTTCGCGTGCCGTCAGCGCTCCCGTCAATTCAAGCAGCCGGTCGGCCAAGGTGGATTTACCGTGGTCAATGTGCGCGATGATGGCAAAATTTCGGAGAAGAGCAGCTTCCATGGTGAGAACAGCGCAAAATATTATTTTAACAGGCGATTTTAACAGGCGATTCTTTTCGCCCGACGAACCATCTCAAGCACTGCACTGCCGCCTGATCACGTCGTTAGACTACGAGAAAGTCACACGGCACAGTTCCTTCCCAACACCCCGAATGTGGAGATCACGCTTGCATAATCCAACAATTCCTAGCCGAGTGTCCCGTTTCCGCCCCTTCGGAGTAGTCGCTGCAATTCTGTTCGCGGTCTCCCTCGGGATTTACCTGCTGAGCTGCGGCGGAGGGAGCGAAAGCCCTCAAGGCCCCGGGCCAAACCCCAACCCCGGCCCAACCGCCAATAACTCCGTCACGACTTACCACAACGACAATGCGCGAACCGGGCAGAACCTCAACGAAACGATTCTCACCACCGGCAACGTAAATCAGTCCAGCTTCGGCAAGCTGTTTGTGATCTCGGTGGATGGCAAGGTTGACGCTCAGCCGCTGTATCTTCCGAACCTCAGCATCTCCGGTCAGAACCACAATCTCCTGTTTGTCGTCACCGAACACGGCAGTGCGTATGGTGTCGACGCCGACACTGGGAAGCAAATTTGGCAAGTTACAACCTTGCTCCCCGGTGAAACGCCAAGCGATGATCACGGCTGCGGCCAGATTACCCCTGAAATCGGAGTCACGGCCACTCCAGTGATTGATCCCAAAGCAGGCCCTCACGGCACGATCTTCGTGGTCGCCATGTCCAAGGACGCATCAGGCAACTACCACCAACGCCTGCATGGTTTCGATGTAACTACCGGCGCCGAGCAATTCGGTGGACCCAAGGAAATTCAAGCCTCCTATCCGGGAACAGGCGACAACAGCTCTGGTGGCAATGTTGTCTTCGATCCTGGCCAACAGGTCGATCGCCCGGGCTTGCTCCTGCTCAATGGTGTCATCTACACCAGTTGGGGATCACATTGCGATGCCCGCCCATATACAGGCTGGATGATCAGCTACAACGAAGGCTCCCTCGCTCAGGCAAGTGTGTTGAACCTCACTCCGAATGGCAACGAAGGTGCCTTTTGGATGAGCGGGGCCGGGCCGGCCGCCGACTCTGCCAGCAACATCTACGCCCTTGATGCGAATGGCAGTTTCGACAGCACTGTCAATGCCCAGGGATTTCCAAGCCAGGGCGATTTTGGCAACGCCTTTCTTAAAATCTCCACTACCAACAATCAGCTCGCTGTGGCCGACTATTTCGAGATGTCCAATCAATCGTCGGAAAACTCGAGCGACGAAGATCTGGGTTCAGGGGGTGCTCTTGTTCTGCCAGACCTCACTGACAGCTCCGGCAACACGCGGCATCTTGCCGTCGGCGCAGGCAAGGATGGCAACCTTTACGTCGTCGATCGCGATTCGATGGGGAAATTCAATCCCAGCACCAACAACATTTATCAGGAAATCGACGGCGTCCTGTCAGGTGGCGTATGGGCTATGCCCGCTTATTTCAACAACACTGTTTACTACGGGTCAGTGGGGAACAATATTCAAGCTTTCAGCATCAGCCACGCTCAACTGGGAACTACTCCCACGTCTCAGACCAACGGTCAGTTTGAATATCCCGGCGCGACGCCCAGCATCTCTGCTAACGGAACCAGCAATGCGATTCTCTGGGCGGCGGAGAATACCGATCCCGCCGTCCTCCACGCCTACGACGCAACTAATCTCGCCAGCGAACTCTACAACAGCAATCAGGCATTTAACGGGCGCGACCAGTTCGGTACCGGCAACAAATTCATCACCCCCACCATCGTCAACGGCAAAGTCTACGTCGGAACAACCAACGGAGTCGGTGTGTTCGGCCTGCTGCAATAATCAAGAGTGTCGAATTACTGGGAACCGGCATCAATCCGCAGTGCCCCACCACGTCTTGATCCGGGGCGGATGCAACAAAGTCTGAAAAACCACACAGTACTGCTCCGTCTTCTCCTGCAATGCCCGTAGTTGCTCGGGGCTTGCCTCCGGCGCCTCAAGATCGAATTGCAGCCGAATCGCTTGAAAACCTACCGGCACTTCTTTGGACACGCCCAGCGTGCCCTGCAGATCCATATCTCCGCTCGCCGTCACTTCGATATGCTTGGTCGGAATTCCCATCGCCGTTGCCACCAGCTGGCACGTGAGCTGCGCGCAGGCTGCCAGCGCTCCAATCAGAAGATCGCCGGAGCAAGCGGCCGTCCCGCTCCCGCCCACTCCCTTGTGCGCCTGCGCCTGGTACATCGCCCGCCCAATGTCCACCGAGCAAGCCAGCGGCGTGGCCGTCTCACTCCCTTTTGCCGTCAGGGTAATCCGCGAACTCGCCGGATCGCGCCGATACTGCTCTTTCAACGGCTTCTGCAATGATCTGATATCCATAAGTTCTCCCAAATTAATTGCCGAACGAAACATCAGAGACGCGCCTACACGCCGAATTTCTCCCGGTAAGCGCTGGGTGACACTCCGGTGTGCCGCTGAAACAGCGAGCGGAAGAAAGCCACATCCTGATAGCCGACCGCATCGCTGATCTCCTGCATGGTGCGGTGATTGTTTTCCAGCAGACGCTTTGCGGCGGCGACGCGCAGCTTCTGCAGGTAGATCAGCGGACTGTCTCCGGTAGCCTGTTTGAAACGGCGCACAAAATTGCGCAAACTCATGCCCGCACGGCGCGCCGGCGCCTCAAGCGGAAAAGTCCGGTGAAAATTTTCGTGCAGCCAATCCTGTGCCAAGGAAATTGCATCGTCCTTGTGCTCAGTCCTTAATGGAATCACCGCAAATCCCGCCTGCCACGCACGCGGCGTCTCAATCAGCAGCGCTTTCGAGCTTTGCATGGCAATCTCGTGCCCGCAGAACTTCTCCACCAGGTAGAGACTCAGGTCGAGTGCGGCATGCACGCCGCCACCACAATAGAAGCCGCGGTCTTCGGTCACCATCAGCTCCGGCATCCACTTCACCCTCGGATATTTCTCGCGAAACCGCTCTGCCAGCGCCCAGTGTGTCGTAGCGCGCTTGCCGTCAAGCATTCCGGTGGCTGCCACCAGGCCGACACCGGAACAGACGCTGGCGATCTCGGCTCCCCGTTTGTGCCACCGCCTCAGCCACGGCACCACCGGCGCATTGCGCTCCACCACATCATCCAGACTTAGTCCAGTCGTCGGAATAAAGATGAGGTCAGACCTGCGAACATTTTGGATCGTCGTCATGGGCTTGATGCGGATCGGGCCGTCGCAGAGAACTGCGCCCCCAGTCGCCGATGCCGTTGTCACATGAAAACGAGGATTCCCCGCTTTGCCTGTGAGAATGTTCCACAACGTGCCGGCGTGACGAAACACCTCCATCGGCCCGACAGCGGTCGAGGAAAAGGTCTGGTCGAGAAACAGAACCGTGACCTCAATCATTGGATCTCCAGGCCTTCTTTATGGCTTAAACACCTATCTACAATGGCATATCTGCCATCTTGTTGCAAGTGGATGTTGCGCATATCTTTGGAGCAATCGGAAGAAATTTCTGAGGAAATCTAGAAAGTGAGGAACAAAAATTATGGCAACTGTTCAGAAAGTACCTGCGACTGTCAATGGTGTCAATGTAGACGGTCTTTTTTCAACGATCGACGCAGTCAAAGCTACGCCCGCGATTGCGAACTTCAAGTTTCGCGTTCACAACCAGTGGGAAGGCGCCAGTCAAAATCGCTCGACCGTGGGCTCTTTTTATGGCGCTGGTCAGGAGCTATCGCGGACAAGACCGTTCGTCCTCGTAGCGGACGAGCCTGCAGTTCTGCTCGGCCACGACCTGGCGGCTAACCCTGTCGAATACCTCCTGCATGCCCTTGCGTCCTGTTTGACCACTTCGATGGTCTACCACGCAGCTGCGCGTGGCATTCAAATTCAGGAAATCGAGTCTTCGTTGGAAGGCGATATCGACTTGCACGGCTTCCTCGATCTCGACAGGAACGTTCGCAAGGGATACCAAGGCATCCGGGTCACCTTCAAGATCAAGGCTGACGGCTCGGATGAGCGTATCCAGGAAATTGCTCAGCTCGGCACGAGATACTCCCCAGTCTTCGATTCGCTGACTAAGGGAGTTCCCGTGTCCGTAACGGCGGAACGGCTCTAGCGCAATGAAGTTAGTAGTGGTGCAGTTTGATTGTCATCCCGAGAAAGCCCCTTTTGCGCAGCGAGGGATCCGGGCGACCCGCGCGAAGTTGAGGCGCCTGAGCGGCGCGACGAAGTCCCGAGGGGGATGGGGGATCTTTGCGACGCAAGAATTGAGCGTTTGGATACATTCCTTATCAAACTGCACCATGATCAGCCAGTTCAATCACGTACTCAAAACAAGGAGAGAACAGCTGTCCGCTTTCGCCACTCCACATCCCATAATCGCACGACAAGCCGGGCTGTCAGAAGCGGATGCCACAAGTAAGCGACTTGCAATCATATACTTAAGTTACCGGCCGTGATGGGATGCAACATGCACTGAGGTGTGAGCATGAACTCGCTCTGGCAAGACCTGCGTTACAGCTTGCGCGTCATGGCAAAAGCACCCGGGTTCGCAACCCTCGCGGTCCTCACTCTTGCGTTGGGAATCGGTGCCAATACAACGATTTTCAGCTGGATCAATTCGACGCTACTGAATCCGGTTCCCGGCCTTAGCAAGCCGAACGAGGTCGTCTCGCTCACCCTCAGCAAGCCCGGCGATAATCCCTTTCCCTTTACCTATCCTGACCTCGAAGCCATGCGCGACGGGCAGCAGAGTTTTACCGGCATCGCCGCGTGCGCTTTCGCACAAATGAGTCTGACTGGCACCAGGAAACCGGAGCGCATTTGGGGCATGGTTGCATCTGCAAATTATTTCGATGTGCTGGGCGTGCGGCCAGCCCTCGGGCGTGGCTTCTTGCCGGAGGAGGATGCAAAACCCGGCGGCGCACCCGTCGCGGTAATCGGCTACCGCCTCTGGCAAACACATTTCGGTGCGAATCCCGACATCGTCGGCCAGACCATTCAAATCAACCAGCACCCATACACTATTGTCGGTGTTACGCCAGCCGCGTTTCAGGGGAGCCAGACCGGGGTACGCACCGATGTTTGGGTTCCCATCATGATGCAGGCTCAGGTCAACGCCCAAGGCGACCTGCTTCACGATCATCATTATTTCTGGTTGCTTGGCTTTGGACGTCTGAAGCCGGGCGTCACACTGGCTCAAGCGCAGGAGGAAATGACACTGCATTTGAATCGCGAAGTTAAGAATTATCCCGATGAGCACAAAGGGCACGACTCGGTCACGGTCTACCCGTTGTGGCGGAATCCATTCGGCTTGAACTACTTTTTGGCGACGCTCCTGCCAATTCTGATGTGCATTGCTGGTCTGGTCCTGCTGCTGGCATGCGCGAACGTGGCGAATCTCATGCTTGTGCGCTCGGTTGGCCGTCGGCGTGAAATCGCCATTCGCATCTCATTGGGTGGGAGCCGATGGCGGCTGGTGCAGCAACTTCTCGCGGAAAGCCTGATGCTGGCGCTGGCCGGAGGGGTAGTCGCGCTGCTCATCACCTTCTGGACTCAGGGAACACTCATGAAATTCATGCCTGTGACGGAGGACCTCCCGCTCGCCCTGAACATCACAGCGGACCGTACCGTTCTCCTCGCCACGCTTGTGATTTCGATTCTGACTGGCGTAATTTTTGGGATTTTGCCAGCGCTGCGGGCCTCGGCCGTAGCGCCGTTTGCGGTGTTGAAGGAAGAAACTGGGACGGTGTCCGGTGGCCTGAGGAAGGCACGTCTGGCCAGCGGGTTGGTCGTAGCACAGATCTCACTGTCGCTTTTGCTGCTGATCTGTGCGGGCCTGTTCATTCGCAGTTTCCGCAGCGCGCAGCAAATGTATCCGGGGTTTAATCCTCATCATGTCCTGATCGCTTCCTACGATCTCTTTCCCGCAGGATATTCCGAAACAACGGGCATGGAATTCGATCGTCAACTTGTCGCGAAGCTCGAGGCCCTGCCCGGTGTACAGTCCGTGTCTCTGTCTACTCGGGTGCCCCTCGGATTTGGCGGAGGCTCGACCAGCGTCAAGCCAGAAGGTTACGTTTCGCCCGCCAAAGAATCGATGGAGACACAGATGGCAATCGTCACGCCGAATTTTCTCCGCACCATGCAGATACCCTTGGTAAAGGGCCGGGACCTCACCCTCCAGGACACAAAGAATTCGCAACGCGCTGTAATCGTGAGCGAAGCATTCGCCAATCGCTACTGGCCCAACCAGGAAGCCCTCGGCAAAAAGCTCAACTCGGACCTCACCCACGAGTGGTTCACCGTGGTCGGTGTGGCGCGGGATTGCAAAGTGACCGGCCTCAACGAAAAGCCGACTCCATTCCTCTATCTGCCCCTGTATCAGGTGTACCGGGCCGATATGATTATCAATGCGCGAGTGAGCGGGGATCCTATGACGTACGGCAAGACGGTCGAGAATGCGGTCCATGAACTGAATCCCGACGTGGTTGTGTTCGACATAACCACGCTCGAATTGCGCGATCAGTTCTCCAGCTTCGGCCAGCGCGTCGCCGGAACCTTTGTCGGCGCATTCGGACTGCTCGCTCTAATTCTGGCTGCAGTCGGGATTTACGGGGTCACGGCCTACACTACACGACAGCGCACACGGGAAATTGGCATCCGCGTGACGCTCGGTGCAACCAAGCAAGACGTTTTGTATTTGGTCCTCGCTCGTGGAGTCCAGCTAATGCTCATCGGCGTGGCCATCGGAGTCGTGCTGTCATGGGTTTTGACCCGTTTCCTGAGCGGCTTGCTCCTGGGTGTGTCTAGCACCGACGCAATGACGTTTTCCAGCGTTGCCATCCTCCTCTGTGCCGTCGCTTTGTTCGCCTGCCTCATTCCTGCGATCTGGGCGATGCGTGTGGACCCAGTGGTGGCCCTGCGCTACGAATAAAATCCCTCTCTCTCGAGATAAAAAGAAAGGCCGCCATTTCTGGCGGCCCTTGTAGTGGTTCTTAAACCGTGTTACTCCGCTGCCAATTCCTCCGTCTCGCCTTCGTGACGCATCAGCTCGAGCGCGCGCTCGGCCTCCTCGTAGGCTTGCGAGACTTCCTCCTGCACCTTGGCCGCAGCCTCCTCCATTTCTGGCGAGAGGCGCACGTTGCGGTAATATTCCATACCGGTGCCGGCGGGAATCAGGCGTCCCACGATGACGTTCTCTTTCAGACCGCGCAGATGGTCCACCATCCCCTGAATCGAGGCTTCAGTCAGCACGCGCGTGGTCTCCTGGAACGACGCCGCGGAGATGGATGAGTCGGTCGACAGCGAAGCCTTGGTGATGCCCAGCAGCAGCGGCCGGCCCGTTGCCGGACGTCCGCCCTGCGCAATCACCCGCTCGTTCTCCTCCGAGAAGCGGAACTTGTCCACCTGCTGTTCGAGCAGGAACTGCGTGTCGCCGACGTCTTCCACCTTGCGCCAACGCATCATCTGGCGAACGATCACCTCGATGTGCTTGTCACTGATGTTGACGCC
>Ga0187777_10001877_pt1 | contig 13529 bp, 14 predicted proteins | sample 1015_Q2_SP5_10_M_FD_132416 | JGI IMG/M metagenome (GOLD analysis project Ga0187777, IMG submission 132416) | Tropical peat soil microbial communities from peatlands in Department of Meta, Colombia - 1015_Q2_SP5_10_MG | ecosystem: Environmental > Terrestrial > Soil > Wetlands > Peat | place...
ACCGTCGCAAAAGCTACCTCGATCGCTACCCGCTCTACCTCGAAAGGCGAACAACATGAAACCCAACACCAAAACCAACATCGCCGAATAAATAAAGGGATTGACAGTTCACTCCATATCAGAAACTCCTCGACCAAGGAGCGGGTCACTTCGCTTCTGAGTAGTGCACGTTCAAATGCCGTGTCGTCTGCCTTGGAGTCGCGGGTAAACCTGCTCGAAACGAGACCTGCGTCAGTAAAGCTCATGTGATCCGCACCATTCACCACCACGTAGTACGTATTGGATTCGCTGCCGACGTACTCACGAGCTCGGCTCTCACCCGAAGCGTGCTCTTCGGTGGCAAGGAATAGAAACGGCTTGTGCAGTGGAATTGGGCGAACATCCGCGTTGATGCCGGGATACGTGGAGCCGTCCAGGTTGACTCCGGCCAGAATACGGGACTCCTCCTCCGTGGCCAATGATGCGGTCGTTCCACCCATCGAGTGACCTACGATTCCAACCTTGGACAAATCCAGGTGGCTCTGCCAAAAATGGTCACGGGAATTCATTTCCTGGAGCTGGTCGAGGACGAACCGCACATCTGCCACCAAAACTTCTTCCGCGAACTTACCAATGGCCACGCCTTGGGTTCGTCGATCGGCCTCAGCGGGCCAGTATGGCGTGAATTTGAGCTCATGCCCGTCCGGGAACACCGAAATCAAAGAGTCTGGCCGATGATTGGTGGCAACCACGATGAATCCGCTACTCGCTAGACCCTCAGCGAGAACTGTGTAGATGGCAGGCACGACACTTGAGCCATGTTCCAGGAGAACAACGGGGAAAGGGCCGCCCTCAGCGATCGGTGGCAATAGTCTCGCGTGCGTACGCACAAGGCGTTGGAAATCCGGTTGCAACTTCCACTCCTCCGCCAGCGCATCCGCTGTCTTCTTGTCCATATAGGGCGCAAGTGTGGATGTTCCTCCCACTGCCGGATACCACATCGTGACTAACAGATCCCGGCTACGGTGCGCGTCTCTCAGCACAACTGTTCTAGTGCCTACCGGGTAACAGCCATTGGGTTGAGGAAGATCAAACCCCGTTTGGTCTGCATCAGAAGCCTGAGAGAGCGGAACAAGGAAAATCAGCACGAAAATGGGAAAGACAAGGAATCCAGCTTTGTTGATCATTGCTTCTTGTTCCCAACGGCGACGATGGTTTCCCTTTCTAAGACGCGCAGAGGACAAGTTTGTGAGCGCTACCCCGACCTCTGATCCCCAATCTGGCCGATCCATCCCGACTACCATGACGTACCTCAACATCCATGACCTATTGCATCGAGGACTCTTCGGGGTAGGGTTTTCATCATGGCGATGGGAACGCGCAGACAGCGTCAGCGGCAAGAGGAGCTTTGGTACCGTCGAGATCTGGCAGAAGCTCCAGGCCATCCTTTCTATCGGCGGTTGAACAAGGTGTTGGAGCAGGCCGGGTTCGAGGAGTTTTGCGAAGGCCGCTGCCGGAAGTTCTATCACGAGAAGCTGGGGCGTCCGTCGCTGCCTCCCGGGATGTACTTCCGGGTGATGCTGCTCGGGTTCTTTGAAGGGATTGAGAGCGGATTCGTTGTGTTTGCGGCAGTTTCTGCAGATCGGGCTGGATGAGCGGACGCCGGATCATGTGACCATCTTGCGCACGCGGCGGTGATGGACCAGCCACGCACCAGGAAGTGTTTAGCTGGATGCTGCGGCAAGTAGCGCGAGCGGGATTGCTGAGAGGGAAGACGATCGGCATCGACGCCACGACGCTGGAAGCCAACGCCGCGATGAAGTCGATTGTGCGACGGGACACAGAGGAGAGTTACACCGAGTCCCTGAAGCGTCTAGCGGAGGCTGCCGGGCTGGAAGGTACCGATGATGCGGCATTGCGTCGCATGGATCGGCGACGCAAGAAGAAGGGGTTCGAATGAAGAGTGGGTAAACTCGCATGATCCGGAGGCCGAGATCACGCTCCTGAAAGATGGCCGCACGGCGCTGGCCTACAAGGCCGAGCACGCCGTGGACACGGACACTGGAGCGATTGTCGCAGTGACCACGCATGGCGGAGCGGTGGGCGACTCCACGTCGGTGGGTGAGACGCTCCCGGCGGCGGGAGAAGCGGTTGCGGAACAGATCGCAGAGCCGACAGGGGACGGCAGGTTCAAGGTCAACCTAGAGGGCGTGGAAGAGTTCGTGGCGGATAAGGGCTACTACTCCGGAGGCGTTCTGGTCTCGGCGGGGGAATGTGAGGTGCGGTCCTATCTTGCCGAACCAGATCGCGGTTTTCGCCAGTTGAGCTGGTTTGCACTCAGAGCAGCGGCCTGTTGAGAGAGCCGCGGACCCCTTTCGGCGGATGTCATCAGGCCATCGATCTCCTCAAACCACGTGCATGCTGGAGCCGTTGTATCGGCACGGTACCCAATTCTCATCATCTTCTCATCTTGCCCTCATCTCGGACCGTTTCAGGAGTTCTAGACTCACCTGTGTCTGCGACAGACGCAGAGATAAACACATTGGAGAAACGAAATGTCAGAGAAGAGTGCTACCCCTTACACCGTCTTGCACCTGCGCTTCAAGTTGCGGGTACCGCCAGATGTCTTGCTTGCCCAGAGCCGAGAAGCCGCTCGCATCATTGCTTCGGTAGATGGTCTGATCTGGAAGATATGGGTCTCGCAAGAAGAGCAGTTTGAGATGGGAGGCATGTATCTATTTGCCAATCGGGAAGCTGCCGAGGCCTACCTGAACCACCCGGTAGTCCAGGCCGTGTGCAGCAATCCTGCTGTCATATCCAGCCAGTCGGAGCTGTGGGAGGTAGAGAGTGTCCTTTCCGCTCTCACGCGGGCTCCTCTGCCGGAAATTTGCATGCAATATGCAGAACCACACGCCTTGATGGTAGGAGGTCAGTGATGCAGAGTCCCAGTACACAGCCCATCAGGGAAGACATGCAGCAGAGAATCCAGCAGTTCGCCGGCCAGGTAGTAACTGATCTCGCAGCCACGATGGCTGGTGTGATGACCAACCTTGGGCACAAGCTTGGCCTTTACCGGGCCATGGCAGAGAGTGGTCCCATCAATTCAGATGAACTGGCACGCCGAACGGACACCAATGAGCGCTCTGTGCGAGAGTGGCTTAACGGACAGGTCGCCGGGGGATATGTGCAGTTCGACACCAACACGAAGCAGTACCTACTGCCACCGGAACATGCTTTTGTATTGGCGAATCCGGATAGTCCCGCATTTCTGACGCCGGCTTTCGACGTAGCGGCTACGTTGTGGCACGACGAAGACCAAATCCTCGCCGCTTTCCGCTCTGGCAATGGAATGGGCTGGCACGAACACAACTGCCGACTGTTCACCGCAACGGAGGCTTTTTTTCGCAACGGATACCGGGCGCACCTGACTCAAACCTGGATTCCATCTCTCATCGGTGTCCAGGAGCAGTTAACCAACGGCGGGCGTGTAGCCGACCTCGGCTGCGGGCACGGTGCCTCGGTCATCCTTATGGCGCAGGCATTTCCGAAGTCGGAGTTCGTGGGAATTGACTACCATGAACCCTCGATTGCCGTGGCGCGGGAACGAGCGAAGCAGGCCGGAGTGGCCGATCAAATTCGGTTTGAGGTGGCAACCCCGCGGGTGCTTGTGAGCAGTAAGGAGAAATACGACCTGGTCTGCTTCATGGATGCACTCCACGACATGGGTGATCCACTGGAAGCTGTCTGGGCTTCCCGACTGGCAATGGCCCCCGGTGGCGCACTCATGCTGGTGGAACCGTTCGCAAGGGACCGGTCGGAGGAAAATGTCGGCCCTGTAGCAAGGATGTACTACTCGGCTTCCGCTGGTCTCTGTACCCAGAATGCACTATCGCAAGGAGGACGCTATTCACTGGGAGCGCAGGCCGGCGCTGCGCAGTTGCTTGAAATCCTCAAGGACGCGGGATTCCGGAGCGCGAAAGTGGCGATGGAAACTCCGTTCAACCTGATTCTTGAGGCTCGCCCCTGAACCACCATTCATCTCTGTGCGGGGAGCGCAAATTCAGCTTGTTGGCCGATATCGGTAGCCAACTCCCCGCACCGTCTCCAGCGCGTTCCGGTGCGCTCCTAGCTTCTGTCGCACGGAGCGCACCACCGTCTCAACCACGTTGCTGGTTGACGCTTCCTTTCCATATCCCCAGACCGCCTCCACGAGTTCGTAGCGAGCCACAGCCCTGTTCGGCCTGGCCACAAGATATGCGAAGACTCCGAACTCAAGCGGGGTCAGGCCAATTCGGCTTCCGTTCACCACTAACTCACGCGCTTGCTCATCCAGCAATGGCGAGTAACCCGCAGCCTCGCCGGTTGCCGTGCCGGTTTCCTGGGCAAGCAGGTTGCCCAGCCAGCCATCTACGGAATCCATTCCCATGTCGAGACGAAATGTGTGTTGCATAACCCTGTCGAGGACCGGGCGGCCTTCGTCCACCAGCCGGAATCCCAATTGCTCGAAGGAGCGGCGATATAGCTCCGCATCACAGTAGCAGGTATAGACCCAGCGCAGCCGCGGACGCAGTTCCAAATAGGTACGTTTGATGTCGAGCCAGCAGGCCGCCTGGCCAGATGACGGCCCTTCTCCCGTGTCGCGATCCAACGAACGTCGCAGCCAGAGAGTGGCGGCCCTATCTTCTGAACGAGGTAGGTCCCTGGCCCAGCTTGCCGCAAGCGGGTCTCTCCCAATCACATTTTTGTGAACCTTCGATGCCACAATTGCTTGGTAGAAACCTTGCACTCCGCCATGTTCATCCCGCACGACAAAAAACGAGTCTGGATGGTAGTGCCACCATTGCTCCAGTGCTTGACGCGACTGTGGTCCATCGAAGCTGTGAATAATCGCTGAAATTGATGTCGCGTCGTCGGCGCGGGCTGGTTCGACGGAAACCGGGCTCTCAGTCGTGGGGAAAAAACCTTCGCGTAGGTTCTCGTTTTCGAGCAGGTAGACTACGTCCGCCGTGCAACGCCAGAGGTCGGATCGCGGTGCCTGCCTGTATTGGTCACGCACGACCTGCGAAGCTGCGCGCCGGTACGCCTGGTATCGCGCCGGATCACGGGCCTTGAGAGCAGCCGTCACCGGCCCGCGAACGGCTTCGTGCACCAGCAGTCCGTGAGGACCTACGCTCACAAATGGCAGCGCACGCAGCCGGTCCAGTGCCTCATCGGCCGGGATATGCGGCAGCATGGCCGCCAGTAGCGGCGCGGTGGCTGTTCGGACTAGGCAGGCGGCCTGTACGACCTGTATGGTTCCCGAATCGGCATCCTCTAGAAAGAGCGCTGCCATATGCTCCAGTATCTGATGACGAGTAGCCGCGCTCCCACGCACCTTCCCGCCCGCATAGTAGAGCCCCAATCCCAGGGAAAGTGCCAACGGATGCCCGCGCGCAACCCGATTCAACTCCCGAGCGCTGCCCTCCGGCACACCCTCCGAGGTCAGAAACTCAAGAGCCAGTTCCGGAGAAAATGTTTCCAGGAGCATAGAATCAAACAGGCCTCTCCACGCCGGGGCAATACGCCACGCTGGCCGGGGTGGCTCGCGACTGGACAGGATTGTGCGCACACTGTCGCCGAGCGAGGGCAGAAAAACCTGCCTTAGCCAAGAGTCAAGCAGACGGAAAGATTCGTAACTGTCGAGCACCAGGAGAGTTCGCTTGGCTCCGTCCGACAGACTGGTCGCCACGACCGCCGAATCTTCGGACTCCGAGGCACCGATTTCCTTGCAGATCGCTCGACACAAGGCCGCCGCAGAAGGCTCGCACCAGCGGGCATCGATCCGCACAACGAAAACGCCCTTTCCGCCGATACTTGCCGCCAGTGCATTCATCAGGTGAGTTTTTCCTATGCCCGGGATGCCCTGAATATGCATCACTAGCGGTTCATCTCCTAAGGCAAAAACCTCCAAGCGCTCCAGCTCTGCGCGGCGGCTAGCTAGTGCTTCAACCGCACGCCGTTCCAATCTGTCTCCTAGGGGCATGGCCACAGTTTACGCTGTCTTCAAGCGTCTTGATTTATTCTTGACACACAACGCACTTTTCTTCGCAGCCGCTCAGGCGGGGCGGAAATCCGTGCAGCACGTTCCGTTGCCCCGGAGGAGCAATTGCGGCCAGTAGACAAATTACTTCTCGGCCGTTCTGCTCCTGGAGTTCGCGTCATGAACAGCCGCTCGTGCTGCCACACTCAAGGCACCGATAGCAGGATCCGTTTCTCACCATGAGGGCGCCGCAGAATTGACACGCTGGTCCGTCTCCCAGGCTGACGACCCGTCCCAACTGCGCGCGCATGCTGCTCGTTGATAAGGCGATGTTCCGGCACTGAAGAACCGCTCACGAACTTGGGTCTCGCGCGTGGTAGCAATGTGTGCCATCCCCACTGGGAGTGAAGCAATGTCGAACAAAGCTGCCTCGCTTGCCTTCTTCGTGCTGATCCTGCTGACTTTGCTCGCGCATGCCCGTCTTCCATTCAACATACGCATCCACGCACGTTGATGTTGGCATGAACAGGTGTGGATGTTGAAAAAGTAGGTTAACGGAACGTCTTTTCTGCACCGAGCATGCCCTTGCCGGTCTTTTCTTCCTCGCGTCGCGGAACAGCTCGCCGAGAAGCTTGAATCCCGCATGCAGGAGATGCTCACGCGCTGGGGCGTCACCGCGGTTTGGGACCTGGGTTCAGAGATGAACAACACACTGGCGCTGCGGCGGCGCGTGCAGTCCGGCATGAAACGCGATTGGGACGTGTGCTCATCCTTATCAGGCAACAGACCAGCAACGCGTGTCATTTTGTTCCCGGGGTTTTCATCGGATTTTGCAACCGTAAACCAAATCTCCCGAGTTATTCTGTTCCCAGTATGGAAGCCAAGGGATTGACTCCGATATTGAACGTGTCCGACATTGCTAGCACGTTCGCGTGGTTTGAAAAGTGGGGATGGAAGAAACTGTGGGACTGGGGAACTCCGCCCACCTTTGGCGCAGTCGGATCGGGTAAGGAATGCATCTTTCTCGGTCAGGGGGCACAAGGAGGTCGCGGTCGTGGCGCGAACACCACCACGTTTCAGCAGCAAGGAGACGAGGAGGGCGACAAGGGCGTCTGGATGTCAGTTTGGGTGGACGACGTGGACGAGATGCCAAGCAGTGCGTTGCCGCCGGGCTGGAGGTCACATTTCCGCCCACCGATATGCCGTGGAACGTCCGCGAGATGCATATTCGTCATCCAGATGGCCACGTATTCCGGGTCGGCCGAGGATTCGCGCACAAAAGGTAGAAACCCAAAACTGAGGATGTCTGGGTTGGTTTCAACTTTAGCACTCAACGCCGAGTCGCCAAAAGCCAACGGCAGGCCCTTATCGCCTGGAGCGACTGCGGACATAGAGTGGGTTATGAAATCCAGCACCCAATGGGCAAAGACCATCAGGCCAAGAGACCCCAATGCTATTCTTTTCCGGGAGCATCGCCCGAACCAAGAAGCCAGCAGGCCGAAGAGCACCGAGACTACAGCCATCAGCAGACTGTGCTCCCACCACGCGGAATGACTGCGTACGGGATTTGGGCCACACGCATTCCCACAGCTGCAAGACCGAACCGCAGAAAGTCCAGCACATAATTGCCGAGGATTAGCCAGCCGACGTTAATTTCAGGAGCCAGCGGCTTGGCGGCAAGGCCCACACCCAGATGCGCTATCGCTGCCACGAAAAAAATTTCTCCCTCTCTCGGGAAATAAAGGCGCCTACTCCCAGTCTTTGCGAGAGCAGTTCTTCGACCGTGGCCCGTCCAACTTTGTGTGAAACTCCCTTTTGTACTTCTCGATGTGGGCGCACTTCGCCAACCGTATCCAGTTGAGCGCAACCTCCGAAATCGTCCTAGCCGATGTACTTCAGCTCGCTGCTACTTGTGCCGTCGTACAACGACGACAACTTCAGCAATATGCGCTCGGTCTCCTTGAACACCCTCTCCAGGTCTGGCATTCAGCAGGCCCGTTGCCGTGTGGAGGGAGGTTAAGCAGCTTCGATCCCTGGACTGATTGTTTGGAAAGGTGCTGGTCGTTTGCAACTTCTGCAAACATTTGCTTGAGCGTCGTTTCACGTTGCTTATTGTTGCCAGCGTATTTCCCCGTGGGCCTTCGACAACCTCGCCTGAAACCGGATTGTAACGGATGCTCTCGGCAAGAGTGCCCATCCAGGTGTGCAGCAGCACAATTGTGTCCTGAACCAGGGCTAGTACACGTCTGGTCAACCTGTTATAACCGCCTGCTGGAGACATCTCGGGTCGGAAAGGAGGACTGCCGTGGCTCGGCGACTAGGGCGACTGGCGTCAGTAGTTCTCATATCGATCAGCATTCCTTTGTTCGCAAGCGACAATCAACTTGCCGTAGGAAAAGTAGAAGAAGGGACTGTAAGCGCAGGCAAACCGCATTCCTATCAGCTCACGCTCAACGCCGGGGATTATGCCCAGGTCAAGCTTGAACCTCGGGGAAAGCAACTCGCAGTTATGGCATATGATCCTTCAGGCGTGAAGGTTCGCGGAGCCAAGGTCGGACCGGACGAGGACAGGTTTAACTTCATAGTGGATCGCGAAGGCACCTGCCGGCTTGAAGTTGCGACCACCGCCGAGACCGTCGAGGGCTCCTATGCAATCACACTCGAGAAGATCGTCAGCTTGCAGGCTCGCCTGCGGCCGCTCAAACCGGCATATGAAAGTCCACGAATCAATGCCTTGCGCGCTGCGGTCGAGGCGGGAAAGCTGGGGAGCATTGACTCCTTCTGGAAAGAGGTTGAGAAAGAAGGCGCACCCATCATCGAACCGCTGCCCGGCGATGATAAGAACATGCTGGTGACTTTCCTATGGAGAGGGAGGCCGGATACGCGCAACGTGTTCGTGGCTCGCCTGCCTTATGCCGGCGGCGCACCCGACGACTATTTCATGCAGCGTATCGCAGACACCGATGTCTGGTACAAGACGGTCGCGACTGACAAGAAAACACGATTTGAATACTCGCTTGCTCCGGATGTCCCGCGAATCCGGCCGGTGTCACAGGGAATGGACAATGAGGCCATTGCCATGATCGCGGCCGCCGCGAGAACGGATCCACTGAACCCGAAGCGCTGGAGAGTCGATGCACAGAGCGTGGATTCTCCTGTGCATGAGGAAAGGTCCATGATTGAAATGCCGGATGCGCCCGCGCAGCCGTGGCTCGCGGAGAAGCCGGGCGTCCCAGCCGGCCAGATTGAAAGAAGGCGATTCAAGAGCGCGCTGCTCAAGAACGAACGTGAGATCGCGGTTTATCTTCCTCCAGGATATTCGCGTGAGGCCAAACCCTATCCGGTTCTGCTTCTTTTCGACGAGCTTGCTTATCTCGGAGACCCGAAACAGCTTGTTCTCGTGCCCACGCCAACCATCCTCAACAACTTGATTGCGGAGCGGCGGATTCCACCAATGATCGCGCTTCTCGTGGGGAATGTTCCAGGGCAGCGCGATCGCGAGCTTCCCTGCAATCCGGCGTTCTTCGATTTTCTCAGTTCGGAACTTCTCCCCTGGGCCCATGGCCTGTACAATTTCACCGTCGATCCGCGCCAGACCGTGGCCGCTGGTTCTAGTTTCGGAGGCCTGGCCGCTGCCTGTGCTGGCCTGCAGCATTCCGAAACGTTCGGCAACGTCCTCGCGCAATCAGGATCGTTCCACTGGTTGCCAACCAAAGGTGACGAGGCCCCGAACGCGGACGCAGATTCAGAGCCGAACTGGGTCGCCAGGCAGTTCATCGCCAGTCCCAAGCTCCCGCTTCGCTTCTATCTGGACGCGGGCAGCGAGGAGTTCGACGTTTCCGGGGACGGCAGGTCGATATTGGTTACCAGCCGGACTCTGCGCGACGTGCTGCTGGCGAAGGGCTATGAAGTTCATTTCCAGGAGTTCGCGGGCGGCCACGATTACTTGAGCTGGCGGGGAACGCTCGCAGACGGTCTGATTGCGCTCATGGGCGATACCGCCACGAGACGGGAGCAGAAACAGCCGTAGGACCGTGACTCACATCCGACAATTCACCCGCCGACGAATCCGGGTGTTCGACGGCCAAACCGAAAATCAGTCGTGGTAACCAGGCTAGTTTAAACCAGCTCGTTGTTGATGTACTCGCTGCCGATGCAGCCAGGCCATGGCACTTAAAACCCTGCCAAGGGGTCAGTGAGTCAAATGGGGATTTCTCGCCAATCGGGGCATCGGGTCTGCTCGCCCAGCGTATTGAGTCCGGCTGTCAGTCGAGCTGAGTTGTCTGTCATCCGTAGGCTGGCCATACACACGGTCTGTGGCTTAGTGTTCATCGGTGTTGTTGCTGGCGCTCGTTATGACACGTCTACTTTGTACGTTTCGCCGAGTGGCAATGATTCGAACCCCGGAACAATAAACCGACCACTGAAAACAATCCAACGTGCAGCAGACATTGCGAGGCCCGGCACGACCGTTTACCTTCGTGGCGGACTTTACTGCGAGCGATTGAGAGTAACTTCTGGCGGCAGCCAGGAGGGAGGGTTCGTCGCCTTTCGAAGTCAGCTCGGTGAGCGAGCAATTCTTGACGGGTCTTGTCTCAGCGTGGGGAAAGGCGATTATGCCTTGGTTGAACTGACCAACGTCAGTTTCGTCCGCCTGCAGGAACTCGAGATACGCAACCTTCGCACAAGCGATTATCAGAGTGTTCCCTGGGGAATTCGCGTAGCTGGTGGTGGCTCGCACATCGAGATTCTGCACAATGACGTACACCACATTGAGCAGAATTTCTCGGGAACTGGGCGCCCAGTGAATGGGTTAGGAATCGGAGTTTACGGGACAGACGCAAAAACACCCATCAGCGACCTCGTGATCGATGGGAATCAGGTCCATCATTTGAAAACGGGCAGTAGTGAGTCACTTGTCGTGAATGGCAATATCAGTGGGTTTCGCATCACCAGGAATGACGTGCATGATAACAACAATATCGGAATCGATGTAATCGGCTTTGAGCATACCGCTCCCGACCCGGTGGTGGATCGTGCCCGAGACGGAGTGGTCAGTGAGAACAGAGTCTACGACATCACATCGCGTGGCAATCTGGGGGAGGGCGACGCAAATTCGGACGGTATCTACGTGGACGGTGGAACTCGCATCCTGATCGAACGCAATGTCGTCCACGATGTCGATTACGGAATTGAGTTGGCGAGCGAGCACTACGATGGTGATACCAGCCATGTGACCGCACGCAACAACTTGGTTTATTCCTGCCACGCGCCTGGCTTCGCTATCGGCGGCTATGACTTGAAGAGAGGCCATACCCTAGACGTAGCCATCATTAACAACACAATCTACAAAAATGACACTTGGGGTACTGGCGGAGGCGAATTCCTGATGCAGTTCTACATGTCCAGAAACACCTTCAAGAACAATATCGTTTACGTCGGCGATCACGGAAGGCTCATGACCAGCAGATCTGGCCCAAGCCAAGGCATGCCGACCGTTGTGATGGATCACAACCTCTATTACTTTTCCCGTGGCTCGGGAGCGCTGAATGGTAGCTTTGACGCGAAGGCGTTCTCGAGTTTTGAGCAGTACGTAAAGCAGACAGGGAACGATTTGAGTTCAGTTTTCGCGGACCCACAGTTTGTGGATCCCGGTTCTGGCGATTTTCATCTGAAGCCAGACACCCCAATTCGAGGCAAAGGAGAGAACCTGGGACCTGATGTTGTGGGAAGTCAGGATCTCGACGGGCGTCCTAGGGCACAAGACGGGAAACTTGATATCGGTTGCTATCAAATACCGTAGCGCGCCTCAGCAGTAGTTGACGCCAACAGCTCCAAGTTTTGACTGCTGATTTAACGTTGGCTCTATGACCTTCAGACGTTGGGCTGCATTGTGCTCGGATCGTTCGTCTGCTGACAATCCGCCGAGAATTGTGTAGATCGCTGGCAACCGGCTCGGCTGCCTGGTCATTGAGCGCAACGGGGATTAACCGCAGGCCGTGGCGCCAACTACGGCTAAACCGCGTCGATGGCAACGAGAGTGATGTCGGGCTCTATCGAGGATTGGTTTGTTGGGCTCTCGCAGGCGTCTTCGCCGTTTCCTCCTCCGCGCTTGCTCCCTGGATTAGCTGAAATTGTTCTTCAGCCTTCGCATAGGCGGAGTGAACATGATCCGTTATAGTCACGCGGATCGTGTATGTACCGGGAATATCGCTCGAATCGAGGGTATAGTCCATGACAGGATTCAGCACAATCACGCTGGGGGATCTCGGATCGGCGAAAATTGTCCTTGAAGCGGTTGGGCATTCAAATAGGGTTTTGCCCTCTGGGGAAATCAGGCTCACGTGGGCAGTCAAAGTCATCCTCTCGGAAGCTGGCCATTTGTAGTCCGTCACGACGAAGGGCAGGTAGTACTTCTTGCCGGTGGTCACTTGGCGAATTCGCCCTGCGCCCTCCCGGTTGGCCTCGGGCATCAACACCCATCTCTCAATTGCATTATGGGAATCGGTGATCAAGATATTGGCCTTGAAATTCCCTTCTTTCAGCCCGATGATCTCGCTCGCATCCGTTTGCCCGGAATTGCTAGATTGCTTTTGTCTGTGTTCACGCTGCTGCCGAGCTAGGTCTCCGAGCGATTGGTTGCTTTCCTGAGCGGAGAGAGCTAGCAGGAATGAAACCACGAAAAGTGCGAGGAACCCTATCGTGTGAGTCGGTCTCAAGATGACCTCCGGTTCAATGTGCCAGGGACCGCGTGCACCATCATCTCAGCGCTCAGCCGGGCGGGTCTGCGGTTTGCAGTGCAAGTTGACAGGTCTCGCCTGGTGTTCTCAAGGATAAAGTGTAGCTTTTATGGATCGAAGGAAAGGTAACGGAGGTAATGGACCTGTCCTAGAGCCGGGAATCTTCCAGCGTCCTACCGAGGGTCATCTTGCGGCTTTACGGTCCAGAGCAGCCGTTCTTCGACAAAACTTGGCGGCCAAGTGAGATTGAAGAAGTGAAGTGATTCTTCTCAGAGCAGCGCAAGAATTTAGAGATGCTTCATCGCTAACTGTGGAAAACAGGTGGATTCGCCTTTAACCGATCCTGCTGGTTAATGGAAGCAGCTTGCCAGCAACCTATCTCGGAGAGCAGTCGATCCGACAACTCGGAGGGCGAGCTCCCCTGACCATCTCGAACGACTTGTTCAAGCTTGCTGTCGCCGAGGGGATCGCCGTGGGCATTCTTCGGCTCAGTTAGGCCGTCAGTGTAGAGCAGGAAGCGGTCGCCCGCGGCGAGAAGCATTGCGCGAACAGGGTAGTCGTAACATTCCGGTCTGACTCCGAAAAGTAAGCCGTTGCTTTCGATGCGCTCCAGCTTGCCTTGCTGCCAGCGCAGAAGCGGGGGATGTCCCGCGGGCGGAATACAGCGCCTTAGGGATCGCGCAAGAACAACTCTACAGTTGAGGCTTGATGGTGTAGTTCCACTCAGGCAAGGTTTCGTGGCGCTGCAATCGTAGTGAAGAAATTTGCTCCGGTGTGGGTTTGAGACCGCA
>Ga0187777_10001878_pt1 | contig 13519 bp, 10 predicted proteins | sample 1015_Q2_SP5_10_M_FD_132416 | JGI IMG/M metagenome (GOLD analysis project Ga0187777, IMG submission 132416) | Tropical peat soil microbial communities from peatlands in Department of Meta, Colombia - 1015_Q2_SP5_10_MG | ecosystem: Environmental > Terrestrial > Soil > Wetlands > Peat | place...
CATCCTCGAGCGAGTGCTGTTGCGTCCTGTTTCCGGCGCGTTGGCGACTTTCCGCCAGCCGGGCACCCCGAGTCCGTCCCACCAAAATCGGATCGAGCAGAAAAAAATGTCTAACGTCGATCAGGAGAGCTGGTCACGGGTCAAGGAGCGACTGCGCGCAGACGTCGGCGACGATGTCTATTCGAGCTGGTTCGCACGTATGGACCTGGAGGCTATCGAAGAAGGTGCCGTGCGCCTGTCGGTGCCGACCCGCTTCCTCAAGAGCTGGATACAATCGCATTATGCCGAACGCGTGCTGGCCTGCTGGCAGGCACACGAAGCAAAAGTGAGCCGTGTGGAGCTGATTGTCCGCTCGGCGGTGCTTAAATCTGCTGTGTTGCCAAAGGCCAAGCCCGAGCTTGCGAGCGGCGAAATCAGCGGGCGCTATACGAACGGTATTACCAATGGCCGTGTATTGTCGGTCGGCGACCCAAGCGTGCACGAAGCGCTTGGCGGTTCGCCGCTCGACCCCCGCCTCACTTTCGATACATTCGTCGTCGGCCGCTCCAACACACTTGCTCATGCGGCTGCCAAACAGGTAGCCGCAGCCAAACGCGGCGACCCGGTCATGTTCAACCCGCTGTACATCCACTCGGGTGTTGGCCTGGGCAAGACGCATTTGCTGCAGGCTGTGACCTGGGCCGGAAACGCCGCCGGCGAACGCAAGGTGCTCTACCTCACTGCCGAGAAATTCATGTACGGATTCGTCTTGGCCCTGCGCACTCAAACTGCGCTTGCCTTCAAGGAAGCACTGCGCGGCATCGGCGTACTGGTGATCGACGACCTGCAGTTCCTGCAAGGCAAGTCGACCCAGGCTGAATTCTGTCACACACTCAACGCCTTGATCGATGCCGGCCGGCAGGTGGTTATTGCCTCCGATCGCCCGCCGTCCGACCTGGAAAGTCTCGATGACCGCGTGCGGTCGCGCCTTGCCGGCGGACTGGTCGTGGAAATGGGGCCGCTAGGCGAGGAATTGCGCTTCGAAATCCTCAAAGCCCGGGTCATGGCGGCACGCGCACATCATCCTGCCTTCGATGTACCGCTGCCGGTGCTGGGCTACATAGCCAAGACCGTCACCCACAATGGCCGCGATCTGGAAGGTGCGCTCAACCGTCTGCTTGCGCACAACAAGCTCACCGGCCATGCCGTGACCCTGGAAATGGCCGAGCGTGAAGTGCGCGACCTGATCCGTCCGCAGGAACCCAAGCGGGTCAAGATCGAGGACATTCAGAGGGTGGTAGCGCGGCAGTACAATGTCAGCCGGTCAGACCTTCTGTCATCGCGCCGCACTGCCAATGTGGTCCGTCCACGGCAAGTTGCGATGTATCTCGCCAAGACCCTGACTTTGCGTTCGCTGCCGGAAATCGGGCGCCGCTTCGGGGGCCGCGACCACACGACTGTGCTGCATGCGGTGCGCAAGATTGAGGGCCTCGTCGGTAACGACATGGCGCTGGCTGAGGAGATCGAAATCCTCAAACGGCAATTACAGGAGTAAGTGCTGCAGAGACGGGACCGCGCGAGATCGCGGTCCCGGACTTGCAGGAACGTCTGGGGATAGACCCCGCCTAAACCCCCACACTCTTGCGATTTTTGCGCTGGCGCGGCACCTTTGCCCTCCGGCCCCGCATTCCGCGAGCGCCGGCTTGCCGCCAGGCCTTAGTTCAGGGGTCTTTTCGAAGGCGGCGAAGCGGGTTTCCAATGAAAGTTACAGTCGAGCGTGCAGAGCTTTTGAAGTCGCTGGGCCACGTGCATCGCGTGGTGGAGCGGCGCAATACCATCCCGATTCTGGCGAATGTGCTGGTCAAGGCCGAGCGCGGCAAGCTCAGCCTCAAGGCTACCGATCTCGACCTCGAGGTGACCGACTCGATCGCCGCAGAAGTTTCGCCAACCGGCTCGACGACCGTGCCTGCGCATATGTTCTACGAGATCGTCCGCAAGCTGCCGGAAGGCGCGCAGATCGTAATCGAAGGCTCTGGCGACCGCGCGGTGCTGTCTCTGCGGGCGGGGCGTTCGCGCTTCACGTTGCAGACTTTGCCCGAAAGCGATTTTCCCGATCTCGCCGCCGGCGAGATGAGCCATTCCTTCAAAGTCGCCGCCGCTGACCTGAAACGGCTGATCGACAAGACTCAATTCGCAATTTCCACGGAAGAGACCCGCTACTACCTCAACGGGATCTATCTGCACACCGCCGGCAGCGCCAAGTCCGGCACCTTGCGTGCGGTCGCGACGGACGGCCATCGCCTCGCGCAAGTGGAGCTGCCGTTGCCCCAAGGCGCCAACGGCATGCCCGGCATCATTGTGCCGCGCAAAACCGTAGGCGAGGTGCAGCGGCTGATCGAGACGGGCGAAGGGGACGTCGCAATCGAACTGTCGTCCGGCAAGATCCGTTTCACCATCGGCAATGTCGTTTTGACCTCAAAGCTGATTGACGGGACCTTCCCCGACTATGCGCGGGTGATCCCGCTCAACAACGAGAAGAGCCTGGTGGTCGACAAGAAGGATTTCGAAGCCGCGGTCGACCGCGTCTCGACTGTATCGAGTGAGCGCGGGCGTGCGGTCAAGCTTTCCATCAGCGGCGGCCGGCTTGTCCTGTCGGTGACCAATCCCGACTCGGGCAGCGCCACCGAGGAAATCGAGGTCGAATACGATGCCGACCCGCTCGATATCGGTTTCAACTCGCGTTACTTGCTGGATATTGCCGCGCAAATTGAAGGCGAAGTCGCCGTACTCAAACTCGCCGACCCCGGCTCGCCCACACTGATCCAGGACAAGGACGCCAAGGGCGCGCTGTACGTGCTGATGCCGATGCGAGTCTAGCGCGCCGTGCCATGAGCGCGCTGCCCGGCGCACCGGTGATCCGTAAAGCGACAGTCCGGGACACCGCGCGTATCATTTCGATCGCACGCGCCGCCTACGCCAAATACATCCCGCGCATGGGGCGCGACCCACCGCCGATGCTGGCCGATTTCGAGGCGTTGATCACAGCCGGGTTTGCCACCGTAATCGAGAGTGCAGGGAACGTCGTTGGGTACTTGATCGCGTGGCCCGAAGCCGACGCCTATCTCATCGACAATCTGGCGATTGATCCGGCCCGCCAAGGGGAAGGGTTCGGTCGCAAGCTTGTAGAAAAAGCCATAGCCGAAGCTCGCGGCCTGAATTTGCCTGCGCTGCGCCTCTATACCAACGTTGTTATGACCGAGAACATCGCGCTTTATGGACACATCGGCTTTGTCGAAACGCACCGCACGGTCGAAAATGGATTGCATCGCATGCATATGCGGTTGACCCTGTGAGTCAAGATGTCCGCAGCCTCCATTCGCCGCCTGACGCTGACCAATTTTCGCAGCTACCACGCCGCGCAAGTTGTGCTCGACCGCGCCGGTCTGGTGGTTCTCACTGGCGCGAATGGCGCCGGCAAGACAAACCTGATCGAGGCGATTTCCCTGCTCGCACCCGGCCGCGGGCTCCGGCGCGCCACCCTGGAGGAACTGGCCTTTTCGGAAGGCGACGGCGCCTGGGCCGCGTCGGCCGAAATCGAAGGGATGCTCGGGCTTGCCACCCTCGGCACCGGCATCGACCCGCCGACCGGCGAGGAATTGGCGCCTGCCCGCAAATGCCGGATCGATCGCGAGCCTGTTGGTTCGGCGGCGGCATTCGCCGACCATCTGCGCGTCGTCTGGCTCACCCCGGCCATGGATCCGCTGTTCAATGGGCCAGCCTCCGAGCGCCGGCGCTTTCTCGATCGCCTGGTTCTCGCCGTCGATGCACAGCATTCGAGCCGTGTTGCCGCGCTTGAACGCAGCTTGCGATCGCGCAATCGCCTGCTCGAAGATTCGCCGGGCGATTCCCCCTGGCTCGACGCAATTGAACACGAGACCGCCGAGGTCGCGGTTGCGGTTGCCGCAGCGCGAGCGGAAACGGTCAAGCGTCTGTCGACGGCTCTTGATGCGTCGCGCAACGAAGCGCCGCAGTTTCCACAAGCACAAATCCTCCTGCAAGGCTGGATGGAAGAACTTTTGCAGGATCGCAGCGCCATCGAGATCGAAGACCAGTATCGCGTCCGCTTGAAAGAAAACCGCGCCCGCGATGCCGCCGCTGGGCGCACCCTCGACGGCCCGCATTTGTCCGATCTCGCTGTAAGTCATGCCGGCAAAAATATTCCCGCGGCCGATGCTTCAACCGGCGAACAGAAAGCGTTGTTGATCCGCCTGGTGCTTGCCCACGCGAACCTGATCAAACAGATGACCGGCTTTGCGCCGTTACTTTTGCTCGATGAAGTCGTCGCTCATCTCGACCCGACCCGGCGCGAAGCGCTCTATGACGCGCTGTTGTCCCTCGGCGCCCAGGTGTGGATGACCGGCGCGGATCCGGTAGCCTTCGGCGCTATTTCTGGCCGCGCTCAGCTGTTCGTCGTGCGCAGCGGAACGGTACAGCCCTCACCAGCCGGGTTCCCTCACTAGGCCTCACGTTTTGTTAATCCAAATGCGATCAATTCCTCGAAAACAGGAACAATCGCCAAGCCTTTTAGCTTAGCAGAATGGGAACGATTGCGAGCTGGGACGATGGGAACGGACGCGATTACAAAGGTCAGGGATGAACTCGATCGTGCTTTCGACAGGACGCGCGCCGAACTTGATCGCGTGGAAATTCTGGCTGCCGGCCTTGCGGCATTCAACGCCCCGTTCCCGGCTACGAACCAACATTCCATCATCTGCGCCTCTCAAGCCTGACCAAGCACGAGCTTCCGTCGGATTAGAGCGCGCTATCGCAATCGCTCATACTTCGCCCAGCAACAGGCGCCGTTGACGCTCGGACGCGTCTGAATAGCGGCGCAGCGCGTGCGCTTCACTCAATTGGCCAATGACCTGCCGACGCTCAAGAGAATCGACCACCGCGAGCGCCTCGGCTTCGTGGCGGTCAAAAGCCGCTACCGCCTCCTGTGCCGTCATCTGGGGCAGCAGCATATGGTCACGGTGATGCAGTATTTCACGCACTGAAATTGTGGCGCCGAGTTCGGCGGCATGCGCTTCCGCGACGATCACCACGCCTGCGTAGCGACCGTCTTCGTCAACCGCGATCACCTGGTTAGTGGAACCGAGCGGAAAGGTTTCGCGGAACAAGCTCACCGGCGATTCTGCCGGCGTGGTGCGGACGTCGGGCCGCATCATCTGACCAACGGTCAGATCGCGAATCCAGCCAACGTCGGCACCACTTCGGATGGTTTGGCCACGCAGATGGAAACGCCAGGTGGCAAACGAATATCCGAAGAATTCGCGCGTCACCTGCATGGCGATGATGGCTGCAATCAGCACTGCTGTGGTGAGCCAAAGATCCCCGGTGGTCTCCAGCGCAATGAAGGTCATGGTCAAGGGCCCGCCAATCACCGAAACCGAGAGCGCGCACATGCCAATGACGGCGTAGGAATCGGGATTGACGTGCAATCCGGGCCACACCGCGCCCAATCCGAATGCGAACAATTGTCCGCCGAGCGCGCCCAGCAGCAGTGAGGCAAAAAACAATCCGCCGCGGAAGCCCGATCCAAGCGAAATCACCGAGGCGACCGCCTTGAGCACGAAGATCAGCGCTATGGTCGCAAGCGGCAGCTTGAAGATACTGGTCAGGTGAAGCGCGCCATGACCCGATGACATGACTTGTGGCAAAAGCATCGCCATCAAGCCGACCAGCGCACCTCCTATCATCGGCCGCAATGCGGGTTTGATTTTCAATCGGGTCAGCAACAACTCCCAACCGGCAACGCCGCGCATCATGACAATACCGAACACAGCAGCGAGTACTCCAACAAAGGCGGCAATTACGACGTCGTGGACCGCGAGATTTGCTACCGTGCCGGTGTCGATGCCGTGCCAATCGGGTGTGAAAGCGCGAGCGGTCAAATAGCCGACCAGCGCCGCCATACCGACTGGCGCCAGCGACGCAATTGAATAGGTGCCGATGATCAGCTCAAAGCCATAGAAAGCGCCGCCGAGCGGCGCGCCGAAGGCACCCGCGATCGCCGCAGCAGCACCACAGCCGACGAGTACGCGCAGGTCGCTGCGGCGCAGACGAAATGCCCGGCCGATCGCTGACGCGATACCGCTCGCAAGCTGCGTGTAGCCTGCTTCCAATCCGACCGAAGCGCCAACGCCGCTTGACCAAACCGTCTGCGCAGCCACGATCAGGCTTCCGCGCATCGACATGCGGCCGCCATGCAGCGCATTTGCTTCGATCGGGTCGACCTCGGTGCCGCGGCGGCGCGTGACGTAGGCGGTCACAAGACCAAATAGAAGGCCACCGACACACGGGGGTACGAAGGCATGAATCGGATCGAGCGAGACACGGCCTGATAGACGCTCGCCTGGATCGAGTCCAAAAAAAACCTGATGCATGAGGCCGACGGCCTCGCTCATCGCGGCCACCGCCAGCCCGCCAATAATACCAATGATGACCGCCAGGATGATTACGCTGGATTCGCGGGCACGCACGATAGCGCGCAGGCGATGCGGAACTTCGAGCGAACGGCTGAACAAACGCATTGAATGCAAACTTAAATCGGGCGAACCTACCGTCGGCTTAAATGCCACGCCGCAATCGCGCAAAAAGCAAATGAGTCAACGCGTGAAGGGCAGCCTTTGACTCTTCTTTTTGGCGGTTTTTTGCGGCAGGTTTTTCGCCGCGATTCGAGCGAAAAATTTGGTGAAAAAAGTGTGGATTTTTGCAACCCTTCCCCTTCAAAAAACATCGCCAGATCAACATATTAAGGGTTATTCTTTTCTCTGTACGAGACCCCATTTTCATGTCACACCAAAACCCCTATTCCGACTCAATTTTCTGCCTGGTTTGAGGGTGCCGCTTATGGCTGAACCGGCCCGCAAAAACCCATCCGACTATGACGCTGAGTCGATCAAGGTCCTCAAAGGCCTTGATGCCGTGCGCAAGCGGCCGGGCATGTATATCGGCGACACTGACGATGGCTCGGGCCTCCACCATATGGTGTACGAGGTCGTCGACAACGCCATCGACGAGGCGCTGGCGGGTTTTGCCACCGAAGTCTCAGTGACGCTCAATCCGGACGGCTCGTGCACGGTGCGCGACAACGGTCGAGGCATTCCCACCGACATCCACAAAGGCGAAGGCGTATCGGCGGCCGAAGTGATCATGACCCAGCTGCACGCCGGCGGAAAATTCGACCAGAACGCGTACAAGGTATCGGGCGGCCTGCACGGCGTGGGTGTCTCAGTGGTGAATGCACTGTCCACCTGGCTCAAGCTCACCATCTGGCGCGGCGGCAAAGAGCACTTCATGGAGTTCCGCGACGGCGTGGCAAAATCTCCGCTCAAAGCCGCCGGCGATGCGAAGAACAAGCGCGGCACCGAAGTAACGTTCCTGCCATCGACCAAGACCTTCACCATGGTCGAGTTCGATTTCTCAACGCTCGAACACCGCCTGCGCGAGCTGGCTTTCCTTAACTCCGGCGTGGCCATCGCGCTGTCTGACCAGCGTCACGCCGTCGAGAAGCGCGAAGAAATGAAATATGAGGGTGGCGTCGAGGCCTTTGTGAAGTTCATCGACCGTAACAAGACCTCCCTCGTACCCAACCCGATCATGATCAAGGCGGAGCGGGAGGGAATGACCGTCGAATGCGCCCTATGGTGGAACGACGGGTACCACGAGAGCGTGCTCTGCTTTACCAACAACATCCCGCAGCGTGACGGCGGCACGCATCTCGCCGGTTTCCGCGGCGCCCTTACGCGCCAGATCACGCAATACGCGGAGATGATCGGAAGCTCGCGCAAGGAAAAAGTGACCCTCACCGGCGATGACTGCCGCGAAGGATTGACCGCGGTTCTCTCGTGCAAGGTGCCTGATCCCAAATTCTCCTCGCAGACCAAGGACAAGCTTGTGTCCTCGGAAGTGCGCCCGGTCGTCGAGGGCGTCATCAACCAGGCTTTGCAGGACTGGTTCGAAATTCATCCGCAGGAAGCGAAAGTCATCGTCGGCAAGGTGGTGGAGGCCGCTGCGGCCCGCGAGGCCGCGCGCAAGGCGCGCGAGTTGACCCGGCGCAAAGGCGCGCTCGACGTCTCGTCGCTGCCAGGCAAGCTTGCCGACTGCCAGGAGCGCGATCCCGCCAAGTCTGAACTATTCATCGTCGAGGGCGACAGCGCCGGCGGTTCCGCCAAGCAGGGCCGCAACCGCGAATTCCAGGCCGTGCTGCCGTTGCGCGGCAAGATCCTGAACGTGGAGCGCGCGCGCTTCGACAAGATGCTGTCGAGTCAGGAGATCGGCACGCTGATCACGGCGCTGGGCACCGGCATCGGGCGCGACGAGTTCAACCCGGACAAATTGCGCTACCACAAGATCATCATCATGACCGACGCGGATGTCGACGGCTCACACATTCGCACGCTGCTGCTGACGTTTTTCTTCCGGCAGATGGAAGAACTGATCAAGCGCGGCCACATCTTCATCGCGCAGCCGCCGCTGTATAAAGTCTCACGGGGAAAATCCGAGCAATATTTGAAAGATGAGCGCGCGCTCGAAGACTATTTGATCGCGACCGGCGTCGAAGAGGCTGTGCTGCGTCTTGCCTCAGGCGAAGAACGGGCCAGCGAGGATCTGCGCAAAATAGTCGACCAGGCGCGCGCCATCCGCAATCTTCTTAACGGGCTGCACAGCCGTTACAATCGTCAGGTCGTTGAGCAGGCGGATATTCTTGGCGTGCTCAATTCCGATATTTTCGGCGATCCGAAGAAGGCCAAAGCCGCAGCGCCGTATATCGCCAAACGCCTTAATGCACTGTCCGAGGAAACCGAACGGGGTTGGGAAGGCGAGTTCAGCGAAGAAGCCGGCTTCACCTTTACCCGCACTCTGCGTGGCGTGAAGACCGTATCCATCATCGATCATGCTCTGCTCGGCTCGGCGGACGCCCGTAAGCTCGACGAATACGCGGGGTCTCTGCAGAAGATCTACGAAAAACCCGGCTCACTGCGCCGCAAGGACGAAACCTGGGCGATTCACGGACCGGTCGGCTTGTTTGAGGCTGTTACCGGCGCAGGGCGCAAGGGCGTAACAATGCAGCGCTACAAGGGCCTCGGCGAAATGAATCCCGGGCAGCTGTGGGAAACCACGCTCGACGTGAACGCGCGCTCCTTGCTGCAGGTCAGGGAAGGCGAGGATGCCGACAACATCTTCACCGAATTGATGGGTGAACTGGTCGAGCCGCGCCGGCTCTTCATCGAGCAAAATGCCTTGGCTGCCAGCGTCGACGTCTAGCGACCACCACGCCACACAATAAAGTTTAATTGCAGAATTCCCTGATGCCGTGGATCCAGCGGCCACGGGCGTTGCGCACGGGTGCATCCTTAAAATAGCAGCTGTCGACCGTGTAGTAGGGGCCGTAGCAGTTGCCGTAGAGGCAGCCGCGCTCCCATGCCGGCCAGCCGACATAGCGAAGGTGCACTGTGGAGGAATGAACGCGGCCGAGGGGGGCCTGGCAATCGCCGCAATAGGGTACCTGCTCGACAATGCGGATCCGCACGTCATAAGGCGCCGCGATGCGCGCAACCGCCGGGCCGCGCTCACTATAGAGATCGGCGGCTTGCGAGAAGCCGCTCATCAGAGTCAAAAGGCCCAGCACCAGAGTTGCGTGGATGATCCGCATAAGCCACTCCCCAAGGAATTTCGGAACTATACCCGTCAAAACCAAAGGGCTTTTTTCCCGGTAACCGAAATTTCCCAAAGCGGTTAAATTTATCCGAATATCCGGAAATCACCGGATTTGCAGGCGTAACCTGCTTACCCACTACGATGTAAGCTTGGCTCCTATGGTCAGTCCGATGATCAACGCGCCAAGGAACAGCACCAGGAAAATGCCGAACAGCCACTGCGCGATGGTTGCGGACGCCGCTTCCACGTCGGTAAAGCCGAAAATACCGGCAACCACGGCGATGATTAGGAAAACAATGGCCCATTTCAGCATCGGCGCCTCCTCCGCAGGATCGAGCCCTAATAAAATGAGCAGGACCGCGGTCGAGTTCCATCCGTCGGGTCACGAGCGCGGACGCTCGGGCGAACGCGTGCGCGGATCGCGCGGTAGCCAAATGCCCGCATCGACGCGGAAGAGGAAATCGCCGACTAACTGATTGAAAAGATCCGGCTCTTCCAGGTTCACCGCGTGGCCGGTTTTCGGCAGCACGACGAGGCCTGAGGCGGAAAGCCAAGTTTTCAGATAGAGCGCCGGTTCGATGCAGCGCTCGTCCTCGTCGCCGACCACGATTAATGCCGGAGTCGACAGCTTGCGGATGTCGTTCTCGAAATCGTAGAGCGACGGACGCGCGCCCTGGAAGCCGCGCGACATGTGCGCCGAACCTTTCGCGTCGTGCTCGGCGAGCTGACTGACGAACTCGGCAAAGCCACGTGCATCTTTCAGCTCGAACGGAATCCGGCTTGGTCCGCGGCCATAGGTCTGCGCAACCGCGGCCGAGCCCTCGCGTTCGAACTGGGTGGCAAGGTCACGCGACCGCTTGTGGAATTCCTCGGTATACCAGCGCTCGCCGCCTGAGCCGGTGCCGGCGAGCACCATGGAGCGGACACGGCTCGCGTGATTGAGCGCAACCTGCAGCACGGTATATCCGCCCATCGACAGGCCGATGAGATGCGCCTGCGCAATCTTCAGGTAATCGAGCACTGCAATCGCATCGCGCACAACATGGCGATAGCTGTATGCGTTCGGATCGTCCGGAACATCGGAAGGCTTGTAGCCGCGGGCAGCGTAGGCGATGCAGCGATAACGCTTACCGAATGCACGCAGCTGCGCCTCCCAGCTGCGGTGGTCGCCTGCGAACTCGTGCAAGAAAAGGATCGGAGTGCCCTGCCCCACTTCTTCGTAATAAAGCTTCACTTTGTCGGGTGTCAGCGCGTAAGGCATCGTTCCTCTTCTTATTTACTCAAATGCGCCGCCCCTGAATTTTCATTGCAACCCGCACCAATTCGGCGATATTGCGGGTGCCGATCCGCTCCATCACCCAGGCACGATGATTTTCCACGGTCTTCGGACTAATTTTCAGTTTTGACCCGATTTCTTTATTCGACAAGCCGGCTACAGCAAGCTCCATCACCTGCCGTTGCCGGGCGGATAGCGCATCGAAGCGGGATTGCAGCTTTTCCAGCTCGGCCGCATCGATTTCAGGCAACTGTTTCTGCTCGATCGCGTTGTGGATGCTGGCCAGCAAGCGGGCCTCGTCGAATGGCTTCTCGATGAAATCGAATGCGCCGACTTTCATGGCGGCGACAGCCATGTCGACGTCGCCGTGCCCGGTGATCAGGATAACAGGCGCTGCCAATCCCTTGCCCTTCACGCCGTGCACCAGCTCGAGACCGGACATTCCGGGCATCCGCACATCCGAAACGATGCTGTCGAACCGCTGCCCGCTATCGATCGCGGCCAGAAAATCATTCGCCGAGGCAAAACACGCGGTCTTGATGTTCTGGCGGGCGAAATAGAGACGAAGCGAGTCGAGCACGGCCTCGTCGTCGTCGATTACGGCGATGTGGATTGAGCCAGTCACGGCCGCTCGGTCTTTGCAATGGGAAGCGTAAAGCACACGGCCGCACCTTTCGGATTGTCGTCCAGCCAGAGCTGGCCGCCATGCGCTTCAACGATTGATCGGCAAAGTGGCAATCCAATGCCCAGGCCTTCGGCCTTGTGCGACGAAAGCGGCAAAAACGCATTTTCAAGGAGAGCGGGCGGAAAGCCTGGCCCGCTGTCCACGACTCGCACTTCTACAAATTCGTCGTCAAATACCCTGGCTCCGATATGGACAGTCCCACGCATGCTCCCACTGTCGCTGATCGCCTCGATCGCATTGCGCATCAGATTGATCAGGACTTGCTCGATCTGCAGCAAGTCGACCATGACGGCAGGAAAATCAGAGGCGATATCGGAGCGAACCGTGACATGAGCGCGGTCAAGATCGGGCTGACACAGTTCGATCGTCTCCTCGACGATCCGCTCGAATCTGCAGGGGGCGCGGTTGCTGCGATCGAGCCGAACCAGGGCGCGCAGGTGGCGGACCACCTCGGCTGCGCGTTCGACCTGCGCGACCGCTTTCTTTGCCGTCTCGGCCACCACGGCAACATCGGTTTGGCCAGACGTCATCGCGTCGTTCAGAAGCCGGGTATAGGTGCCGGCCGCCATAAGGGGCTGGTTGAGCTCATGCGCCACCGCTGCGGCAAGTTCGCCCATGCTGCCGAGCCTCGCCATTCGCGAGAGCGAATCCTGCTGCAAACGCAACTGCGCTTCCGTACGCCACCGCTCTGTAACCAGATCACCGGCAACCAGGCCTGTCATCGCCAAGACGAGCATGAGAGCCTGAAAGGCCGTCACATTGAACGTGCCCGCCGGAAAAAGTTGGATGCCGAGGATGAGCCCGAGCTGCGTCACCAGAATCCCGACACTAACACCTTCCGAACCGGTGCGTACGGCAAGCCAGATGATCGGTAGAAAGAGAACATAGAACAGCTGGAATTGCTGTTCCTGGGTCAATCCGAATACGACGGCGAGCGCCAGGGCGATCGCAACAAACTGCAGCAAGGTTTCCGTCGTCATCGGCAGAATACGCCGGCGAGTCAGTGCAAAAAGCGCGAACGGCGTTATTACGGTGATGCCGATTACGTCGCCGACCCAGTAGCGCAGCGCCGCCGCTGCGAAGTCAGCCGTCGGCAACAACCCCGCGATGATCGTCAGGCTGACATAGCCGACCGCAACAAAGGCTGCACTCACGACTGCGACCAGCATCAGCAAAACGAGATCGCGCATCGAGCCGAGAGTCGGATCGAAACGCAGACTCGGACGCAACAAGTATGTCAACGCGATCGAATAACCGCCGCCGACGAGCATGGAAGCCAGAATCTCGACATGCCACGGCATGGCGAATTGCTGATTGAGATAATCCGCAAGCAGAGGACTGACGAGCAAAAACGGAATCATCCGTAGGCCAAAGAGCAGGAGCAGGACAAAGCTCAGGCCGGTGCCGGGATTCCAGGGCGTGATTCCGAGTTGCGCGTAAGGCTCGATGTAGCTGATCCAATCGAGCAACGCGTAAGCGGCGAGGTAGACAATTCCAACGACCATCTTGTGCGCGTCGAACACCCGCGGAAAGGCCATTGCTCGCAATCGTTCTGCCTGGATTTCGCTCGTCATCAGTCTAAACCTTCCGCGCAGCGGCACCCCGGATATTAATACCCAGGTGAAAATACCCAAGTGTATGGCCCCGGGTATTCATCCTGAGTTGTAGCCGGGTTCGGCAATCCTAATCTCACGCAAAGAAAGCCGGATTATCGGGCCTGCGCGGACCATAGCCATGCCGAACCGACACCCGATACGCGTGCATGCGCGGAGTCGCCCGGAGAATTCCCACGCTAGGAATTCCGTCGCCCGCGAGCCGCACAGCCGGCACGTTCCCGATTGGCAGCGCGGCGGTGG
>Ga0187777_10001879_pt1 | contig 13514 bp, 11 predicted proteins | sample 1015_Q2_SP5_10_M_FD_132416 | JGI IMG/M metagenome (GOLD analysis project Ga0187777, IMG submission 132416) | Tropical peat soil microbial communities from peatlands in Department of Meta, Colombia - 1015_Q2_SP5_10_MG | ecosystem: Environmental > Terrestrial > Soil > Wetlands > Peat | place...
ACGCCCGCGGGCTCACCCGACCCGGGAGTGACCCTCACCCCGGACCTGCAGCTCGTCGCCTCTGAACCGATCAACGAGACCGTGAGCTTCGACGGCCTCTCCTACACCCGCACGCGCGCACTTGCGCCGCTCGCGGCTTCCATACGCACCGAAGACACGGCACTCCCGGCGCGCGGTAATCCGCGCACGCGCGAGCTCGCGCAGACGCTGCGCCAGCGCGCCGGATCCGACGCCGCCTTCGTCGCGGCAGCGCTCGAGTACCTGCGCACCCAGGGGTTCGTGTACTCGATCACGCCCGAGCAACTCGGGGCCGAACCGGTCGACGACTTCCTTTTCAACACCCGCGAAGGATTCTGTGCGCACTACGCCTCGGCGTTTGTGACGCTCATGCGCGCGGCCGGCGTGCCCGCGCGAGTGGTCACCGGATACCTCGGCGGCGAGTGGAATCCGATCGGCGCCTTCTATCTCGTGCGCCAATCCGATGCGCACGCCTGGGCGGAAGTGTGGCTCGGCGAGCGCGGCTGGCTGCGGGTCGATCCCACGGTGGTCGTTGCCCCCGAGCGGCTGCATCGCGGGGTGCTCGAGCTTCTGCCGGAAGCCTTCCCGACGAGCGTGCGGCTGCTGCACGGGGTGCCGTGGGTCGCACGCTTGCTGCAGAGCTGGGATGCCGCCAACGACTGGTGGGGCCGGCACGTCGTGCAGTTCGACTACGCGGCGCAGCTGAACCTTCTCACGAACTTCGGCATCCGATCGCCCGATGCGCGCTATCTCGGCTGGGCCTTCATGCTCGCACTGCTTCTCTGGCTCACGGTCGTCGCCTGGTCGATCGGCCGCACTGCACCCGCGCGCGCGCGCGCCGACCGGCTCGCGCGTGCTTACCTGCGGCTTTGCCGCAAACTCGCGCGCATCGCGCTGCCGCGCGCTGCGCACCAGGGACCCTTGAGCCTTGCCGAGGAGGTGTGCGTGCGCCGGCCGGATCTCGCCGAGCGGGTGCGCCCGCTCCTGCTTCGCTATGCACAGCTGCGCTACGGCCCGCGCGCACCACTCGAGTGGACACAGGCGGTCGAGGAGTTTCGGCGCGCCGTGGCGCGGCTTTCGCTCAGCCGGACTTGAAGCCGATCTTGGCGTGGGTGCCGTCGCAGAAGGGTTTGTTGGCGCTGCCGCCGCAGCGGCAGAGGTAGGTCGATGTCCCACGCGCAACGACCCGTCCCGTACCGCTCGTGATCTCGAGATTGCCGCGCACGCGCAACGGGCCATCAATCTGCGGGTCGATCGCGAGCACGCCAGCGCGCTCGGGCAGCATGTCGGTCTTGCCGCTTGGGGGCTCGCCGGTCGCGCTGAAACCGATCTCGTGATGCGAACCGTCGCAGTAGGGCTTGTTCTTCGAGGCGCCGCAGCGGCAAAGCGTCGCGCGATAGCCGATCGGCACACCATCGATCTCGAGCGCACCGCGGAACGCGTACGGCCCGCCCTCGCGTAGGCCGGCGAGATTCACAGGCGGCACGCTCTCCTCAGCACCCCCGTCCTTGCGACGATAGCGGATCGCTCCCGAGGGGCAGGCGTGCGCGACCTCGACCACCCGCTCGACCGGAATCGCATCGGGGTGGATCCAGGGTCCCTTCACGTTCGCGAGAAAAACCTCGGGCGTCCAGGTCACACAGAAGCGCGAGTGAATGCAGCGCCGCGCATCGAATGTCAGTTCGAGCTTCTCGCCCTGCACGGTCTCGACGCTCCCGCTCACCGTGGTCGGTGGCGCGGCCGCGGGCGGCGCAGCGGCAGCGGGCGCTTTCGTCGCCACCGACGATAGCGCCGGCCGCGCATCGCCCGGCGCGGAGTTGAGATCGAGCCCGCGGCTCGCCTCTCTTGCCAGCGCGCTCAGGCGGTCGGCGGCCGCGACGGCACGCTGATCACCCTTAGCGCGCAGCGTCTCCCCCACTTCCGCGAGCTGCGCGAATCGCTCGACGAAGAGCCGCCGCGCCGCACTGCCGGGGGGCAGCGGGCTCGGATCGCGCAGCGTGATGAACGACACCCCGGCGTTGCAGTGCGGGTTCGAGGGCCCGGCGGGCAGACGCGCCGCGCGCTCGGCGAGCGGCATGAGCGCCTGCATGAGTCCGATCGCGAGATCGACTACGAGCGATTTCTCATCACTCGGGCCGCGCACGACGTAGGAGTAGCTCAGGAGCCGCAGCATGAGTCCGTAGCAGGCGTTGGCGAGATCGACGGTTGCGACTGCAGCGCAATCCTCGAGCCAGACCCGCCCCTCCGGGCGCGCCGGGCGGCGCAGCACGGGGTTGGTGGCGGCTGGAAATGCCGGTGCAAAGGCGCGGTTGCGTGCGGTGAACTGCTCGAGCTCGCTACGGATGCCGAGGAACTTCTGATAGTGCGAGTCCACGGAATCGCGCGGTGCGCCCTCGCCCTGCTGGACGATGGCAGTGAACGCTTCGAGTGCCGTCTTCAGGCAGATGACCGGGCGCGCACCGGGCAGGTTCACCTCATGGCTCGAGAGCTGCAACGCCCGATCGCCATCGAAGGCGAACGACTCACCGCCCGAATGTTCGACAAAGGCGCGCAGGCCGTTGCCGAGCGCCGCATAGAAATCGCCCACCGTGTCGTAGTCGATGCCCATCGGCGTCAGTCGTGCCGCGGCGCTGCCACCGCGCCGATACGTGCGCTCGTAGGCAAAGCCCTCCCCGTCACGCTCGTCGGAGCCGTGCGGACGCTCGAGGAAGATGAAGTGCTGCAGCGTCGCGGCGTTGAAGGGCGCGAGCTTGACGACGACGCTCGCGGGGAGCTGTCCCGGATCGAGCGGAAAGTTCATGCGCCCGAAGCGCGGGCTGCCCCCGAGCGCGGACGTGATGTTCCACACCGCCGAGAGGTGACCCATCTCCTCGATCGCGACGCCCAGCAGCACGCCGCGCCAGCGGCGCACAGCGGCCGCCTCGTCGGCGCGCAGTCCCTCGGCTTCGCCATCCTTGAGGCTCGCGGCGGCATAGATATAAGTGCACATGAGGTTGTGCTCGAGCTCCGCCGCTTCGTAGAGCGCGTGAATGAGGACTTCGCGCTGCGTGATGGCCGCCGCCGGGACGTCGTTCATGCCGGCCTATGTCGCACAAATCAGCTCCCCGCGCCACTCCCCAAACGGCCGGGCCGTTCAGCTCGAGCTGTGTTCGCGCGTCTCGAGGAAGCGGATGCGCGGCCAGCGCTCGATCGTGAGCTCGAGATTGACGCGCGAGGGGGCGAGATAGACGAGCGCACCGCTGTGATCGAGGGCGAGATGCTGCTCAGCGCGAGCGCGGAATTCCTCGAGATCGCGCGGCGCACTCGCCTCGACCCAGCGCGCGCTGTGTACTGCGACCGGCTCAAACGCCGCGTTCACCGCGTACTCGTCCTGAAGGCGAAACGCCACCACCTCGAACTGCAGCTGCCCGACGGCGCCGAGGATGAGCTCGTTCGAGCGCAGCGGCTTAAAGAGCTGCGTGGCACCCTCCTCGCAAAGCTGCGACAGACCCTTCTGCAAGGCCTTCGCTTTCAAGGGGTCCTTGAGCACCGCGCGGCGAAAGATCTCCGGGGCGAAATTCGGCACCCCGGTGAACGCCAGGCGCTCGCCCTGCGTGAAGGTATCGCCGATGTTGATCGTGCCATGGTTATGAAGACCGATGATGTCACCGGCGAAGGCCTCATCGGCCTGCGCACGCTCGGCGGCCATGAAGGTGAGCGCATCGGCGACGCGCACCTCCTTATCGAGGCGCACGTGGAAGAGCCGCATGCCGCGCTCGTACCTGCCGGCGCAAAGCCGCAGGAACGCGATGCGGTCGCGGTGCCCGGGATCCATGTTGGCCTGGATCTTGAAGACGAAGCCGGCGAGCGGCGGCTCGGTCGGCTCGACGATGCGCTCGCGCGTCGCGCGCGGAAGCGGGGTGGGGGCGTGCGCGATGAACGCATTGAGGAGCTCCTCGACCCCGAAGTTGTTGATCGCCGATCCGAAGAAGACCGGCGTCTGTTCCGCGGCGCGGTAGGCATCGACGTCGAAGGCTTCGGTCGCGCCCCTGACGAGCGCGATTTCCTCGGCGAAAGAGCTGGCAAGATCGCCGAGAAACTCCTGCGCTTCGGGACTTTCGAGGCGATCGATGATGCGATTCTCACCGACCCGCCCGCGCTCACCGGCGCTGTAGGCGTAGATGCGATCTTCGGCGAGGTGATAGATGCCGCGCAGCTCGCGCCCCATGCCGATCGGCCAGGTGATGGGCGCCGTGCCGATGCGCAAGACGCTCTCGATCTCATCAAGGAGCTCGATCGGCGCTCGGCCCTCGCGATCGAGCTTGTTGATGAAGGTCATGATCGGGGTGGCGCGCAGGCGGCACACCTCCATGAGTTTCACCGTGCGTTCCTCGACGCCCTTGGCACAGTCGATCACCATGAGGGCCGAGTCCACCGCCGTGAGCGTGCGGTAGGTGTCCTCGGAGAAGTCCTCGTGACCTGGGGTATCGAGGAGATTGACGATGCAGTCGCGGTAAGGGAACTGCATCACGGACGAGGTGACCGAGATGCCGCGCTGCTGCTCGAGCCGCATCCAATCCGAGGTCGCGCGCCGCGCCGCCTTGCGGCCCTTCACCGCCCCCGCCATCTGGATGGCGCCGCCAAAGAGAAGGAGCTTCTCGGTGAGGGTCGTCTTGCCCGCGTCGGGGTGCGAGATGATCGCGAACGTCCGACGCCGCGCAACTTCCGCAGCCTGCTCGGTCATCGCGGAGCGCCGTCGTCGCTAGGAAGCGGAGCGCCCGGCGCGCAGGACGAGCTTGAGGACGGCGGCATCCTCGCGGCCATTCATGGCCTGGTAATAGCCGCGCCGCATGCCGACCTGCTCGAAGCCGAGCGACAGATACAGGCGGATCGCCGCCGTGTTGGAGGGTCGCACCTCAAGGAACGCCTCGCACATGCCCGCAGCGCCCGCGCGTTCGATGAGCGAGCGCAGCAGCCGCTTACCGATCCCCTGCGAGCGGTTCGCCTCCCCCACACAAAGGTTGAGAATGTGCGCCTCACCCGCGCCGATACTCATCACACCGTAACCCATCACCTGGCGGCTCGCGGTCATCACGCGGCAGACGTAGCCGACGCGCAGACAGTCGCGGAAGATCCCCTCGCTCCAGGGGAAGGGGTAGGAAGCGCGCTCGATCGCCACGACCGGCGCAACGTCGCTCGCCCGCATCGGCCGAATCACGAACTCCGGTGCGGTGCTCGCGGACTTGAGCAGTTCAGGTGCGGTCGCCATCGGTCGCTGCGCCCTGGGTCAGTTGCTGGTACACGCTGCGCGCGAACTTCAGGTCCTCCCACGCCTTGCGCTTCTCGGAGGGGGTGCGCAGCAGATACGCAGGATGATACGTCACCACGAGCGGTGTGTTCAGCTCCCCGAAGCGATGCACCCGACCGCGCAGCCTTCCCAGAGGGGCCTCGGTCGAGAGCAAGTTCTGTGCCGAAATCCGCCCAACCGCGAGGATGATCTTCGGCTGCAGCAGGGCGATCTGCCGCAGCAGATACGGCATGCAGGCGGCGACCTCCTCGGGCTTCGGATCGCGGTTGCCCGGTGGCCGGCTCTTGAGCACGTTGGCGATATACACGTTGGTGGTGCGATCGAGGCCGATCGCGCGCAGCATGAGATCGAGGAGCTGCCCGGCGGCGCCGACAAAGGGCTCCCCGCGCCGGTCTTCCTCGGCGCCTGGCGCCTCGCCGATTACCAGCCAGTCGGCGCGCTTGGGGCCAACCCCCAATACGCCCTGGGTCCTCGTCGAGTGCAGGGGGCATCGGGTGCAGTTCTGCACCTCGAGCCGCAGGGCTTCCCAGCGCGCTGCGATCTCGGGCGCCAGCGCCAGCGCGAGGGGCGATGCGGCGCGCGCGGGCGCCGTGTGAGCGGCCACGCGCCTTCGTCCCCTCGGCACCCACTCCTCGATGCCGATCGCCTGCAGGTACTCGCTGCGCCGCGCCCCTGGCATGGCGCTCTACCTTGGCGCCGGAGCGCCGCGCATCAGTCGCCGCAGCCGCCGTCCCGCCCAAAGGAGCGGCGCCGACAGGGCGTATGTCCCGAACACCGAGAGCAGCATCGTCGGCGGATCAATGCGAATGAGTGCGATCACGAGCGGCACGAGCAGCAGGTAGACGAAGCGGATACGCCGGTCGAGATCGAATTGCTTGAAGCTCGGGTAACCGAGGCGGCTCACCATTAATACTCCGGCGGTTCCCGTGACCGCGAACGCGCCGATGAGACCCGTGAGCCCCGGTTCCGACCAATCACTGATGAACCATACGAAGGAGGCCACGACGGCCGCAGCCGAGGGACTCGGCAGTCCCTCGAAGTAGCGCTTGTCGGCGGTGGCCGCGCGCGCGTTGAAGCGCGCGAGCCGCAGCCCCGCCGCGGTTGCGTAGAAGAAGCACGCGAGCCAGCCAAAGCGCCCCCAGTGTTGACCGAACTCGGCGATGCGTACGACGCCCCACTGGTAGGCCACGATCGCCGGTGCCACCCCGAAGGCGACCATATCGGCGAGGCTGTCGTACTCTTTGCCAAAGGCGCTCTCGGTGCGCGTCCAGCGGGCGATGCGGCCATCGAGCCCATCGAAAATCATGGCCGCGAAAATCGCGATGCCAGCGTGATCGAAGTGCTTGTCGATCGCCGCGACCACCGCGTAGAAGCCCGAGAACAAGCAGCCGGTGGTAAAGAGGTTCGGCAGGAGGTAAATGCCCTTGCCGCGCGGTCTTACGAGGCCCTGAGTGTCGGTCGCCACGACGGCATCTTATCAGGGGCCTCCTGCTAAGATGCCAGCCGCTCAATTTACCACCTGAAGCGCAAGCGCAATGCGGCTCTCCGAGTACCCGATCAACACGCTCAAGGAAACGCCCGCAGAAGCGGAGATCATCAGCCACCAGCTGATGCTGCGCGCCGGGCTCATCCGGCGGCTCGCTGCGGGACTCTACAGCTGGCTGCCGATCGGGCTGCGCGTGTTGCAGAAGGTGGAGCGCATCGTCCGCGAGGAGATGAATCGCGCCGGCGCGTTCGAGCTCGTGATGCCGGTGGTGCAGCCGGCCGAGCTCTGGCAGGAGTCCGAGCGCTGGGCCAAGTACGGACCGGAGCTCCTGCGTCTCAAGGACCGGCACGAGCGGGACTTCGTCGTCGCGCCAACTCACGAAGAGGTGATCACCGACATCGTGCGGCGCGAGTTGCAGAGCTACCGGCAGCTGCCGGTGAACTTCTACCAGATTCAGACGAAGTTCCGCGACGAGGTGCGGCCGCGCTTTGGCGTGATGCGCGCGCGCGAGTTCATCATGAAGGATGCCTACTCCTTTCACCTCGATCAGCGCTCGCTCGAGGCCGGCTATCGCGCCATGTACGATGCGTACACGCGCATCTTCACGCGCACCGGGCTCACCTTCCGCGCGGTGCGCGCCGACTCGGGTGCGATCGGCGGCGACGTATCGCAGGAATTTCATGTGCTCGCCGATTCCGGCGAGGACGCGATCGCGTTCTCGGATGCGGATGAGTACGCCGCGAATCTCGAGGCGGCGACCGCGCTCCCGCCGGCAACGCCGCGCCCCGCCCCGAGCGAGCCGCTGCGCAAGGTGCCGACTCCCGGCGCGCGCACGATTGCGGATTTGGCCCGCCTTCTTAAGGTGTCGCCGACGCGCTGCCTGAAGACGCTGATCGTCGATGGGAGCGAGGGCGGGGTCGTCGCGCTCGTGATCCGCGGCGATCACGAGCTGAACGCCGTCAAGGCGCAGAAACTCCCAGGCGTCGCGAGCCCGCTGCGCATGGCGAGCGCCGAACGCGTGGCGGAGGCGACTGGCACCGAGCCCGGCTACGTGGGACTCATCGGACTCACCTGCCCGCTCTATGCCGATCACAGCGCGCTCGCACTCGCAGACTTCGTGTGCGGCGCGAACGAGAAGGACATGCACCTGATGGGGGTGAACTGGGAACGGGACGTCAAGGGCGCGGTGGGCGCGGATCTGCGCAACGTAGTCGAGGGCGATCCGAGCCCCTCGGGCAAGGGCACCCTCAAGATTGCGCGCGGCATCGAGGTCGGCCACATCTTCCAGCTCGGCGATCGCTACAGCAAACCCATGAAGGCGGTGGTGCTCGATGAAGCGGGCCGTGAAACGACGCTGCTTATGGGCACCTACGGCATAGGTGTGACGCGCGTCGTAGCCGCGGCGATCGAACAGAACCACGATGAACGCGGCATCATCTGGCCGGCACCGATTGCGCCGTTTCAGCTGGTGTTGGTGCCCCTGAACCTGCAAAAATCCGCCCGTGTCCGCGAAGTCTCTGACCGGCTCTATGCCGAGCTCATCGCCGCAGGAATCGAGGTCCTTTACGACGACCGTGATGCACGTCCGGGAGTCAAGTTCGCTGACGCCGAACTCCTCGGCATCCCGCACCGCGTGGTGGTCTCCGAGCGTGGACTCGAGGCGGGCAAGCTCGAGTACCGCGAGCGGCGCGCGAGCTCAAGCGTCGAGTTTCCACTCGGTGAGGCGCTCGCCTTCGTGCGCGCGCGGCTCGCCTGAGCGACGGATGAGAATGCGGGGAGTACTCGGCACCCTCACTCTCGCCCTCCTCTCCCTCACGGCCACACCCCTCGCGCGCGCCGATCAGCAGCGCGACCCACAGCTCGAGGCCGTGGTCGCCAAGGCGATCGCGCAGGCCACCTGCTTCACCGATCAATACGACTCGGCCGTCTGGTACACCCTCATGGAGCCGCGGCTGCGCAGCATCGTCAAAGAAAAGCAGGAGCGCCTCGACATTCTTCAGCAGGTGTATTGCGAGACCCACCGCGCGGGTGAGGCGCGCCTGCCGCCCGGACTTGTGATGGCGCTGATCGCCGTCGAGAGCCGCTTCGATCGCTGGGCGGTGTCGCCCTCAGGCGCCGTCGGCCTCATGCAGGTGATGCCCTTCTGGCCCGAGCAACTCGGCATGCGCCGCTACGACTTGGTGCACGTCGCTCCCAACATTCACATGGGTTGCGCGATTCTGCGCTACTACCTCTCCTACGAGGGCAACGACGTGCGCAAGGCGCTCGCACGCTACAACGGCAGCGTCGGCCGGCGGGACTACCCGGATCGGGTGCTCGGCCAGTGGACGCACTGGCGCGGCGCGGATGATCTCGGGTTTCCAAGCGTGAATTCCGCCGCGCGCTAGAGCAGCCGCGCGCCGCGGCAGGCGCGCTCCTAGTGCGGCCGCGCGGCCGGCGATTTCGCTTGCGGCGCAGGCAGCATGCGCGCCACGCCCTCACGGCGCGAGTCCGCCGCGCCTTCGTAAGTTCCATCAGGGAGGCGCGCGAGGGCGTGCAGGCCTGAGTTCTCGGCGTGCCCGGCCTTGAGCTCGATGCCGCGCTCGCGCAATCCCTCGAGCACCGCCGGCGAGAACCTGGAGAGTTCGCCACTGAAGGTATCGCCGCGCGCGATCAGGTTCGGCAACTCGACCGCCTCCTTGACCGGAAGCTTCCAGGCCAGCATCGCGACCAGCGTCTTGGCGTTGTAGTCGAGAATCGCCGTGCCACCCGGGGAGCCGAGCGCCGCGAAAAACTCACCCGCGTGGTCAAAGACGATGACCGGCGTCATCGATGAGCGCGGACGCTTGCCCCCCTGCACCGCGTTCGCCGCCGGCCGGCCCCCGTCGGTCGGCAGGAACGAGAAGTCGGTGAGCTGGTTGTTGAGCACAAAGCCCCCGACCGTGCGTCCGGAGCCGAAGACCGACTCCACCGAGGTCGTCATGGAGACGACATCACCGTCTTTGTCGACGACGACGAAATGGCTCGTACCCTCCGCTTCAGTGGTGCCATCGCGACCGCGTACCGCAGACACATCTCCGGCCAGCGGCGCGGGGCCCGCGTGCTCGCCGATCAACTGTGCCCGCATCCGCACGTACGCGGGCTCGAGAAGTCGCATCACGGGGACTGGGACGAAACGTGGATCCGCAACGTAACGGTCCCGATCGGCATACATGAGGCGGCTCGCCTGCGCGAAGAGAAACCACGCCTGCGGATCCTCAGGCCCACGCGAGGCGATGTCAGTACGCTCGAGGATTCCGAGCATCTCGAGCAGCGATATCCCGCTCGAGGGCGGCGGGGGTACGCAGACTGAGTAGCCGCGGTACGCCCGGCAGAGCGGCTCGTCCGCCTCAGCGCGATAGTTGTCGAAGTCCCTGAGCGTCAGCGTCCCAGGCAGAGGCGGCGCTTTCGTCGCGGTGATGATGCGCGTGGCAATCGAGCCCGTGTAGAGCGCACGCGGACCCTCGCGCGCGATGCTCTCGAGCGTTTGCGCGTAGAGTGGGTTTCGGAACAGGTCGCCTTCCTCGAGCGTCTCCCCGTCGGCACGTGCGAAAAGCGTGCGCACTTCGTTGGTCGGCGGAAAAGGCGAACCTTCGCCAAGAAACAAAGCGAGGCGCGCCGAGACGCGAAAACCCTGCGACGCGGCGCGGATCGCCGGCTGGAACAGCTCGCGCCACCTCAGCGTTCCGTACTTCGAGTGCGCGAGGCCGAGCATGGCGATCGCGCCCGGCACACCCGTCGAGCGGCCGCTGCGCACCGCTTCGACGTACGGCAGGGGTTTGCCGTGCTCATCGAGAAACATGTCCGCACTCGCACCCGCCGGCGCCTTTTCGCGGCCGTCGAAGGCGGTGAGCTTGCCGCTGCGCGCATCGTAGTACATGAGGAAAGCGCCGCCTGCGACACCCGAGCTCTGCGGTTCCACGAGTCCGAGCACTGTCTGCACGGCCACTGCCGCATCGATCGCGCGTCCGCCCTTGGCGAGAATTTCGATTCCGGCATCCACCGCGAGCGGATTCGCCGCGACGACCCACGCTTGCTGCGCGTGGTGAGCATGGTGATGAAACCAGCTGAAGGGCGCCGCGGCGGGCGGCGCTGGCGCGGCGGGCGGCGCGGCGGGCTCGACGCTCGGCCCGGCACTCGGAGTCTGCTCGGCCGGCGGCGCCGCAGTCGTCGGCGCGGGCGTGCTCTCCTTGACGGCCGGCTCGCTTTGCCAGGCAGCGCTCGAGCCACCGAAGCAAAGGAGCAGCGCGAGCGAGAGTGCGCCCGAAATTGCGCGGTTCAACATCTGCGGCGGTTCATGCGGTGTGAAAACCCGCGCGCCGTTTTGGATCGTGTGCAGTGTCAGCCACTTCCACCGCCGTCACCCTCGAGGCCGACGAGCCGATCCAAAGCCACTTCACGAACTCGCTCACCGCCTCTTCCTCGCCGCATGCCAGCACTTCGACGCGCCCGTCCGGAAGATTTCGGGCGTAGCCGTGTACACCGAGCTCCCGCGCACGCTGTACCGCGCTCGCCCGATAAAACACGCCCTGCACACGCCCGCTCACCAGACACTTCTTGCACCGCATGCCCAACTTGGCTTCATCGCTCCGGGGGATGGAGGGCATGTTACTAGAGATTCGCGCGCACGTGCTGAGCATCCCCGCAGTGCTTACACTTGGATCGCGGGTTCGTTTTGTGGCAACGTACCGCGGGCGGCAAGCGCGCGCGGCTCCGGGCCGAAGCATCGGGGAGAAGGGCTCTGGCGCAGGTACTGGTGCTTTATTACTCGCGCAGCGGCGCCACTGCGGAGCTCGCTCGACAGGTCTGCCGCGGCGTCGAGAGCGTGCCGGGTGCGACAGCGGTACTGCGCACCGTGCCAGCGGTGTCCGCCGAAAGCGAGGCCGCACCGCAACCGATCCCCCCAAGCGGCGCACCGTACGCGACGCTCGAAGATCTTCGCGATGCGGATGCGCTCGTGCTCGGCAGCCCGACGCGCTTCGGTAACATGGCGGCGCCGCTTAAGTATTTTCTTGACGCCACTGGGGCGTTATGGATATCGGGCGCGCTCGTCGGGAAACCGGCCGGCGTCTTCACCTCGACGCAGAGCATGCACGGCGGACAGGAGACCACGCTGCTCTCGATGATGCTGCCACTCTTACATCACGGAATGTATCTCGTCGGGCTTCCCTACACGGAACGGGCACTCAATGCGACCCGCAGCGGCGGCACGCCCTATGGCGCATCCCACGTGAGCGGCTCCGATACCGCGGGCGCGCTCAGCGAGCACGAGCGCTCGCTCGCACAGTCACTCGGCAAGCGTGTCGCCACGCTCGCCGTGCAGCTCGCTTCAGCCGCCGCCCCCGCGCGCTCCTGAGCGCAGCACCTCGCGGATGAAGGGAATGGTGAGACGGCGCTGCGCAGCGAGCGCCGCCTCATCGAGCGTATCGAGTAGCGCGTAGAGACTGCGCATGTCACGCGGGAAGTGTCGCTGCAGGTACTGCCAGGTTTCCTCGGGGAGCTCGAAGCCGCGCAGCCGTGCGCGCAGGGTGAGCGCCGCCTGCTGTTCCTCCTCATCGAGGGGGCGCAGCTGAAAGACCGCCCCCGCTGCGCAGCGCGACCCCAAGTCCGCGAGTGAGAACGCAACGAGTGCAGGCGGGGTCTGCGCGGCGAGGATCAGCCGTCCACCGGCCTCTTCGATCTCGCGCAGGAGCGCAAAAACCCCCCGCTCCCACTCGGCCTGTCCCGCGACCCGATCGACATCGTCGAGACAGAGGCATTGCAGGTCGGGAAGTCCTTCGAGGACCCCCACGCCAAGTGACGCCACCTCGCGCAGCGGCACATAGCCCGCGCGCATGTTAGTGCTCGCGGCGCTGCAGAGCGCCTGCAAGAGGTGAGTCTTGCCCACTCCACTGCCGCCGCACAGCCAGGTGAGACCTGAGCCCTCGCCAGCGGCAAGGCGTTGCGCGTGCATGAGCGCCTCGCTATTGCGGCCGGGCAGAAAGCTCGCGAACACCGCGCGGTCGGGCAGACGGATGCCGAGCGGAAGCTGCCGCATACGCCGCTACGTCGAGCGCGCGGGCAACGCCCAGGCGCGGCGTGTGAAAGTCACCACGTACTGCAGGCCTGACGCCACCGTAGTCGCGAGCGTGAGCAGCGCGCAGGCCTCGAGCATCTCCCGCGGCGGCAGCCGCACGACCGCGTACAACATCACGAGCGCTACGTAGATGAGCTGCGCGCCGGTGTTGATCTTACTGAGCATCGTCGGTCGCCCGTGTACGGGCCCGATGAAGAGGCGGAAGGCGATCGCCCCGCTGCCGATCAAAAGATCGCGCGCCACCACGGCGGCGGTGAGCCACCAGGGCACGAGCCCGAGCCACGCGCACTCTACAAACACGCTCATCAAGAGGAGTTTGTCGGCGATCGGGTCGAGGAGCTTACCGAGCTCGGAGGTCCAGCCGAAGCGCTTCGCGAGGTAACCGTCGAGTCCGTCCGAGACGGCCGCCGCGACAAAGAGCGCGAGCGATGCTCGGTATTCACCCTCGTGCAGGGTCACGAGGATCGGCCAGATCAGCGCGAGGCGGATTAGGCAGATGAAATTGGGCAGGTGGCGCACGGCGCGATGAAGGATGCCTTCAGGCACGCTCCCGCTCAACCCTAGGGCTGGTATCGGTAGATCACCCAGGTGCCACTCGAGCTGATGTGCTGCAGGTGCGGCGAGCCCCC
>Ga0187777_10001880_pt1 | contig 13510 bp, 9 predicted proteins | sample 1015_Q2_SP5_10_M_FD_132416 | JGI IMG/M metagenome (GOLD analysis project Ga0187777, IMG submission 132416) | Tropical peat soil microbial communities from peatlands in Department of Meta, Colombia - 1015_Q2_SP5_10_MG | ecosystem: Environmental > Terrestrial > Soil > Wetlands > Peat | place...
AGAGAGCGCGACGAACTCACCCGTAGGAATGGCCAACTCCTCATAAACGCTACGCTCGAAAGGATGGTCGAGGACGCGATTCATAGTGCGCCAACTCGCTTACTACACAACTCTACCGAACCGGTTTCATCGAGGATGGGGGACCGCAAACCGGTAAGCTCAACACCGGACGGCAACTGCCTTGTCGGGGGACGGCGAGGCCGTTCGGCTTGTCCAGCGCGCCAAGGGTAGGCTGGACCCGCCGTCACGCTCCAGTGTGCCTTCGTGGGGAGAACCTATACGTCAGTATGGGGCGTGGGCGCGACCGGGTCGCGCGTGGCCTGTGCCGCGTGTCATCGACCATTGGCTTGGGCTCGCAATGTTTCTTTGGGCCCCAGCGGGCCGAAGCGTACCGGGAAGCACGCCATGACCAAGCTGCGAGTGAAGCGTGGCCAGACCGCCCCGCAGCTGCCTGAGAAAGTTGCATGGGAAGCCTGCCGGCGAGCACGTAAGGTTCGGGGGCGAAGCCGACCGCCCCCGAGCGACCCAAACAGCCGCCAATGACCCAGAGCGGCCACAGTCTCAGCTAAGAGCTCATTGGTGCGTATCGAGCGTATGGCATTCGTTGTGACTTGCCGGCCGGCTTCCCGATGTTATGGTCGCGGGCGGCGCGCGGGCTGAGGGCAATGAAATACCGAACCGAGATCGACGGGCTGCGAGCCATTGCCGTCCTTCCCGTTATTTTGTTTCACGGAGAATTTGCATGGTTTGGCGGCGGCTTTATCGGCGTCGACGTCTTTTTCGTCATCAGCGGTTATCTGATCACGTCGATCTTGCTCACGGAAAAAAAGCTGGGCAACTTCAGTCTGGCGCAATTTTACACCCGCCGCGCCAGACGCATTTTGCCGGCACTGCTGCTGGTGGTGGTCGCCTGTATTCCGTTCGCTTGGGCTTGGATGGCGCCACGCAACATGAGAGTCTTTGCCAAGAGTGTCGATACAGTCGCGATATTCGCCTCGAACATCCTCTTTGCTCAGCAAGCAGATGATTATTTTGCGGTAGCCAGCGAGCTAACGCCGCTGCTCCATACGTGGAGCCTGGCGGTCGAGGAACAATATTACGTCTTCTTCCCACTTTTGCTTTTGCTGACCTGGCGCCTCGAATTGCGGCGTTTGGCATTCGTCCTGGCAGCGATCGCGATCGTTAGTTTCGCCGCAGCCCAATGGAGCGCAGCACACAGATCGGCCGCTGCCTTTTATCTCGCGCACACCCGCGCCTGGGAACTCATGATCGGTGGGCTCCTGGCGATCGCACTTCTCGATGCCGGCCCAGCCTTTCTGCGATCGATCGCGGCGCCAATCAGAGACTTCGCCGCAGCCGTCGGGCTGGCCCTGATCACTTATGCAGTCTTCGCGTTCGATAGAACGACTCCCTATCCGGGCTATTTCGCACTCGTCCCGACCCTCGGCGCAAGCCTGGTCATACTGTTCGCGACAGCTGGGACGCACGTCGGCCGATGGCTTGGCATCAGGATCCTAGTGGGCGTCGGTCTCGTGAGCTATAGCGCCTATCTGTGGCACCAGCCATTGTTCGCGTTCTATCGGCTGCGCAATATCGGAGAACCTGACTCGACTTCGCTCATTCCGATCATCCTTCTAGCGTTTGCGCTCGCGTACCTGACCTGGCGGTTTGTTGAGACGCCGTTCAGGCGCGGAATGGTGCCTACGCGCACGTTTCTGGTCGGAGCCGGCTCGATCAGTGCCACGCTTCTATTGTTCGGCTTGGTGTTCCGCGGTCTATATTGGACGAGCAGCATCGCGATTTCTGGACCTCTCGCGATTATGCTTACTCCGCCCGCACTTTGCGACTACAACTCGGCCGGTGTTGGCGTTGACGGCCGTCAATTTTGTCTCATCGGCGACAAACGAGCGGCACCAAAAATTGCAGTGCTGGGCGACAGTCATTCGCGGGCGCTGCTGCCCGGCGCAGATGAAATCGGGCGTGAGGTTGGGATAGGCATCGCACACAGCAGGGATGACGGGTGTCCCGGTCTGCTCGGCATTTACATCTTAACTGAACATACAAACGCCTGTCACGATCTGACGCAGCGGCAGTTAGAATACGTGCGCGACAATCACATTGAAAAGGTCGTCCTCGCATCGCGTTGGACGATGTACACGGACGGCGATTACCACGGTAGACATGCCCGGTATCTGGCCGTCGAAGAAAGCGCGACGCGCACTAGCATCGAAGCGTCCCGCATCGCGTTTCTCACTGGCGTTGCACGAACGATCGAAGCGTATCGGCAAGTTCAGGCCGAAGTTTTTGTCGTGGCCGAGGTGCCGCAGCAGCTCTACGAACCTGATCAGATTTACTATCAGTTGCTTCGAAGCGGCGCGAGCGCAACTCACATCGCCGACGCGCTGGAGCGAATGGCCGTTCCGTTGAACATGCACCGCAAGCTGCAGGAATTCAACCGGAGCGCTTTTGCGCAGCGCGCAGCAGCGGGCGAGATTACGCTGATTGACTTCGATTCGATCTTTTGCGATTCCGCCCGCTGCCAGATCGGCACGCCGAACGAAAGCTACTACTATGATAACAATCACCTGTCGGCATTTGGCGCGTCGCGACTTACGCCCAAGATTGCCAAATATTTCAGCGCGCCGGCGGTAGAGCCCACGTCCGGTAACCGCACCGAATGATACCTCTGACCGGGTGCGGACTTATTTCTCCTATTGGCACTTAGCGTCCATTCGGTGAGTAGCCGACGCAGATGCTATTGGAGGGAACAGTCGACATCGGTGGGGTTTTCGACGAAGTCCGGTCCTGACCAAACCGGACATTGAACGGTAGTTGGCGGCCCGTTATGTGGGCGTAAAAAATGAACTCCGAGACGTGAAGCCTGACGGGGATCGGCCACAGCTCGGCCTCTCACGCGCACGCTTTGCGCGCCGAGCCTCGCAGGATGCTGGTGTTCAGATCGTACCAGATGCAGAAGCGCCGAACCGGCGAAGAAAGATCAGGCCCATTAAAAGAAAGATGGGGCAGTTTGTGTCGACGCTTGAGGACCGAAAACTCGCCGATCAAATGCCCGCCGATTGCAGGAATGTCGTTCCACGCGCCGAAGAAACCGTCGATGCGATCAACAAGGTTCAAGGCGACCAAATCTTGCAGGACCGCCACTTCGGCCCCTTCGATGTTCATTCGCAGGAGGATGACGGTGCGGCTCGCGTCGATCGCCATCAAATAGGCTGACAGGCGCGTCGCTGGCACCTGGATCGAGCGATCCGAGAATTTGCGGTCGAAGATGCTGTCTCCTTCCCCGGTCTTGCCATCGAGGTTCAGGCTGATGGTGTCGCCGTGCGATGGACCAACTAGGGCGCGGTTCACCACCTCAACGCCAGCCGGCACGGCACCGACGACCTCCGCGTGGTAGGCAGGGTTGGCTTCAAAGCCGACGTACCGCATCTGCGGTAGATGGTTGAACCAGCGATGTACGAGATTTAGTTCCGTCGCGCCCTTGTGGGTGCCCGCGTCGATATAGAGGACTTTTACGGGCCCCGCCCGAGCGGTCTTCCACAATGAGCGAATACCGACTCGCACGCGCCTCGCGAACGCGTAAGCCAGCATTCTGCCTGCGTACACGACGTCGCTCGGCCTCAAGGCGGTCTTCCGTTGAAATCGCGATCGAGCATAGGAATGGCCATACAACTACGTTAGCAACTAGTAACAATACATCCGCGCATTTCTCGATGTCCACTGTAGCACCTGGCGGACACGCACGGCGAACTCACGAGTCTTCTTTGATCCGCAAGGCGGACATTGTGGTGTTGACTAGTGACAAAACCAAACTTGCTCCAACTTAAGTGACTCGGCCTGCAATCCGTTCACGCAGTTTCCGCTTTGCTTCGCGGGCGCGTCGGAATGGCGTGCCAAGATGGTATTTTCGGAAGAATTGCCATCGGCCGAACGGGCTCACCGACATTGGGGACTCGATCGGCACGTACCACCCGTTGATACCAGTCCGTCGCACCCATTTGTATCCACTTGACTGTAACACTCGGTGCAGCTCCAAACTTAGCGCGATATCCTCGATAAGAATCAACCGCGGTCGCCAGCGCGTGAGAGTTATGCCGCTCAACGCGTCAATCTCATGACCTTCCACATCGATGGAAAGCAGGTCGATCGGAATCGGCGCTTTGACCTCTACCAGGATATCGTCGAGGGTGCGCACCGGCACTTCGATGATTTCCTCCTTGCGCATACCAGCGACAAAGAAGTTTAGGTCGAGTGAGGATTGTATGCCGGCGAGCTGAAACTGTAACATCTTGCCGGCATTCGATGGCGACGAGCAGGCGCAGGCGAACACTGGCACGCTACGTCGCTCCTTGAGCTTTTGCGCCAAACTGGGTTGCGGTTCGATTAGAACCCCGCGCCAGCCTTTTTGTTCGAGATGCCAACTCTGCGACCCTTCGACCGGGTCGTTTGCTCCAACGTCTACGAAGAAGCCAGCCGGCGTGTCGGCAAAAAAATCTTCTTTGAGCAGTTGCTCGACACTTGGAGGAAAGATCGCTCTATCTGTGAGCTGCGCGCACATCAGTCTTGTTGGCCTCGGCTCGCCGTTCCAGTCTAGAGGAAACGCGTCGCCAGGTGCAGGTCGGCTAATCGCACGTCGCGGCCGTTTCGGTGGGCACGTCGCGATTGGGGGTAAAGCCGACATCGCCGGGCGGGGTGGAAAACGTTGGTCCCGACCCGAGGCAGACATCCGGCGAGGGTGTTCCGGGGGCTTCCGCCAAAGCTCCCAATTGCGCCGGGAGGCCTCCAATGAAGAACGTCGGCAGTCTCCTATTAGGGTTGGATTGTTTGCCCTGTCGGTCGGGCCGTTAGGGGCGCGGCCTGCAATCTCTCAACAAGATGCGCACGCCATCGTGTGCCGGGCTAGCTGTACGATGGCTGACCAGCGTATTCCGCCCAAAGTGGCCGTCGAAGGGGATTGACTACACAACTAATGTTGGAAAAATAACCCCCTGGCCTTACGATCATACAGCCACAAGGGGGCCCAGGTCATGGCTATAGTCAGAGCCAAAATAGCTCCAGGCGCCAGTGACATAACCGCTGAATTTTCTAAGCAAAACATCAGACAAACATTGAAAGACTATAAGGCTCTTAAGAGCTCGACTGGCGACTATCAGTTCGGTGCGATTACTGCCAAACATTATAATCTCAATGCCCAGGAACTAAGCGCGTGGCAAGCAGAGTGCGCGAACTATCCAACCGACGTGCAGAGTGAAATAAAAAGAACTGTCATATGCGCTCTGAACAATACTGACAGCAGTGGAAATGATGCGCCAATCCCAATCGTCTTTAATTGGACGAGCGGTTCAGCTTGGATATCGACTGCCTACATTCCGTACGGTCAAAAAGGCGGCCCGTCGTATACGATAACGATTTCTGGGTATCCTCCTCCCACTCCGTCCTCTTTAGGCGAGCGAAGAGCAAAGTCTAAAGGAAGGTGACGTGGCGGAGTTTCTCCCGCCGCGCTACACGACAAAACTGGTCGCATTCCACCTATCACGCTGCTTTGGAGAAATCGTGTACCGGACATCGGCCATGGCTCGCCGCCCTATTGACGCGGCGGCTGACTAAGGTTGCTTCCACCGCGTTCGCCAACAAGGTCGCTAGGATGGCATGGGCCATGATGGTGAGGGGCGAGCGCTATAGAGAACCCGTCGCGCTTGCGGCGTGAACGAGATCGCGCCAACCCGGCGTGATGTGTGAAGGTTGGGAGGACCAACAGCACGTAATACGAGCCGTCGATCCGACGATCAGGACAACCCGCTAGTGCCATTGCATCATCGAATGCGGCCTATTGATCGGGACCTGATCCGTGGAGGGCATTATGGCCAGCGGTCATGTGAACCACACTCAAAGGCTGAACACGGTGCGCGTCGATACTGGCGGGATCACCGACAACTCGACGCCGGCGTTTCTGGGCAGTGGTCACGCTAAAACCGCATGGCCGTTTGTCCAGTCTGGGCAGCTCGCCTACATTGATGGCCTGCGCGCCGTCGCGATCATCGCCGTGGTTGCCTTTCATGCCCGAATTCCCGGATTTGACGGCGGATTTGTCGGCGTCGATGTGTTCTTCGTCATCTCTGGCTTTCTGATCACGCGGCAGATCGTTGGCCAACTCCTTGCCGGTTGCTTCTCAGTCACAGAGTTTTATGCGCGGCGGGTTCTCCGGATTTTTCCGCCTCTCATGCTCGTCACGTGCGCCACGCTTGCCGCCGCGCCGCTGTTTCCGCTGGTGACGCCGGAATTGCACGATCTCGCCGGTTCGGCGGCGGCAACAGCCGCGATGTTTTCGAACTACTATTTCACTGGGAGCATCGATTATTTTGGCACCCGACCCGAGACCATTCCGCTGCTTCACACCTGGTCGCTCGGCGTTGAGGAGCAATATTATCTAATCGCACCGGCACTGATGGGCGTGACCGTGGCGCTTGCGCTCCGCCGTGAATGGAAGCCCGCCAAAGCGCTGCTGTTCGTCGTGACCGTTGGCGCGATCATCTCCTACGTCAGTCTGGCGATTCTGACCGAGACGATTCACCGGCTTGCCTTCTACTCCATCATGTCTCGGTCGTGGCAATTTGCTCTCGGCGGCATGCTCGCCATTGCCGTCTTGAACGACCTTCGCTTGCCGGCCTGGGTGCGATCCGCTGCGGGCGTGGCGGGATTTTTTGCGATCGTCACTTCTGTGATGCTGTTCAACCAGCAGATGCGTTACCCGGGCTTCGCCGCGGGCTGCATGCCCGCATTTGGCGCGCTGCTGCTACTCGTCTCCGGTCTCCACAACGAGAAGCCGCCGTTCGTCAAGCTGCTGGCGAGCTGGCCTGCGGTGGCGGTGGGCGTGCTCTCGTACAGCTGGTATCTATGGCACTGGCCGATAATCGAGCTAGCGCGAACAATCCCGGTCGCCGAGGGCAGCGTGTGGAAAGATTGTGGCGCGGCAGCCGTGGCGCTGCTGCTGTCGGTTCCGACATACATTTTCCTCGAACGTCCACTGAAAGCGTTGCGACAGTCCGGAGCGGCACGACAATTCGGCAATAGCATCGTCGGATTCGGTATCGCCGGATCGGCCGCGGTCGCACTCGGGGCGCTCGCCTTGGTGCATAGTAGCGCGCTCGACCGCCATCTGCGGCCGATCGAACTGGGCAGTCCATCGTTGCCTGTTGCGGGCTGTCAGCCCGACAGCGGCCTACCACACTCCAAGGACTTCAACTCATGCCTAGTGGGTGGGAATGGCACTCCAAGAGTGGTGTATTGGGGCGATTCTCACGCCGGGATGCTGAATCCGATTGCTGATTGGTCGGCACGCTCCGAACACCACACTGCGGTATTGTTTGGCAACCCAGGCTGCCCACCGTTACTTGGCATCGAGGCTGACTACAGCGACCATTCCTGCCTAGGCGGCAACGACGCGGTTCTATCATGGATCAAAGCACGGCCAGACTATTCGATCAGCGGTGTCGTGCTCTCGGCTCGCTGGTTATTTTATAATGAGAAGGAAACACCGAGCGGCCAAACTCAACTGCCGCACCTGTTCTGGCGCGATGGGAGGTCAGCTAGCTACTCCGAAATGCTCTTTGGCGGCCTCCACGATCTGATCAGCGCGCTGCCGCCGCAGACACGCGTGCTAATCGTCGGGCCGGTGCCGGAACTGGAGAAGGATGCCGCCCTCTGCTTGCCGCGGCTGCAATTGAATGGGCAGCTGCCCCAGTACTGCGGTGTGGACCGCGCCAAGGTCGAAATGCGACGCCGTGATGCCGTTGCTGTGCTTCGGCATGTGGCAGGGCAATTCCCCGAGGCCCGCATGATCGATCCGATGGAGGTATTTTGCGAACCAAATCGATGCATGCCGTCCAGTCCGCGCGGCGTGCTCTACTCCGATACAAATCATTTGACCGTGCTTGGCGCTGAATTGCTCTATCGGCGTTTCGAGAGTTCGTTCCGCTGGGTATACGACTAACACCATTTTGGCCAGAGTTGCTCAAGCGTATCACGGCGTCCTTGGCTCACCTCGAAAGCTGCCAATTGAGTCGCATCGACCGAAATGATTCGCCTATTGGCACATATCGGCGTTTGTGCCGCCGTGTCGTGATGTCCGAGATCTGGGATTAACGGATCTGCTGCGAACGGCCCCTCACTTCGCAGTTTCACCCAACAGCGACCATCGTACGGTGGAATTGCCGTGACGGAATAGCGGCCTATGCGGCGCTTTGCTGATTGTGATAATGATATCGTTAAGGCGAAACGCCTAAGCGGAGGCGCGACGGGCAAGACGGCCTTTGTGCGTTTGACGGATATGAAATGGATGACGACAGCGAGAACAATTGTTAGACAATTTTGAGAATGCCGATTCTAAAAACGGTAGCAGACCCTCCGCGATACTGGAGGCGACTAGGGAGGGCCACTAAGCGAGGATGCGATGCTGATTTTGCATGGCCGGCGTTAGATGCTAACGCGCCGACCCAACCGGAATCAAACCCTTTGCGGGAATTTTTTGACCACCGCAAGGAGGGTCCGGGAATTTGGAAGTGGAACCACTATTGTGCCGTAGCGCAAGGGAAGAGCGACCTGCGCGGGTTGTGACGCGCGACGCAAATGCGATGGCTTCAAGCCACAATGAGAGTGACACTATTAGTCGTCGGCGTCCTAGCGATGCTATTTGTTGGCGCGATCTACTTTCCAGAACGATCCTCTTGCGCCACGTTTAGGGGCAACGCTCAAGCCTTTCGGGACACGCGGTCTTGAGGCGGTTGCGGATCGCCTTCCGGCAAGGCAGACTTCCGTACGATGTCTGCCTGGCCGCATTTATGAGTTCACGCCTTCGTCGTGATCACCGCTGAGTGATCTGAGTGAATTCCTTACCTCAGTGATGAATAGGAAATTCCACCCGATGATCGCTAGAGGCTATTGGGCCTACTTCGCCGGGGTAATCGTGATCCTCCTGGTTGCAAGCGGGTTCATAGTGCAGACGTTGCCGCCGCGCACAATTGTGATGGCCGCCGGCCCGGAAGGGAGCGCCGATTACCAGTTTGGTGTCCGTTACCGCGAAATCCTTGCTCAATCCGGTGTCAAGCTCGAGCTCTTGCCAACAACCGGCAGTCTCGAAAATATAGCACAGCTGCGCGATTCCAAGTCGGGGGTAGGCGTCGGTTTCATACAGGGCGGTACCACCACAAGGAAAGAATCGCCGCAGCTTGAATCACTGGGCACCGTATTTTACGAGCCGCTGTGGTTGTTTTATCGAAGTGGAATTGGCGAAGGTATGCAAGCGCTTCGCGGCCGACGAGTCTCGATTGGTCCCGAGGGAAGCGGTTCGCGAGCACTGGCGCTGGAACTAGTCAAAACGACCAAGGTGGATAGTATTGTAGGTGAGTTTGTAGGGTTTACGGCGCAAGAAGCTGCTGAGCGACTGATCGCCGCCAATATCGACGCCGCGTTCGTTGTGACGGCATGGGATTCGCCAGTAGTCCAGCGCCTCATCAGCGCCAAAGGCATCGAATTGGCGAGCTGGTCGCGTGCGGACGCTTTCCTCGCGCTTTACCCTTTCTTGAACAAGCTGGTGCTGCCCGCCGGAGTCGTCGATCTATTGATGAACCGCCCACCCACGGATGTCGTACTTTTGGCACCAAAGGCCAGTCTTGCCGTGCGCGCGGACTTGCATCCAGCAATACAACACCTGTTGCTCAGTGCTGCCGTCCAGGTTCATTCGCCGCCCGGAATTTTCCAGAAGGCTGGACAATTCCCGGCGGCAGAGTCGATCGACATTCCGCTTAGCGGAGAGGCACAGCGTTTCTACAAATCTGGTCGACCGTTCCTGCAAGAGCAACTTCCGTTCTGGATCGCAACACTAGTCGAACGAGTGCTTGTCGTATTCGTGCCTTTGGCAGTCTTGCTGTACCCGATGCTTAAGTTCCTGCCGCAAATGTATGACCGGTTCCTGCGGATGAAAATAGTACGAATGTACGACGAGATGAAGTTGATCGAGGCCGAGATGGATGCCCGAGGTCAGGGACACGACGCCAAAGAAATAAATGCGAGACTCGATCAACTCGATCAGCGCGCGAGCCGTCTATCGTTGCCGACTGAATACGCGAGCACCTTATACACGCTGCGATCCCATATCGGTCTCATTCGCAATCGTCTTGCAATGAGCCCGGATGAAAATCAGCTTTGATTTTGGCGAGTTTCTCAGGCTAAGCCGCCGCCACGCACGTCCGATCCTGACGCATTCGACCGCTGCTCCGGTGATTTCGGCCGCCATAGCGGGCGAGGAGCAGGCGTTGAGCGCCAGATGGAGCCCTACGTGTCGTTGGCGGTGCTGGCGTCCGTGAGTTTAGTCGGTAGTAAGCATCGAAATACCGCCCCCGTTTTACCATCCGACAACGCAGAGAGTTGGCCGCCGTGATTTTCAACGATCATCCGGCAAATTGCTAATCCCAGTCCCATTCCGTCGGGCTTGGTGGTGACAAACGCATCGAATATTCCTTCCAATTGTTCTGGGGCCAATCCAGGGCCGGTATCTTCAACGGCGACAACGATTGCATCGGCACCATACGGGTCAGTACTGACCCGCAATACCCGATTGCGACCGGTCTTAGTCTTCATTGCATCAACTGCATTGTCGACCAGATTGAATATGACTTCGCGCAACTGAGTCCTGTGGCCGACGACAAGCGGCAGAGTGGACGCCAGCTCAGGGTGAGTCTCAATGCCATGAGTCTTCAGCTCTTCGCTCAAAGACTCCAGAACTCCGCGCACAATTTCATTCACATCGACCGGCTGACGTCCTTGATCGGTCTTCTGGAACAATGCGCGGATGCCATCGAACACCTCGCTCGTACGATGGCCGTCGCTTATCATCCTGTTCAGAGCGGCACGGGCCTCATCATGATCAGCTGGCACCTTTCCAAGAAACCGCAGGGCAGCGTTAGCGTTTGTTACCAAAGCGGCTAGAGGCTGCCTTACCTCATGGGCGATCGCAGCCGTAATGGCTTGCATGTTCAACAGCTTATTTTCGCGCTCCCGCTCCAGCTTTATGATGGTTTCCCGTAGCGCCAGTTCGGCCTGCCGTTGACTGGTGATGTTGGTTGAAATGCCGCAAAGCCCAACAACGTCGCCACTAGGCGAAGTCAGCGGTACTTTTTTGGATAAGAACAGCTGTTCACCCCAGGGTGTCCCCACCCGCTCTTCAGATTCCGTCAGCTTACCTGCCGCCATGACCGCGAGATCGTTGGATCGGAACTGCTCGGCAATTTCTTTAGGGAATAAATCGAAGTCTGTTTTTCCTAGAACTCGCTCCCGACGCATATCGCAAACTACTTCCCACTCGTGGTTGATGTAGGTATACCGACCATCTTTTCGTTTGGCGTAGATGACTGCAGCGCTGTTCTCCAGAATGGTCTCAAGAAGCTGGAGGCGCTCCCTTGAAGCCCTGCCATTCTCTGCAACGGCTAGGTCGAGCAGTCCGTCGATCGACCGCTTGATATCGGCAACCTCATTGCGCGCTTCCGACGCTGTTAGGTTTGCCTCAACGGATTTGATTTTGTCGATTAGCGCGGCATATTGCTTTTCAAATTCCGAGCGCGACATAGATGAAATCCTCAAGTCTGGCTTTATATGCTAGCTCCACAAGGCCTGCAATCAACAGGATCTTGCGACAAGTACGGCGGCAGGCCAACTCCAGGTCAGCGGGTCCGGCCGCTCGACGGTCTGCGCAACAGGCCAAAGAAGGAAGAGGCCGGCGAACCCGCCTAGCAACGGAACTAAACCCGGCGATCGTATAGCCAGCATTGTAGCCTTCCAACGAGGTCGCCGCCGTCTCGATCACGCTTGCGGTCGCCGGGCAAAATGCCGGCGGATGTGTGGATTGCGACATAGATGGCGATCAAAGCCGCGCGTTGTGTCACCGGGGCGAAAGACCTGATGATTGGTCGACAAACGACAAAGATCGATCCGCAAACGCCGCCCCCGACCGCGCGTAGCGCGATCTGCAGTTGTCGCTCGCATCGACAAGATCGTTGTGGATCTCGCTGCGCGACGATTGGCGCTCCGGGCCTCGACGAACCCCGTTGAGCTGGTGGCAGAGTCCCGCCATAGTCAGAAAGTCAGCTCGCGCATGTGCGGCACTAAAACGCACGCGCAGCACCTCAGTTTGGAGTCCCTAATGGAGCTGAGAGGAAAAACTGCGTTCGTTACAGGAGGTTCGGGAGACATCGGCGGGGCAATCGCAAAAGGCCTTGCGCTGGCAGGCGTGGACGTCGCGGTTTCATACGTCAATGATGCGCAGCGCGCGGCCGCGATCGTGGGCGACTTGCAAAAAGCCGGCGGACGTAGCCTCGCCGTGCAACTGGACCAGCGCGATTTAAATTCTATCGATGCCGGCGTAAGGAAGGTCGTGGGCGAGTTCGGGCGACTCGACATCCTCGTCAACAATGCCGCCTGGAACATCGGTATTCCGTTCAGAGACCTGGGCGCGCTCACAGCCGAGGTCTGGGACCGGGTCCTCGAGACTAATCTTCGCGGACCCTACTTGCTGGCGAGGGCATGTGCGGCGGAATTGAGCCGGCACAAGGCTGGGCGAATCGTCAACATTGCTTCTCTTGCGGGACTCACGCCTGGCGGCAGCAGCATCGCGTACGCTTCAAGCAAGGCTGCCCTTATCCACCTCACTCATTGCTTGGCCGTCGCATTGGCGCCCGATGTAACAGCAAATTGCATTGCGCCCGGATTGGTCGAAGGAACACGCATGGCGGAACGAGTTCCGGAGGAAGTTAAGCGATCGGCGCGCATGCAAGTGGTCCTCGGCAGAACAGGGAGCATTGAAGACATTGCTGCGCAGGTCCTTACATTTTGCCGAGCGGAGAGCGTGACAGGCCAAGTGGTCGTTGTAGATGGTGGCATGCCGGCAGGAATGCGATGACGGGGCTCCTTCCCTAGGATCGATGGATCGCATCGGTGCTCCCGGTTCAGTTCTGGCCGAGACGAAAGCGCCGACGACAGCCGTGACAAGTCACATGGATGCCCGCCGTAATGAAAGAAATCGACAAGGGTAACGCGCCGGGAATAGGAGCAAACGCACGGCGTCTTTTTGGACGCGAAAGAATTGTCGCTCCGCCAAGGGAAATGAACGCATTGCCTAGCCTTTCTAAGCTTGGGCAGGCCATCCATCCCGCAGATGGTTCGTGTCGGAGGCCGTGATGGCGGTAGTTCAGATGTCAGCGATTCCGCGCTTTTACGCTGCGCGCAAAGGCGTGGGCGCGCCAGTGCTGACGCACGATAGTCGCACAGTGACATGGGGCGAGCTGGAGGCGCTTGCGAATCGCCGCGCCCGATTGTTTGCTCTATCTGGAGTGAAGGCCGGCGATTTTGTCACCATCGCGCTGCCCAACGGCAACGAATTTTTTGAGACCACGTTCGCGGTTTGGAAACTCGGGGCCACGCCAAATCCAATACCGTCAAGGCT
>Ga0187777_10001881_pt1 | contig 13508 bp, 13 predicted proteins | sample 1015_Q2_SP5_10_M_FD_132416 | JGI IMG/M metagenome (GOLD analysis project Ga0187777, IMG submission 132416) | Tropical peat soil microbial communities from peatlands in Department of Meta, Colombia - 1015_Q2_SP5_10_MG | ecosystem: Environmental > Terrestrial > Soil > Wetlands > Peat | place...
ATTACCTGGAGACCGTGCCCACGTCGGGACGCACCTACCAGCAAATCGTCTGGGACTTCGGAGATGGCACAACCTCGACGCAACCGAACACGACGCACGTCTACACGAGCTCCGGCGACTTCAACGTCAAGCTGACGGATCCCTTCTTGCACGCGAACTACTCGGGAACCGTTTGGGTTTCGCCTTCGGACACGCTCCGGCTCAACTCCGGACTGCCCGGGGACGACTACAACATCGATCTCACGGTCAAAGACCAGCGGACGGGAAGATTCGCGACTGGCAAAGCATTCGCGAATAACTCGTTTTTCGGAAGCTTCAGTCTCCCCGCTCTCACGGGCAACCCGAACAACGCGGAGGTTTTCACAAAGGTCCTCAATGGCACGGCGATCAACGGCAACGTCTGGAGTTTTCGCGGGAACGTGACGGACACCCAATTCACCATGAGGTATCAGAAACAGCTCTCCCTCGCTGTCAAGTACGAGTTCAAGGCTCCCTCCACCGCCTTCGGCGCCATTGACATTTCCGGCTTCGACGACCTGCGAGCCCCCGGACAGGCCCACGAAGCCGTCATCGACTCCTTGTCTCCGACGCAGGGCCCGTATGGCACTCAGATCACCATCAACGGAAGGAACCTGCACGGAATGCGGGTGTTCCCCTTCTTCCAGGACCCGGGGACAAGCGTGCCCTTTAATTACGAGCCACTTCGCCTGCGTGTCCAGTCCATCACCCAGGATTCCCAGGGGGGCGACCACATTCAGGCTCTCTTCGAAATGCCGTGCGCGCCGATCAAGCTTGAAGCGACCTACAACGTCGGCGTCTACGTCGACCACTACGTCGCGATCGGCCCGGAGTTCACCGTTCTGCCGGGCGCCGACCCGAACGTGCCGACGTTCCAGAGCTTCAATCCCACGCACGGAATCCCGGGCACCCAGGTCACGCTGAATGGAACCAACTTCCAGTTCCCCGGCACCACCGTGAAGTTCTCTCGCCGCGAGCTCGCCCCGATCCTCAGCCAGAGCGCCACGACGATCCTGACGCAGGTTCCCGCTGGGACCGTCACCGGCTCCATCGAGGTCTTCACCCCATACGGGGAGGCGCGAAGTCCATCGCTTTTCACCATCGACGAGCCGGCGACGACGCCGAGCCCGACTCCAGAGATGTCACCGACGGTCGCGCCGCCACCGACGAGCACGCCGGCGCCAGAGCCGTCGGCGACCGAGCCACCGACGGCGACGCCGACGCCTGTGCCGACCAACCCGTCACCGACTCCCGCGTCGGGCGCTCCCCAGATCATCGATACGGATGCCCCGAACAACACGGTGGCCGACGGCAGTCTCTTCGACATCTTCGGCGTCAATCTGGCCGACTGCACGTCGATCACGGTGACGTTCGAAAACGGGACGAACACGTATACCCTCATTTGCAAGTTCGGAGACGGCAGTTCGGTGCAGGTGCAGGTCCCCGTGTCGGTGATCCCGCCGGGAACCTACAAGATCTGCGCGAAGGTCGGCGGCAAGAAAGGGTGCAGCGCGTTCAGCATGGTCAAGCAGTGAGGACTGGCGGGCTGCGCCACATCAAGGCGGCGGGCGTCTAGAACGGTTCGGCCACGGCCTCGCGCGAGGGTGGGCCGACGTTGCCCGCCGAATCCACCGCGCGCACCGTGTACCGATACCGCTTCCCGACCGGCACGATGCGGTCGATGAAAACGGTATCCGCGATGGGCTTCTCTGTCAGCCGCACCGGCGGGCTGTCGCCTTCGGCCCGAAAGACGAGATAACCGACGACGTCGGGCGCCGGAACCGGATCCCAGACGAGGCGCACGAGCGTCGCCTCGGAAAGCGCATCGAGCCGCGCGGGAGCCGCAGGCGGATAGACGTCTCGGTAGAAGATCGCGGCCTCCTCGGCCGGGGCCCCCTCGATGCGGGGCTTCCCCTCTTCCACCGCGCGCACCGTGTAGAAGTAGGAAGAACCGTAGGCGACGGTCGTATCGACGTAGGACGTGCCCGAGACGGGAACGCGGTTGAGCGGCGCGTCGTACTCCTCCTGCGGCAGCGCGCGGCGGTAAACGAAGTAGCCTCCGACCGACGCCGGCCGGCCGAGCAGATCCTTCTCCGGAGCCTCCCATTCGAGGCAGATGCGCCCCTCTTCCGGCGTGACCTCTCCGATGACCGGCGCCTCGGGCGGCACGTCGGGAGTCAGCGTCACGATGTTCGAAAGAGGGCTCCTCTCCTTGTCGCGCCGAATGGAAACGACCGCATACGCGAGGGTCTGCACGCTTCCCTTCGCGAGCAGCGGCAGCAGGGGGTCCCGAAAGACGACGCTCGCCCCGCGCGAGTACTCCCCGAGCGACGCCGCCTGCAGGCTCGCCGTCCGCTTCGCGTCGCGGTAGAAGCTCTCCTCCGCGAGCCGGTTCGCCTGGGCGATCCGGCGCGCCGCGGCGGCGGGCGCCTCGTCGGTCCTCGGCACCTTGGAAGTCGTGCCGCCCCGCGGCGCCGTGAGCGCCGGCGAAGCGCCGATGACGCGGTAGACCTCGATCGCGGCGAGATCCGTCAGCGCCTCCCCCGTCTGCAGGCGGTCCGGATACGAAAAGGTCAGCACGGCCTCGCCGCCCTCCTGGTCGACCGCCAGGTCGGAAACCGCGCGGGGCCCGCGCGGAAGCGGAGGCGTCGGGTCGCCCTTCCTGCCGCAGGCCGAGGGAACCACGAGGAGGAGAAGGAGCGCCGCGGGAAGCGCGCGCCTCACAGAACGTAGCGCGAGAGATCCTGATCCTTCACCAGGTCCGACAACGCCGTGCGCACGTCGTCGAGCTCGATCGAGATCCGGCGGCCCGCGTTCTCCGGACCCGCGAAGGAAATCTCCTCGAGCAGGCGCTCCAGAATCGTGTGCAGGCGCCGCGCGCCGATGTTCTCGAGCGCCCGATTGACTCGCTCGGCATCGCGGGCGATCTCCCGAATCGCTTCCTCCGAAAAAGACAGGTCGACGCCCTCCGCCCCGAGCAGCGCCCGGTACTGCTTGAGGAGCGCGTTCTCCGGCTCCGTGAGGATTCGGACGAAGTCTTCCTCCGTCAGCGAATCGAGCTCCACCCGAATCGGAAACCGCCCCTGAAGCTCTGGAATCAGGTCGGATGGCTTGGAAACGTGGAAGGCGCCCGCGGCGATGAAGAGGACGTGGTCGGTCTTCACGAACCCGTACTTCGTGTTGACCGACGTGCCCTCGACGATCGGCAAGAGGTCGCGCTGGACTCCTTCGCGCGACACGTCCGGGCCCCGACCCGACTCGCGCCCCGCGACCTTGTCGATCTCGTCGAGAAAAACGATGCCCGAGGACTGCGCCCGCTCGACCGCCTCGCGGGCAACCTGGCCCGGATCGACCAGGCGCCCTTCTTCCTCGGCCTGGAGGATCTCGCGCGCCTCGGCGACGGGAGTCTTGCGCCGCTTCTTCTTGCCGCCGAAGAGGCCGGGGAGCATCTCCTTGACGTTGATGTCCATCTCCTCGACGCCCTGGTTCGTGACGATCTCGAAGGACGGGAAGGTCTTGTCGGCGACCTCGACCTCTACCATCCGGTCCTCGAGCTTGCCCTCGCGCAGCAACGCGCGCAGCTTCGAGCGGGTCTCTTCCGCGTCGCGGTCGGGCAGGGCCGGCAGCAGCAGCTCCAACAGGCGCTGCTCCGTGCGGGAGCGGGCGCGGTCGCGGATCTCGAGGGTCTTCTCGTCCCGCACCATCTGGACGGCGACCTCGGTCAGGTCGCGCACGATCGACTCGACGTCGCGCCCGACGTAACCCACTTCGGTGAACTTCGAAGCCTCGACCTTGAGGAACGGCGCCCCCGCCAGCCGCGCGAGCCGGCGCGCGATCTCGGTCTTGCCGACGCCCGTCGGCCCGATCATCAGGATGTTCTTGGGCAGGATCTCGCGCGCCATCTCCGCGTCGAGCCGCTGACGCCGCCAGCGGTTGCGCAGGGCGACGGCCACGGCCTTCTTCGCCTTGCGCTGACCCACGACGAACTTGTCGAGCTCGGCCACGATCTCGCGCGGCGTGAGCGAAGCGGCGGCCTTGACTGCCGCCTCTTCCGCCGCTTTCTCGCCGGGCATCAGAAAGACCATGGCGCGAGCCTTTCGGAACTCATGGGCGGGTTTCGAGAATAGCAGAGGGAGCCGAGGGAGGCGCTAGATCTCTTCCAGAGTGATGCGGTCGTTGGTGTAGATGTCGATCCCGGCGGCCACCGTGAGCGCTTCCCGGGCGATGTCGGGGGCCGCCATGTCGGGACGGTGCTTGAGGAGCGCGCGCGCTGCCGCCAGGGCATAGGGCCCGCCCGAGCCAACCGCAAGGGTTCCCTCCTCCGGGGAGATCAGATCGCCGGTTCCCGATATCAACAGCGAGGTGTTCTTGTCTGCGACGATCAGCAGCGCCTCGAGCTGACGCAGCATCTTGTCCGTGCGCCAGTCCTTGGCGAGCTCGATGGCCGAGCGCTCGAGGTTGCCGCGGAACTCCTCGAGCTTCGCTTCGAATCGCGAGAAGAGCGCAAACGCATCGGCCGAGGATCCCGCGAAACCGGCGATGACTTCGCCGCCCTTGAGCCGCCGAATCTTCGCCGCCGTCTGCTTCATCACGGTCGTGCCGAGCGTGACCTGGCCGTCGGAAGCCATCGCCACGCGGCCTTTGTGGCGCACGCAGATGACGGTCGTCCGGTGCCAGTCGGTCCTGTCGGTCATCGCGGAAAGATTATGCCAGCCTCAACGCCCGCCGGCCGAAAGGACGCGGATCGCTCCCTCCACGATGGCGTCTTCCTCGCCGACCCGGCCCGGCCGATCGGGGATCGACGTGTCCGGCGCGACGCCGGCGCCCTCGAAGGATCGGCCGGAAAGGTCTCGAATGGCCCGTCGCGAGAGCCAGAGAGTCGAGCCGTCGGAGAGCCTCTGGGAGGCGGCGCCTCCGGACAGCATGCCGGCCGTCTCTTCGCCCACGATGGGGCCGATCGCGTGCGCGCGGAATTGGAGCGCGAGCGCCTCACCCGCGCTCGCCGTTCCCGAATTCACGAGCAAGGCGACCGGAAGCTTCTTGTACTCGGGCGGCACAATCCGCATCCCTTCGCGCGTGATGACTTCGTAGTCGCGCGCGCTCCACTGCCCCCGCAGGAAGGTCGTGAGGATGTTCGGATCATAGCCGCCGCTGTTGCCACGGACGTCGAGCAGCACCGCGGCGATCGATCCCCAGTCCTTCAGCTCCGGTTTGGCATGCGAGGCCTCCTCGCGATCGAGCAGCAGATCGACGACCGCGAGCGCGGTCTCGGCGCTCAAGCCCCAGAGGCGGACGTAGCCGTACTTCGTCCCGTTGCGCTCGATCACGCGCGCGCTGCGCCAGACGAGCGTGTCTCCGGGCTCTTCGGGCTCGCGCTTCAGGAGGGACGTCTTCTCTGCGGCGGCGCCCTCTGCCTTCCAGACGACCTCGACCGAGGACCCGACCGCGCCTTCGAAGACGAAGAAGAGGTCGCGGATGTTGACGCGCTCGTTTCCGTAGCGGCGGCCGCCTACCGACACGATCCGATCCCCGACGCGCATCCCGGCGCCCTCCGCGGCGTGCGCGGGCAGGATGCCCTTGACGGCATAGCCGTCGCCATCCCGCCCGATGCGCAATCCGGCCGTCGCCCAGCGCCGCTCGGGAAATCCGGGCGGCATCCGGAACGTGTGGGAATCTGACAGCGTCGCAAGCAGCCGGTTGTAGGCGGCATCGCGTTCCGTGGAGGTCCGTGCCGCCGACAGCTCCTGGCGCGCCTCCTTCACGGCGGCATCCCAACCTGGGCCGACGGCTCTGGCGTCCCAGAACTGCTCCCGAACGATCCGGTCGATCTCGGCGAGAACGGGCGGCGCGGCCGGAGTCTCAGCACCGCCCGGCCGCCTGACAGGCGCCGCGAGAAGCAGAATCAGGAAGGCGGCCCGCCTCATGCGGGGCTCAAGCCTTGGGGTGCGCGCTGCGGTAAACCTGCGCCAGACGCGCCGCGTCGAGGTGCGTGTACTTCTGCGTCGTCGAGAGCGAAGCGTGGCCGAGAAGCTCCTGAATCGCGCGCAGGTCGGCGCCGGCCTGCAGCAGATGGGTGGCGAAGGTGTGACGCAAGGCGTGCGGGGAAATGTCCTGCGGCAGACCCGCCGCCGCGAGGCGCCGCTTGAGCAGCCGCGCCATCGAACGGGTCGTGAGGCGTCCTCCTCGGCGGTTCACGAAGAGCGGCTCCCCGCCGTCGGAAGGGGCGCTCTCCCCGTGGCGCAGCGCCGCGCGAACGGGAAGGTAGGCGCGCAACGCCTCCCCCGCCTCCTCGCCGAAAGGCACGATGCGCTCCTTCGAGCCCTTTCCCACCACGCGCACGAGCCTCGAGCCCAGGTCCACGTCCTCCAGATCCAGTCCGGCCGCTTCTGAGACGCGCACGCCAGTCGCGTAGAGAAGCTCGAAGAGCGCTCTCTCCCGCTCCGGAACGGACTCGTCTTCCGAAACCGCGAGAAGCGACTCGGTGTCGGCCTGCGTCATCGCGCGCGGCAGCGTGCGCGGCACCCGCGGAGAGAGAAGGCCCTGTGCCGGGTTTCGGTTCAGGTGCCCCTCCCGGCAGGCCCAGCGAAAGAAGGAGCGAAGCGTCGAAAGATGGCGGGCGATCGACCGGTTCTGGAGACCCGATCGGTGCAGCGCCGCGAGATAGGAACGCACCGCGAGCGTGTCGACCTTCGGGAGCGGAGCCCGGCCAGCGGCCTCCTCGCCGAATTCGCGCTGCCAGAAATCCGTGAACCGCTCGAGATCCGAGCCGTAGGCCCGAACCGTTCGAGGAGAGAAGCGACGCTCGTCTGCGAGGTACGACTCGAACGCTTCGATCGCGCGGCGCAGCGTGATCACCGCTGCAAAGTGTAACCCTCCGCCGGCGCGGGTCCCAGCAGCCCTCAGCTCTTCTTTGCGAAACCCCTCACGTCGTTCTTGACGAGGCTCTCGATCTGATCCGCGGAAAGCTTCTTGCCGAAGGCGGGCATGTCCATGCCTCCCTGGGTGACGATCTTGATCAGCTCCTTGTCTTCCTCTTTCTGCTGCCACTCCTGGTCGGTGAAGTTTTGCGCCTTGAGCTGCTTTCCCTTCGGCGTCTGCGCCTTGCCGTCCTCGCCGTGGCACTTGGCGCAATATTTCAGAAACGTTTCCTACGGATGCGGCTCGGCCGCGTAGACCGCGATTCCCAGAACAGCAAAGGCTCCGAAGACGAGTCCTCCGAGGGTCCGGCTCTTCCTCATCCCTTCCTCGCTTTCTCCATGTCGCGGAATATGTGCTCGGGTTGCCAATCCTCGCCGTAGTAGATGCTCGCGAGCTTGCCGTGTGCGTCGAGGACAGCTACGGCCTGGGAATGCACGACCTGGCCGTGGTCCGGATAGTACAGAACCCCGAACCGCTCGGCGACGTCCGCGACGGCCCTGGGATCTCCCGTCAGAAATTTCCAGCGCTTCGAGTCGGCGCCCGCGCCTTTCGCGTATTCGGCTAGAACCGCCGGCGTGTCGTGCTCGGGATCGACTGTGATCGTGAGCAGTTGACCGAACCCCTTCTCCTTGATCATCGCGTCGAGCCTGGAGAACTTCGCCGTCGTCATCGGACAGGCCGTCGCGACCGGGCAGCGCGTGTAGAGAAACGTCACGGCGACGGGCTCTCCCGCAAACTGTGAAAGGCGAACGGGCCGGCCGGTCTGGTCGGTGAGCGTGAAGTCGGGAATGGCGTCACCCAGCGGGACGCCCTGGTTGGGGCGCGGCGTCGGGCTTCCTGACGACGCCGCCGAGGACGAGGCCGCGGGAGACGTTGGAGGCGGCGCCGGGCGCACGCTTTCGAGCCAGTTCAAGTCGCCGTCCATCACGAGGGTCGCGGCGATCCGGTCCCCGACGCGCAGCCGCGCGAGCGCGCCCGGGTCGGCATGGACGGGGATCGTCATCGTCATCCCCTCCATCAATCCCGCGACCGGCCCGTGGTCGAGCGTGATTCTCCCCGCGTCGACTCCGCGGATGACGCCTTCGATCGGATATCGCTTCGCGTTAGCGGAAGGCCCGGGGGCCGGACCGCCGCCCTGTCGGCAGGCGGCCGCCGCAAAGATCGCCACAAGAAGCGCCGGGATCGAGACGCGCGCGCGGCCGGTCATCGACAGGTCATTAATGCGGTGAAGCGTCCGGCGTATTTCCGAATTCAGCGGATCGGGATGGCGCGGAAAGTCACGAAAGCTACGCCGCGGCGCGTATCTCGGCCCTCATGCGGTCGGGGCCAGGTACTTCGCGAGACGGTCGCGGTCCACGTTGCCCCCCGAAAGAATCACGCCGACGCGCTTTCCCGTGAAGTCCGCCCTGCGGTGGCGCAGAACGGCGGCTCCGACGACGCCCGAGGGCTCGACGAGAACCTTCATCCGCTCGAGCATCCAGGCGAGCGTGTCGATCATCTCGGCGTCCGACACGAGCAGGATGCCGCGGACGGATTCCTGGATGATCGGAAACGTCAGCTCGCCGGGGCACGGAACCTGAAGTCCGTCCGCGATCGTCCTCGGGACGGCGATCGAGACCCGCTCTCCCCGGCGGAGCGACTGCGCCGTGTCGTCGGCAGTCTCGGGCTCGACGCCAAACACCTCGATCGCGGGCCGAGCGTGCTTGGCCGCCGACGCGCATCCTCCGATCAGCCCTCCTCCCGAGACGGGAACGAGCAGCACGTCGAGGTCCGGAACGTCGTCGAGCAGCTCGGCCGCCGCCGTGCCCTGCCCGGCCATGATGAGCGGGTCGTCGAATGGCGGAATCAGGAGGGCGCCTCGCTCGCGCTGGAGCCTCTCTCCGATTTCGTCTCGGTTTTCGGTGTACCTGTCGTAGAGAACGATCTCCGCCCCGTAGCCTCGCGTCGCCGCGAGTTTGGCGGCGGGGGCGTCCTTCGGCATGACGAGCGTCGCCTTGAGGCCGAGAAGGCTCGAAACGAGCGCAACCGCCTGCGCGTGGTTGCCGGAAGAGTAGGCGACCACCTCGCGAAAGGGCCGCCGGTCGAGCTCGGCCCGGAGCTTGTTGTAGGCGCCGCGAAACTTGAAGGCGCCTCCGCGCTGGAGGTTCTCGGCCTTGAAGAAAACCGTCGCGCCCGCCGCTTCGTCGAACTGGCGGGAAGTGAGAACGGGCGTGCGATGCGCGACGCCCTCCAGGCGCCGGCGGGCGGCGTCGATCTCCGAAGCCGGAATCATGACGCCGCCATCGCGGGGGCCGAGACGGCGTCTCGCCACCCTCGGATCGCCGCGAGCGCGCGATCGACCATCGCCTGACGCCGCTTCGCCTTGTCGCGGACGGGCGAGTGCGACGTGTCCTCGATCAGGCCGAACGTCACGTTCATCGGCTCGAACTTCTCTTCGGGAGGCCGCTCCGAGCAATGGCGCGCGAGCGACCCGATCGCCGTCTCGTAGGGGACCGGAACGGGATCGCGCCCTTCCAGGATCTGCGCGATCGACAGGCCCACGACGAGCCCGGTCGCGGCGCTCTCGACGTAGCCCTCCACGCCCGTGATCTGGCCGGCGAAGAAGAGGCGCGGTTGCCGCCGCATGCGCCAGAGGCGATCGAGGTGCGCCGGCGCGTGGATGTACGTATTGCGGTGCAGCATTCCGTAGCGGACGAAGGCCGCGTTCTCGAAGCCCGGAATGCGGCGAAAGACCCTCTGCTGCTCCGGCACCTTGAGCTTCGTCTGGAAACCCACGAGGTTGTAGTGCTCGCGAGCGAGATCGTCCTGGCGAAGCTGCACGACGGCGTGAGGAATCCGGCCCGTGCGCGGGTCGGGCAGTCCCATCGGCTTCATGGGCCCATGGCGCAGCGTCTCCCGGCCGCGCTCGGCCATCACCTCGATCGGCAGGCAGCCCTCGAAGTAGATGCCCTTCTCGAAGTCCTTCACGGGCACCGTCTCGGCGGCCAGCAAGTCGTCGACGAACGCCTCGTATTCCTCGCGCGCGAGAGGCGCGTTCCAGTAGTCCTCCCCCGAGCCTTTGCCGTAGCGCGACAGCGCGTACATCCTCGAGAAGTCGAGCGAGGCGGCGCTCACGATGGGCGCGATCGAGTCGTAGAAGTAGAGATCCCCCGTGCCGAGCAGGTCGCCGAGAGCCCGGTCGAGCGCTTCGGAGGTCAGAGGCCCCGTCGCGAAGACGACGAAGCCCTCCGACGGAATGCCGCGGATCTCCTCTCGGACAAGCGTGATCTCCGGACGGCTCGCCAGCGACTCCGTCACGAGACGCGAAAAGACGTCGCGGTCCATGGCGAGCGCGTCGCCGGCAGGCACCGCGCTCGAGCGGCCGCAGCGGATGATCAAGGAATCGAGCGCCTCCATCTCTCGCTTCAAGAGCCCGACGGCGTTCAAGGGATTGTCGGAGCGGAAGGAGTTCGAGCAGACGAGCTCCGCGCAGCGATCCGTCTGGTGCGCGGCCGTGCGCACGGCCGGTCGCATCTCGTACAGGCGCACCGCGTGCCCACGCCGGGCGAGCTGCCACGCGCACTCCGAGCCGGCAAGCCCGGCGCCGACGATGGTGACAGGAAGCGAACTCAAGGCTCGGATTCTATTCGTGCGCAGAGATCGCGGCAGGCGTTCTCCCCTTCCGCCGAGCGACGGGGATGACAAAACGGATCGACGTCAGCCGCGGCGAGAACGCGGCAATCTTGTTGTCCACGAGGCCGGCCCGGAGACCCGCCTTCTGGACGTCGGACCAGGCAAAGGGAAACGAGAGCTCGTCGCAGAACGGCTTCTTCGGAAAGACGACCCAGAGGGAGCCGGCGGGCTCCAGACGCTTCTCCAGATCTCGAAAGAAGCTCGGGAGCGACCCCTGCGCCGGCACCTCGGTCATGAGCCACGCGTGCGCGCCCGCGGGCCAGGCGGTCACCCATTCCACGAGGGGTCCGAAGATTTCGCGGATCGCCTTGCGGAATTCTCGCGAGTCGCCGCGGGCGTAGGCGCTCGCCCGGCCCGGCAGCGAGAATTTCGCCCACGGCGTCTTCACGCGCCCATTCTAGGATCCCGCTCCACCGAGGCGCCGCGGGTTCCGGGCTAGACTGGGCGCATGGCCCGCGACGCCGGCGGTTTGCGCCTGAAGACGCTCAAGTTCGCCTTCGAGCTGACGAGCCGCTGCAATCTGCGCTGCGGAATGTGCCCGATGGACGACCTGACCCGCCCTTACGAAGACGCTCCGTGGGACCTCGTCGAAAGCGTCGCCGAGCAGATGCGCGGACTGGGCCTGCGGATGCGCTACCTGCATGAGATGGGCGAGCCCCTCCTTTACAAGAGGCTGCCCGAAGCCATCGATCTCTTCCCGGGAGTCTGCGTCTCCACCAACGCGACGCTTTTGAACGAGAGCCTGTCCCGCGACCTGCTCGCGACGTCGCTCTCGCGCATCCGTCTCTGCATCGACACCCTCATGCCGGACGTCTATCCGATCGTCCGCAAGGGAGGCCGCTTCGAGGCCGTCGTCGAGAACATCCGCCGGTTCCTCGAGATGTCGCGGGGCAAGGACATCGTCGTCGAGATTCAGCGCATGATCACAAAGCCCACCCACGGCGAGTCGGTCCGGGACTTCCGCGAGTTCTTCCACCTCGACCGCTACGCGCAGGCGACGGTCATCCAGAAGACGTGCGAAGGCCTCGACACGGCGGAGGTCACCGAGCTGCACCAGGCCTACTACGGCTGTTTTCAGGGCACGCCCTGGCAGTGGTTCGTGATCCTCTGCAACGGCGACGTGACGCACTGCTGCTACGACTACGACGGGACCCAGAAGCTCGGCAACCTTCGCCAGGGCCGGATCGACGAGATCGCGCGCTCCTCGTTCCTCGAGACGATCGACGACGGATTTCGCCGGCACGACTTTTCGAAGCTGCCGCGCTGCGCGGAGTGCTTCAAGAATCCGGCCGCGCGGCCTCCGCTGTCGGCAAGGGTCTGGCGCTACGCCCAGATGCTGCCGATCAAGGTGCCCTTCCGGCGCCTGCTGAACGTGCCGCCGGGCGAGGGTTAAGTTCGCCGCCCGGTCCATGACGCAGAGCACCTCTCCCAACCGCGAAGCCTACGATCCCTCCTACTACGCCGAGCTGTACGGCCGCCACTGGTTCACCTGCCCGGATCGCAAGTGGCGCGAACGGGAACGAAATCTACTCGCGCTGGTCGAGCCGAAGGGCAATGAGACGCTGCTCGAGCTCGGCTGCGCGCGGGGCGACACCACCTTCTTCTTCGCGCCGCGCGTCGCGCGCGTCATCGGTCTCGACGGCGAACCGCTCGCGTTGGACCTGGCGAAGCGCCGGGCCCGCGAGCTCGGCGTCTCGAACGTGGAATTCCTGCTCTCCGACGCGGCGCATTTTCCCGAGATCCCGGACGCCAGCATCGACGTCGCCGCCGCATTCGACTTCCTCGAGCACGTGACCGACGCGACGCTGACGGGAATGCTCTCCGAGGTGCGGCGCGTCCTGAAGCCCGGCGGCCGCTTCGTGGGCTACACGCCCAACCGCGAGCACCTCGTCGAGCGCCTGAAGGCTCGCAATTTCATCCTTCAGCAGCAGCCCGACCACATCGCCGTCAGGACGCCGCGCCAGATCCAGGGATTCCTCGAGCGCGCGGGGCTGCGGATCGAGAAGATCTTCTACCCCGCCTCGCCCTATCCCTTGTACCGGTACGTCGACCTCGCCCTCAAGGGCCTTCCTCTCGTGGGTCGGCCGTTCCGCTTCCGGATCTGTTTCCGCGCGGTCCCGTAGGGACGTCTTCGAACGGCGCTAGCGCGACGCGCGGCGCCGGGGAGCTTTCTTCGCGGTTTCCGCCTCGGCGGCCTTTTCCGCGCCCCGCGCGCGCTTCCCCCGGCCCCTGGCCGCGCCGGGCGACGGACGTTCTGCCGCAGTCGAGGGCAGGAGGATCTCCTGAATCTCCGGAAGGGCGCCCGCCGGCTTCTCGAAACCGCATCCCCCACGGTCGCACGCCAGCACGTTGCCGGATTTTCTCTCGCGAAGCAGAAGGTAGGGATTCCCGCACTTCGGACAGGCCTCGGGGATCGGACGCACCGAGAGCGTGAAGTCGCACCGCGGATAGTTCACGCACCCATAGAACGGACGAAACCGTCCCCGGCGCTCCGCGATGACCCCGCCGTCCTTCGGGCAGCGCACGCCGGAGTCCTTGACCGGCTTGGGCGGCTTGTACTTGCACTCGGGGTAGCCGCTGCACGCGACGTAGGCCCCGTAGCGCCCGTGGCGCCGCACGAGCGGATGCCCCGACTCGGGGCAGAGCTGCCCGGTCGGCTCGTCGGGCTTCGCTTCCGCCTTGCCGCCCGCCACGTGCACGTTGATCACGTTGCGGCACTTGGGATACGCGCTGCAGCCGAGAAACGTGCCGCCCATACGGCTCTGCCGGATCTTCATCGGCGAGCCGCATTCGTCGCAGGTCGTCTTCTCGAGATCCGAAACGTCCACGACGTCCTCTTCCGGGTCCGGAATGTTCTCGGTGAAGGTGCAGCTCGGGTAGCCGCTGCAGGCGACGAAGAG
>Ga0187777_10001882_pt1 | contig 13498 bp, 7 predicted proteins | sample 1015_Q2_SP5_10_M_FD_132416 | JGI IMG/M metagenome (GOLD analysis project Ga0187777, IMG submission 132416) | Tropical peat soil microbial communities from peatlands in Department of Meta, Colombia - 1015_Q2_SP5_10_MG | ecosystem: Environmental > Terrestrial > Soil > Wetlands > Peat | place...
CAGCGCTGATACCATTTCGGTTCAACCGATTTCGGATCGTATGTTTTTGAAAGCTCAGCCATTGCCGTTCAATCATCCGAAGCCGGAGCGTGTTTGCAAAATGAAAAGCGAACCGGCAGTCTTGCGGCTGGCATGAACGATTTGCAACCAATCGGAGTTTTCGATTCGGGCATCGGCGGCCTGACAGTGGTAAAAGCGCTGCGCGAGCTGTTGCCCAAGGAGGACATTTTTTACCTGGGCGACACCGCGCGCGTGCCTTACGGCAACAAGAGCGCGGAAACGGTCGAACGTTACAGCCTCGAGCTTGCGGGGATGCTTCTGCGCGAGAAGGCAAAAGTCATCGTGGTCGCCTGCAATACGGTCTCGTCCGTCGCCATTCCCAAATTGCGGGCAAACGTGATGATTCCGGTCATTGGCGTGATCGAACCAGGGGCGCAAGCGGCCATTGCCATCACCCGAAATCGTCATGTCGGAGTAATCGGAACCCGCGCAACAATCCGGAGCGGCGCCTACGAGAGCGCGCTGCGTGCTCTCAATGTTCACGTTCGCGTCAGCAGTCAGGCGTGCCCGCTACTTGTGCCGCTCATTGAAGAAGGATTACTCGATGACAACCTTACCGATCAAGCAATCGCCCGTTATCTCGATCCCATGATTGCGGGCGGGATCGACACCCTGGTTCTTGGTTGCACTCATTATCCCTTGCTCTCGCCCGCCATCGCCCGCTCGTTAGGCAAGAATGTGCAGCTGGTCGATTCCGCGCGAAACTGCGCCACGGCCGTGCGCAACTTGCTCGATCGACAATCGCTTCGCGCGCCGGGCAACCGCCCGGGCGAATTGCGCGTGGCGCTGACGGACGCGGCCGACAATTTCCTCAACGTCGCCCGCGACGCTTTACAGTTGGAGATCGGCGCCGTCGAGTTGCGCGAATTGTCATAGATTTGGGCAAGCGCTTAAAAACCAAGTCGTAAGAGTGATCGATCATTTCGCGCAGTTCGCCATCGGGAATCCCGTTGTCAATCTCAACGGTGTTCCAGTGCTTTTTGTTCATGTGATAACCCGGGCGGACCTGCTCATAGCGATCACGCAATTCGAGTGCGAGATCGGGATCGCATTTTAGATTCACTCTCGCTGGAACTTCATCGAGCGACGCGAGCGCAAACATTTTGCCACCAACCTTAAATACGAGCACGTCCTCGCCGAACGGCGTGTCTTCGGCGGCGCCCGACTTCGTCAGGCAATATTTTCGAAAATCGGCCAGATCCATTTTTCGACACGTTCTCGAGCAAGTCTCTTCACTTTTTTCCACCGGTTCGGCTACGCAATTCGCGCGGTCAGCAGTTGTGTTAACTCCGAAATTTTTACCCGTTCCTGCTTCATTGAATCGCGCTCACGCAGCGTCACGGTATCGCGCAGGACCGCATCTTTTTCGCCAAGCGTCTCGAAATCGACCGTCACGCCGAATGGCGTGCCAATTTCATCCTGCCGCCGGTAGCGACGACCAATTGCACCGCTTTCGTCATAAAAAACAAACATATGGGGCCGCAAAAGCGAGATGATCTCTTTTGCTTTTGCGACCAGCGGTTCTTTGTTTTTCAAAAGTGGAAACACCGCGCATTTGATCGGCGCCATTCGCGGATGAAAACGAAGCACGGTGCGCGTTTCCATTTTGCCTTTCTCATCGGGCGCTTCGTCTTCGGTATACGCTTCGCAAATCAACGCGAGCACCGTTCGATCGACGCCCGCGCTCGGCTCGACCACGTGCGGAACAAATTTCTGTTTGGTTTCGTCGTCGAAATATTCGAGTGATTTGCCGCTCGCTTTTTGATGCTGCGACAAATCGTAGTCAGTTCGGTAAGCCACGCCTTCCAATTCCTGCCGCCCGAACGGAAAATCGTATTCGATGTCGTAAGTTCCTTTGGAATAAAACGCCCGATCAGCGTCCGAAACATTGAGCACGTGCAGCTCTGCTCGCGCGATCCCAATGTTCTCGTAAAATTTTAAGCGCTCTTCCTTCCAATATTCGAGCAGCCTCATCCCCTCTTCTGGCCGGCAAAAATATTCGAGTTCCATCTGCTCGAATTCGCGCGAACGAAAAGTGAAATTGCGCGGATTGATTTCGTTGCGAAACGCTTTGCCGATCTGGGCGACGCCGAATGGCAATTTCTTGCGTGAAGTTTCAAGGACATTTTTGAACTGAACAAAGATCGCCTGCGCCGTTTCAGGTCGCAGATAGGTCACGCTCGATTCGTCTTCGGTCGCGCCGACGTAAGTCTTGAACATCAAATTAAACGATCGTGGCTCGGTTAAATCCTTGCCTCCGCAGACCGGACATTGCTGTTCTCCCTTCTTGTTAAGAATTTGATCAGCGCGCAAACGCGCCTTGCACGATCGACAATCGACCATCGGGTCCGTGAACGTGTCTTCATGGCCGCTCGCTTTCCAAACAGCGCGGTTCATTAGGATTGAACCATCAAGACCAACGACATCGTCGCGTTCGTGCACCATGACGCGCCACCAGTAATTTTTCAGATTGCGCTTCAGTTCGACGCCTAACGGGCCGTAGTCCCAAAGCCCGTTCAGACCGCCATAGATCTCGCTCGATTGGAAAATAAAGCCGCGCCGCTTGCACAAGCTGACGATTTTTTCCATTCGCTGATTATCGATTTTTTCCCCGGCCATCGGATACAAGTGAGACGTGGTCTCGCATTTAGCAAATCGTTTGGAATCACTGGATTTATATCGCTTTTTAGCCGCAAGTCTGCCTATTGTTTCGCCCCATATTCGCAAATGGGGCTGCGCACGACGGTCATTCTTCTCGCGGCGGTAGTTTTCTTGCTACGGCCGGTTTGTGCCCAGGTAACAGAAGCGGGCGGCGTCGCGGCGTTCGAGGCAGAAAATTTCGTGGCGAACAATTCGCCGCGGACTCCCGTCGGCAGCATCGCGCATAGCTGGACGCTCGGAAACGCGACCACTGGCTACAGCGGCAGCGGCTACATGGAGGCCACGCCAAATGTTGGTCCACCGGGCGGTAACGCAGATAACAACAGCCCGGAGCTGCAATTTACGGTCAATTTCACCAGTACCGGCACGCATTACATCTGGATGCGCGGTTATGCGCCGACCAGCAGTGACGATTCAATGTGGGTCGGAATCGACGGCGCGAACAGCGTCGCCTGTACGCTAAATCAATACAACGTCTGGCAATGGAGCAATGCGCCGCAGGGCTCGTCTAATGCGCCAACCATTCCGGTCGCGACAACTGGTAATCACACCGTGAGTCTCTGGATGCGCGAGGACGGACTCAAGATTGATGAAGTGATCCTGACGACGGACTCAACATTTTCACCGACCGTTGGAAACGTCTGGCACATACCGATTAACGCTGAACCGGCCGGAGTCACGAGCATGCGCTCGCCGTTCACTGTGAACGCCGGGAACGACGTGACGATTTGGAGCGGCAATCAATATCAAGGCGGTGGCGGTCAGGGCAATCAACTCACGACCGGCAGCACCGTCTTTTACAAAAAGAGCACTGATGCGACCTGGCAAAGCGTTGCAATGAGTTTCAACAGCGCGACCGGCAACAACAAATATTACAACGCGACGATTCCGGGAGCGACGTTCGCGGCGGGCGACACAATTCAGTATTACCTCAAGATTCCGTATAGCGATCATTTGCCAACATTTGTCTACGGAACCGACACCCAATCGAACGGCACTGAAATCGAATCCATCGCTCAAGCCGCGCCCTTCACCTTCGTGGTGCAGGATTTTACTTACTGGCAGAGCCAAAACATCTACCAAATTATTACCGATCGATTCTTCGATGGCGACCCGTCGAACAACAATGCCGACGGAACCTACGACCCTGCGGCCGGTAGCTCAGTCCACGGCGGCGATTTCAAGGGCATCCAGCAAAAACTTGATTACATCAAGTCGTTAGGCGCGACCGCGATTTGGATTTCGCCGGTGGTGAAGAACACCGCGGGCCAATATCACGGTTATTCGGGATGGGATTTTTACAATGTTGATCCGCACTGGGGCACACTAACCGATTTGCAAAATCTGGTGAACGCGGCACACGCACGCGGAATACAGGTCATTGACGACATCGTGCTCAATCACGGCGGCGACCTGATTTACAGCACCGACTCCGGGTATCCAAATTTCCTCTACCCGCCCGCCGGCTATCACATGTCGTTTCGAGGTTCGCAGCAATACCCGCCGCCGTTTGACCTGAACGCAACCAACCCAACGATCGAGTCGCTCTTTCACAACAACGGTTACGTCCAAAACTTTAACGACGCTACCCAGGTGGTGGACGGCGAACTGCGCGGCCTCGACGATTTGAAGACGGAAACAAGCTACGTTCGGACGAGTTTCGCCGCGATTTACAAATATTGGATCGATAACGCCGGCTTTGACGCTTTCCGGATCGATACCACCAAGCATGTCGACCATGGCTGTTGGCAATATTGGTGTCCGCAGCTTCACGCGGAAGCGGTCTCGTTAGGCAAACCGAACTTCTTCATGTTTGGCGAAGTGGAGGACGGCGCAGACGCGGACTGCGGGGCTTACACCGGAATCAAGGATGGCGGCGACTACGAGCAGGATTCCCTGGTCGATTATCCCCTCTACTTCATGGTCAACGGCGTATTTGCGCAGGCCAATTCCAATACCCAGCAGATTGAAAGTCATTACAACGCAATTCCAACCTATTACGATACGCCGGCCCAGATGCGCCTGGTGACATTTCTCGATAATCACGATCACCCACGCTTTTTGAATTCCAGCAACGCGAACAACAACGTGGCGCGATTGAATGTCGCTCTGGCATTTCTGTATACCGCCCGCGGCATCCCATGTCTTTATTACGGCACGGAACAGGGATTCAACGGCGGTAGCGACCCGAACAACCGGGAAGACATGTTCGCCGGTGGTTGGGAGCCGGACGCGGCGTCCGTCGGCGACAATTTCAACATGACTCATCCGATTTTCCAATACGTTGCCAAACTGAACAATTTCCGACGGCTGTACCCGGCGATGTCGTTAGGCACGCACGTAAATCAGTGGAACAATCCGAACGGTCCAGGCTTGTTCGCGTACGCCCGGCGGCTTGGTTCGCAGGAGGTTTTTGTGGTCTTCAACACGGCCGGGTCCGCCCAGACTTTGCCGGCGAGGTCCACCATCTATCCTGCGGGGACCACGCTGATTAATCTTTTAAACCCGAGTGAGTCGATCACAACAATCGCCGGACCGCAGATTCCGTCAGTCGGCGTTCCAGGAACGACCGCGAAAATCTTCATTGCGCAATCGATGTTGCAATCGCTCGATCCGGTCATAACCGCGATCACGCCTGCGCACGATGCCGGCAACGTCAACACGTCCGTTCCGGTCGTTATCACATTCAGCGACGCAATGGACGCGGCCAGTGTGCAGGCCGCGTTCCGCACAACTCCTGCCACGAGCGGGACCTTCGCCTGGTCGTCCGACAGCAAAGTTCTAACCTATACGCCGAACGATCCGGGCTGGCCTGGTTTGACACTGATCACGATCGATATTGCGCCAACTGCGAAAAGCGCGACCTCCGGCAAACCGTTTTATGCCGGGTTCGAAGCGCGATTTACAACTGCGGCTTCAAGTTTTGCCGATACCATTCCGCCAACATCGGCGATCAATTCGCCTAACGATGGAAGCACGCTCCAAGGTCAGGCCACGATCTCCGGGAATGCGTCGGACAATATTGCGGTGCAGAGCGTCGAAGTCCAAATCGATGGCAGTGACTGGACGCCGGCGACCGGAACGACATCCTGGAGTTTTAATTTCAACAGCGCAAACTTTCTTAACGGTTCGCACATAATTAATGAGCGCGCGATTGACACCTCCGGGAATATTTCCGACGTCAATACAATCAATGTGCGATTTTCGAATGTCCCGGGCGATTATGTTCAGCGAATCAGCTGCGGGAATTCCAGCAGCGTAATCGATTGCAGTGCAAACACGTGGCTGCCGGACCAGAGTTATTCGTTAGGGTCGTTCGGTTTTACCGCCGGCAGTCCTGCATTCGTCGGAAATTCGATCGCCGGCGCGTGCCTGGCAGAACAGCCGCTTTACCAAAACGAGCGGTCGAGCACATCGGACACGACGGTCCATTATTTATTCGATTGTCCGGAAGGAATCTACAACGTGACGTTGCTTGAAGCCGAAACGACCGCGACCGGGCCCAATCAACGCGTTTTCAACGTGTCAATTGAGGGCCAGAACGTGCTTTCTAATTTCGACATCTACGCGGCGGCCGGCGGCGCAAACATCGCCTGGTCGCAAACGTTGACCAACATCACCGTGGCTGATTCGCAACTCGATATTCAGTTCACGCCACTGGTTGGGAATTCGCGCATCTCGGGAATCGCGGTTGAGAAGGTTGGCGACGTGTTTAGCGACACGGACGGAATTCCCGATTGGTGGCGGCTGGCCTATTTCGACCACGCAGTTGGCGAAGATGGCGACGGTTCCCGCGGCAGCGATGATCCGGACGGTGATGGCCTAACGAATTTGCAGGAATATCTCGCTGGGACGAATCCGCTCGATCCAAGTTCGAGATTTGCGATTATCAATATTGCCATAGTTGGAAACGATGTGCAGATAACATGGAGTTCGGTTTCCGGGAAAAGCTATCAACTGCAGCGGGCTGATTCGCCCGACTCCGGCGCGGACTGGCAAAATGTCGGGTCAAACCTCATCGGGAATGGTCCGAGCTTGATGCAAACAGATTCCGGCTCAGCTCACGATCCGGTTCACTTTTATCGAGCAGTTGTGCAATAATTACCGGCTTTTCCGCGCGTGAAAAATTTTCGTCAACTTTTCATATTATTGTTGCTCTTGTTCGCAGGCAGCGGCGTGGCTTTCGCCGGCTTGAACGCGAACAGCACCGTGTTCATCATTTTGATGGAGAACGAAAGTGGGACGAACATTGTTGGCAATGCGAGCGCGCCGTATATCAACAGCACGCTGCTGCCGATCGCCAGCTATGCCTCGCAATACTACACGCCGCCTGGAAATCATCCCAGCGAACCGAATTATCTCTGGCTCGAAGCAGGCACGAATTTCGGCATTCTGAACGACAATCCGCCTGCATTCAATCACCAGAGCACCACCGCACATTTCGTCACGCAGCTGCACAATGCCGGTATCTCCTGGAAGGCCTACGAAGAAGATATCGATGGGTCAACTTGTCCAACCGCCGACAGCGGCAATTACGCCGTCCGGCATGATCCGTTCGTTTTCTTCGACGACGTCGTGAATTCCTATTGCACCAGCGCGGTGCGTCCTTTCACCGAGCTGGCTAACGACATCGCGAACAACAATCTCGCCCATTACAACTTCATCACGCCAAACCTTTGCGATGACATGCACAATTCCTGTGCGCCGACGAACAACATGGTCCAGCAGGGCGACACCTGGTTGTCGCAAAATCTGCCGATGATCCTGAACTCATCCGCCTACCAAAATAATGGTCTCGTTATCATTACCTGGGATGAGGGATTCAACAGCAGCGACGGCCCGATTCCTTGCATCGTGCTTTCGCCGTTTGCCAAGGGCGGCGGTTATAGCAACGCCATTCAGTATACCCACAGCGCCACGCTCAGGACGCTTCAGAAAATCTTCAGCATGACGCCGCTGCTCGGTGGCGCCTCGAGCAAACCTGATTTAAGCGATCTCTTTACCAATGGAGCAATCCCAAATGCGGATGCGCCCGGCGTGACTACTACGAGCGCTTACAATGTCTCCGCCGGTAACGCCACGCTCGGCGGCAGTGTCAATCCCAGCGGTAGTGCCACCACCACATGGTTCGAGTACGGCCTAACGACTTCTTACGGCAGCAATACGATCTCGACCAGCAGCGATAACGCGGAATCGTACTCAAGCTGGACTTACGGCAGTAACGGCGGCACAGGTTTCGGCCCCGCGACCTACCTCGAAGGAACTGGAGGCGGAATCTTCCTGGTAAACAACAGCTCCGATGCCGGTCGCCAGATTGATGGCAATAATTCGTTTGGCGTCTACGCCGGGAGCGGCGGCCAAGGCATGGATCGCCAAATCCTCAACGCGCAACAAGCGGGAACGTTGACGATTTCGTTCCGTCCAGATGTCAGTAACGGCGTCTCCTTTAGTGGATTCAATTTGAAAACGGCGCCGGGTACCCATTTTGGCGACAACGAATTAATTTCGGTCGGAATCCATCCGGCTGATGGCAATAACACGATCGCGATCAACGGGGGCACCGGCGTCATCCCTAACGGACAGACAATCAATCTCGGCACCGATCTGCGCGGCCAAATCCTCGACTTTACTCTGACTTACGACGGCCTGTCCGGAACGTACACCCTCGGGGCGAAACTGCGCACGAGCAGCACTTACACGTTTGCTTCTGGCCCGCTCAAAGCGAGCAACGCCACGCCGGCATATCTTGGTTTTGGCAATTTCAACACTGGCAGCAACCAGAACGCGATTTTTGACACTGTTTCGATCACCGATTCGGGATCGGCCGGAAACGGCACAGGCGCGGTGGCAACGAGCGCAAACGTTACTGGCCTGACGCCGGACACAACTTATCATTATCGTGCGGTCGCACAGAACAGTAACGGCACGATCTACGGCGCCGACCAGACTTTCGGTTTCCCGCTTGTTCCTCCAGGTGACGCCGCATTCGAATCGTTCAATTCTTCGTCAGGTAATTTTCAAGCGCGCATTTATGACGCAACCGGACATATCGCAATCGCCGAACCGGATTTAAATGGGAATCCTTTTGGCAATCTGATCACGTTCGCCCCGCCGGCAATAGTTGTTAACGGGGCCTCGTACGACCTCGGCCCGGTTCAGTCGGTCACCACTCTCGCTAACGGCCTCCAAATCGTGCAGGCGTTCGCCGGATCGACCATCACCGCGCAGCTCACCTTTAGCAGCGACGGCGTGATGCACTACGAGGTCACAAACTGGAATGGATTCGTTCCGACTGAAACCGACGTCACCGCGTCGTCAAATGCTAACGAACACTTCTACGGTTTCGGCGAAAAATTTGATTCGGTCGACCAGGCCGGAAACAAGGTCCACATCATTACCTCTGATATTGGCGGCGACAAGAATGACAACTCTTACAAATCTTCGTCCTGGTTCCTGAGTACCAATGGCTATGGCTTCCATCTCGATTCGACGGCCGAGAGTTATTTCGACATGCGCAACAGCGCCCCCGATCGCTATACAATCCAAAATCTATTTGGCGCCCTTAAATTCAACGTTGTTGCCGGTCCAAAACTGACCGACGTGCTGACACGTTACACCGGTTACTCCGGCCGGCCTTACCTGCCACCGCAATGGGTCTTTGGCACATGGGTTTCATCCGATATCTGGCGCACGGGCGGAGAAGTCCGCTATGCTGTCACCAAATATATCGCCAGCGGCATTCCCATCTCGGTCTTCGTTTTCGATTCGCCGTGGGAAGTGAGCTACAACGATTTCACCTGGAACATGAGCCAGTTCGGTGCGGGCGGGAGTTACGAAGGCGTAAACTACAACGGCTTCACGTCCGTGACCGACATGATGACCTTTCTCCAGCAACATGGAGTAAAGGTGATTTGCTGGTTTACACCGTTTCTCAATACCAGTTCGTTCAGCGATTGCGTCGGATCACAGTGTGTTCCGGGGCAAAATACCGGGCAATCGCCTAACTACAACACTGCTGCCAACAGCAGTTATTTTGTCCAAACGTCTTCCAGTAATTCCGGGCCCTTGAGTGTTGGCTGGTGGAAAGGAACTGGCAGTCCAGTCGATTTCACGAATCCCGCGGCGGCCAATTGGTTCCTGACGACCCAACTGCAGCCACTGGTTAACGGCAGCAACGTTCCGACCGCGAACGGAGGAACCGAGCCCGCCATTGGCGGCTTCAAGACCGATGACGGTGAAGCGGTCAATTCCAATTCCAGCGCGCCCTACATCCCGAAGACGGCTGCTTATTTTAACGGAGAAACCGGCACGCTGATGCAAAACGGATTCTCCATTGCTTATCACGGTGCGATCTCAAGTTTGCTTGGCTCAAACGGAATTTTATTCTCGCGCAGCGGTTTCAATGGCACCGGCGCATTCCCGGCCGGATGGCCGGGCGACAATCAACCCAATTATACCCAGACAAACGGTCTTCAAAGTGTTGTGACGGCCGGCAATTCGGCCGCGATGAGCGGGTATTCCATTTGGGGCAATGACATTGGTGGATATCAAAACGCCAACTTTACTTCGGATCCTCCCGATTTGTTTATGCGTTGGACGCAATTCGGGGCGTTCTGCCCCATCATGCAGATGCACCGCGGCGTCCAGGCCAGCTCGTTAACCGACACCGGCAACCTCGAACAATATCCCTGGGCTATGGCGCCACGGCGTTGGCGAACTACGTCAGCTACGCCACGCTGCACAACCAGTTGTTTCCTTACATCTACACCTACGCCAAGGAAGCGAGCACGGACGGGTTGCCTCTCATCCGGCCCGAAGTTCTCTTGAATCAAACTGATCCGAACACCTACGGCGTGAAGATCACGTACTATTTCGGGAACGAATTGCTCGTCGCCCCGATGAATACTCAGGATTCCACTTCGCGAGGCGTCTATCTGCCGGCCGGTAACTGGTACGATTTCTGGACCAGCGCCAAGTACCTGGGCGCAAGCAACAATTTTACCTGGTCGAATTCCGATACCACCAAGTTCCCGCTCTTCGTGAGGGAAGGCTCCATCATCCCGATGCTGGCAAACGTGCCTCAGAGCTTAAACACGGCGAACTATGTCAACAATCCGGGAATCAAGACCATGGATTCCGGTTTACAATTCCTGACCTATCCCGCGCCCGCCGGCTCAAGTGCATCGTTCAACATCTACGACGGCACCACCGTACAATGCTCGATCAACGGAACGGTCACGACCTTCGGCCTTTCATCTGTTGCTCGCCCTGTCACGCTCAAGATTTTCGAGACCGGCGGTCCTTTTGGCGTTGAGCGCAACGGAATTCGGTTGCCGCAATTTGCAACCCAGACTGATTTCGATGCCGCTTCGTCAGGCTGGTTTTACGACGGCGTTGGACAATTCCTTTACGTAAAGTTTCAGCATGGCGGCGGAAGCGCGACGGTCACGTTCGGTCCGGACTCGGTTGGCGATGGTATCACCGATTCATGGCGGAGCTATTGGAGCATTAGCGATGATACCGCCGACAGTGACGGCGATGGCCTAACCAACGCGCAGGAATATTTTGCAGGCACAAATCCCAACGATCCAACGAGCAAGTTTATTATTCAATCGGTCGCCAGCCAGGGGAACGGATTTCTCGTCAGCTGGCCTTCGGTCCTCGGCATCACCTACCAGATCCAATGGAAAAATCTGCTGACCGATTCGACGTGGCAATCGATCACGCCAAATCTTAGCGGGACCGGATCGACCATGAGCTGGCTCGACGACGGTTCGCAGACCGGTGGATTTCCTGCCGCCCAGCGATTTTATCGCGTAACCGTTCCGTAATGTTATCGCGGTGGTCGTGTCGGTCGCCACCAGTGACATGCAGGTGCCAAGCCTGCTTCGACGCTCTTACCAATTCGTTTTATTTCACCACCGTCACTTCGGTTTTCACCGAGTTGGCGATGAAACAGTTTTCGTGCGCTGCGTGGTGCATTTTGTCGAGTTCTTCCGCGGTCGGCTTCTTCTCGCCCGACCAGGTGATTTTCGGATGCAATTCGACCCGCGTAATCGCCAGTCTGCCTTCAGCGTTTTTTTCCATGTGGCCGACTGCTTCATCGAGGTAGTCGTCCATCACAAACTTTTGCTTGCAAGCAATCGCTAGGAACGTGAGCATGTGGCAGCTCGAAAGCGAAGCGACAAACGCTTCTTCCGGATCGACATTTTTCGGATTCCCGAGATAGGCCGGTGCGGCCGTAGCGGTCATTTCGTGTCCGCCATCAAATTTCCAGGTGTGATCGCGCGGATATTTTTGATATTCAAACGGCGCATCGCCGCGTTTCCAGCTCAGACTGACTCTATGTTCGGACATGATTTTACATAGAACAGCGCACCTTGGCTGGCAAGCGCGCCCAGAGAACTGCGCGATGCTGGTTTCGAACCAGCGACCCCTTGCGTGTGAAGCAAGTGCTCTACCACTGAGCTAATCGCGCTTTGCGATCCAGAATTAGAAATTAGAAATTAGAAATTACAAGTCCGTGCAATCTCGTGTTTCTTCGCTTTCGCGGAGCGCGGGAATCGCAAATTCTTAACCTGCGTCGCGCACCGGTTCGAGCGTCTGGTCCAGCACTCAATTCGTTGGCTCGAGCGCCGTTCGAATTGGCGTATTCGCCCGATAGGAAATCAGGTCGCGCTCAAAAATCTCCGCGAGCCCGGAATTTTCACTCGCTACCGATAGACGCACTCCGCGTTGTGCGGTGTCGATCGCCTCGGCAAATCGACCGGTTTCCGCATAAGCTGCCGCCAAGGTGCGGAGGATGGACGGATCTTTGCCGCCGGAAATTTGTTGAGCGCGCTCGCCCAGCGCGACAGCTTCGGTTCCGTTTCGAAGCGTGTCGTCGGGAAAAGTCGCGAGCAGCCAGGCCAGATTATTGAGCGATTCAGTAAAATCCGGGCGAAGCTCGAGGCTTCTTCGCCAATGGCCAGCCGCGTCGCGCGGTTGACCTTTACGCAAGAGCACGAGCGCAATGTTATTTTCGACTTCGGGATAATCTGGCCGGTTCTTCAGTGCTTCTTGATACTGTTTCAGAGCGTCGTCGGATTTGTTTTCTTCAAAAAATATGTTGCCCAATGCGTAGTACGCTTCGGCATATTTCGGATTATCGGCGATCGCCTTTCGATACTCCGACTGCGCCGCGTCAATCTGCCTGTCTCGCGCCAGTGCGGTGGCCAAATTAAAGTGCGCATCAACATAATTTGGATTCAGCGTCAGCGCCTGTTGGTACTGAGCGATCGCCGCACTTCTCTCCCCTTGTTGTGAGAGCGCATTAGCCAAATCGTAATGGGCTTTCGGCTGACCTGGACGCAATTCGACAGCCTGCTTCAAATGAATCGCCGCACTGTCGAACCGACCTTTCGTTGTCAGTGCGACTCCCAGATTATCCTGCGCCTCGGCGTAGCCCGGCCGTACGTTGATCGACTTTTCAAATTGAACAATGGCTTCGTCAATTCGGCCGCGGTTAAAGAGAAAATCGCCAAATTGATTGTGCGCGATCGCATTATTCGACGTTACCGCCAAGGTATGAATCCAAAGAGACTCGCTATCACGCCAAAACGAAACCTGTTTGAAGGAACATGACGCCAGCGCAATGAGGATCGCGATCGCTGAAACCGGCGCGAGAATTTTTGTAGACCCTGATCGAGATGCAAAAAAATCCGCGACCGCCCAGTAAATCATCAGCACGAGACCGATCTGCGGCAGATACGTGTAACGATCGGCATGCCCCTGCATG
>Ga0187777_10001883_pt1 | contig 13497 bp, 12 predicted proteins | sample 1015_Q2_SP5_10_M_FD_132416 | JGI IMG/M metagenome (GOLD analysis project Ga0187777, IMG submission 132416) | Tropical peat soil microbial communities from peatlands in Department of Meta, Colombia - 1015_Q2_SP5_10_MG | ecosystem: Environmental > Terrestrial > Soil > Wetlands > Peat | place...
GACTCTGCGATTTCGCCGAGCGATGCGCACGGCTCCAACCCGTGCGCGTGGCGCTGTATGGGCTTCCTGTCATTGCGATTATTTCGTTGCTCAGTTTTCCGCTCGAATTCTATCAATCGTTCTATCGTGAACATAAGTACGGAATGGCCACGCAGACTTTCGGGCCGTGGTTTACCGAGGAGCTAACCTCTTTCGTCCTGACTTTAATCATCGGCACCTTTGCGTTGATCCTTTTGTATGCAGTATTTCGACGCGCGCCCCGAACCTGGCCGGTCTGGGGAACAATCGCCGTCGTTTGCTTGTCCATCTTCGGAAATTTCATCGCGCCGGTTTGGGTTGAGCCGCTTTACAACAGCTACAAGCCGCCGACCGATCCGAAAATTCGCGAACCGATTTTGGCGATGGCACGCGCGAACGAAATTCCGGTTGATAAAGTTGTCGTGGTCGATGCCTCCCGACAAACAACGCAGATCGGCGCGAATGTTGCCGGGTTGCTCGGCACTACACGTATTGCCCTCAGCGACAATCTGATCAATCGCTGCACGCTGCCTGAAATTCGCGAAACCATGGCGCACGAGATGGGGCATTACGTTCTTAATCATGGCGCCAAGTTGACAACGTATTTTGGAATCTTTGCGTTTTTCGGCTTTGTTTGCTGCCGCGTGGTATTCGATCGCGCCCTCGACAAATGGGGCGGACGCTGGAGTGTGCGCGGCATTGCGGATCCGGCCGGCCTGCCGCTGGTTGTGCTAATCTTCTCCACCTACATTTTCTTGATGACGCCATTCATCAATACGGTCATCCGGGTTACGGAGCGCGAAGCGGACGCGTTTGGCATTAACACCTGTCGTGAACCGGACGGAGCCGCAATGGTTGCGTTGAAGCTTGGGGAATATCGCAAGCTCGATCCCGGCCCAATTGAGGAATTTATTTTCTTCGATCATCCGAGCGGACGCGCGCGCATTCGCATGGCGATGGACTGGAAAGCCGCGCACCTGACGTGCGGACAGGCTGGCGCTCCCTGATTCTACTGGTTCTCGTCCGGCAACGCGTAAATCGTGAGGCCGGGAGTTAAATAAAGAATTCGGCCGGGCGGAACCTGCCACACGACCCGGCCCTTTTCCTTCAGCTCCTGGTAAAAGCTGCTCGTTGCACCCACCGAAACGTGATCTTCGCCAACCGTGCGCCGATATTCCGCGCCGGCCGCGACTACGTGGGTTATGCCGAGTCGTTTCATGTTTTCGATGTTGCCGAGCGTGATCGAGAAATAAGGAGGCGAAAGGCGTCGCTGTGGCAATTGAGTTCGCCAATCGCCTGGGTCGCGGCTTGGCCAAATGCGCGATTCATGGGCAATGACCGCGCTAACCGGCAGGTTTGCCCGGATCCATTCAACCATTTTGGTTCGCTGGTCGTGCGAAAATTCGTGCTCGCCCAAAAAGGTGAATGGCAGTTCGGCGGCAACGAGCAGACAGCATCCGGCAAGCGCCGCGGCCGATTGCGGAAAAGCGGAGTGACGTTCGTGAATCGAAACCGTAATCGAGCGCATTGCCCATACTGCAAAAATCGAAAAAAGAGTGACTACTGGAATCAGATACCGGGCCTTGCCCAACGGCGTCAGACAAAGCACCAGCAGGTAGGCGAAGGCAAAAATGAGCAGTGCCACTTCGATTAACCGTGTTTTTTCGCGACGCCTCAAGATTATTGCAAGGTATGCCAGCCCGCTCAGAACGAGTGGCAAGCCAGCGCGCTCAATCAGGAGGAAAAAGTAATTTTTCGAAAATAGCGCCGAGGTGCGATCGCGATCGATCCGATTCAGCTCGCGGCCGAGGCCATTCATAGCGTCCACTGGATGAAGCATTGTTTGAAAATTGAGAAGACCCGCAGTCACGACGCAGGCGCTTACCAACAGAACGCACCTGTAGAGAGCAATGGACCAACCCGCGCGGCGTGATTGATAAACGACGACGCCGATCGCAAACCCGAGAGCAAGGATCCCGAGATACTTTCCGGAAATCGCAATGCCGCTCGTGATTCCCGAAAACCAAAGCCAGCCAGCGGATTGCCGTTCGCAAAACCGATCGACCGCGTACCAGGTCCAGGCCAATCCTGCGAGAAGGTAGCAATCCTCTTTCAGATAATGCGTTGCCTCGAACAGAAACGGATGGAAGCCAGCGAGCGCGCCAGCGAAAACTCCAAGCATCCAGTTGCTCTGCCGCCTGGCGATTAAAATTGACGCGATGATCGCAGCGATTGCGGCAAGCGCGCTGCCCCATCGACCAACAATCACAATCCGTTGCGGATTTCTTGGAACGTTGAGCAATCGAACCAATGCGTTGGTCGCATTGATCATCAAAAGTGGATGACGATAATTCGGTTGCCCGCTGATTACCTGCTCGACCTTGCCGGGTTCGTCCGTGTGATAGTAAAATGGAAAATTATTCGAGCGCGTGTAACCCCAGAGGAGAAGGGCGAGTAAACCTGCGATCCAAATCCACGGAACTATCCCAGCCGGTTTGGACAGAACACGCGCATCGCCCATTCCCATCACTCAGCCATTCGCCTGATCAAAGTGTCGGCCATCGTAGCCGGGGTTTCGGCTACCGCGATTCCGGCAGCTTTCAGTGCGGCAATTTTCCCGGCGGCCGTACCTTTTCCGCCTGAAACGATCGCACCGGCATGGCCCATTCGTCGACCAGGCGGCGCCGTCATTCCAGCGATAAAAGCCGCGACCGGCTTTTTGCAATTGTCTTTGATCCAGGCGGCCGCTTCTTCCTCGGCCGAGCCCCCAATTTCGCCAATCAAGATCAGCGCATCTGTTTTCGGATCGTCATTAAACAGTTTCACGCAATCTAGGTGCGACAATCCGCCAATTGGATCGCCGCCTATGCCGATGCAAGTCGATTGACCGTAACCGCGCGTCGTGAGCTGCCAGACCGCTTCGTAGGTCAAGGTTCCGGAACGCGAGATCACTCCTACATTGCCGGGCTTGTGGATATAGCCCGGCATGATGCCGATTTTGCATGCACCGGGCGTAATGATTCCCGGACAATTGGGTCCGATCAACCGCGTCCGTTTCCGGCGCATCTGAGCTTTTGCTCGCATCATGTCCATCACCGGAATTCCCTCTGTGATACAAACCACTAGATCGAGATCGGCATCTGCCGCTTCGAGAATTGAATCGGCGGCGGCGGCCGGCGGAACAAAAACCATCGCAACATTGCAATTTGTCTTTTGCTTCGCCTCCCAGACCGTGTCGAACACCGGGATCTTTGGATCAAAAATCTGTCCGCCTTTTCCCGGGGTCACGCCGGCGACCACATTGGTCCCGTATTCAATACACTGTCGTGTGTGAAATGCTCCCGCGCTGCCGGTGATTCCCTGCACCACCAGGCGCGTATTCCGATCAACCAGGACTGACATTCGTTAGGTCGATTTGCGTTTGTGAATCACTATTTTGTTTCCATCTGGATCGCGCAATTGCGCCATCCAGCAGACCGGCGTCTCGTTCTTCTCGATGTCGAACTTAACGCCGCGAGCCTTCAGTTTGGCGTACGCGGCATCGAAATCATCGACTTCAAACGCGACGGTGGTTCCGTCGCGCGACGGTTGCCAGGCCGGATGGCAACCAACACCAATCGTCGTCGGCCCCAGGTCGTACTCGATCCAGGCGCCTTCCATTTGCGTGCGCGACGGCTTTAACTCCAGCGTTTCCTGATAAAATTTCCGGGCGCGCTCCTTGTCGGAGACCGCGATTGCGACAAATGCGACTTCTTTGATCATAGTTTTGGTTCGTTAGGCTGATTTCAATTTATGGATGATGATCTTGTTCCCGTCGGGATCTCGGACCACCGCCATATAACACACCGGTGATTCAAAAGGTTCGGCGTCGAAAGGCACATTCGCCTTTTTTAATTCAGCAATCGCTTGGTCGAAATTATCGACCTCGAGCGCCGCGCTGGTCCCCTGGCCCGACGGTCTCCAGTCGTCTCCCACGTTCGCGATCGCAAGCGTGCCGGCGCCGACTTCATATTCGACCCATTTTGTCTCCATGAATTCCCCCGTTTTTTTTAGTCCGAGCACAGCTTCGTAAAATTTTCGTGAGCGCGGAACATCGGTCACAGGAATGCCAACAAACGCTATTTCTTGGATTTTCATTTTTTTGCTCCGGCCGCTCTCACCACTTTTTGCGCGGCATCAGCCAAATCGCTGGCCGCGATCAGTGCGACGCCGCTCTCTTGCAATAACTTTTTCCCCTTCTCCACATTCGTTCCTTCCAGCCTAACGACTAGCGGCACGCCCAGTTTAACCGTCTTCGCGGCATTAATGATTCCCTGGGCGATCACATCGTTCTTCATGATCCCGCCGAAAATATTCACCAGAATCGCCTTCACATTCTTGTCTGCGATCAAAATCTTGAATGCCTCCGTGACCTGTTCCTCAGTCGCGCTGCCACCGACATCGAGAAAGTTTGCCGGACTTCCGCCATAGAACTTTATGATATCCATCGTCGCCATGGCGAGGCCGGCACCGTTGACGAGACAGGCAATGTTCCCATCAAGCCCGATGTAATTGAGGCCGTGCTTGGCGGCTTCGACCTCGCGCGGATCTTCCTCGGCGATATCTCTCATTGCGGCGATCTCGGGATGCCGATAAAGCGCGTTGTCGTCGAAATTAAACTTGGCGTCGAGGGCAAGCACTTCGTCTTTCTTCGTCACCACCAGCGGATTGATCTCCACCATTGAGCAATCGCAACCGACAAACGTGCGATACAACCCATCGAACAATTTGGCGGCCGCCTTCGCCTGCAATTGGTCGAATGCCAGTTGCTTCGCCAGTTTTCGAGCTTGAAACGGTTGCAATCCGGCGAGCGGGTCGATCGCTTCGCGCATGATTTTTTCCGGCGACTTCGAAGCCACCGTCTCAATTTCGACACCGCCCTCGGTGCTGGCAACGATCAACGGCGCGGCAATTGCGCGGTCGAGCAGAATTGCGAAATAGATTTCACGCGAAATGTTCGCGGATTCCGCAACCAGCACCTTGTTGACCACGCGACCTTGCGGTCCGGTCTGGTGGGTCACCAAAGTCTGGCCGAGCATTTTTCCGGCAACTTCGCGCGCTTCTGCCGGCGATTTTACAACGTGCACGCCGCCTTTGAATCCGTTCGCAAACGTCCCCTTCCCGCGCCCACCAGCATGAACTTGAGCTTTTACGACAAGATCCGTGTTTCCGATTTCGCGCGCAATTCTCTCCGCCTGATCGGGCGTGGATGCGACCCTCCCACGCGTCGTCGCCACGCCAAATTTTTCCAGCAGCTCCTTGGCCTGATACTCGTGAATATTCATGCCGTGCCGCGATCAAAGCCTTGAAATGCGCGCTCGGCAATCGAAATTCGTTCGCGATGACTGGGTCTACTGAAACCAAAATCGTGCAGGCAGTTGCGCGCGGCGAATTGCTTGACTCCGCCGCCAAAAATATCCGTCCGCTTCTGGCCGGCTCGGCCTCTAATCGATACGCCCGGGTCATTGAAGAGCTGGTTGAGAAAAGCGAGTGGGCGGAATTGAACGATCGTTTTTATAAAACGCTAGAGTTCGGTACTGGCGGATTGCGCGGACGCACCATTGGCAAGATCGTGACTCTGGCGGAGCGCGGGCAGGCCGCGCCTAACGACCGGCCTGAGTTTCCGTGCGTCGGGACCAACGCGATGAATTTCGCGAATGTTAACCGGGCAACGCAGGGTCTCATTGCCTACGCGAAAGAATGGCACGCGCAAAACAAAATTGAGAGCCGGCCGAAAATTGTGATCGCGCACGACCCGCGATTTTTCTCCAAGGCTTTCACAAATCTCGCAGCCAGAGTCGCGACTGAAAATGGTTGCGATGCCTGTGTTTTCGATGGCCCGCGTTCGACGCCGGAACTTTCATTTGCTGTTCGTCATCTGAACGCAACTGCCGGAATCGTCATCACCGCCAGCCACAACCCGCCGCACGACAACGGTTACAAAGTCTATTTTGGCGACGGCGGGCAGGTAGTTGAGCCGCATGCGAGCGCAATTATCGCGAAAGTGAATGCCATCGAAGGCGAGAATTACAAACCACTTCCGAAGGACCAACAGGGGCAGGTTACCACTCTTGGCCCTGAAATCGATGAAGCCTACATGGAGCGACTTGAAACGCTGGTTCTTGACTCGGCGGTGATTCGCGCGGCTCAACCGCGCATCGTTTTTACCCCGCTGCACGGTACCGGCAGCGTAACCGTCAAACCGATGCTCGCGCGGCTCGGCTTCGATTTCGAGGTCGTTTCCGAGCAGGACAAGTTCGACCCGCGATTTTCAACCGTGAAATCACCGAACCCGGAAAACGCCGAAGCGCTGACAATGGGAATCGAGCTCGCGAGAAAGACGAACGCCGACCTTGTGATCGCGACCGATCCCGATTGCGACCGGTTAGGCGTGTCGGTCCGAAGCGCAACCGGCGAAATGAAATTAATCACTGGAAACCAGATCGGCTCTCTGCTCGGTTATTTTCGAATCAAGAGATTGTTCGATCTGGGCATTCTCAACGAAGAAAACGCTCCTCGCGCGGTCTTGATCAAAACATTTGTCACGACCGATCTGCAAAATGCGATTGCCGAGCATTTCGGCATTCGGTGCGTCGAAACTCTGACTGGATTCAAATACATTGCAGAGAAACTGGAGAAATATGAGCGCGCGTTGCCGGCCGACGTTCGGAGAACATACCGCCAGCTTTCGGAAGAAGAATCGCGCGCCGTCCGCCTGAAGTATTCTTCGTTTTACGTTTTCGGCAGCGAAGAAAGTTATGGCTACAGCGGCGCCGATTTCGTTCGCGACAAAGATGGCAACGCCGGCGCAATCATGTTTTGTGAAATGGCGGCCTACGCGAAATCGAAAAATCAAACAGTCGATCAGTTGCTCGATGAAATCTTTTCCACCTTCGGTTATTTCGCGGAAAAAAATGCCTCGATTTATTTCGAAGGGGCCGAGGGCGCCAACAAAATTGCGCGCCTGCTTGATTCCTACGCCGGCTCTCCCCCGAGTGAAATTGACGGATTGGAAGTAACGAAAATTACCGATTTCGACAAAGAGATAATTCGCGATGTGGAAGGGGACATCATTCCGAAACAGAAGATGTCGATTTTTGAATTAGCCGACCAAACGCGAATTGCGGTTCGCGGTTCGGGAACGGAACCAAAAATTAAATATTACATTTTTGCCCAACGGCGACCGCAGACTGGAGAATTCTCAACGATGCGACTGCACGAGATCAAAGAAGAAGTTGACCGCCGCCTCGAAGCGATCTGGAGTTGGCTGCAAAAAGATGTGGATCAACGCGTCGGAAAATAAGCCGCTCGACACCGGGCATCTCGTCGCGAACACTTAGTCATGGCGCGGGAAATTAATTTGAGTGGCGGCGAGATCACGCTTCTAAAGGCAATGGGTCTGAGTGGTTCGCCAGTTTTTGGCAAATTGCTGATAGACCACATCGGCGACATGGAGACGGCGGAGTTTCTGGACGAACTGAACGGTCTTATTTCGCTCGGCTACGTCCTGGCTGACAAAGCAAACGTCCGGACAATGGAAGACGTCGAACGGACGATTTTTCGAGTCAATGCTTCCTACGCGCGCGAACTGCGCGACGCGGTTCACCCCGGCCAGCGACGTGACCATGAACGGCGGCGTCGGCGGCGCGGTTGATTGAAATGTGAAAGCGCTTCGACTTTGGCCGTGGCTGGCGGCCATTAGCAGTGGATTGCTCTACACGGCTTGTTTTGCACCACTCAATCAAAACTGGTTTTGCTGGATTGCGCTTACGCCGCTGATTGCGGCGATTTGGTTTTCCGGCGAGAAGGCGCGGCGGCGCTGGCTGCGCAACCTCGTTCTCGGCTACATCGCCGGAATCGTCTTTTTTAGCGCGAGCTTTAGTTGGCTCGGCGCGCTGGGAGATTTGTATCAAAGCTTTTTTCTCCACGGCCTTTCGATTCTGTTATCGGTCTATCTTGCACTCTACTTTGCGTTTTGGGGTTGGTTCGTTGGTTTGATAAAACCGAAAGATTTCCTCAGCTCGGGTCGAAATCTCTTGATGGCTTTTGCCGGCGCGGCCGCGTGGGCGACTCATGAATGGATTCGCGGATGGTTGTTCAGCGGCTTTGGGTGGAACGGTCTTGGCGTCGCGTTAAATCGCAACTGGCCCTTAATTCAGATCACCGAGTTCACCGGCGTGCCCGGGTTATCTTTCGTTGTCGCCTTCGCTAACTTGATCGCAATCGCGCTGCCCGTCCGCTTGTTCGCCGAAAGCAAAATTCATCGCATGCGGCCGCATTTCGATCTCACGCTCACGATGGTCGGGTTGATCGCCCTTTTCGCTTTTGGGATGCACGCCGTCCAAAATCCAGCCGTCACAACACCCCTGCGCGTCGCGGCCGTGCAAGCAAACGTTCCGCAAGTGCAAAAATTCGATCCGCGCTTTACCGCCAGCCTCTTCGATAAATTTTCCCGCTTAAGCGAGATTGCGTTACGGACCGGGACGCCGCCCGACCTACTGGTTTGGCCGGAAAGCTCAATGCCCGATCCAGTGCGAGATCAAAACAGCCAGAGCAACCAGTTTATCAAACACTTTTGTGCTTCGATCGGGAGCGATCTGCTTCTTGGCACCCTGGATTTTGAAGACGAACGCGACTACAACGCGGCCGTTCTTGTCTCCGAAGCAGGTGCGAGCATGCAAGTTTATCGCAAAATCCACCTGGTGCCGTTTGGCGAATACATTCCAGCGCGAAATTCGTTTCCGCTCTTCGCTACCGTCGCCGGTTCATGGGTGCCCGGAGATTTTACTTCGGGAACTGATTATACCGTTTTCGACCTAACCAATCGCCAAGTCCGGGTTGCGCCGCTGATTTGTTTCGAAGATACCGTCGGGGAGCTGGTCCGGCAGTTTGTTCTTCGCAACGCCGATTTACTGGTTGATGTAACCAATGACGGATGGTTTTTGCAATCGGCCGGTTCGCAGCAGCATCTTGCCAATGCAATTTTTCGTTGCGTGGAAAATCGACGGCCGATGGTGCGCGCGGCCAACACCGGAGTGACATGTTTCATCGACCAGTTCGGCCGCGTTACCCAGATTCTGCGTGACGACACTGGCAGTACATTCACCGAAGGCGTTCTCACGGGCGTGGTCGACGTGCCCAAAGATCGACACTTAACGTTCTACGCGCAGCACGGAGAACTGTTCGTCAAGATTTGCGCAATGATCACGGCCGTCGCCATCATTTTTGCGACCATCCGACGTAAACGATGAGTGGCGAAATCAGGAACGTTCGCTGCGAAGATTTTGAGTTTAGGCAATTCGCCAAATGTTGGGTAACTTCCAGGCTGAATGAATCGGGACGTTGAGCAATCGCAGGCGAATCCGCTGCGCGAAGGACTTGCCAGTCGCGCCGTGCCACAACCATGCAGCGTGGTGATTTTTGGAGCGACTGGCGACCTGACTCATCGCAAACTGATTCCCGCGCTTTACAATCTCGCGGCCGATGGCGAATTGCCACCCGCCGTGACGGTGATCGGTTTTGCGCGCCGCCAAAAAAGCGACGACGATTTTCGGCGCGAGATGGAAGAATCGACGCGCAAATTTTCGCGCCAACCGGTTCGCGACGAAATTTGGAAGACATTCGCGCAGTCGATTTTTTACCATCAAAGCGACTTTGCCGATGAAAATGGCTTCAAGACATTGGCTGATCGTCTCGCCCGGGTCGACAAAGAGCGCGGCACACGCGGCAATCGCCTGTTTTATTTTGCGGTCGCGCCCGATCAGTTCGAACCGATTTTAGAAAATCTTAAAACGGCCGGATTAAATCAAGCGGCGGAAGGAAGCTGGGCGCGGGTGATCGTCGAAAAACCGTTCGGGACCGATCTGGCGTCGGCACGCGAGCTCAATCGCGTAGTGCATAATTCATTCGCGGAAAATCAGACTTACCGGATTGACCATTTTCTCGGCAAGGAAACGGCGCAAAACATTCTGGTGCTGCGTTTCGCCAACGCGATTTTCGAGCCGCTCTGGAACACACGCTATATCGACCACGTCCAAATTACCGCTGCGGAAACTCTCGGAGTGGAGGGCCGTGCCGGTTACTACGAAACGGCCGGTGCGCTGCGCGACATGGTGCAAAACCATTTACTGCAACTGCTTTGCCTTGTCGGGATGGAACCGCCAACGGATCTCGACGCGGACAGCATTCGCGACGAAAAAGTAAAAGTGGTGCGCTCGCTTCGGCGAATGAGCGACGTCGAGACGACAGTCGTGCGAGGTCAGTACGCGACCGGCGCGATCAATGGCAAACCGGTCCCGGCTTATCGCGAAGAAGAGAATGTCGATCCGAAATCAACGATCGACACCTTTGTTGCGCTTCGTCTTCAGATAGACAATTGGCGCTGGGCTGACGTGCCGATTTACATGCGCGTTGGCAAGCGATTGCCGAAATCGGGAACCGAAATCTCGGTCCATTTCAAAAAAGCGCCGGCCGTTTTGTTCAACAAAGAGAATGTCACGCTGGACCAAAACGTCCTGGTCATTCGAATTCAACCGGACGAAGGGATTTCGCTCCGGATGCAGGCGAAAGTTCCCGGGACCAGTTTGCGAATCGAGCCGGTGAAAATGGATTTTCATTACGGAACATCGTTCGGAAAAGCCAGTCCCGAGGCGTACGAACGGTTGCTGCTCGACGCAATGAGCGGCGACGCCACGCTCTTCGCGCGCCGGGACGAAGTGGAAGAAGCCTGGGCATTTATCGATCCGATCGAAGAAGCCTGGCACGCCAAAGTTGGAGCGCCGGGCCTTTATTTTTATCCTGCTGGTTCGTGGGGCCCGAATGAAGCGGATGAACTACTCGCGCGCGATGGGCGCGCCTGGCGAAGGTTGTAAGTCATGCCTGAAGTCGCTCCGAGTTATTCGTTAGGCCAACCGGTCGAAGTCGGAAAGATTGACAAGGAGCTGAAACGACTCTGGCAGCAAGGCGAGGGCGCGATGACTCGTGCGTCGCTAATCAATCTCGCAATTTATTCGGAAGCGCCTGATGCGCTTGAAAAAAACACTCCGATCATCGCAAAAATTGCCGAGAATCATGCTTGTCGTGCAATCGCGATCTCGAGCAACGGCGCCTGCAAGGAAAATCGGGTTGAGGCCTGGATCAATGCGCACTGTCACGTTTCCCGCACAGGAAAAGAACAGATTTGTTCGGAGCAGCTTTCCTTTCGTCTCGAAGGTCCATGCGCGAATCTGCTCGCCAGCATCGTTTTTTCTCATCTCGATTCCGACCTCCCGTTTTATCTTTGGTGGCAGGGCGACTTGCACGATCCGATGGATCCTCAGCTCTGGGCCTGGGTCGATCGTTTTATCTACGACAGCAGTGGATGGAAGAACTTCGGCCCGCAAATGCGATTGGTTGAGACCGCGCAAGAGGAAGCTCGGCAACGCATTGTCCTGTGTGATCTGAATTGGACGCGCCTGGATAAAATCCGGGTCGCGATTGCACAATTTTTCGATCATCCGGCATCGCATCATCATTTTGCCGAAATGGAGAATGTCACGATTCAGTTCGCGCCCGGATTTAAGTCAACCGCCCTCCTGTTAGTTGGCTGGCTCGGTGCGCAGTTGCATTGGAGAATCAACGAGCCGGCGCGCAACGGGAGCTGCCGATTTCTCGATTCGAACAACCGTAAGATTGACATCGAGCTGCACGAAGCGACTGGAGCACCGATCGGGAAGATCGTTCTTCGGTCACGTGAAATTGAGTTTGTCGTGTCTCCTGCAAAATGCGGCGATCTTCTCGAAGTCTGGCGCTGCGGACAAAACGAGAAGCCTCTTCCCCAAATGATGCCCGCACAGAGCAACGACTCGGTCAGTCTGTTGAGCCAGGAGTTGATGCGCGGCGGACCGCACCGCGTTTACTTGCACGCGGTCAGTTGCGTCAGATCTCTGTTGTAGGCGCAAAAGAGCCCAGTTCGCATGACTTGTGCTGTACAACGATCATGCCCCATCGCCTTACAAGTTTGATCGCATCGCTCTTGCTGATCGGTTTCTGTTTCACCGGCTGCTCCTATATGACGGCCCAGGGACGCCGTGAAATGGCGTATCGTCATTATGTCGACAAACATATCAGACAACGCCAGAAGCAGATGGCGAAAGCCCAAAAAGCGGCCAATCGGAGGGCGAAACAGCACCTCCAGCCCGAGATTCCAAGCGAGCCAATAGTCAATGCAGGAACGGAGCCCCAAACCACCGAGCCGATCACAGTCTCTTCTTTTAATCCAGTCGAAACGACGACCGAGCCGCCACCTTAATCGGCGGCGCGTTTCACCGGAATCGGCTTCCCGTTGTCGCCCATCGCGACATACGTGAAAACGCCGTGCGTGACTTTCACCTGCTCGCCCGTTTTGTAGCGAGTGGCCCAAACCTCAACTGGAATGCGCATGGATGTGCGCCCGATTTTTTCAACGCGGCCATAGCACGCCACGCGGTCGCCGACCCGAACCGGTTGCAGAAACGACATTGCCTCCATCGCAACCGTGACCACGCGCGCCTTCGCGGTCTTCGCAGCGAGAATACTGCTGCCCAAATCCATTTGCGACATCAACCAGCCGCCAAAAATGTCGCCGCTCGGATTCGTGTCGCGCGGCATGGCGATTGTTTGAATCACCAGCTCGCCCTGCGGTTGAGCAAGATCGGCCATTTCCGCGCAGGATAACTTCACAAAATTAACATGCAATCGCCGTAGCTGAAAAAACGATAGCGCTCCCGAATGGCTTCACGGTAGGCGCGCAGAACGAACTCGCGGCCAGCAAACGCGCTCACCAATATGAGCAAGGTGGATTTCGGCAGATGAAAATTGGTGAGCAAAAGATCGACGCAGCGAAATTCGTACGGCGGATAAATAAAAATGTCGGTGGTTCCGGTTTGCGCGACCAACTTTCCATTCTCACGTTGCGCTGCCGCAAGCACGCGCACCACGGTTGTTCCGACGGCAACCACCCGTCGCGCCTCGTTAATCTTCTCCGCCGCTTCGGATGAGATCGAAAACCGCTCCGGATGCATCCGGTGTTCCAGAATATTTTCGGAGTGGACCGGCCGAAAAGTCCCGACACCAACGTGCAGCGTCACAAATGTGTGCGGAATCTCGGCCAAGATCTCTTCCGTAAAATGAAGACCAGCTGTCGGGGCCGCGAGCGCGCCAGTCGAATGGGCGAAAACGGTTTGATAACGCGTTTCGTCTTCGGCATCGCTTCCACGGCCGAGATAAGGCGGTAATGGCATGAGGCCGGTCGCGTGAAAATCAAGATCTTCGCTGGCAGAAACAACCCGCTCACCGTCCGGCAAGACTTCGTCCACCCGCAGGATCGCCTGATCAATCTTCGCCGTCGCGTCGATTCGCATTTTGCGTCCGGGCTTGACCAGGCACTTCCAGCGCGCGACCCCGAGCTTTTCCAGAAACAGA
>Ga0187777_10001886_pt1 | contig 13488 bp, 6 predicted proteins | sample 1015_Q2_SP5_10_M_FD_132416 | JGI IMG/M metagenome (GOLD analysis project Ga0187777, IMG submission 132416) | Tropical peat soil microbial communities from peatlands in Department of Meta, Colombia - 1015_Q2_SP5_10_MG | ecosystem: Environmental > Terrestrial > Soil > Wetlands > Peat | place...
CGCCCCCAACGGCTCCGCGCGGAGCGCGCTCCGCACCCTCGCCTCGCTCGCCTGGCGCGATACCCGCACGGCGCGGCGCCGGCTCCTGCTCTATATCTCCTCGATCTCCGTCGGCGTCGCGGCCCTCGTCGCCATCGACTCCTACGGCTCCAACGTCACGCGCTCGATCCGCCTCCAGTCCCGCGCTCTCCTCGGCGCTGACCTCTCCCTCTCCTCGCGCCAGCGCTTCCCGGCGGGAGCCGATTCCCTCGTCGACTCCCTCCACGCCGCGGGCATCGAGGTCTCGCACGCCGTCACGTTCGCGTCGATGACCTTCGTCCCCGGCACACAGGGGACGCGGCTCGTCCAGGTTCGCGCCCTTGGCGTCGGCGCGCCCTTCTACGGGAAGATCGAGACCGACCCGGCGGGTCGCTGGCCGTTGTTGCAGCAGGGGCGCAACGCCCTGGTCGACCCGTCGCTCCTCATCGCCCTCGATGCCCATGTCGGTGATTCCCTCGCGCTGGGCTACGCGCGATTCGCCATCATCGGCACCCTGAAGAACGTCCCCGGCGACGTGGGGGTCGCCTCCGCCCTCGGGCCGCGCGTCTACATCCCCGAGCAGCACCTCGAGGAGACGCACCTCCTCGGCTTCGGCAGCCGTGCCGAGTACGAGGTACTGCTCAAGCTTCCGCCGACTGTCGATCCGGCGAAACTCGTCTCGGCGCACAAGGACGCCTTCGAGCAGTGGCGCGTGCGGGCGCGCACGGTGCAGGACACCGAGCGCTCGCTCACCGAGGGGATGGAGCGCCTCGAGCGCTTCCTCGGCGTGGTGGGGCTGGTCGCACTCCTGTTAGGCGGAATCGGTGTCGCCAGCGCGATCTACTCCTACATCCGGGAGCGGATCGACAGCGTGGCGGTGCTCCGGTGCATGGGAGCCACCGCCGGCCAGGTGGTGGGAGTCTACCTGATTGAGTCGATCGCACTCGGGCTCATCGGCGCCACACTCGGCGTGGCGCTCGGCCTCGGCGTCCAGCTCATCCTCCCCCTCGTGCTCGGCGACTTCATCCCGGTCGACGTGAGTGTGCGGCCGGAGCCGCTGGCGATCGTCTCCGGCCTCGCCACCGGTGTCATTGCCTCGGCGCTCTTCACGCTCATCCCGGTGCTCTCCGTCCGTCGCGTGGCGCCGCTCCAGGTGCTCCGGCGCGATGCGACCCCAGCGGCGCGGCCGAGCCTCTTTGGCGATTGGGCGCGAATCGCCGTGATTATTGCCCTCGCCGCCGGCACGGTTGCTCTCGCCATCGCCCGCACCGGCCGCGTGCGCGATGGCCTAGGGATGAGCGCCGGCGTGGCGATCGCGTTGGCCGCGCTGGCACTGAGCGCCACCGGGATCACCTGGGTGGCGCGGCGGGTCACCCGACGCGGTTGGCCCTTCGTGGTGCGGCAAGGAATCGCGAATCTCTTCCGGCCGGCGAACCAGACGCGCACCGTGGTGCTGGCGCTCGGCTTCGGCGCCTTCCTCGTCAGCACCCTCTATCTCGTAGAGCACAACCTCCTGCGACAGCTCGCGCTGAGCAGCGTGGCGTCGCAGGCCAACCTGGCGCTCTTCGACATCCAGCAGGACCAGGAGGCCCGAGTCGACTCGCTGGTGCGCGACGCGAAGGTGACCCCCATGCGGGTGGAGCCGATCGTGCCGATGCGCATCGCGTCGATCAACCACACTCCGGCGTACGAGTGGGGGAAGACGCATACGCAATGGGCCGCCAGGCGCGAGTATCGGTCGAGCTTCCGCGACACGCTCGTCGCCTCGGAGAAGCTGGTGGGGGGCAAGTGGTTTCCCGGCGGCGCGGACACCACCGGCATTCCGGGGATCTCTGTCGAGAGGGATCTGGCGAACGAGCTCGGAATCATTCTCGGGGATACGGTCGTGTGGGATGTGCAGGGCGTCCTCGTCCCGACGCGCCTGACGAGTCTCCGCCAGGTCAGCTGGGCGCGGTTCGAGCCCAACTTCTTCGTCCTCTTCGAGCCGCGTGCTCTCCGGGACGCCCCGAAGACCTATGTGATGCTGGCCCGCGTCCCCGACGACGCGCTTCGCGCCAGGATCCAGCGCCGGGTGGTCGAGCAGTTCCCTAACGTGTCGAGCCTCGATCTCACCGCCATCCAGAACGCTGTCGAGCGCATCCTGTCGCGCATCTCCCTGGCCATTCGCTTCATGGCGCTCTTCAGCGTGGCCACCGGGATACTCGTGCTGGTGAGCGCGATCGCGGCGTCGCGGAGGCAGCGGCTGCGCGAGGGTGTGCTGCTCAAGACACTCGGCGCCACACGCGCCCAGGTCGGTCGCATCATGGTGGCCGAGTACGCGGTCCTCGGCACCCTCGGCGCGCTCGCTGGAATTCTGCTGTCGGTGGGAGGGGCGTGGGCGGTGATGCACTACATCTTCGAGGGGCCGTTCGTGCCGACGGTGCTTCCGCTGGCCACCCTCGCCGCCGGACTCGTCGCGATCACAGTGGCCGTCGGCCTGTCAGGCAGCCGCGATGTCTTCGCGGCGACGCCGATGGCGGCGCTCCAGGAGAGCTGACGCGGTAAGCGCCGGAGACACATGTCCCTCCTCTCCTCGCTCTCCGAGCTCTGGGCCTACGTCACCCTAGGCGCTACGAGCATCATCACCGAAGAGGCGGCACCGGTACTCTCCGGATTCGCGGCGCACCAGCGTCACCTGAGCGCCGTGACCGCCGCGGTCGCCTGCGCCCTGGGGAGTTGGGCTGGAGACATCGTCCTTTACGAGATCGGGCGACGGCGATCGAGCTTTCTCATTCGGCGGTGGCCAAAGCTCGAGCCATCGATCCAGAAGCTTCTCGCCGTCGTGCGCCGGCACCCCTGGCGCGCCTCGCTGCTCGTGCGCTACGCCTACGGCGCGCGCTTCCTTCTACCGGTGACCTGCGGCGTCGCCCACCTCCCCTTCGCCACCTACGTCATCGGAAGCGGGATCAGCGCCTGGACATGGAGCATCCTCTTTACCGCTGTCGGCTGGGGATTCGGCCAGAGCGCGGTTCTCCTGCTCGGCCACATTCGGCGCTACGAGGACATTCTGGCGCTCGTTCTGGTGCTCCTGGTGCTGGCGATCGTCTTCGTGGTGCAGGCGAGGAACCAGGCGCGGGTGGCGGACGAGATCGAGGGTACCTGACGAGAAGCGCGAGGCGCGCGAGCCGCTGTGGGCGCGCTAGGCGCTCTCTCGCATCGCCAACTCGAGCTCGACGGTCGCCTTCCGCTCGAGCTTGTTCCACCCCACGCCGCGCCCCTTGAGCGCCGCGATCACGGAGCGCAGCACCACCCAGTACATGATCTGCCGGTAGGCGAATCGCTGCAGGAGGACGAGCCAGGTGAGCGACTTGTCCTCGTCAGGCTCGAGCAGGAACGCCACCATCGTCGCTAGCCAGTCGATGAGTAGGAAGACGGCATAGTACGTCAACACCTGCTCGAGACTCGTCATCGTCCAGGTGGCGCCGTGTTGACTTCGTGCCAGCCAGACGGTGAAGAGGCTCCAGAGAAAGAGGAAGTCGGCGACCGGTGAGATGGCCGGATAGATGATCTGGAAGATCAAGTTGTTCGGCAGCGCGATCCAGCCGAGTGAGCCGTACTTCTTCCGGAAGAAGACTCGGCGGTGCTTCCAGATGCACTGGAGGGTGCCGAAGGACCAGCGGAAGCGCTGCTTCGCCAGGGCGGCCACGGTATCGGGTGCCTCGGTGTATCCGAGCGCCTCATCGGCGTAGGCGATCGAGTGGCCACGCTCGCGTATCGACAGCGTGAGGTCCTGATCCTCGGCGAGCGTCGCCTCGCTGAATCCACCGACTTCCTCCACCAGGTCCTTCCGCCATGCGCCGACTGCGCCGGGTACGACGGTGATGCAATTCAGGAGAGAAAAGGCGCGCCGGTCGAGGTTCTGGCTGGTGACGTACTCGATCGCCTGCCAGCGGGTGAGGATGTTGATCCGGTTCCCGACCTTGGCGTTCCCGGCGACCGCCCCCACCTGGGGATCGCTCAGCGGTTCGACCAGCTCGTGCACCGTGTCGGGGGCGAAGAGCGTGTCGGCATCGAGGCAGATGACGATCTCTCCCTTCGCCATCGCCAGGCCGTAGTTGAGCGCGCTCGCCTTCCCGCCGTTGGCCTTGTGGTAGACCGACACCTTGGGGTGGTCGCCGTACGCCTGACGAGCCACGTCGTAGGTCCCGTCCTGGGAGCCGTCGTCCACCACCACCACCTCGAGTGGCCCCGGATACTCCTGAGCCACGAGGCTCGCCACCGTCTTGCAGATGACCTTGGCCTCGTTGTAGGCGGGGACGATCACGCTCACCGACGGGGCGTAGGTGATCGGCGCATCCGGGTCCTGGTGGCGCTTGATCCGGTGGGCGATCCCGAGCACGGTCATGAAGACCAGTCGGGCGAACCCGAGCACGATCGCGACGAGGAAGACCCAGTAGAGGAACCACTCGCCGACTCCAAGGAGCCCGAAGCCGATAAGGTCACCATAACGCGCCACCATCGATCGCGGCGGCAGCTTCGCCATCGCGCTGTCACGCGAGATCCCGACCAGCTCCGACACGGTGACAAGGGTGTCGCCACGCGCCCGGATCGAATCGATCAGCGGGCCGAGGGCCGCCACCGTCTGGCTCCGCTCTCCTCCACCGTCGTGCAGCAGGACGATGTTGCCGCGGTCGAGCTGCTTGAGGGTCGTGTCGATGATCGTCTGCACGCCCGGCGACTGCCAATCTTCGCTGTCGATGTGGAGGCCGATCGTCAGGTAGCCGCGGTCGCTGGCGATGCCGACCGGCACGAGCTCATCCTCGGTGGTCGGCTCGGCGTCGCCGAAGTAGGGGGGCCGGAAGAAGGCCGAGCGCCGGTCGATCACCGCCTCGAGCAGCCGCTCGGTGGCATCGATCTGGAGGCGCGTCGCCCGGTCGCCGGTGAAGCCGAGGTTCGGGTGGGTGAAGGTGTGGTTGCCGATCTCGTGCCCCTCGCTGTACATCCGCCTGACGAGCGGGATGTGCGCTTCGACATTCTGCCCGATGAGGAAGAAAGTGGCGTGGGCCTGCCGCGAGCGGAGCGTGTCGAGAATGTCGCTCGTCCAGCGGCCGTCGGGCCCGTCGTCGAAGGTGAGCGCCACCTTGTTCTCGGCACGGCCGAATCGGCGCATCACGTACGGCGTCGCCAGCTCGGTCACCCGCTCGTTCACTACCAGCCTGGTGGTCGAGTCGTAGGTGATCTCGCGACGTCCCGGCGTCGGCTTGGCGATCATCTTGAGGATCTCGCCGCCGTTCTCCCGCGGGAGGAACTCCGGGTCGTATCCGGCCGGGATGCTGTCCAGCCCGTACGGCGAGGCGTCGATCCCCGCCTTGCCGATGACATTCCAGATCGCCGGGTCCTCCGAGCCCAAGCGCCAGATCGCCTGTCCCGCCGCGCCGAGCTGACGTGTCGCCTGGAACTGGTTCCATGCGGCCACCGCGTCGAGGTACCAGGAGAGGTGGTCGGTGGAGTCGGCGTCGGTCCACCTCGCATACGGGTTGAGCGCGAGCGAGTCGAAGTAGATCCCGGCGGGGCGACCTTCCTCACGCGTGTTGCGCACCGCGGACATCATCTCCTGGAAGGTGACCGCCTGCGCGTTGGCCACGCTGTCGCCGTCGTTCCAGTCGTAGCCGTAGGCGCCGACAGTGAGGATCGCCTTGTCAGGCGGAATCGTGCGCAGCATGCGCCGCGCCGTGCGCACGAACCACTGCTGGCTCGCCACCGGTCCCGGGTCGCCACGGCCCCCGAAGTGCTCGTCGTAGAGCATCAGGAAGAGCTTGTCGTTGATCGACGCGTAGCGCGCCAGCTGGTGCTCGGTGTCGTTGAACGAGACCGCCTGCGTGACGAGTCGACCCTTCGGCCCGATCTCGGCCTTGAGCGCCTTGGCGAACGACACGATCGACTCGGTGAGATCCGATGGGACCTCCTCGAAATCGAGCGTCACCCCGGCCAGGCCGTAGCGGTAGACCGAATCGGAAAGCTCCCGGATCGCGTTCGCCCGCGCGGTAGGATTGGTGAGCATGTGCCGCAGGGATTTCGCATCCCACTTCTTGCTCGCCGAGTCGAAGCTCGAGAGCATGAGGAAGAGCTGGGGCCGGTCCTTCTCGTTCGGGATGTCGCGCGCGAGCGAGAAGGGCACCTTGCGGTCGATGCGCAACCGGAGCGAGTCGCCGCCTGGATAGAGGAACCCCCACTCGCACACGACCCAATCGAGGTCGTTGGCGTGCGCCCGCAGGGCGACGAGCGAGTTGTCGTCCCAGTTGACGTAGAAGCCGGCGACGATCGGCTGGCCCGGCTCCCGGTGCTTGCCGGGCGGGAGCTTCCCCTTCACCGGCAGAAGCTGCGCGCGCATCGCCGGCGGCGGATGATTCGCCTCCAGCGAGAACCACAGCTGCAGGCGCTTCGCTAGGCGCAGCCGTTCCTTTCGGCTCGTGACGAGCTTCGGGGTGCGAGTGGCCGGGGCGTCGGCGAGGGCGAGGTCGGGAACGCTCGGCGGGATGATGACCGCGATGGCGAGAACGGCATAGAGCGCCGTCGTGACGACGCCGAGCGCCACCGTGAACCTGCGAACCCACCGCCACCGGACCCCACTTTCATCGAGAAATACCGGACGGCGATGGCGAGACGTCCGTGGGGATGTTGTCACGTCGTGCAAGATAATCGAAGAGGCGCCGTACCGGCCGCCGTCACAGGCGAATTGATGGAGGAACGCGTCTTAATACCCCGAAGGCGCCTGCGCTGTTCGCCCGCGAACGGGGCCGCTACCGCGTCTCGATCCCCGGCGCAACCGAAACCTTCACCTTTTGCGTCTGCTTCACCGTGCCGTAGGTGAGGGTGACCGTGTACTCGCCGGGCGGGACGAACTTCTCCGCGTTGTCGCCGCCGTATTGGGTCTGGAGATCCTTCGACAGCTTGAGGTCCCACACGACGCGGTTGATGCCGGGTGTGGCGACCCCCGTGAGATTGGCCACCGGCGATCCCGCGGAGTTCGTGACGGCGATCGTCGCCGCGTCACCGGTGTAGCGCCGAATGTAGTATGTGATGATCGCACCCTGCGGCGGATTCGTGCCGCGGAAGACCGCACCCCCTGCGCTTCCGTTCCACCCCTCGAGCTGATAGGTGGCGGTCACCGGGCGGATAGTGAAGAGGTGGGCCGCTTCCCCCTGCACTGCCGGTGTGAACTCCTCGAGCGGCCGAATGTCATCCACGATGAAGAGGCTCCGGCCGTGGGTGGCGATCAAGAGGTCCAGGTCGCGCGGGTGAATCAGGATGTCGTCGACCGCCACCGTCGGCAGCCCGCCGAAACGGAACCACTTCTGCCCCCGATCGAGGCTGGCGTAGAACGCGAACTCGGTGCCGGCGAAGAGAAGGTCGGGATTCCTCGGATCCTCGGCGATCACTCTCACCGGCCCACCATCAGGCAGGTTCGCCACGATGCTCTGCCACGTCTTTCCGCCATCCGCCGTGCGGTAGACGAGCGGGGTGAAGGTGCCGGTGCGATGGCCGTCCACCGCCAGATAGGCCACGAGGGGATCGAACGCGCTCGGCGTGACGCGGCTCAGCCAGAGTCCCTTCGTCGCCGCGGGCAGAGATGGCGTGAGGTCGGTCCAGGCGCCGCCATCGTTCTCCGTCTTCCAGAGCTTCCCATCATCGGTGCCCGCCCATAGCAGGCCGCCTTTGACCGGCGACTCGGCCAGCGTGTAGACGACGCCGTAGTCTTCGGCGCCGCTCCCCACGGCCGTCGTCTTCTCGTAGTCCTTCGAGGAGAGATCGGGGCTGATCACCTGCCAGTGCTCGCCGTGGTTGGTGAGCTTGAACACCCTGTTCCCGGCGTGATAGAGGACGTTGTTGTCGTGCCGGCTCGCGATCAGCGGGGACGTCCAGTGGAATCGATAGGCCGGCTGACCCTCCGTGGGCTCGGGCTTGAGGTTACGCGTGTCCGCCGTTCTGAGATCCATGCGGAAGGTGTAGCCCTGCTGCGACTCGGCGTAGACGTAGTTCGGCTCCGTCTGGTCGAAGGCGCACCACGATCCATCCCCGCCGCTGATCGGAATCCAATCGCCGTTCTGGATCCCATCCTTTGTATCGGTGGCGCTCGGCCCGACCCAGTTCTCGTTGTCCTGCAGCCCACCGCAGATGCGGTACGGCGTCCCCATGTCGACGTTCACGCGGAAGAACTCACCGGCCGCCACCCGCGTCAGGTGATCCCACGTCTGTGCGCGGTCGAAGCTCTGGTAGATCCCGCCATCGGTGCCGAGGACGAGGTGAGCGGTGTTCCGCGCGTCGATCACCAGCGCGTGGTTGTCCGCGTGGACGTACTTGAAGCGATCCTCGCGCCAGGTCTTTCCTCCGTCCTCAGAGACGTGGAGCATGAAGCCGAGGACGTAGACGAGCTTGTCGTTCTCCGGATCGACGCGGATCTGGCTGAAGTAGAAGGGGCGCGGATCGAGCTTGCTCATCCTCGTCCACGTCTCCCCGGCGTCGTCCGAGCGAAAGACTCCACCGGTCTTGCTCGTGATGTCGTCGATGTTCGAGTTCCCCTCGGCGTCGCTCTGAATGACCGCGTAGACGGTCTTCGGATTCTTGGCGAAGACCGATAGCCCGATGCGCTGAGTGCGGGTGGGCAGCCCGTTGGTGAGCTTCTTCCACGTCGCGCCGCCGTCGACGCTCTTGAAGATCCCGCCGAGATCCTTGCCGTCGGTGAACGACGCGCCTGACGCGAACATCCATGGCTTGCGTTGGCGGGCGTAGAGCACGGCGTACAGCACATTCGGGTTGCTCGGATCGATCGCCACGTCGCCCGCACCGACGCGATCGCCGTACGGAGCCGGCGCGCTCAACACGAGCTTCCACGTCGCTCCGGCGTCGGTCGTCTTGTAGAGGCCGCGTTCGGGGCTGTTTGCCCACAGGTTGCCGACGACGGCAACCCAGGCCGTCTTGGGGTCGCTCGGATGCACGACGATTCGCGCAATCGACTTGCTGTTCGCGAGGCCGACGTTCGTCCACGTCCCGCCTCCGTCCGCGGAGCGGTAGACGCCATTCCCCCAGCCTACCGTATTGCGGTCATTCGCCTCGCCGGTGCCGACCCAGATCACGGACGAATCCGAAGGCGCCACCGCGATGTCGCCGATCGAGGCGACACTCTGCTTCTCGAAGACGGCGGTAAATGTCTCCCCCATGTTCGTCGTCTTGATCACCCCCCCGGTGGCCAGGCCGACCCAATACGTGCCTTGCGTCTTGGGATCGAGCGCCAGCGCCGAGACGCGTCCCCCCATCACCGCGGGTCCGATGCTTCGCGCCTTGAGCGCGTGCGGGATAGTGAGCGAGTCGAGTAAGCTGTCGCTCCCGGCCTTCGGCGGCGCCGTCTGGGCCTTCGGCGGAGTCTTCGGCGGAGTCTTCGGCTTGGCGGTGGTCTGTTGAGCGGTGGCGGAGTGCGTGGCCAGCACGATGACGGCCGCTCCGGCTAGAGCGGTCAGCAGTGGGCGTCTACGCATGTCGGCGGGAGGGTTGGAGGGAGCTGCCGTTCGGTTGTGAGGCGCGGGATCGCGACTGGAATAAGCTGTCGTCCCCAGCCGCCCTTACAATAGCGTCCCGCGCATGATGACGAAGGCCACGGTGAAATAAATGACGAGCCCCGTGACGTCCACCAATGTAGCCACAAAGGGGGCCGAGGCGCTCGCCGGGTCGAACCCGAGCCGCCGGAGGACGAAGGGGAGCATCGAGCCGGCCAGAGAGCCGAAGGTCACGACGCCCACGAGCGCGCACCCGACGGTGAGCGCCACCAGCACGTGGTAAACTCCGTAGTCATACCAGCCGAGGGTCTGCCAGAGCAGGATTCTCGTGATACCGATCACCCCGAGGATGGCGCCGAGGGCGATACCCGACGGCAGCTCGCGTGAGGCGACCCGCCACCAATCGCGGAGCGTGACCTCTCGCAGCGCCATCGCGCGGATGATCAGAGAGGTGGCCTGCGAGCCCGAGTTCCCCCCCGAGCTGATGATGAGAGGGATGAAGAGCGCGAGCACCACCGCCTTGCTGATCTCCCCCTCGAAGTAGCCCATCGCTGTCGCCGTCAGCATCTCGCCCAGGAAGAGAGCGCAGAGCCATCCCGCGCGCTTCTTGATCATCGAGAAGAAGCCCATGTCCATGTACGGCTCATCGAGCGCTTCCATGCCGCCGAGCTTCTGCACGTCCTCGGTCGTTTCCCGCACCATGGCATCGATCACGTCGTCCACGGTGACGATCCCCAGGACGTGTCCCCCCTCGTCGAGCACCGGCACCGCCAGCAGATCGTACTTCGAGATGAGCCGCGCGACATCTTCGCGACTCGTCTGAGGCGTCACCGTTATCGGTGTCCGCCTGACGCCGATATCGACTATCGGCGTCTCGGAGTCGACCATCACCAGCTCGCGCAGCGAGATGACATGCACCAGGCGACGTTGCTCATCCATGATGTAGATGGCGTAGATCGTCTCCTTGGCGTCGCCGACCTGTGCCAGGTAGGCGAGGGTCTGGGCGGCATTCCAGTTGGCCGGCACGGAGGCGAACTCCGTGGTCATGATTCCGCCCGCTACCTTCGGCGAGTACTTGAGGAGCAGACTGAGAGACTGTCGCGTGGACGAGTCGAGCGACGGGAGCAGCCGCTGCTGTTCCGTCTCGGTCAGCTCGCGGAAGAGATCCGCCTGCTGGTCCCCGGACATCGCCTCGATGATCGGTGCAGCCGTGTCGGCGTCGATCTTGTCGAACACTTCATGGCGGTGCTCGAACTCGGGGTCGTCGAATACCCTCACGACGACGTCGAAGGGGAGGACCTTGATGACCGCCGCCGCGGCCTCGGGACTCAGTTGATTGAGGGCGTCGGCGACGTCTGCCGGGCGCATCTCCGAAAGGGTCTCCGCCAACTCCGCCGGATCGCCGGCCAGGAGGTAGAGAAGCTCCGGGCGTGAAGTTTCGATCATCTGCTGTCTCCTGTCGCCGGTGCGACATCACCCGCCGCACCGTGGCCGCGAACCGCGGCCCAGAGCCATATCAAACCTGCAATGAGGACGGCCGCCGGAATCAACATCACCGCCGTCGCGAGCGAACTGCGGTCGGATATCCACCCGATCAGCGGAGGGGAAGGAACGTCGCCGAGCAGGTGGATGGCAAGGATGGAGAGCGCCATCGCGGCCGCGCGCATCGTCGGTGCCACGACACCGACGATGACGGTGTTGATCGGCCCGGTGGACGCGAACACCAATACCTCGGCGATCACCAGCGAGGTGAAGTAGATGCCCCTGTCCGGCACGGCGAGCGCCACGAAAGCGAGCGGCGCCGCCGCGATGGTCGCAACGGCCGAGACCCAGAGGTAGGCGTTGGCGACGCGCTTGAGCAACCAGTCACCGATCCACCCTCCGGCGAACGTCCCGACGAACCCCGTCACCACCAACACAGCGCCGAGCTGCACGTTGGCCTGCACTCGTGGCACGCCTCGGATGCGCTCGAGAAAGCTCGGCATCCAGACCGCGATGCCGCCGAGCGCGAACGTATACGCCGCGTAGCCGAGAACGGTGAGGAGGTAGGGTTTGTTGCGCAGGAGTACGCCGTAGGTGCCGATGCCACCCGGAATCGAGTGCGTCGCGTGGATGTCGGGATCGTCGTGCGCGCCGCGCTCGGGATCGCGCATCAGCCACGCGAAAACCGCCAGAACGAGCCCCGGCACTCCGGCCACGAAGAACGCGGCGCGCCAGCCCCATCGCGCATCGACCAGGCCGCCGAGGACGTAACCGAGCGCCGAGCCGACGGGAATGGCGGCGTAGAAAACGGAGAAGACGCGCGCCCGCAGATGCGACGGGAAGTAGTCGGCCAGCATCGCCGGTGCGATCGTGCCGTACGCCGCCTCTCCGATGCCCACGGTAGCGCGCGCCGCCAGAAGCTGAGGAAAGGTGCGGGCGAGTCCGCCCAGTGCCGTGGCCACGCTCCACAGCGCGATCCCTACCGCCAGAAGCCGGGGACGCGGACCACGATCCGCGCGCAGCCCGATCGCCGGCGCGGAGAGCATGTAGACGATGAGAAACGCGGTGCTGAGAAGGCCGAGCTGGGTGTCGCTCGGATGAATCTCGGAATGCCGGAGGCTCTCGTTGACCGCCGGAAGGACGAGGCGGTCGATGTAGTTGAAGAGGTTGATGAGCGTGAGCACCGCAAGGCCGGCCCACGCGCCCTGCCCCGGAGAAGGTGTCGCGCGGTCGTCGCGGGGTGTGGCCACGGCGTCTCCACGGCGGGGGAAAGGAAAGACGCGGAAATCTGCGCCTCGTGTGACGCTCGCGAAAGCGGCGGGCCAGCCGCCTTGTCCATCGAGTCGGCGGCGTTACAATCCTGTCGTCCCCGCGGCCAACCCGCTCCCCTCACCCTCCACACGCGCTCGAGCCTCTCGGAGGACCTCATGGCCATGCTTCTCTTTCTCGCGATCGGCCTCGCGGCAGGCGTGCTCGCCGGAGTCTTCGGCATCGGCGGAGGCGTCTTGATCGTGCCGGCGCTGATCGGCCTCGCCGGGATGGCCCCTGTGGAGGCGACCGGCACCTCTCTCGGCGCCCTTCTCCTCCCCGTGGGCGCTCTCGGCGCCTGGGAGTACTACAAGAAGGGCCACCTCAATATCACGGCCGCCATCATCCTGGCGTTGGGGCTGTTTGTCGGAGTCTACTTCGGAGCGCAGTTGGCGCAGACCCTCACGCCGGTGCAGGCGAAGCGCGCCTTCGCCGTCTTTCTCGTCGTCGTGGCAGCGCGGATGTGGTTCAGCGCCAGGTAACTTGCCTGACGGCTGCCCTGCTGCCGGAGCGCACGCAGATCCGGCGAGTCAACGCACGACCCCCCGGATAACCGCGAGGCTGTACGGAGGCATTGCGATGAGCTCCGACGCATCGCGTTCGCTCGTTGCGGGGGGCAGGTCGGGATCCGGATAACCGCGCGAGCCCTGTGGGTGCCATCGATACTGCGCCCGCGAATACATGCTCAGACGAATTCGTCCGGCGAATGGCCGCTCGAGGCGACCCGCTCCGCGAAAGTCCACCCGAACGGCGTGCGACCGATTCGGGTCCTTGTTGATCACCATCACCGACCACCCTCCCCCCGGTCGCCTAACGGCGTAGGCCGTCACGAGCTCGTGACCCGCCGTGTCTCGGAGATCGGAATGCGCCGGGTGCACCTCGTGAGGGCCGCCGGCGGAATCGAACCAGCTCGCGATGGCGAGCCGCGCTCCATAGTACGTGGCCACGCGGTAGCGGATCCGGCGTTCCCCATCGGCCAGGAAGAGCGCGTTGTTTCCCCATGAGTCGCAATGCGGCTCGCGATCGAGCCACGTCGGCTCCCACCCGTAGAGGTACGCCGCGCGTCCGCCGAGAGTGAAGAAGGAGCCCAGGATGTCAGCGTTGAGCAGCGCTCCCTCGATGTCGACCTGTGGCCGCCCGGCGAAGGCCG
>Ga0187777_10001889_pt1 | contig 13484 bp, 12 predicted proteins | sample 1015_Q2_SP5_10_M_FD_132416 | JGI IMG/M metagenome (GOLD analysis project Ga0187777, IMG submission 132416) | Tropical peat soil microbial communities from peatlands in Department of Meta, Colombia - 1015_Q2_SP5_10_MG | ecosystem: Environmental > Terrestrial > Soil > Wetlands > Peat | place...
GAACCTGCGGCGCCGGGCCGACGAGGCCGGCCAGCGGGTGCAACAGCTCGAGGGCCAGTTGTATGCGCTGTCCGAGCAGGTCGCGGCGCTGCCGGCCGAGATCTCGGTGGTCCGTGCCGTCGGCGCGAGGGTCCCGGCCGCGTACGGTGGCGTTCACGCACCGGCAGGCGTGGGCGTGCCGGCGTCGACGTTGCCGCCCGCCGCGCCCGCCGGCATGGGCGCGCCGGCGCTCGCCGCTGCGACCCGGCTGATTCCCGACCCTGTCCGTCCGCTCTCAGAGCGCCAGCCGGCGACCGTCGGGCTGGTCGACCAGCCCGCGGACCAGGTCACCGAGGTGCACCCTTCCCCCGTTACAGTCAGCGGGGGAAACGGCACTTCGCACAGTCCGATCCCGGCGGCGGCGACAATGCAGCGGCCCGCGCAGGCCCGTCCCGGCGGCCCGACGCGCCCCACCGGCGGCCCCCCTCGCGGCGCGCAGGGACGGCCCGTGGGCGGCCAGGGCCGTCTCGGTGGCCCCCCGCGCTCGACCATGGCCGTCAGGCCGGGGCGCAGGTCGCGCACCGGGCTCTTGTTCACGGTGATGGCCGTGTTGCTCCTGGCCGGTGCCGTGGTTGCCGGCGTGATCGTGATCGGGAACATCAACCACGGGTCGAGCGAGAGCAGGTCCTCCGCCCAGGCCGCGGCGGCCAGGCGCGAGCTCGAAAGCCGCAGGACCGCGGCCGCGGCGGCCGTCAACCCGTTCAAGGTTACGGTCGCCGTGCTCAACGGAACGAGCACGAACGGGCTGGCCGGCGCGGTCTCGAACAAACTCGGCGCGTCCGGCTACCAGAAGGGCTACGTGGGGAACTTCACGCCCAACCAGACGGTGGGCTCGACGCTCGTCCAGTACATGCGCGGCGACAAGCGCGATGCGACCGCCGTCGCAACCGCGCTGAAGCTCCGCCCGACTGCGGTGCAGCCGATCGATCAGGGCACGCAGCAGATCGCCTGCCCGCCTTCGTCCGGGCCTTGCAAGTCCGCGGTTGTCGTCACCGTCGGCAGCGATCTCGACAGTCTCGCTACTCAGTAGCGCCCCGGACATGCGAGACCTGCTCAACCTCCCGGAGAGGAGCCGGAAGCCGCGGTCAGGCGGCGTGACCCACGTGATCGACCGTGGCCTGTCGACCGCGGAGATCGACGGGATGATCGAGGTCGCCGGGGAGTTCATCGACATCGTCAAGCTCGGATGGGGCACCGCGCTCGCCACCGGCAACCTCGAGCGCAAGCTCGAGCGCTACCGAGACCACGGGATTCCCGTCGTGCTCGGCGGCACGCTCACCGAGCTGGCGATCAGCCGCGGCCGCCTCGAGGAGCTGATCGCGTGGGTGCACGAGCTCGGGCTCGTGCATTTCGAGATCTCCGACGGGACGATCGAACTCGAGCACGAGCGCAAGCTCGAGTTGATCGAGCGGCTGTCTGGCGAGTTCATCGTCCTGTCCGAGGTGGGCTCCAAGGACGACACGGGCGCAATCACGCCGCCGTATGTGTGGGTTCAGCAGATGCGGGCAGAGCTAGGCGCCGGCGCCTGGAAGGTGATCGCCGAGGGGCGCGAGGCGGGCACCGCCGGCATCTTCCGGCCCTCCGGCGAGGTCCGCGAAGGCCTGATCGGTGAGATCGTGCACGAGATCGCTCCCGCTCACATCATGTTCGACGCGCCCCGCAAGGATCAGCAGGTGTGGTTCGTGCGGCGGTTCGGCCCCGAGGTCAACCTGAGCAACATCCCGGCCGGCGAGGTGCTCGCGCTCGAGACGCTGCGTCTCGGGCTGCGTTCAGACACGCTTGGCATCGGTGCGCGGTGAACACGCCGGCGGGGCCCTCGCTCCAGGGTGTGCTGATGGCTCGCCACGGCGAGACCAACGACAACCTCCAGCCGATCCGCTTCCAGGGTTTCCGCGACACGCCACTCAACGGCACCGGGCGTGCGCAGGCACACGAGCTGGCCAAGCGGATCGCCGCCGAGCCAGAGCCGATCAAGGCGCTCTGGTCCTCTGATCTCAGCCGGGCTCGGGAGACCGCCGAGATCGTCGGCGCGAAGATCGGGATGACCCCCCGGCTCGACCCGCGCCTGCGCGAGGCCAACCGCGGCGAGTGGGAGGGCCGGCTGTTCATCGACGTCAAGCGCGACGATCCCGGCCGGTTCGCCGACTGGATGCGTGCCGGCGCGTCGTTCCGGTTTCCCGGAGGCGAGTCGCTGCAGGATCAGCTGGACCGGGTGAGTGCGGCGCTCGACGACATCGAGCGGGCCGGTGAGCTCCCAGCCTTGGCCGTCTGCCACGGCGGCAGCATCCGGGTCATCCTGTGCAGCCGCGACCCGCGGGGCCTCGACGCGTTTCACGAGTTCGAGGTCCCGAACGTGGCAGTCTTGCGGTTGTGACCAGGCTCTCGACCGGCGCGTTCGCGGTGCTGGTCGCGGCGACGATCGCAGCCTTCTTTCTCACCCAGCACTTGAAGGTGACGACGCCGCTACTTGCCGGTACCCCACGACCTGTGCCAGGGGTGATCGATCCGCTCCACGGCGTGCCGTGCGTGCAGGGCCTGGGCAGCGGCTTGACGACGATCTCGTTCTATCTGCTGCACCGCGCCGACACCGTCGATGTGTTCGTGGTCAGCGACGCGACGGGGGAGATCGTCCGCACGGTCGCGAGCGGCCGCCACATGCGCAAGGACGTGCGCAACCCCGACGGCGTATTCCACTGGGACGGGCGAGGCGACAACGGGCAGGTGGCGCCCGACGGCGCCTACCACTTCCGCGTCGCCCTGATTCACCAGAACCGGACGATCGACCTGGACGATCCAAACCAGACGGTGAAGGTCAAGACCGTTCCGCCGCATCCGGTGGTCACGCGTGTCACGCCTTCGCTGATACCCGGTCCGCACGGCACTGGCGTCACGATCCACTACGCCGGGAACGAGAACCGCGGCGGGACCGTCCGGATCTACCGCACCGACCTCCCCGGGGGACCGCGACTGGTCAAGAGCTTCCTGACGCCGTGGAATGGCCACACGGCGATCTGGGACGGAAAGATCAATGGGCGGCCCGCACCAGCGGGGACGTATCTGGTCGGCCTCGACGTCACCGACGCCGCCTGCGACACGGGCCATTTCCCCGCGCGGATTCCACCGTCGCCGGGCAACACCCCGGACACCGGCGTGACGGTCAGCTACCTGGCCGCGCAGGCGCCGCTCGACCCAGTCCCGGCCGGCGCGAACGTGGAAGCGCAGGTTCGCTCGCCCGGGCTCGCGTACCACTGGGCGCTCGAGGGGGGAGGGGGCGCTCGCAAGCCCCTGGCGTCGGGCGAATCAGACCAGGCGACGCTGTCCGTGCACCTTCCCGCGGGTCCCCCAGGGCTGTACAAGCTCGCGCTCCGGTCGGCCGCCGGCACGACCACGGTTCCGATCGTCGCGAGCGGCGCGCTCCGTGCGCGCGTGCTGGTCGTGCTGCCGGCGCTCACCTGGCAAGGCCTCAACCCGGTCGACGACACCGGCGACGGGCTACCCAACACGCTCGCGAACGGCGGGCCGATCAACCTCGACCGCCCGCTCGTCGACGGCCCGCCCGCCGGGATCGCCGACGAGGCGGGCCTGCTCGCGTACCTCGACTCGACGCATCGCTCCTACGACCTGACCACTGACCTCGGGCTGATCTCGGGCGTCGGGCCGCGTCTCGCCGGCCACGCCGCTGTCGTGCTGGCCGGCAGCGAGCGCTGGCTACCGCCGTCCGCGAGCGCGGCGCTGCGGTCCTACGTGAGGGCAGGGGGACGCGTACTGTCGCTCGGGCTCGACTCGCTGCGTCGCGGCGTGACCGTTGTGGGGAGCCGGGCACTGAACCCGACGCCGCCTTCGGCTACGGACGCGCTCGGCGCCCGGGTGGGAGCTCTGGCGGCGAAGACCGTTGCGCCCGTCGCCGTGACGAGCGACGGCCTCGGCTTGTTCACGGGGGTGGCGGCCCCGCTCGCGGGATTCCGGACCTATCAGCCGGTCCTGTCGGTGGCGCCCCCCGGCCGCGTCAAGTCCTCGGCTGGTCCGAGCGGCGGCAGTCCCGCGATCGTCGGCTACGGCCTCGGCGACGGGATCGTGGTCGACCTCGGCGTCCCGGGGTTCGGCGCGGCGCTGTCCGGCGACGCCAGCGCGCGGCAGCTGATCGACCAGGTCTGGACGGTAGTATCGAAGTGAGGTTTCGGGTGAGTCGGCGCAATCGAGTGGGGCTGCTGGTCGTTGCGTGCGCGTGCGCGGCGGGGCTCGCGCTGCCCAGCTCAGGTCTTGGCGCCGTCGCGCCGACCTGCACGTCCTCGCAGCTCACCATGCGGATCGTGAGCTTCGAGGGCGCGAGTGGCTACCGGTTCTGGCAGCTCGCGTTCCGGAACTTCGGGGCGACGTGCAGCCTCCAGGGCTTCTCCCGCGTGCTGCTGCTTGGCCAGAACGGCCATCGGATCCCAGTCGGCTTCCGCCGCGAGACCGGGTTCCCGCAGGACACTGTGATTCTGGAGCCCGCCAAGAGCGCGTTCGTCGCGTTCACCTACCTCGCCGGCGACTTCTGCACGACGAGCGACTTCGACGTGTTCCGGGTCAAGGTCTTCCTTCCGGGAACCGCCGGCGGGTTCCTGCTCAACCCGATGCCCAGGAACAACGGCAACCCGATCTTCCTGTGCGCCAGGTCGGAGCGCGTCTACCCGGTGACCTCGGAGCCAGGGCCGTAGCCACGCAATCGGCGGCGCGCCGTCCCGCGCCGCTGTGCCATCTGGACGAGCCGTACCGTTTGCCCTCGTGACCGCTTACCTCAAGCGCCTGGTGAGCTCGCTCGCGGCCTACCAGGTCGCCGACGTCGCCTCCAAGTTCATCGCGGTCCTGCTGCTGCCCGTGTACACGCGGTACATCAATCCCGCGGGCTACGGAGTCGTGGAGCTGCTCGGGAACGGGGTGATCCTGATCAGCATCCTGGTTCGCTTCGGGATGATCGAGTCGTTCCTGCGTTTCTACTACGCGGACGACGACCGGGCGCGGCGGGATGCCCTGGCACGGCGCGCCACCGGCTTCCTCCTCTTGACCACGACGATCGTCTCGATCGTGCTCGCAGCGCTCGCCACGCCGCTGTCGAAGATCGTGCTCGGCTACCGCGATCCGGCGATCTTCCGCATCGCGGTGCTGGGCCTGTGGGCGTTTACGAACCTTGAAATGGCGTACGCGCTGCTGCGTGTTGACGAGCGCCTGCGCGCGTACGCGACGGCCACCCTGATCAATGTCGGGCTCACGATCGGCGCCTCGGTGGCGCTGGTGGTCGTGCTCGGGCAAGGCGCCAAGGGGCTCCTGCTCGGCAACTACGGCGCCTCGACGGTCGTGCTCCTCGGGCTGTGGTGGACGATGCGTCACCGACTGCTGCCTCGCCGTCACCCCGGCGTGGAGACGCATGGCGTGCTGTTCCGGTTCGGGCTGCCGACGGTACCGGCCGAGGCGTCGGTGTACGCGCTCAGCATCGTCGACCGGTACTACATCTTTCACCACGGGGTCACCGGCCCGAGGCAGGCCGGCCTGTACTCGATCGCGGTCAAGCTCGCCGGAGCGGTCGCATTCATCGTGCGCGCCTTCCAGTACGCCTGGCCGCCGCTCGCCTACTCGGTCCGCGATGATGCCGAGGCTGCACGACTGTATGGACTGGTGACCACCTACTACCTGCTCATCAGCGGCCTGGTCGTGGCCGGCCTCGCGCTGCTTGGGCGCTGGGTTCTGCGCCTCCTGGCTGCACCGTCGTTCTTCGATGCTTACAAGGCGCTGCCCTGGGTGGCGCTCGGGTGGGCGCTGTACGGCCTGTGGGTGGTGTTCCTGGTCATCGCGGGCCGTGCCAAGGTGACCACGCGCAACTTCCCGGCGGCGCTCGTCGGCCTGATCGTCAATGTGGTGATGATCGTCCTGCTCGTGCCGGCGCTGGGGATCGCCGGCGCCGGCATCGCCCTGTGCGGGGCCTATGTGGTGATGATCGCGGTCATGCATTTCCTCACCCGTCGGGCGTTCGCGGCGTCGTTCGAGTGGCTTCGCCTCGTTCAGCTCACGGTGGTGCTCGGCGGCCTGTCGGTCGCCGGTGATCTGCTGCTGCCGACGCACGGGCTGGTCGGGCTGATGAGCCGGGCCGCGGTGCTCGCGGCGATGCCGCTGGTGCTGCTTGCGACCGGATTCGCCCACGGCGCGGAGATCGAGCAGGCGCGGGTGCTGTTCGCGCGGGCCAGGCGAGGGATTGCCCGTGAGCCGGCCTGAGATCAGCGTGGTGATGCCGTTCGCTGGCGACGAGTACGCCGCCCGCGTCGCAGTCGATGCGCTGCTCGCGCTCGACCTGCGGGTCGGCGACGAGCTCATCCTCGCCGACAACTCCGGCCTGGCGGTCGCGCGCGGAGGCGTGGCGGTGATCCGGGCGGCCGGCGAGCGGTCTCCCGCACACGCCCGCAACGCAGGCGCGGCGCAGGCTCACGGCGAGTGGATCCTGTTCCTCGACGCTGACTGCCGGGCCCCGAGCCGGCTGCTCGACGCGTATTTCAAGGCGCCTGTCGCCGACGATGTCGGCGCGCTGGCCGGCGAGGTCGTGCCGCTGCCCGAGGGCGACACGCTCGTCTCGCGGTACGGGTCGGCGCGCAACTTCTTATCCCAGCAGGCCCATCTGAACCATCCCTACCGTCCGCGCGCGGTGGCGGCCAACCTGTTAGTTCGTCGCGCCGCCTTCGAACACGTGGGGGGCTTCTACGAGGGCGTCCGGGCGGCCGAGGACACGGACTTCAGCTGGCGGCTCCAGCAGGCGGGCTGGAGGCTCGAGCTTCGCAGCGCTGCGGTGGTCGAGCACCGATACCGGGCGACGCTCGGGGAGCTCCGCCGGCAGTGGCGCGGCTACGCCGCCGGCCGTGCCTGGCTCGCGCGCCGCTACGACGGGTTCGAGCCCCAGACGGCGGTGAGGCGGGCGCTCGGGCGCGTGGTAACGCGATCGAGACCCTCGGACGCTTCGGGGGCGGTCGCGCGTGGCGCGCCGGCAGTGCGCGCCGGGCGGCTCGAGCGTGGCCGTTACCTCGCGCTCGATGCGCTGCTCTCGGCGGACGAGCTCGCCGGGCTCGTGCTCTCGAACCGCCCGGTCAGCCGCCCGCGGTCGGCGGCCGACGTGGTCGTGGTGGCCGATCACTTCCCGGCCCGGGGGGATCCGCTCGTCGAGTTCGCGTGCGCTCTCGACGGCGCGCGGGTCGAGGCGTCCGCCCGGCCCGAGTCGCCGGACCTCGAGGTGGCCGGCGCGCTCCGCGTCGACTACCGCGAGGACGACGGGATCGCCGCGCGGGCGGTGGCGCTGGTGGCGCTGATCGTGCGCCACCCGGTGCGCTCGGTCGCAGACGTCCTGAGCTGCCAGCCGGGAGAGCCGCCGCTGTCGGCGCTTGCACCGTCGGTGCGACGGCTGGCGCGCGACGGGCAGGCGCGGGTCCACGCGCTTGGCGGCTCCGAGACGCGGGTGACCGCGCGCCGGATCGCCCGGCTGGCCGGGCGGCCGCTCGACGAGGCGCCCCGCCGGCGATGATGCGAGTACATATCGTCGATCCCTCGGCGTTCACGCTGCCATACGACCACGCGCTGTCGGCGGCGCTCGCCGGCGTGGGCGCCGACGTCGAGCTGATCACCAGCGGGTTCGCGTACGGCGATGCCCCCAGGCCCGACGGCTACACGGTGCGAGAGCTGTTCTACCGGCACGCCCGCGGGGCGGCCGGCTCGCGCACGCGGCTCGCCGGGAAGCTGGTCGAGCACGTGCCCGACATGCTGCGCTACCGGGACGTCGCCCGCTCGGCGGACGTCGTGCACTTTCAGTGGCTCGCCGTCCAGGCGGTCGACCGTTATCTGCTCCCACGCCGGCCGACGGTGCTGACCGCGCACGATCTGCTTCCGCGCGAGCCCCGTCCCGGCCAGCTGCGGTTCCAGCGGCGCCTGTACGACGCGGTCGACGCGGTCGTCGTGCATTCGCAGTACGGGCGCCGTCTGCTGGTCGGCGAGCTCGGAGTCGATGCCGCCAAGGTGCACGTGATCCCACACGGTGCGTTCAACCATCTCGCCGTCCAGCCCGGGGAGCTGCCGCTCCCCGACGAGCTGGCCGCGGTGCGCTCGCCGGTGGTCCTGTTCTTCGGGTTGCTCCGGCCGTACAAAGGCCTCGACGTCTTGCTCGACGCATGGCGCGGGGTCGACGGCGCCGAGCTGTGGATCGTCGGCCGGCCGCGGATGCCGATCGAGCCTCTGCGGGCGCGGGCGCCGGCAAGCGTCCGGTTCGTACCGCGGTACGTATCGGATGCCGAGCTGCCGGCGTTCTTCCACCGCGCCGACGTCGTCGTCCTCCCGTACTCGCGAACCGAGCGGTTCGACCAGTCAGGGGTGCTCGCGACCGCGCTCGCGTTCGGCAAGCCGGCCGTGGTCAGCGACGTTGGCGGCTTCGGCGAGGTCGCCGCCACCGGAGCCGCGAGGCTGGTTCCACCCGATGACCGCGCCGCGCTTCGCGATGCGCTCGCCCGGCTTCTCGGCGATCCGCGGGAGCGCGAGGGGCTCGCCCGCGGGGCGCTGGCCGCTGCGTCGGGGCCTTACTCGTGGCGGGAGGCAGCGCGGCAGACCCTTGCCCTTTATCGAGAGTTGGTTGGATAGCCGCCGTGACCATCGTCGCGATCGTGTTCTGGCTGTCGGTTGGCCTGATCGTCTATGCCCACGCCGGCTATCCGGTGCTGCTCGGGCTGCTCGCGGCCTTGCGCGGCCGTGGGGCGGCGCGGCGCGACCGTCGGGCGCCGGACGACGAGCTGCCGGCCGTGTCCGTGATCGTCGCTGCGTACGCCGAGCAGGACGTGATCGCCGAACGTGTCGCGAACATCCGCGCACTCGACTACCCGCCGCAGCTGATCGAGCTGATCGTCGCCTGCGACGGATCGCCGGACGAGACCGCCTCGCGCGCCCGCGCGGCCGGCGCGGACGTCGTGCTCGAGCTTCCGCGCGGGGGCAAGATCCGAGCCCAGGACGCCGCCGTCGAGCATGCCCGCTCCGAAATCGTGGCGTTCTCGGACGCGAACGTGTCGTGGGAGCCGGACGCGCTCTGGCGGCTGGTGGCCCCGTTCGCCGATCCGCGGGTCGGCTATGTCTGCGGCGAGGTCCAGCTCGTCGACGCCCGCGGGACCAACCAGGAGGGCCTCTACTGGCGCTACGAGCTTGCCCTGCGCGCGCTCGAGTCGCGCGTGCGGTCGGTCACCGGCGGCAACGGCGCGATCTACGCCACTCGGCGCGAGTCCTACCTGGTCGTCGACCCGATCATGGGTCACGACCTGTCGTTTCCGTTCAACATGGTCAAGCGCGGGTGGCTCGCGTTAGCGGTGCGCGAGGCGCAGGCGAGCGAGAAGATGGTCCCGACGATCAAGGGCGAGTTCGCGCGCAAGCGCCGGATGATGAGCCACACGTGGCCGATCGTTCTGCGCGGCGGCATGCTGTCGCCGCGGGGATACGGCCCGCTGTACGCGTTCATGATCGCTTCGCACCGGATCCTCCGGTACCTCACGCCGTTCCTCCATGTGATCGCGCTGATCGCGAACCTCGCGCTGCTCGGACAGGGGTGGGTGTATGTGCTGACGCTGGCCGCCCAGCTCGCGGTGCTGGCGGCCGCCGCGCTCGCCGGCGTGGTGCCGTCTCGGGTGCTGCTGATCGCGCGGTACTACGTGCTGACGACCGCGTCGCTCGCGGCGGGCCTGTGGGACTGGCTCGTCCACGGGACGCAGGCGGGGTGGGAGCCGGCGGAGGGAACCCGGTGAGCTACTCCCGCGTCCTGGATGTTGTGATCGGCGGAGTGGGCGCGGTGGTGACCGCCCCGCTGGTTGCTGTGCTCGCGGTCGCGATCCGGCTCGAGTCGCGCGGCCATCCGATCTACACCCAGACGCGTGCCGGTCTCGACGGAGCGTTGTTTCAGATCTACAAGCTGCGAACGATGGTCCACGGCGCCGAGTTCACCGGCGCGGGCCTGGCGATCGCCGAGGGCGACGCGCGGATCACGCGGCTCGGCAACTTCCTGCGCCGCTACTCGCTCGACGAGCTTCCGAACCTATGGAACGTGCTGCGCGGCGAGATGTCGATCGTCGGCCCGCGCCCGACGCTGGCGGTGCAGGTCGAGCAGTACAGCGAGCGCCAGCGGGGCCGGCTCGCGGTCAAGCCGGGGATCACCGGGTGGGCGCAGGTCAACGGCCGGGCGTCGCTGCCCTGGTCTGAGCGGATCGAGCTCGACCTCTGGTACGTCGAACACCGCTCGCTGTGGCTGGACCTGCGGATCCTTGGGCGGACCGTACGCATGGTGCTCGGCGGCGAGGGCATCTACAAGGGAGAACGAGGCGGATGGACGCCCCCGGCTCCTCCAACGTAGCCGTCCTGCTGACCGGGGTCGGGAAGCGGTACGACATCGTGTCCGCGTTCGCCCAGCACGCCACCGTGGTGGCCGCCGATCCGAACCCGCTGGCGCCGGCGCAGTACGCCGCCCACCATCGGCGCGCGGTGCCGCGGATCGATGACCCGGAGTACGTGCCGGCGCTCCGTGCCCTTTGCGACGAGTTCGGCGCGCTGGCGGTCGTTCCTCTGACCGATCTCGATCTGGAGGTGCTGGGTCAGGCGCGGGCGGACGGGGTGCTTCCGGCGTTCGTCCCCAATCCCGAGATCGCCCGCGCCACGTTCGACAAGTACGAGGCTCACCTGCTGCTCGAGCGTCTGGGCCTCCCTTCTCCGCCGACGGTTCTGCCGGGGCAGCCGGTCGATCAATTTCCGGTCATGGTCAAGCCTCGCTGGGGGTCGGGCGCCCGCTCGATCCACCGTGCCGACGACGCGCGCGCGGCCGCGTTCTTTGTCGACTACATCGGCGAGCCGGCGATGGTGCAGCGCCACATGGACGGGCCCGAGTTCTCGATCGACCTACTCTGCGACCTACGCGGGCGGTGCCTGAACGCGATTCCGCGGACGATGATCGAGTCGCGCGGCGGCGAGTCGATCAAGGGCACGGTGATCGCCGACGCCGAGCTGATCGAACTCGGGCGGCGCGTCGCCGAGGCGCTCGGCGTGCGCGGCCCGTGCACGGTCCAGGCCTTCCGCGACCAGCACATCGGGCTCGGCATCACCGACGTCAACACGCGCTTCGGTGGCGCCTTCCCGGCGCCGATGTACGCGGCGCTGCCGGGGCGCACCTACCCCGAGCTGATCGTCAGGATGGCCCGAGGCGAGGAGATCGAGCCCCACGTCGGGGAGTTCCGCGCCGGCCTCACGTTCACGCGCTACTACTGGCAGCTCGAGCTCGACGAGCAGATGTGTCCCACAGGGCGGGACATTGTCCATCCACCCGGGCCGCCGGCGCCCCGTTGAAGGTGACGGACCGTTGCTGGATTTGGGTCCACTGTGGACCCAAATCCAGCACACGTGCGGGAGCAACGCTGCCGATTGGGTGGTCAGGTGCCCACTGCACGCGACCGCCGCCGGCGCTTCGGGACCGCCGCCGCCGCGCCGTTGTCCCAGCACTCGTCGACGAACTCGGCGATCTTCGCGGTGAGGCGCGCCGGTCGAACGCGCAGCTCGACGATCGAGTTGGCGTCGATCAGGCGCGCGTTGGGGAGCTCGGCGGCGAGCTGGTCGGCATCTGAGAACGGGTGCACCGGGTCCCGCGGATGCCCGATCACAAGCGCCGGCGCCTTGAGCGTCTGGCGCACGCTTCGCTCGGGCGCGGTTCGTCCGAACAGGATCCCCTGAAGGACGGCTCCGCTCGGCCCCGGATCCTGGGAGATCGCGTCCAGGAAGATCTCGCCGGTGAACGGGACCGCCTGGCGCGGCACGCACTTCGCCCCCCGGGCCAGCACCTTCATCGCCGGCGCACCGAACGTGAGCGCGAACAGCAATGGAGTGAACGCCGCCGCGCACGCCGGGATCGCGTTGTCGAGTACGGGCATCTCGATCACTATCCCGCGCAGGCGGTCGGGCGCGACCGAGGCCAACTCGAGCGTGACGTTCGCTCCGAGCGAGGTGCCGCCCACGACCGCCTGGTCGAGTTCGAGGTGGTCGAGCAGCGCCAACGCCTGACGGGCGAACTCGGACATCGAATAGCGCGCCATCTCCCGCGGCCGGTCGGACGCCCCGTGGCCGAGGAAGTCGAGCGTGACGACGCGGTTCCCGTGTGCGGCGAGATCGCCGGCGAGCGGCGTCTGCATCTTCTGCGAGAGCAGCAGCGCCGGCATCAGCACGGTGGTTCGAGGCCCCTTGCCGTGAATCGTGTAGGCGAGCTTGTGGCCGTGGTAGCCGAAATACGCCATGTGCTCAGGATATCCTGATCGACTGGCTAGTCAGCCAGTCGGGCGAACACGTGTACGCTTCAGGTACGTCGAAGCCACTTATGAGGAGGACTGTCATGGCAAAACAGCTGCGATCGCTGGATGGGCAGGTGGTTGCGATCACCGGCGGGGGGCGCGGGATCGGGCGTGCGACTGCGGTGGCGCTGATCGCGAAGGGCGCGCGAGTGGCGATTGGCGACATCGACGGCCCGTTGGCGGCGCGGACGGCTGCCGAGCTGGGATCGGGAGCCATTGGACTGACGCTCGACGTCACCGACAAGGCCAGCTTCACCACGTTCCTCGACGAGGTGGAGAGCCGTCTCGGACCGCTCGACGTGCTGGTCAACAACGCCGGGATCATGCCGGTGGGGCCGTTCGTCGACGAGGCCGATCCGGCCACCAACAAGCTCGTCGACGTCAACGTCATGGGCGTGATCATCGGCTCGAAGCTGGCGCTCCAGCGGTTCCGGACGCGGGGGCGGGGTCACATCGTCCAGCTCGCGTCGATCGCCGGCAAGGGCGGGTTTCCCGGCGGCGCCACCTACTGCGCCACCAAGCACGCCGTCGTCGGCCTCACCGAAGCGATGCGGGCCGAGCTCCGCGGCTCCGGGATCGAGGTGCATCAGGTGTTGCCGATCGGCGTCAACACCGAGCTGTACTCGGGCGTCTCGCAGGCCCGCGGGTTCAAGACCCCCGAGCCCGAGGACGTCGCCGCGGCGATCGTAGAGCTCCTTCAGACCGGGCGCTTCGAGCAGTACGTGCCCAAGCAGATGTCGCTCGTGGTGCGCTTCAACGCGCTGATGCCGCGCCGGGTCACCGAGGCGATCACCCGGATCACGCACGCGGATCGACTGCTGCTCACCGCCGACCCGAGCGCCCGGGCCGCCTACGACGCCCGGATGGCGCAGATGTTCGACGGTCCCGCCGTTCCCGTCGCGGTGCCTGACCGAGACAGAGACGCGGCTTAGGTGTAGTTCACCCAAACCGGTCAGGAATCGAGAAGCGCGGTCACCGAGCCGCCCCTAGCATCGCCGTCATGGACATCACACGACCACAGGAGTGACCATGACCGGCTCTTCCACTCAGGGAATCAAGACCGTGCTCCATCCCGTGTCCGAC
>Ga0187777_10001891_pt1 | contig 13475 bp, 11 predicted proteins | sample 1015_Q2_SP5_10_M_FD_132416 | JGI IMG/M metagenome (GOLD analysis project Ga0187777, IMG submission 132416) | Tropical peat soil microbial communities from peatlands in Department of Meta, Colombia - 1015_Q2_SP5_10_MG | ecosystem: Environmental > Terrestrial > Soil > Wetlands > Peat | place...
CGGGGCGCGCGCCTCGGCCCCGGGTGCGGTCGTCCTGAGCACCTACATCGGGTCTCGGTGAGCGCGGTCCGTTCGCTCGCATCATCCGACCGGGACCAGCAGCGCGGAACCGTCCTCCCGCTGGTGATGCTGATCCTGTTGATCCTGTCGGTCCTGCTCATCAACCTCTCGACGCTCACCGGCCAGGAGCCGACCATCGCCGCCAACCACACCATGATGGCTCAGGCCCAGGCGCTGGCCGGGGCCGGGCTCGAGCGCGCCCTCTGGGCCCTCGACAACCCCGACTCCCCGGAAGGCGTGGGTCCGACGGCCGCTGCGCCGGCGCCGTACGACGGGAGCCAGTCGCTGCGGGTTGCCACCGATACCGGCTTGCTCGGCACGTTCCGCATCACGATCGCGGGCGCGGCCGCTGATCAGCGGCGGGTCCTGGCCGTGGGTCTCGCTCCGGCGGAACCGGGCGCGCTCGGCCAGGCGCGGCAGGAACTCAGCGCAACACTGATCCGCCTTCGCTTCCCGACCCCACCTGCCGGCATCTCGGTTCGAGGCGATCTGACCATCGGCGACGGCGTCACAGTCGACTCGAGCAGCGACGGCAGCTGCGGCGACCTGGCGGCCACGTGGTCAAGTGGCGCGACGACCCGGGGAGCCGGCAGCCGGCTCATCGGTCGGGACGGTGATCCGTCCACCGCAAACGAAGAGAACGACATACGCCAGCAGCAGGCTGCCGTCGACTTCGACGGGCGCGCGTTCAGCCCCGCCGAGTTGAACGCGCTGAAGGCGGTCGCCCGGGTCCGGGGGACCTACTTCCGCGGATCCACCACCTTCGACTCCACCCGGCGGCTCCCGGACGGCCTCGTCTTCGTGGACACGGCCAGCGCCCGGCCGATCACGGAAAGCACCGCGGACGGAGACCTTGCGACCGTCGACATCGGCGACGGAGCGGCGGGCACGCCTGGGACCTTCCGGGGCTGGATCGTGGTCAACGGCAGCCTATCGGTCAGCGGCCGCGTCTCCATTCAGGGGCTGGCATACGCGCTGGATCGGTTCAGCCAGACGGGCTCGGCGACCCTATCGGGTGCCGCGGTGGCGGGTCATGTGAGAAGCGCCTTGCCGAGCGTGGTCGATGCCCAGCCGGCCGGCGGCCCGGCCGTGGCCTGGAACTGCGGGGCGGCCAGGACCGGCGCCGGCACGATCCCGCAACGCTGGATGGTCAAGCCAGGAACTTACCGTGAAGCCGCCGGCTAGAAGTGCCTCGAACCCATTCGGAGACCCCACCGCTCGGGGTCGGAGGAGCACGAGAGCGCACGATGTAGCGCAAGAAGTGTTGACAGTTAAATTCATGCACCGTTATAAACTGTCACCACGATAGCGTTTCCTTCCACAATGCACCGGGCTGACGGACGATCCGCCGCGAGCAGCTAAGGCGACGTCAGGGTCAGGAGAAGGCCGGGAGCCGAATATGGCGCTGTTTGGACTGGGCAGGAAGCCCACGACGTTCGGGCTCGACATCGGCACCAGCGCGATCAAGGCGATCGAACTCGCTCAGACCAAGAGCGGGCTGGCGCTGAAATCATTTGCATCCGTCCCCCTCCCTCGGGACGTGATCGCCGAGGGCACCATCCGGGAGCCCCAGGTAGTCACGGACGCGATCAAGGAGTGCGTCGAGAAGGCGGGGATCACGGGCGTCAATGCGGTCATCTCGGTCTCCGGGCGTGAGGCGATCGTGAAGCGGGTCCCGTTGCCCAAGGTGACGCCAAAGGAGCTGGGCGACGCGATCCAGCTCGAGGCCGAGCATCATATCCCGTTCGCGATCGACGACGTGTTCCTCGACTATCAGGTGGTCAGCCAGTCCGCCAACGCGATGTCCGTGGTGCTGGTCGCCACCAAGAAGGTCAAGGTGCTCGAGTACGTGGCCGCGGTGGAAGCGGCCGGTCTGGACGCGGTGGTCGTCGATCTCGACGCCTTCGCCATCCAGAACCAGTTCGAGCTGGGCGTGCCGGAGGAAGGGGCCGACGCGGTCGCGCTCATCGACATCGGCGCCAGCGTCATGAAGACGAACGTGATCCACGGCGGCGCGTGCATCTTCGCCCGCGACGTGCCCTTCGGCGGCAACAACTACACGGACGCGATCGCCCAGCGGCTCAACGTCTCCGCGGAAGTGGCCGAGGCCGCCAAGCAGGGTCGTGAGGTGGGAGTCAACTGGGACGACCTCGTCCCGGCCGTCGAGGCGGTCTCCCGTGAGCTCTCCCTCGAGGTCCAGCGCACGTTCGACTACTTCGCCTCGACGGCCGAGTCCGAGAGGATCGGCAAGATCGTCCTGTCCGGCGGCTGCTCGAAGTTGACCGGCCTCGACGACTTCCTCGGTTCGTCCTGGGGGGTCCCGGTCGAGCTCGCCCGCCCGTTCCAGGCCGTCGAGCACAATGCCGCGCAGTTCGCCGACGAAGACCCGGAGCAGATCGGTCCCGTCCTCGCGGTGGCGGTCGGGCTCGCGCTCCGACGTCCGGGAGACAAGCCGGCATGATCAAGGTCAACCTCGCTCCCCCCACAACCAAGCGGCCGCGACGGGCCGCCGGTGGCGGCACCGAGCTCAACCTCGGCCTGCTGTTCGGCGGAATCCTCGCCGCGCTCCTGGTGATCATCGGTGGCTGGTGGCTCACCATGTCCCTGGAGAGTCGCCGGCTGACCGCCGAGATCGAGAACAACCGTCGCGAGATCGAACGGCTCAAGCCGATCATCGCGGCCGGCCAGCGATATCGGCGGGAGCGCGATGAGCTCGAGCGGCGCCTGAACGCGATCGAGACCGTCGCCCGGAACCAGGCCCGGCCGGTTTACCTGCTGGATGCGATGGCGGACACGCTGCCTCCGGATCTCTGGCTCACTCGGCTCGAGGAGCGCGGACAGAGCCTCCGTATCGGCGGGACCACCTATTCGTCGGTCGCCCTCTCGGACTTCATGTCCAACCTGAAAGCGTCGGGCCGCTTCAAGGACGTGGATCTGGTCGACGCCAAGCAAGACCTCGCCAAGTCACCTCGCACGATCACCTTCGAGGTGACGTGCCGGTTCGAGATCTAGGCCATGGCGCTCCTCGATCCGATCACCAACGCTCCGCGGAACCAGAAGATCGCCCTCGGCGCGATGGGCTGCGTCGTGGTGGCCGCCCTCGGCTACTTTCTCCTGCTGTCTCCGAAGCAGACCGAGCGTGACGCCCTGCGTGCTCAGAGCGACCAGGTGCGTGCGGAGCTGACGCAGGCCCAGACGCTCGAGGCGAGCCTCCGGGGCTTCCGCGCCCAGGCCGAGGCCCTGCGCAAGCGCCTCGAGGCCGCTCAGGAGCGGCTCCCCACCGAGAAGGAGATGCCCGCTCTCTACCGACAGATCTCCGACCTGGCGTTCCAGTCCGGCCTTGCCATGGCCGTGTTCACGCCGAGAGCGCCCGAAGAGAAGGACATCTTCTTCGACGTTCCGATCACGGTGAACGCCGAGGGCACGTATCACCAGTTCGGAAGCTTCCTGGCCCGGATGGGCAAGATGCCCCGGATCGTGAACCTGTCGGACTGGCGCTTGCTCGGCATCGACCGCCCGACCGGGACGATCCGGGCGGAGATCACGTTGGTGACGTACATCTTCCGGCCCGAGGGAGCCCCGCCGCCCAAGCCGGGCGCTCCCGGACAGCCGGCGGGGGTCGCACGATGAGCGGGACCGTGATCATGACGCGGGCGGCCGGTTTGCTGGTGCTCAGCGGCGTGGTAGGTGCCGCGCTCGCAGGGTGCGGAGGCGGCGCACCGCCGACTCCGCCTCCGGTGGCTACCGCACCGGCCCCGTCGGCGGCCGCGCCCGTACGTCCAAAGGAACCAGAAACCGCGAAGACACTGCCGGCGATCGCATACGATGCGAAGGGCCGCCGGGATCCGTTCTCTCCCATCTTCCTGGGCAAGGACAACGCGGCGATCTCGGTGAGTGCGGTCAAGCTGGCGGGAATCGTCGGCGGGCGGGGCGGACTGATGGCGCTGGTCGAGGCCCCGGACGGCATCGGCTACATCCTCAAGCCGGGCGACGCGCTGGGTGATGGGCGCGTCACCGGCATCACACCAAACTCTGTGACGTTCGCGGTCGCAGCCCGCGGGCAGCAAAGCGCCGCGAGCCTGACGCTACGTCTGCCGGAGAGCCAGTAGGACATGAAGGGGGGGACCGGGCTGATGAGAGGGATGCGGATAGCGGGTCTCGTGGTGGTGATGTCGCTGGTGTTGACGGCAACCGGCTTGTCTCAAACCGCCGACTCGCCGGTCCAGCTCAAGGACGTGAGCATCGATCGCGCGTCCGACGGTGTCTCGGTCACGGTCAAGACCAGCGGGCCGACCCAGTACGAGGCCAAGCTGATCGATTCGCCCACACGCCTCGTCATCGATCTGAGCGGCACCGCCTACAGCTCCACCAAGACGCGGTGGACGTCGGGCGTCGACCCGGTCAAGGAGGTCCGCGGCAGTCAGTGGCGAAAGGGCATCGCGCGGGTGGTCGTCGAGATGACCCGTAACGATGTCGGTTACCACATCGACGAGACGCCGGACGGCCTCGTCGTGGCGATCGAGACGACCAATGGCCAGGCTGCGAAGTTCGATACCGCTCCGGCCACTCCGAAGGCCGCCTCCAAGCCCGTTGTCATCGCCGCCGCGAAGCCGGACGACAAGCCCGCCGCCTCGGCGCCGGCGCCCGTGGCGGAGGCGCCGCAGATCGCGCCGAAGCCGGCGGTCGTGGCCGCGGTCAAGCCGGTCGAGAAGCCGGCGCCGATCGTCGAACCGGCTCCCGCCCCGAAGGAGATCGCGGCGGTGCTCACGGAGGTACCGGCCGCGACGCCCGCTCCGGTGCCCCCGCGCCAGATGCTCGCCCAGGCCAGCACGACTCCTACCCCGACGGCTTCCACGTCCTCATCGGGTGACAAGCTGATCTCGCTGGACTTCAAGGACGCCGATGTCGTCAACCTGCTCCGGATCCTGGCCGCAGAGAGCGGCCGCAACATCGTGGTGGGCGACGACGTGAAGGGGCGCGTCACGATCTCGCTCCGGAACGTGACGTGGGAGCAGGCGCTCGACACCATTCTGGAGGTCCGCGGACTCGCCAAGGTCGAGCGTGACGGTGTGATCCGCATCGTCTCTCTCGATCAGCTGACGAAGGAGCGCGAAGCCCAGGCGCGGGTCGAGGCGGCCCGCCGAAACGCGGAGATCGACACCCGGACCAAGCTCGCCGAGGCCCAGATCAAGGAGACGGAACTGGCGACCAAGAAGCTGGCCGCCGACGCGGCCGCGGCCGAGGCCGCGGCCCGCGGCCCGCTCCGCGAGGAAGTCATCCGGCTCTCCTACGCCGACCCGGACGACGTCGCCAAGACCTTGCAGGGCATCCTGGGTATCCCGCCCTCCGGGACCCAGGCGATACCCTCGACGGTCATTCCAAGCGTGCCGGCCGCCCCGACCGTGGTCCCGTCCCAACCCACCCCGCTCAACCCCGCGCTCGGTCAGCTTCCCGCGCCGCAGACGCCCTATCCGCCAGCGTATGGGCCGGGTGGCCAGCCCGTCATGTCGGTGAGCCAGGATGTCCTGTCCAAGGGCATCACGGTCATGCCGAACAAGGCCACGAACAGCATCTTCATCCGTCACTACGAGGCGGACCTCGAGCGGATCAAGAAGCTGATCCGCGAGCAGCTCGACGTGCCGCTGCCCCAGATCAAGATCGAGGCCCGGATGGAGATCCTGGACCGCAACTCGCTGGAGTCGATCGGCGTCCAGTGGGGCGGCGCGGGCGCGGCGAACACGAAGGGTAGCAGCACGCTGGTCGCCCAGGGATTCACCGGGGCCGACGCGACCCGGACCGGAATCGCGCCGAACGGCATCACGCCGGCGAACCCCAACCTCTCGCTGGCCAATCTGCTGCCCGTGGCCGCGGCCACCGGTCTGCCGACTGGTGGGAACCTCGTGAACCTGCCCTTCTCCAACCTGCCGAACTCCGCGACGGCCAACCCGGCCGGCGGTATCTCCTTCGGCATCGTCGGCACCAACTTCAACGTCAACCTGGCCCTGCAGGCGCTCGCGCAGCGCGGCAAGACCAGGACGCTCGCTCACCCCGAGATCGTGACCGTCGAGAACAACAAGGCAGCCTTCACGATCGGTGAGGAAGTGCCGTACGCCACCGTCAGCTCGGCCGGTACCCAGGTACAGTTCAAGGAGGCCGTCCTCCGGCTCGAAGTGACTCCGACCGTGATCCGTGAGAGGATCGACGGCCAGGAGATCCGCAAGGTCAAGATGACGGTGCTCGTGGAGAACAACTCGGTCGGCGCCACCATCAGCCCCGCCGCGGGCGTGACGGTCCCGATCATCGACAAGCGCCGGGCCGAGACCCTGGTCTTGATCCGGGAGGGCGAGCGCCTGATCATCGGTGGCGTGACGCAGAACGTGCAGCAGGTGACCATCAACAAGGTTCCGATGATGGGCGACATCCCGGTCCTCGGCTGGCTCTTCAAGCAGCGCGAGGACTTCGAGACCGGACGAGAGCTGGTCGTGTTCCTCACGCCTTCGATTCTGCGAACGGACGGAGCGCGGGCAGCCGTCTCCGGAAAGTAGGTGGCGGGGCGGTTCCGCTTCCTCACCGCCGGCGAATCCCACGGTGAGGCGCTGACCGCCGTCATCGACGGGGTTCCGGCGGGCCTTCCCCTCGCAGAATCCGACATCAACGGCGACCTCGCCCGTCGCCAGCGTGGCTACGGGCGAGGCGGCCGGATGAAAATCGAGCAGGACCAGGTTCACATCTCCGCAGGCGTCCGCTGGGGCCACACCCTCGGCAGCCCGATCACGCTGACCATCCGCAATCGCGACTGGGAGAACTGGCAGGAGACCATGTCGGTGGGGCCGCCACCGGCCGGCGCCTCGCCAAAGACGGTGACCCGGCCGCGACCAGGTCATGCCGACCTGGCCGGCGCGATGAAGTACGGTCATCACGACATCCGCAACGTTCTGGAGCGCTCGAGCGCCCGTGAAACCACCGCGCGCGTCGCGGTCGCGGGAGTGGCCAAGCGTCTCCTGGGAGAGTTCGGCATCACGATCCTCAGTCACGTCACGGAGATCGGCGGCGTACGAATCGGCCCGCTCGAGGTTCCGTGGGAGGAGATTCGCCGCCGGGCCGAGGCCAGCGAGGTGCGCTGCGCGGACCCCCAGGCGGAGACCGCGATCGTCGCGGCGATCGACGGAGCCAAGGCAGCCGGCGACACGCTCGGGGGAGTCTTCGAGGTGGTGGCCCTCGGATGCCCGGTCGGTCTGGGATCCTACGTCCAGTGGGACCGAAAGCTCGATGGGCTGCTGGCCCGGGCGTTCTGCTCGATCCACGCGATCAAGGGAGCCGAGGTCGGCATGGGATTCGAGGCGGCCCGCCGGCCCGGCTCACAGGTCCACGACGAGATCCTCTTCGACCGTGAAGCGGGATTCCATCGCAGCTCCAACAGCGCGGGCGGACTCGAGGGCGGCGTCACCAACGGTCAGCCGATCGTCGTGAGGGCAGCCATGAAGCCCATCTCGACCTTGCGGAAGCCATTGCGCTCCGTCGACGTCGGCACCAAGGAGTCGGTCGAGGCGGTGGTCGAGCGGAGCGACGTCTGCGCCGTCCCGGCGGCCGGCGTGGTCGGCGAGGCGATGATGGCCATCGTGCTGGCCGAGGCCTTCCTCGACAAGTTCGGCGGCGACAGCGTCGACGAGATCCGCCGGAACTACCAGGGATACCTGGAGTACCTCAAAGGCTGGTAGAGTCCGGGGATGATCGAGATCCCGGTCAATCTCGGCCAGCGCTCGTATCCGATCTTCGTCGGCGCCGGCGCGTTCGCCAGGGTGGGGCCCGAGCTGGCCAAGCGGGGCGTGGGACGCCGCGCGGTGCTGGTCAGCGACCAGACCATCGCGAAGCTGCACGCCGACCCCGTCCTGGAGAGCCTCGCCCACGCCGGCTTCGACGTCGCCCGGATCATGGTCCCCGACGGAGAGAAGGCCAAGCGCCTCGAGGTCGCGGGCGACCTCTGGGATCGGCTGCTGGACGTCGGATGCGATCGCACCTCGACGGTCGTCGCGCTGGGGGGTGGCGCGGTCGGCGATCTCGCCGGCTTCGTCGCGGCCACCTACATGCGCGGCATGAACTTCGTACAGGTGCCGACGACCCTCCTCGCCCAGGTCGATGCCTCGATCGGCGGGAAGACCGCGATCGATCACCCGCGTGGCAAGAATCTCATCGGGGCATTCCATCAGCCGCGGATCGTCGCCGCCGATACGGTGGCGCTCACCACGCTGCCCGGGCGCGAGTTCCGTTCCGGCCTCGCGGAGGTGATCAAGCACGGCATCGTGCTGGACGCCTCCTATTTCGCGGAGCTCGAGCGGGATCTTCGCCCGCTGCTCGCGCGCGACCTGGCCACCCTGGACCGCGTGGTGGCCGGATCCTGCCGCCTCAAGGCGGGTGTGGTCGAGCGCGACGAGCAGGAAGCCGAGCTCCGGTGGGTACTCAACTACGGTCACACCGTGGGACACGCCCTCGAGGCCGCCACTGACTTCGGACGATGGGCGCACGGCGAGGCGGTCTCTCTCGGCATCGTGGCCGAGGCGATGCTGGCCGAGCGGCTGGGAATCGCCAACGGTGAGACGACCGAGCGACAGATCCGGCTGCTGGCCGCAGTCGGTCTCCCGGTCAGGGGGCTGGGGGTCTCGCCGGCCGCGGTTGTTGACGCGCTCTCCCGCGACAAGAAGCGTCGCGACGGGCGGGTGTCGTTCGTCTTCGCTCCCCGGATCGGTGCGTTCCGGATCGTGCCGGACGTGCCACGGGATGCCGTCGAGCAGGTCCTGAACGAGCTGCTCTAGCGCGCCCCGGCTTCTCCCAGGAGGTGCAGGGCGTGCTCGAGGTTCCGACGAGCCTCCTGATTGGCTGGATCCGCACCGAGGGCCGCCCTGAAGTGCTCCGCGGCCTCTCGGACTTTCCCCGATTGCGCGAGCGCCAGGCCCAGGTTGTTCTGCGCCTCGGCCGAGCCGGCATCGGCACGGACCGCCTCGGCGAACTCGACCATGGCCTCGTCGACCCGACCCCGGCGTGCCAGCATCACCCCGAGCTGGTTGTGGGCGCCGGCCGAGTGCGGATCGAACCGAAGGGCCTGGCGGAGCTGCTCCACCGCCTCGTCGTACCTCCCCTGCTGCTCGAGCGCCGAGGCCAGTCCGGTTCGAGCCGGCACCGATCGGGGCTTGAGCTCGATCGCCCGGCGGAAATGCCCCTCCGCCTCTAGCGCGTTACCCCGCTGCAACCCGATGAACCCGAGGTTCACGTGGGGTTCCGGGAAGTCGGGCTTCAAGAGCAGCGCCCGGCTGGACAGCGCGACGGCCTCATCGAGACGTCCCTCGGCGCGAAGGGCCGACCCCAGGTTGGAGGTGGCCGACGGCGAGGCGGGGTCGAGCCGGAGCGCGTGGCGCCAGAGCCTCTCGTCGTCGTGCCAGATTCCGACCTGCGCCCATGTCAAGGACGCCAGCGCCACGAGGGCCATGACGATCAAGACGCCGGCGCCCACGCCCAGCATTCGACCGCCTGTGCGAGCCGCCCGCTGAACAACCAAAAGGACAGCCCCTCCCGCGAGGGTCGCGAAGCCGAGTCCGGAGAGATAGCTGTAGCGGTCCGGGGCCAGATCGGCACCCAGGCGGAGCGCCATACTCGTCGGTGCCAGCATGAGCGCCGAGTACATCCAGGCCGCGAGCCCCCCCGGCCAGCGCCGACGCATCGCCACGAGCAGGACCGAGACGACGAGAGTGGCCACGACAGCGAGCCCGAACCTCGGCTCGAGCAGGCTGATCCGGCTCGGCATCTCGTAGAGCGGAGACAGGGAGGTCGGCCAGACGAAGCGGACCAGGTAGACGCAGAAGCTGTAGCCCACCACCACGAGCCGGGCGATCGGGCCGAACTCGTCGGCGCGATTGAAGACCGCCCCCCGACGCACCGCCAGTACGACGACGACCGCGCCGGCGATGGAGACGAGGAAGAGCGGGACCTTCTCGCGAAGGATCACCCGCCATCCGAGGCGGGAGAGGCGCCGGAGCGGGTAGACGTCGAGGAGGAGCAGCGCGGCGGGCAGCGGGAGGGCCACGCCCTTCGAGAGGATCGCCGCGACGAGGCTCGCCGCGGCGCCCAGGATCAGGGTGCGCCGCGCCGGTCCCGCCTCGACCGAGGCCAGATAGGCCCAGGCCGCGCCGAGCGCGAAGGTGCCGCACAGCAGGTCGGCCCGGCCCGTGATCCACGCCACCGGCTCCGCGCGCAGCGGATGAAGCCCGAACACGAGCGCGGCCACCGCAGCGGACAGGCACACGGGCCAGTGTTCCCGACCGTCCTGGCTGCCGTCGCCCGCCGCGGCGGCGAGGATTCGGCGGGCGACCACGTAGAAGAGCACGGCGTTGGCGGCGTGCAGGAGCACGTTCACCAAGTGGTAGCCGAACGGATTCATGCCGCCCAGAACGTAGTTCAAGCCCCAGGACAGGCGCGTGAGCGGAATGTAGTGCCCGAACAGCGTGCTGGTGAGCGCCCAGTGAACCTGCGCCGGCCCGAGCCCCCGATAGGCCGGGTTGTCGAGGAAGTTCACGTTGTCGTCCCAGTTGAGGAACGACGCGGAGAGCGCCGGCAGAAACGCGACGAAGGTCAGCGCGGCCACTGCGATGGCGAGGACCGACCGCCCGTGAGGGATTGGAGCCACTTCACTCAATCTCCCACGCCGCCCGAGGCCGCTCCAAGCGGAAATATGCCGCAGGACCCCGGAATGATTGACTCCGAGGGGCCCGCCGCGTATAACAAAAAGCGCATGCCTAGCCCGGTCTCTCCGCTCGGTGGGACCCTGACGCCCGACGATCCGGCTACCCTCAGCGCCATTCGCCGATACGAGGAGCGCCTGGCCCGGGATCCCAAGTCGCTGGCCTTCGCCCCGCTGGCTGACGCCTATCGCAAGACGGGTCGATCGCGCGACGCAATCCGTCTCTGCCGGGAGGGCCTCGAGCGCTTCCCCCAGTACGTCACCGCGCGCCTCATCCTGGCCAAAGCGCTCCTGGACAACGGAGAGCCGGACGCGGCCCTGGACGAGGTCCGGGCGATCCTCGAGGCGAGCCCGCACGAGGCACAGGCTCACCGGCTCGCCGGGGAGCTGTATCGCCGGGCTGGCACGCTGGCCGATGCGGTGCACCACCTCGAGCAGGCCGTGCGCCTGGACCCGGGCGACCGCGACTCGCGCGCCCTCCTGGACGTGCTGGGCGCCGGCGGAGCCGTGCCCGCCGGCTCCGCGCTCCGTCAGCTCCTGGCCGACGACACCTTCGCCACGATGAGCTTCGGCACGCTCTGCCTGGAGCAAGGCCTGGTGGACGAGGCGGCCCAGATCTTCCTGCGCCTCCTGCGCCGCGACCAGGGCCACGGCCGGGCCCGCGAGCGGCTCGAGGAGGCGCTTCGACTCAAGACACAACGACGGAAAGGGTCGTGACCGCATGCAGGTGTCGACGGCGGAATTCAAGAAGGGCCTGAAGATCCAGTTCGACGGTGAGCCGTACAGCATCGTCGATTTCCAGCACGTCAAGCCCGGCAAGGGCGGCGCGTTCGTCCGCACCAAGCTCAAGCACATGCGTCTGGGGCGGGTGATCGACAACACGTTCCGCGCAGGCGAGAAGGTGGAGCTGGTCGACTTCGAGGAAAAGCGGATGCAGTACCTCTACCACGACGACCGTTACCACTTCATGGATCTGGACACCTACGATCAGATCTCGCTCTCGGGCGAGGAGGTGGGCGACGCCCGCGACTTCCTCAAGGAGAACATCGAAGTGGAGATCCTGTTCATCGACGAGAGCCCGGTCACCGTCGAGCTGCCGAACTTCATCGAGCTGCAGATCGTCAAGACCGATCCCGGGATCCGCGGCGACACCGCCTCCGGTGGCTCCAAGCCGGCCACGCTGGAGACGGGCGCGGTGATCCAGGTACCGCTCTTCCTGAACGAGGGCGACGTCGTGAAGGTGGATACGCGCAGCGGCGACTATCTGGGCCGCGTGGCGGCGGCGGGCTAGCGGTGGCCTCGCGGCGACCGGCTCGGCCCACTCCGGATCCCGCGCGGTTCACGGTCGACCAGGTGGTCGAGCTGGCGGTGCGCCACAACCTGGCGGAGCTCGAGGTCGAGGCGGCCGGCACTCGCGTCCGGGTGGTCCGCGAGCGAGCCGCCGGCCCGACGGCCCCGCGGGTGGAGGCGCCCGCGATCGCGGCCACCCTCCCCCAGCCGGCGCCCGATACGGCCGAGGCGACGGCCCACCTCGTCACGATCGAGGCCCCGATGGTGGGGACCTTCTACCGCGCCCCGAAGCCCGACGCGCCCCCGTTCGTCTCCGAGGGTGACGTGGTCAAGGAGGGGCAGGTCCTCTGCATCGTCGAGGCGATGAAGCTGATGAACGAGATCGAGGCCAAGAGCGCGGGGCGGATCGTGAAGGTCGTGGCCGAGAACGGCCAGCCCGTCGAGTTCGGCCAGCCCCTCTTCCTGATGGATCCGCTCCGCTGACCCTCCCCTGATGTTCCACAAGATCCTCGTCGCCAACCGGGGCGAGATTGCGCTCCGGGTGCTGCGGGCGTGCCGCGAGATGGGAATCCGCACCGTGATCGCGCACTCCACCGCCGACGCCGACTCCCTGCCCGTTCGCCTCGCCGACGAGTCGGTCTGCATCGGCCCGCCGGAGGCGCGGAGCAGCTACCTCAACATCCCGAGCATCATCTCCGCCGCCGCGATCACCGACAGCGAGGCGATCCACCCCGGTTACGGGTTGCTCTCCGAGAACCCCGCGTTCGCCGAGATCTGCCGCGCGTGCGGGATCACGTTCATCGGTCCGTCGCCCGAGGCCATCCGGCTCATGGGCGACAAGGCGCAGGCGCGCGAGATGGCCAAGCACGCCGGGGCTCCGGTGGTACCGGGCAGTGAGGGGCCCCTGGCCGGCGTGGACGAGGCGCAGGCCCTCGCCGACTCGATGGGCTACCCGGTGATCGTCAAGGCGGCCGCGGGGGGCGGCGGGCGGGGCATGCGCATCGTGCGGCGGCGCGAGGACCTGGCCCGGGCCTACGCGACCTGCCAGGCAGAGGCGGGGGCGGCCTTCGGCTCCTCGGAGCTCTATCTCGAGCGGTTCGTGGAAGAGGCCCGGCACGTCGAGGTGCAGGTGCTCGGGGACAAGAACGGCATGCGGGTGCACCTGGGCGAGCGCGACTGCTCGGTGCAGCGCCGGCACCAGAAGCTCCTCGAGGAGTCGCCCGCTCCGGCGCTGCCCCCCGACACCCGGGCGGGTCTCTACAAGGCCGCGCTGGCGGTGGCGAATGCGGTCAACTACGTGTCGGCCGGAACCGTCGAGTTCCTCGTGAACCAGGAAGGCCAGTTCTATTTCATCGAGATGAACACACGGATCCAGGTCGAGCATCCGGTCACCGAG
>Ga0187777_10001893_pt1 | contig 13470 bp, 15 predicted proteins | sample 1015_Q2_SP5_10_M_FD_132416 | JGI IMG/M metagenome (GOLD analysis project Ga0187777, IMG submission 132416) | Tropical peat soil microbial communities from peatlands in Department of Meta, Colombia - 1015_Q2_SP5_10_MG | ecosystem: Environmental > Terrestrial > Soil > Wetlands > Peat | place...
CGCGTATCCGACATGTAGATGGGTACAAGGACCAAACTGCTGTTCAACGGTTTGCCAGAAATCGTCGACTTCAGTTTGATTATTGCACGTCAATTTCAACTACTAACTCGCACACGCGGCAACCGCATAGAGTGAGAATTTCTGTTAGAAACATAATAGTCTCTGATTATGGAATCTATAAATATGCCATCCTGAAATTGTTTTAGTTTCCATTTCCTTCAACTTTCCATATTACAATCCGTAACTACTAGCGCATACCCCACAGAATACTCATTCAAGCCATGCTATTTTTCCCTTGACAATATATGTAACATATGTTACAGTATGTTCAGATGTTACATATATACGGAGGTGACCTATGAAAAGGCTCCTAAACAGGATCACGGATTTGCTGGCTGATGCGGCCCTTCTGGAGATGGACGTTGACATTTACGCAGACTCCCGGAAAGTAGGTGCAGTGCATGAAACTCTCGAAGAGAACCTTATCGAGGTAGCGTTCGCGGAGGCTGCGGACTATGACGATATCCACAAGGCAATCCTGAGAGAACACGGGTCGGAGAGGGATATCTCCCATCCTGATGATTGCCAGTACGGCGACAACAATATTTGCTTCGTATAGGGGTAGGGGCGGATTTAAAGACCGAAACCAATTGGATAGAGCGGAGGGAACATGCCGAAAAAAACAATCCAGGAATGGCTTCTCATCTTTTACACCGTCCCGTCTCATCCCGTCAGCAACCGTATGAAGATATGGCGGAAACTCGCGAAGGTTGGTGCAGTACAGCTCAAAGGCTCGGTCTATATTCTACCGGCCACAGAGGAGCATGAGGAGTTCTTCCAATGGCTCATCGGCGAGGTCAAGTCCATGGGCGGGGACGGCGCTTTTGTCAGGACCGCGGATATCAGGACCATGACGGATGCAGACATCAAGCGGCTGTTTACCACGCAAGCGGACGAGGAATACCACCGGCTTGAAAAGACACTCGATGTTTTCGAGCGAAAGATCCAGAGCATCAGGAAGGGGTCCAAAAGCGAGGAGGGCAGGCATCTCGCGGATCAAGCAGCAAAGCTCACGAAAGAATTCGAGGATCTCCGGAAGCGTGATTATTTCGGATCTCCAACAGGACATATCATGAAAAAACGAATTCAGGCGCTTGAAGCCGGCCTCCGTGATGCTGGGAAGAAAGCTCCGGAGGAGGCCGTCTCGGTCGTGGCAAGGCGGACACAGGACTATCAGGGAAAGATCTGGGCCACCAGAAAGAACCCCTTCGTGGACCGCATGGCATCGGCTTGGCTCATCAAACGGTTTGTTGATCCCAAAGCCTCGTTCGCGTTCATCGAAGAGCGTGATATCGCTTCGCTTGACAACACTACCGTAGCCTTTGACATGCGCGGCGCTCAATTTACCCATGTCGGAGATCTCTGTACATTTGAGGTGCTCGTAAAATCCTTCGGGATCAAAGACAAGGTGGTCAAAAAGATAGCCGAGATCGTGCATGATCTCGACGTGAAGGATGATAAGTACGGTAAACCGGAAACGACCGGTGTGGAAGAAATCCTCACAGGAATCCGCAAGACGGCAAAGAACGACCTTGATGGGCTTGAGCGTGGCATGACAGCGTTCGAGATGCTGTATCAATCGAAAGCCTGAAAGATTAGTAAAGGGAGATACACCAATGACAGGTGACAAGACCACATTTCGGGAGGCTTTGCTCTACTGGTTAAAGCTCGGCTTCATCAGTTTCGGCGGCCCCACCGGCCAGATAGCAATGATGCACAGGGAGGTTGTGGAGAACAAAAGATGGATGCCTGAAGAGCACTTTCTCCATGCCCTGAATTTTTGTATGCTTCTTCCTGGCCCCGAGGCCCAGCAGCTTGCCACCTATATCGGATGGCAACTGCATGGTACACGCGGCGCACTCGCCGCAGGCATACTGTTTGTCCTCCCGTCCGTTTTCATTCTCTGGGGCCTCTCTTGGATCTATGTAGCACTCGGGACAATTCCATCAGTTGCTGCGCTCTTCTTCGGACTCAAGCCCGCGGTCGCAGCGATCGTTGCGGAAGCGGTCATTCGCATAGGCAAGAAATCTCTAAAGAATAAAGCCCTGGTAGCGCTTGCCGCGCTTTCGTTCATTGCCATTTATTTCCTGAACACGCCATTCCCGGTGATCGTGCTCACCGCTGGCGTCATTGGGTATGTCTTGCACTCTCGTCTGACCGGAACGACTCTTCCTTCAGCGAACGATGTGGATAATACTTCGGCTGTCGTCTCGCATGGCTGGCTCCGAGCTCTCAGAATCACCGTGCTCGGGCTCCTGCTCTGGTTTCTGCCGATTCTCCTCATCGGCCTCTGGCGGGGCTGGGACGATATCCTCGTAGACATCGGCGTGCTCTTCAGCAAGGCAGCAGTCGTGACCTTCGGCGGAGCTTATGCTGTTCTCGGGTATATCGGCCAGCAGGCCGTAAATGCCTACGGCTGGCTCCTGCCGGAGCAGATGATGGATGGGTTGGGACTTGCTGAGACAACTCCGGGACCCCTAATCATGGTGAACCAGTTCGTGGCTTATGTTGCAGCCTACACGCACGCGCCGGGGCTTGCTCCTGCACTTGCGGGCGCGATTGGCGGTCTACTTGCTACCTGGGTCACTTTTACACCTTCCATGCTCTGGATCTTTATCGGCGCGCCGTATATCGAGGCGCTACGGCGAAATGTGAAGCTGGCATCCGCTCTAGCTGCCATCACCGCGGCCGTCGTTGGCGTGGTGCTGAACCTCGCCGTGACCTTCACCCGTCATACGCTCCTTCCGGATGCCGGCGGATTTGAATGGTACGCCCTCGTGGCCTCAATCGTTGCGTTCATAGGAATGACGCGGTTCAAATGGGGCTTGATCACCGTGATCGCCGGGTCCTCGTTGGCTGGACTCATCTGGAAAACAATTCTGTAAATCCAAACAAAGGAGATCTAATAGATGCAAATAACCAAGTCGCAACTAAGAGTAATGTATCTGGTATCAACAGCACTTTTCTTCCTGTTCATTAACACTGCCGGAGCCGAAGATAAGACATCTTTATCAGCGCCAACGCTCAGCTTCCCTGACGGCGCTGCGACCTCGTCTGAAACCTGCGGCGGGTGCCACGTATCGATTTATCAGGAATTCGTGATGGGCTTCGGCAGTGACATGAAGTACAACCAGATGGTTCTTCTTTCACCCAAGGAAAAGCCTTTTGCGCTTCCTTCAAATGTCTCTAGTTCGGCGTCGGCCCACGCAGCCGCAGGCATCGATCCTTTTCCCATTCATGCGCGGGAGGCCGAGGAAGAAGGTCGTTCCTGCAATGTGTGTCATTATCCCGAAGCGTTCAACATCCCTGACATGGACATAACCGAAATCACGAAGCCTAAGCCAAGAACAAAAGAAATGGAAAAAGGCGGTTTGACCTGTGCCAGTTGCCATCTCACGCCGGAAGGTAAGATCAGGGGACCTTACGACGTACAGGCCCCGCACGAGACAGTGAAGGATGCGCGCATGCAAACATCTTCCATGTGCGCTTATTGCCACAGCATGGGAAAAAGAGTTCCGGGCAAGCAGACACAGACTTTCCTTGAGTGGCGTGAGGATTTCTTCAAACCCGGCCTTGGGAAACAGCACTGTCAGGATTGTCATATGTTTCGGACGCAGCGAAAAGCGGCGGAAGCCTTCGATGTGCCGGTTCGGGCTGTCGCTAGACACCTTTGGACAGGTGGCCATTCGGAGCAGCGTTTGAGAACAGCGCTGAATCTTGTGATCGTACAGCCTCAGTCAGGGAAATCTGACCTTGAGCTGCATGTGATCAATATTGGTGCAGGGCATTCCGTTCCTACGGGTTCAAATCGCAGAGCCATCTATCTCCAGGTTAAGGTTCTGGACGGCAAGGGCAAACCGGTTGCGAACAAGGACTGGATGTTCGCGCCATGGTACGGTCCGCGGCCCGATGACAAGTCCTTTCTGGAGGAGGATAAGAAACGGCCCGATGCTGTAGCAGCATCGCAGGCAGATGCTCAAGGACCCCATGAAGAGATTATCAGGGCTGGTGAGGAACGAATACTTAAATGGACGCCTGATATGGAGTCCGGCAGCTATATGGTGGAAGCAAAGCTTATCTATGATCTGAACCGGTATAACGACAGATTGTTCATCGAGGATCAGACCGAGATATACCGCGCTTCACTGCACATCGTTGTGAGCGGGAGGAAATGACATGCTTCGGTGGTTTACGGCGATCTTGCTTTTTGTCTACCTTCCGCTCAGTGCATTAGCCGGTCCGCCAATCCTTACGGACGATACGGGCACTCCAGGACCTGGTAAATGGGAGACGAACATCGGCTTTACCATTGATAAGAGACAAGATGCAACCCGATACGAAACACCTGCCATCGATCTGAATTACGGCATCGGCGAGCGTATACAGCTCAATTACAGCGTCTCATGGATCGTACTTGACAATAAGGATGAATCTGCAAAGAGCGGATTGGGCAATTCCGAGGTCGCGGTAAAGTGGCGATTCCTTGACGATGGCAAGCATGGTGTCGCACTCTCTGTCTATCCGCGGTTTATATTCAATAATCCAACAGGGTCAGCAAACCGAGGGCTTGTGGACGAAGGCACGGTATTCAATCTGCCTGTGCAGATAGAAAAGAAAATCGGAATCATCGACATGATCGCGAACATTGGATACGAGTTCCATCAGCAAGGAAATAACTCGTGGTTATACAGTATCGCGGTGAAATACGCCGAAATCAAGGGACTGGATATCCTGGCCGAGGTATTCGGAACCGCTGATAGCAGCTTCAAGAATGCGGAATATGTATTTGATATAGGCATCCGAAAAGATGTAAGCGAAAACTACACCGTGCTAGCCTCGATCGGACGAAGTCTGCTCCAGGGAGATGATCATCCGACTCTTCTCTCTTATGTTGGGCTACAGATGAGATTCTAAATGTACGTCATGCGTTCTAAGACGCGGACGTGTACCTGTTGGAGGTTCGTATGAATAGGTTAAGAAAACTTGTTGTTGGATTGGGGGTGTTCCTTATGTTCGTATTGCCAGTTGACGCACAGAAAATTGGATCATCCGCACAGGATTTACCCGAGTTCGCCCCACTTGTCGGCGTCTGGTACGTTGAAAAGGAAGGCGCGACACCGGTGTACGTTGTTGATGGGACAAAATGGGAGCAGGGGACCTTGTCACCGACAGCGCGGAAGAACTCTAATGCGCTCTATGGCGAAAAAGGTACGAACTTTCTGAAGAACATCGCGGCTTATAAAACGTTTCCGCTCAGTATTTATCGAGAAGTTAAGAACTTTACCAACGGGACACTGAGCGTATCATTCAAGGCGATCAGTGGGAAAGAGGACCAGGCCGCTGGAATAGCCTTAAATATAAAAGAAAGCGGAGAATATCTGGCTGTCAGGGCAAATGCCCTTGAAAATAACTTGATATTATTTGCGTTCGCAGCCGGGAAACGGTCCCATGTGCTCGATATCGATAACGTGCCGATCTCGCCGCAGCAGTGGCATACGTTGAAGATCGTGATACAAGGGAACAAGATCGAAGGCTATGTTGATGACAAAAAATATCTCGAATTTACGTTAAAGGAAAGCGTCAGCGGCAGGGTCGGGCTGTGGTCAAAGGCCGACTCTCACGTATTGTTCAAATCTTTCACTGTTCAGTCAAAATAGGAGGTTTATCATGAAACAGGTTGCTGAAATGGCAGTGCAGTTTATGGCGGCATCGGCAAGGACAGCGCCCAAGGCCGGAGGCAAGGATTTTCTCGAGATCGTTATGGTGACGAAAGACGATGATCTCAAAAAGATCGCAAATGTGATGAAGGAGTATGCGCCGAAGAGCACGAACGAAGCTTTTTGGCTACGGGACGCATCAAACATCGAAAATTCAGAGGCACTTCTGCTGATCGGCCTATCCAAGCCTGTGACTGCCGGGTACGACTGCGGCGCATGCGGGCATCCTACGTGCGCTGAGTTCACCAAGAACAAACAGATGAAGGCAAAGGAGATGGGATACACCGGCCCTCACTGCGTGATGCGCATGTTGGACATCGGCGTTGCCCTGTCGTCGGCGGCGAAGACCGCGAGCATCCATAATGTTGACAACAGGGTGCAGCAGCGCGTGGGTGCGGCAGCTCGGGCATTGGGACTGATCCAGGCCGAAGTTGCCATGGGCATCCCAATCAGCATTGGTGGCAAGAGCATCTATTTCGACCGTCAGGCCCCAGCAAAGCACTAAGAGAAAGAGAGCTACCATGTCAAAGCTTCTATCACCATTCACCGCACTTTGCACTGTGGGCTTCTTTGCCAGGCTGTCCTATGCCTTGGCGAGGAGCCCGGTGCTTCCCCTGTTTGCACTCTATCTAGGTGCAGGTCCTGAGGCCATTGGATTCGCCGTTGGCATATCGACCGTGACCGGGATATTCTTCAAGCTTCCCGCTGGTGCGCTTTCGGACATCATAGGCAGAAAGAGGACCATGCTCATCGGTCTCCTTTTCTTCGCTTTTATGCCGTTCACGTACCTCTGGGTGCACAGCTACTATCCCTTGATCATCATCAGGTTCGTTCACGGGCTTGCAACGGCTATATACGGTCCGGTTTCCATGGCGGTTGTCGCGGATGTTGCAGGAGCGAAAAAGGGAGAGATGCTTTCCTGGTTTTCTTCCATTACCATCATAGGGAACTTGCTGGGAGCGCCGCTGGGCGGATTCATTCTTCACAGCTCAGTTGGGGCAGCCGATCCTTCGCTCAAGGAATTCCATTATGCCTATCTTCTGAGCGGGATTACCGGCATGATGGCACTGCTTTTATCACTCGGTTTGCTCAGGGACGGGAAATCAGATCATAATGGTGCAAGCTTAAGAGAAGCGTTCAAACGATTCGTTTCAGGCATCAAGGAAGTCGGCAGCGACAAGCGCGTTGTCATCACGTCCGTCATGGAAGGCATGCAGAACATGGCTGTGGGAGCGCTTGAAGCATTCCTGCCGATTTATGCCGTGAAGATAGCGGGGTTGAATGAATTTCAGGCTGGCATATTGTGGGGCGTTCAGGTCGTTACGACCATTTTGTCAAAACCGGTCATGGGAAAGACATCGGACAAATACGGAAGGACGACACTTATCGTAAGCGGTCTTTTGATCAGTGCTGTCTCCTTCGCGGCGATCCCCATGCTAAAGAGCTTCTACTTACTCATGATCACAGCGGCCCTCTTTGGTCTCGGAGAGGCTGTCGTCACGTCATCAGGCGCCGCCTTGGTTGCTGACCTGTGCAAGGAGAAGCACTTCGGTACCGCCATGGGGACCTTTGGCACGATCTTCGATATCGGTCATGCATCAGGTCCAATCCTGGCGGGGTTTCTTATCGCTCAATATGCTTATCTCCATGCGTTCTGGCTCATGGCAGTACTTCTTGTCCTCGCGATACCGATATTCGTTATGAATGTAAAGGTCGTTAAATAATATAGTCTGATTAAGTCCGAATATGCTATACTTTCGCACAATGCGCACCTAAATCAATAACCAAAGGAGATATTACCATGACAGACGGAGCAACATGTCCAATAGGAGGACTGGAAAAGATTCTTCTGGCAACAGACCAATCTGAGTTCAGTGAGGGCGCAATACGTGAGGCCATCAAGTTTGCCTCTAAATGTTCGAGCAGGATCTACGCGTGCATGACGCTTGAGACGAATCCCGAATACGAGACCATAGGGTCCAACGTCTTTGAAAAGGAGGAAGAGGAGGCAACAGCCCACTTGGACTCCATTAAGGCACGGGCGAAAGAAGCAGGCGTGGCATGTGAAACCATTCTGCATGAATCAATGGACGCTGCACAAGCCATCGTGGACGAAGCGACCGAGAAGAAAGTTGACATTATCGTCATCGGCAGGCGTGGGCGCAAAGGCGTTGCGAAGGCTCTCATGGGTGAGATTGCCGCGAAAGTCATCACTCACGCTCCATGCAAAGTTCTTGTCGTTCCCAAGGCTGCACAGATCGAATATAAAAATATACTGGTAGCCACCGATGGACTGCCCCAGGCCGAGGCGGCGGTTGCGGAAGCGATAGCAATTGCAAAGCGATGTGGAAGCCATCTCATCGCTCTCTCGGCCATGCGCGATGAAGGCGAACGGGCGGAAGCAAAAAAATATTCAAGCGAGGCTGCCGAATCAGCAAAGAAAGAAGGGGTGTCCGCGGAGGCGGTCACTCCCATGGGAAGGTCGTTCAATGCCATCGTTGAAACAGCCGGCGGCAGGGGTGTTGACCTTATCGTTATGGGGACTTACGGAAAGACGGGCATGAAGAGACTTTTGATGGGCAGTTCGACGGAAAAAGTCATAGGGAGCGCCGGTTGTGCTGTGCTCGTGGCCAAGGCGTAGTCAAGTGAAGCGAAGCGTCCCGCCTCTCGCGGGGAGCTTCGCTTTTTTTGATATCTTGATCCATAACTCATCCGTGCCTGCGACCACCATAAAGATTGAACCTTTCAACTACGCCGTTACTTATAAGGGGTGCATGACCAAAATGGACGCGCGAAGTTACTGTTGAAGACAAGGCCTCTTTTTGCTTATTTCAACTACTAATACGCACGCATGGAAATAGAAAAGAGTAAAAATTTCCGTATGAAATGTTGGAGCCCGCGATTATTGAATCTATAAACATGCCAACCTGAAACATTGATTTTTGGGACCTTGCAGAAAATCAATACTTCGTTCGGAAACTGTCAGCTTCTTGCCTTTCTTCCGACTCTCCGTTCGCGCCCTACTGAGTTGATGCACGCCTCAGCTAATGATGGGTTTGCTATTCATAAGTCAGAACGTGCATCTCCCAAAATTACCCTCGAGTGCGTTTTCCCCCCGTTTATCGCCGTCCTTTTTGATCGTCCGACCGTATTTCCCTGATACTTAATTCTCCTTTTGTGTCCCTTCATTGACAAGTCATACTAGTAGTGCTACAGGTAAAAATAAGGAGTATTTTAAGCCCACGATTTTGGCGATATAAGTTACCATCAATCATCAAATCAAGGAGAGTCACATGTCCGAACATTAAAGGCGGCATTGGGTACAATCTGCCGCAAGAGGCGCCGAAGGCATTCGCCGACGCCATCTTCGAGGTGGCCGGTTATTAATGGGTGTTCGTGAGGCGCCCGAGATGAGTGTCATGCAACGTCAATAGGAGGATTTGGTTTGTCCGCGACCCCTCGCGCTTTCTCGGACGTGACTGAGAGGCGGGATGACTCACCGAGGTCCATCAAAGGAAGGGGGTTAGTTCCATGAAGATCATACAGTGTGAACAGAGTAGTCGTTGCCACGTCGGCGCGAGGTTCTTCCATGCTGCACGGATTTGGGTGGCGGCGGTAGTCTCGATCGCATTGTCGGTTTGCGCCGCGGCCGTCGGCGCTGCGCCTGCGCAGCCAATCAAGAACATAGTACTTGTGCACGGCGCCTTCGCCGATGGCTCAAGCTGGGCCAAGGTGATCAGGATTCTGCAGGACAAGGGTTACAACGTCACGGCTGTGCAGAATCCTCTGACCTCGCTTGCAGATGACGTCGCGGCGACCCAGCGCGCGCTGGCGCAGCAGGATGGTTCCGTGATCCTGGTAGGCCATTCGTGGGCAGGCGTCGTGATCACCGAAGCGGGTATGGATCCCAAGGTCGTCGGCCTGGTCTACGTCGCGGCCTTCGGACCGGATCAAGGCGAGGTGGTCGGCGAACTGGGGAAGGCATATCCGCCTCCCCCCGCGCTCGCGGCGCCGATCGTCGACAAGGATGGCTTCATGCACCTGACCATGGACGCGATGGTGAAGCACTTTGCGTCTGACCTGCCGGCAAAGGAAGCGCGCGTGGTCGCGGCCACGCAGGGTCCGATTGCCGTCTCGGCCTTCGGAGCCCAGGTGTCTGGCGTCGCGTGGAAGACGAAGCCGTCGTGGTACATCGTATCCACGCTCGACGGTGCGATCGCACCCGATGAAGAACGCTTCTTCGCGAAGCGCATGAAGGCGGCAACCACGGAATTGAAGGCGAGCCACGTGTCGATGCTCTCACAGCCGAAGGCAGTGGCTGCGGTCATCATGGACGCGGCGGCGAAGGCTCCGCACTAAATATCAGAGGCATTCATCATGAAAGCAAGCTCTTGCTCGCCGCGATGCTCGTCAGTGCAATCGGGGCTCCGATCAAGACCTTACCAGACGCGCGCATCGTCTACAAGGGGGAGCTCTCCGTTCCTGCAGTATTCACGGTTCTTCCCCGGCGAGATCTGTTGTGCGCCACGGAGCTGGGTTGAGCGTGCATGTCGCGACCTCATCTACTTTCACGAGGTCGACAAGGGCGGACACTTCGCAGAATGGGAGCTGCCGCAGCTCTTCGCTGAGGAGGTTCGCGCAGCGTTCAGATCGTTGCTGTAGTTTGATTGAGCGGGCGGCACGCCCCGCGCGCGTCGACCCCTAATTTTTTCGTCCAAGTGCGTAAGTCCACCTCGAGAGGAGGAGATCCCATAGTTTTCGAGACAATCACCGTGCGCGAGGAAGGGGCCGTTCTATTTGCAGAAATTGCCGCCCCGCCTATGAATCTTCTGGGACCCGAACTGGTCCGCGATCTGGTCTCTCTCATTCAGCGAGCCGAGGCCGACGACGCCTTCCAGGTGCTCGTGTTTAAGAGTGCCGACCCCGACTATTTCATTTCCCACGTTGACCTGACCCGGATCAAAGAGTACCGGGAGGAAGCAGCGAAGCTGACCGGCGAAGCGTCGATAGCCCTCCTGTTTCGCCATCTGAGCGCAAGCCGTCTCGTCACAATCGCGCAGATTGAGGGTCGCGTACGCGCCGCCGGCAGCGAGTTCGTGCTGGCATGCGACATGCGCTTTGCCGCGAGAGAGTCAGCGATCTTCAGTCAGTTTGAGCCGGCGTTCGGGCAGATTCCCGGCGGGGGCGCTGCACAACACCTCGTGCGCCTCATGGGCCGCGCCCGGGCGCTCGAGGTCATGTTGAGCGCGGAGGATTACGACGCGGAGCTGGCTGAACGGTATGGATGGATCAATCGAGCGTTGCCCGCAGACGCGCTCAGCGATTTCGTCAGATCGCTCGCTCACCGGATTGCCAGGTTTCCGGCCGCCGGCCATGTCGCGGTTAAGGATCGGGTCAATGCTATCGCGCTCGCGCCGATAGAAGACTTCCGTCGAGACTCCGATCTCTTCGGCGAAGGTGTGCGCAACCCCGAGGCGCAAAGCCGGATCCGAGCAGCGATGAAGCGCGGTTTCCAGACCCGAGACGCGGAAATGACCCTGGCCCGGATGCTGAACAACTTGACTGACGAATGATCGAATAGAGGACATCATCATGTTCCGTAAAGAAGACGTCCGCCTCGCTGCCGAGGGTCTTAAATGGGTTTTCAATGCCAAGGAGCAGAAGACCTCCGAGATCACGATTCCTGTTGCCATCACAGTCTCCTCCGGCGTGGGTTATCGTTCATCGCGAAGATGACCGTGGTGCTGCCGGATGTGACAAAAGAGCGAGGTAGCAAATGAAAATAAAGCAGATTAATGTGGAGCGATTTAGTGTGACTTCCTTGAAGTCTTTCGAACGTGTAGTAGCAAGATTCGAAGCGGCTGTGGGTCATCCCAACATGGATGGTTTCCGGAAGGACGTAGCCGCAGCAAAAGCATTCGCAGAAGTGGAGAGTGTCGTCAATAAAGCAATCGGGACCTCTGGTTTGATGGAGTTCACCCGTTTTGATATTGGCGAGATATTACGTAAGGAAAACGGAGAAGAAGCGCCCAAAATTCTGCGCATGGTCATCGGCAATCCGCTTATCATGAAGCATATGGTCGAGCACGTGCCTGACGCAGCCTCGTATGCGCCGGTAACGATCCTGATCGATGAGCGGTCGGATGGAGTGCACTTATCCTACGACAGAATGAGCAGCTTTCTTGCTCCGTATGGAAATGTGGAAGCCCTGAAGGTCGCGCGGGAACTTGACGCTAAGATTGAAGCATTGTTAGCCGAAACGGCGATTGGGGCGGAATAAGTAATATGCAATTTTAAAAAATGGCAACTATCTTTGATTTCATCCTGTAATCCGCAAATCGTGTATATTCTGAGACCTACGTCTTTCATGTCGAAATCTTTCATCGTATCCAGCTTCCAGTTCTTCTTGCAGCCATTTCTTGATATGTCTAAAGTTTTATCGTGAAGTATTAAATGCCACATTTGGATACCGTTATTTTTTTCTTGCCTACCGCTATTCCCTCTGATATATTGCGCTATGCTGAACAACAAAAAGAGACCTAAATCTATGCACAATCACGGGCGGGATGTCCGGGGTCACATCTGGATCGAAGGGCCTGAAGGCGTGTTCATCGGCTGGGGGCGAGTCAACCTGCTTGAACAAATCCGGAAGCACGGATCAATCACAAAAGCCGCCATGTCTATGAAAATGGCATACCGCCATGCCTGGGACCTTGTGGATTCCATGAACCGACAATCAAGACATCCTTTCGTTCAAATTATTGCCGGCGGGAAAGGTGGCGGAGGCGCACGAGTTACGGAAGAAGGCGATAGAGCCATCAGGATTTTTCGACAATTTGCAGACGACTTCAAAGCCTTTTTAGATGGCGAACAAAAGAAGTTGCGGTTTAAATAATAGTATAAACTAATGATAAATTAATCATTTGGCAAGAAGAAAGGGTGCAACAAAAATGAAGGTAGAACTCACGATCAACGGCAAACAGATCATCTCTGAAAGAGGGAAAACCATCCTTCAGCTATGCAGGGACTCGGACATCTTCCTCCCGACGCTCTGTTATGATGAGAGGCTGGAAGCCTACGGCGGCTGCAGGTTATGCCTCGTCGAGGTGAAGGGCGTCAACAGGCCGTTGACCGCCTGCACAACGCCAGCAGAAAACGGCATGGAAATCACGACCGAGAGCGAACTCCTTACGAGGCTCAGAAAGACGACTCTTTCACTTATCCTGTCAAATCATCCGAACGATTGCATGTGCTGTGATAATGCCGGAGACTGCACGCTTCAGGAACTGGCCTACCTGTATGATGTGAGACCCGGCCTATACGCGGGCGAGAGATGGGATCTGCCAATTCGGGAAGACAATCCCTTCATAACGTTCGAACCGAAAAAATGTATTTCCTGCTCAAGGTGCACGCGGATTTGCAATGACGTGGTCATGGCTGGCACGATCGATATGGTTGGTCGGGGTTTTCACACGATGCCGGACACTGCTTTTAAAAAGCCGCGCTCGCTCAAAAACTGCGAGTTCTGCGGGCAGTGCGTCTCCACCTGTCCCACCGGTGCATTGACCGACAAAAAAGGCAGGAGCAAAGGACGTTCCCACGATGTGAAGAAAGTGAAGACTACGTGTTCCTATTGCGGGACAGGATGCAACTTCTTTTTGCACGTGAAAAAAGGCAAGGTCATAAAAGTATC
>Ga0187777_10001896_pt1 | contig 13465 bp, 9 predicted proteins | sample 1015_Q2_SP5_10_M_FD_132416 | JGI IMG/M metagenome (GOLD analysis project Ga0187777, IMG submission 132416) | Tropical peat soil microbial communities from peatlands in Department of Meta, Colombia - 1015_Q2_SP5_10_MG | ecosystem: Environmental > Terrestrial > Soil > Wetlands > Peat | place...
AGCGTGTGCAGTTCGTCAATAAAGATGATGGCGTTCTGCGACTCCATCAGCTCCTTCATGATGGTCTTGAGCCGCTCCTCGAACTGCCCGCGGTACTTGGTGCCGGCCACGATCAAAGAAAGATCCAGAGCGAGGATGCGCTTATCGGCGAGGAACGACGGCACGTCGCCATCGGCGATGCGCTGCGCCAGACCTTCCACGATGGCGGTCTTGCCCACGCCGGGCTCACCGATCAGCACTGGATTGTTCTTGGTGCGGCGGCAGAGAATCTGCACCACCCGCTCCAGCTCCTGCTCGCGGCCAACCAGCGGATCAAGCTGGGTATCCATGGCCGCCTGGGTCAGGTCGCGGGAGAACTCGCTGAGCAGGGAAGACTCGCGCGTGCGTTGCGGCTGCGCCTTTTCCTGCGAACTGCGCGCCAGCTCCTCGCGGATGGTCGAAAGCCTGAGCCCCCGCTCATGCAGGATCTCAGCGGCAAAGCACTTCTCTTCGCGCAGCAGGCCCAGCAGCAGGTGTTCAGTGCCGATGTGTTTGTGCGAGAGCCGCTCCGCCTCCTCGGCGGCATAGGCCAGGACGCGCTTGCACTCGTTGGACAAAGGAAGATCGACGGAGGTGGACACCTTCTCGCGGATCGTGGTGTGTCCCTCGATCTGCTTGCGGATGGATTCCACCGAGGCGTGCGAACGGAGGAAGCGATTGGTCAGGGCCTTGTCTTCGCGCAGCAGGCCCAGCAACAGGTGTTCGGTCTCGATGTAGGGAGAGCCGAACTGGCTGGCCTCGTAGCGCGCGAAGAAGATTACGCGTCGAGCTTTTTCTGTGTAGCGTTCAAACATGTTTCCTCGCCGGAAAGCTTTTGGCGGGATCGCCTCACCTCCCACCGCAAGCTCGTCCCCTTACCCTGCCGGTTTGGGGGGCAGCCGGCAAACCTGCCGTCGCGACCGCTCACTGGCGACCGCGAACCCGAACTTCTTGTCCACCCCCGGGTGGACGCTCTTCGTCTCCCGCCTGTTCACTTTCAGGCTGGGAGCGACTGCGGTTCAACCTCCTCGACGCGGCCCTGATGCATGCGCAACACCCGGTCGCAGCGGCGTGCAAAATCGAGGTTGTGCGTGACCATAAGAGAGGTGAGCCGATAGTCGCGATGTAGCCTGGCGATCAACGTAAACACCAACTCCGCCGTACCGCTGTCGAGGTCGCCGGTGGGCTCGTCGGCCATCAGCAGCCGCGGCCGCGTCACCAGCGCCCTGGCTAATGCGACGCGCTGTTGCTCGCCACCGGAAAGCTCGCCGGAACGATGCCGCGCCCGGTCCGCCAACCCGACCTCACGCAGCCAGAGCGCCGCTTCCTGTTCGGCTGCGCCTCGCTCACGGCCCCGCACCATCAATGGCAGGGCCACGTTCTCCAACGCCGTGAACTCCGGCAGCAGGTAATGAAACTGCCACACGAAACCAATTTCCCGATTGCGAAAATCGGCCGCGGCGTCGTCGGACAGCGAACTCAGGGGCGTCAAATCGCAGTATACGTTACCCTCGGAAGGCCTATCAAGCGCCCCGAGAATGTGTAACAGCGTGCTTTTTCCCGCGCCCGATTCCCCCACGATGGCCAGCATCTCTCCCGTCATCACCCGGAAGGACAAGTTCTCAAAGAGCACCAAATCCGTGCTGCCGGAGCGGAAGACCTTCGTCAGCCGCTCCACGCGCAGGATTTCCGATACCTCTGTTGGATGCAAGCGCGAACTCCCGGGTCACACTTTACCAAGTTACCCGCCAAAAATCCGCTTGCAACCGCGCCCCTGCGGCGCTTTGGAGGATATTCCCGCCATTCCGGGGCCCATGCCAGCTAAATCTTCCAGCGGCGCATCACCAAAGTACCTCCCACGAACGATTGCCCCGGGCTTAACCGGAGTTACTGTTTTTGGGACCTTTTCGCCCTCGCGCGTGTGGGCCAGACACCCGCACGGACAGCCGCCGAGACTGGGGTCCCCAGGAACGCCCGCTTTTGGCGTTCTTGGGGTAGGGGACGGCGGCGCTACTATTCATAGCGCAGCGCCTCGGCCGGCAATATCCGCGACGCTGACCACGAGGGATAGATGGTGGCGACGAACGAGACCGCCACCGCCACCATCGCGACCACCAACCCATCCAGCGCCCGCGCCGCGAACGGCACGTAGTCGATGGAGTACACCTCCGGCGACAGCGACACCAGCCGGTAGTGCCCGCCGATCCAGGACAAGACGTAACCCAGCGCCAGGCCGATGGCCGTCCCCACCACGCCGATCAGCACTCCCTGAAGGATGAACACGTTGCGCACCTGCGCGCGGCGCGTGCCCAGCGACATCAGCACCGCGATGTCCCGCGTTTTCTCCATCACCATCATGATGAGCGAGATCAGGATGTTCAGCGCCGCTACCAGCACGATCAGCCCGATGGTAATGAACGTCACCACCCGCTCCAGCTTCAGGGCGTGAAAAAGCTGCCGGTTCTGCTCCATCCAGTTGGTGGCCATGAAGCCGCGGCCGGCGTCGCGCTCGATTTGCTTGCCGATTACGCCGGCCTGGTAGATGTCGTCCACCTTGAACTCGATCACCGAGATTACCTCGCCCAGCCCGAACAGCCGTTGCGCATCCGCCAGGCGGATGAAGGCCCAGCTCGTGTCGTAATCGTAGAAGCCCGATTTGAAAATCCCCGCTACACGGAAGCGAACATATTTGGGAACCAGACCAAACGGGGTGAGTTCGCCTTGCGGGCTGGTGACCAACACCACCGAACCGACGTTCGCGCCCAGCTCATCGGCCATGTCTTTGCCCAGGATGATGGGAGGCATCGTCTGGATGCGCGCCAGCGAGTCAGCGGGGATTTGTGATTTGTGATCTGTGACTTCTGACGTGGGCGCGTGGGCGGGTTCCAGCTCCTCGGCAGAGCCGAACTTAACGGTCTGCAGCAGTTCGCTGACTTTCTTTTCGTATTCCGGCAGCACACCTTTCAAGATGCCGCCGCGGGCGCGGGCGCCGCGCGAGATCAGAACCTGTTCGAACAACGCTGGAGCGGCCGCCTTCACATGCGGTTCTTTGGAGAGCCGTTCCAGCAGCAGACGCCAGTCGCGGATGCCGTCGCTCTCGATGCGCATCAGGTTGACGTGCGCGGTCGAGCCCAGCAGCCGTTCCTGAAGGTCCTGGCGAAAGCCGTTGTTGATGGCCAGCGCGATGATGAGCGAGGCCACGCCCGCCGCCACTCCGATGACGGAGATGGCCGTGATGACACTGATAACGGCTTGGCGCCGCTTTGCCCGCAGATACCTTGAAGCGACAAACAGCTCGAACCTCATTCTAGGTCCCTCGCTTCGCTCGGGATTTCGGCAGCGGGCTCCCGCTCCCCACCCCGTCACGCGAAAATCGCGCGTGCCGGGGACCCCGGTTTCGCTCACGCCCGCTAAGCACCTCAACCTGGCGGCGCTTGGCGCGGAGGTAGCGGGAGGCGACGAAGAATTCAAATCTCATCTGAGACCATTGTCATCCTGAGCGAGCGCGCTCGTCCCTTCGGCTTCGCTCAGGGCAGGGTTTGGCGCGCGAGTCGAAGGATCACTACTCGAATGCCAATGCGGAAGGACCGCGGGCGTCCTCTGTCGATACTGTCGGAACGGCTCCCCGAAGCGCCGCTCCAGTTCGTCATCCTCCATGCGGATCATTATGATGCCGGTTACAATCGCGACCCCGGTCAAGATGTAGATCACGGCTACGCCCGTGCCGAGGCTCCATCCGATCAGCTCGCACAAATGGCCCAGATACACCGGGTGGCGTATGCGAGCGCGAATGCCGGTGGTCACCAGCCGCTGCTCGAATCCATCGCCCTGGACTTCAGGGCGACCAATCATTTGTGTGAAGCTGAATCGAGCTCGGCCGCGATAATACAGATAAAAGCCAGCCGCGAAGAACGGCGCGGCCGCCAGCCAGGAAAGCGCATTGTAGTAGATCAGGACATGCCGCCATGGCCAGGTGATCGCGCCCGCTACTACCCAGGTCGCCATCCACAGCGGTCCCAGGATGCGAAAGCGCGCGCCACGACGGTTGCGCCAGTATTCTGCCCGGGGATGGACCAGGAACCAGAACGCCGGAACGGTCGAAAGCACGATCGCCAGCAGCCATCCGGCGGTCCTCAACAAAGAGAACATACTGGTGATTTTAGCTGTTAATCAGGGCAAGACAATTGAGTCATTGTGCCATTGAGAGATTGAGCCATTGTGTCATTGACTCATTGATTCATTGAACCGGGGCCGACCAACCCAAAAGCCAACCATCCAATGACCACTGAAACAATGAATCAATGACTCAATGAATCAATGGCTCAATCCCGCGCCTTCCCGCACCACCGTCTTGGCCGCTCCCATGTTGTCAAAGCGGTCGTACACGCGGACCACGACTACGTGCTCGGCGGGCAATTCCGACTTCGCGTGCTTCTTCTCCTTGGCCTTCGCGGCGGCTTCACCCGGCGCAGGGATGCTGAAGTCATAATTCTCGACGCGGCTATCGGAGAGCAGTCCCACCGGCTCCACGAGGCGCCACTCCCCAGCGTCCACCGAATACTCAGCGCGCTTGATCGGCGAGAAGCTGTCGGCGGCGCGGAAGGTGACGTGCATCTGCCCACCTTCCATGGCGGCATTCAGGTTTTCGATGCGCGGCGGGGTGTTATCCACCTCGAAGCGCGCGCTCTCCTTGGCGTCGCTCAGGGCCTCGTCGGGCGAGTGCGACGGCGCGTCCGAGGCCACCACCTTGATGGTGTAGCCGCCGTCAGGGAACAGACCCGCGTCCCAGGTGAGGAACTTGTCGGTGATCTTGTCCTTAAGCAGCTTCCACCGGGTCTCGTTATCGCCGCGATAATAGACCGAGTACACCAGCTCGTCGTCGTTGTCGTCGTGGGCGGACCAGCGGGCGCTGATGGACCCGTGGTCGCGGATACCCTGCGGAGGCGCCTCGAAGCGCGGTCCGGTCGTGATCGGCGAACCCTCTCCGCCGGTCTTGGGCGTGGGCATGACGTTGTAACGCACTCCCGCCTGCACGGTGACGTCGTCGATCACCGGCGCGACATTGTTCGGCCGGTAGTTGACGCTTACCTCATCGATGCGGGCCGGCGTGGCGCCCGGATGCAGCACCGCCTTCCACTGGATGAAGCGTGCGGCGGGGACATCGGCAGCCGCGTCCTTCGCCATGGCCACCTTTTTCCAGGGACTCCAATTGCGGTCGGGATTATCTACATTCCCGCTGCGAGCGTAGAGGTCGTAATTCCCCCTGCCCTGCACTTCGAGCCGCCCCCAGCGAGAGAAGATATGGGCATCGAAGACGTCGCTCTCGTAGCTGCCCTCGGAATCCGGCTGTGGTCCGAGCAGGAAGATCTTGCCCAAATTGCTGGTGGCGACGTACAGGCCATTCTTTGGGCCCTTGGTGAAGGCGGTCACCTGGGTGGCGCTGGCCTTCAGCAGGTCCACGTAATCGCCGTTGTCGGCCAGGGTGTAGACGCGCGCCTTGTTGCCGCTGCCCGCCAGCAGGTGTCCCTGTTCGTCGAAAGCGAGCGCATAGACGATGTCCTCGCGCGACGACCAGATACGCTTGGGCGAACCATCGGGAGCGATCTGGTATACCTCAGATCCCGGCGTGGTGGGAAACGGCGGTATCGCCGTCGCACCCACGTTGAGCGTTACCGCGCCCGCCGGCGTTGCTGGCCCGGGAGCCTGCGTCACGCCATGCCCCGCGGGCGCTGCCGGCGCCGGTTGCGGCTGCGGCACGGTCACCGGCGGAGCCGGGAAGGCCCGCGTTTTCTCGCCCACGCCCGCAGCATAAATATTGCCGGCCGCATCCACCGCCAGCGCCGTGATCTCTTTCTTGGCAGCGCTGTAAAGCACGAAGGCTTCCCCCGCCGGCGAGATGCGGTAGACCAATCCGCTGCCGTCGGAACCGGCGATCACGTTCCCCTTGCCGTCGAAGGCCAGCACGCGAATGTGGGCCTCGTCGCTCTTGAAGAACACCGAACTGGCGCCCTTGTTGTCGACGCGGAAGATTTGTCCCTGGTCCCCGGTGGCGACGTAAAGCTGACCCTTGGCATCGAGCGCCAGGTCCCAGATGTATTTCGTCTTGGGATCGAAGAACACTGACGAAGCGAAATTCGGATCAAGAGCGGCGTTGCCCTCGCTCGGCGACAAGGCTGCTGCCTTCTTGTCGGCCTTGGTCGCGCGCTCGATCTTGTACACCTTGCCGTCGGGAGAAGTGGCGGCGTAGAGCACGCCACTGGTGTCCATTACCAGGGCCTGCACCTCCAGTTCCGGCGGAGCGAAGACCACGCTGGCCTGCCCGTCGGGCGTAACCCGGTGCACCCGCGCCGGCGCGCCGGCCGCGGCATAGACGTTACCCTGGCTGTCAGCAGCGATTGCCCAGATATAGGTCGATGGTGTGGTGTACACGGGCTTGAAAGCAGGCGCCAGTTCGAGCGCGCCGTCGCTGGTGATAGCCACCCCTTTGGCGGTACCTTTCTCAAAATCCTCGAAGCTGGATTGCTTCCACAGGCGCGTGCCTTCGGAAAACAGGGAGGCGCGGAGGACAAATAGCGTACAAAGAACAAGAACTGACTTCTTCATGGGATTTCGCGTAGTTTACCAGAGGGGCAACATCGGTCAGGGCCCGAGACGCAGCATGTTGCGTTTCTACTTTTCGGAAAGGGGACTATTTTATCGTGACGCTGATCACCTGCGCGCCCGACACCACATAATCCATGGGCGCCGAAGCTTCGTTCACCGACGATTCCCCGAGCACCACCATGTCCTGGGTGCCGCGCATGCCCTCCATCACGTTCATCACCGAGAGGGGCAGCGTGGGCATCACTTTGTCATCGACCATGGCCTGCGGGTTGGCTTCCAGCAGCGAGACGTACAGGCGCGTGTTGCTGTGATCTTTGTTGAGCATGGCGATGGTGGAGGCCAGGTCCATCCTGCGCGCAAAGGCGGGCACGGCGCGCCGCATGCGGTCGAGCGTGTCGCCGTCGCTGACCAGGATGCGCAGCGTGCCCTTGGGAGCAGAAGTCGGAACTTTGATGGGAATCTGGCGCACCACGCGGTCGCCGCGGTAGGGCCGCAACACCGACTCGATGACGATATCATCGCCCGGCCGCGCCTCGGTCACATCAGTGCGCGCGCTTTCCAGCCGCGCCCAGCGGCGCTCCCGCGCCAGGTCGAACTCCAGGTTCACGCCCGTGATCCCCGGCGTCACGTAAGGATTGTCGAAGATGCGCGTGAAGCGGTCGCCCAGCGACAAGGCCACGATGGCTGCGGTCGGGGTGTTATCAAAGGGCGCGAACATGTTCCGCAGGGTCACGTCAGGGTAGCCCTGCACCTGGATGGTGCCCTGCATGCGATAAGTGATCTCCTCGCCGTACTCGTTGACGCCTTGCAGTGAGTTGAACACGGTGGCCATCACCGCTACCGGCGTGAGCTTGGCATTGTTCAGCACCTGGTAGTGGAACTGCTTGGGCTTGGAACCGCCGCGGACGGTCAGCGTCACCGGTATCATTTCTGGCGTCTTGCCCAGGCGGCCCAGGATGCCGTTATGGCGGTCCTGCACGAACGCGCCCACCTCTTCAGTGGTGTTGACGATCTTGAAGGAGTTCAGCGGCGACGCCAGCGTGGCCACCACCTCCGTCTTGGTCATGGGCAAGTCCACCATCCCGAACTGCAGCAGCGGATGTCCGCAGGCGAGCACGCGCTCGGGATCGACATACGTCACCGTGCAGGTGGCGGCCACGTTCATGTCGCCTTCGATCAGTACTGCGCTGACCCCTGAACCCGGCACCAGCGGCGAGGGATCATGCGCCGTGGGATCGGCCGAACCGATGCCGCTCACTGGAGTCACGCCAGCAGCAGCAAACTGCGGCGCGAACCGCCGCAAGGTCTCTTCGCTGAAGCCGCTGAACACGATCGGCGTGTCGATCGGCGTCAGCAGGTCGCGATACTGATCGAAGCCAGTTGCCTCGCCGGGCGCGGAGGTTCGTGACGTCTCGGCCCGCGCCTTGGACGAAGCCGGCACGGTGTCCGGCGGACGGCTGTGGTCCAACTCGCTGATTTCCAGCATCTCGGCGATGGGAGTCACGCCGGCGATCGGTTCCTTGGTGAACTGCCCGATGCGGAACGCCAGCGCCCCCACTAGCTTTCCGTCCACGTACACCGGGCTGCCGCTCATTCCCGCGACTACGCCGTTGTATTCGGGCTTGTCGCCCTTCAGGCGTATCAGAATGATGTCGCTCTTGGGTCCGTTCACGTCCTTGAGCACGCCCAGAATCTCGACTTCCATGGCTTCCGGCTGCGTGCCCTGGAATACGGTGTAGGCGACGCCTTTCATTCCGGGACGCACCTGGTCCACGGTCATGATGGGAGCATTCAGGGGAGCGGCGCTGGCAGGCTCGGAGCTTGAGGCGCCTTCCGCGGCGTCTGAGCCGCGCGCCGAAATCCCGAGCGAAGCGAGGGATCTAAATCTGGCGAACGCGAGAGCCGCTGAACTGGCCTCACCGGCCGTCGCGCCGGCCGCCAGCCAGAGAAGCAGTGCGCAAAGGACCTTCGGTTTCATACCACCCGGCTACACTTCTTTCCGTGCACAAGGGGAATGACTGTGTAGGAAGGAAGCCCAAATTCTGGAAATTTGCATCTATACTAGCACGGAAGAGACTTTTCCCGAGCCGCAACTATGCCGTCCCCTGCGCATTTCCTCCGCCGCCTGGCGAGCCGGCCTGGCGTAATTCTCGTCCTCCTGCTGGCTGGGATTGTGGCTGCCGGCGTACTCGTCTTGCCGCTGGCTGGGCAGTCAAACGACTCCTCCGCGCAGCAGCAGCCGACCGAGCCACCGCCGGAAGCAGGAGGCCCGCAGAGCGACGTCGGCCCCATGGTCATTCCCAAGAAGAAGGAAGAGCCACCCCCGGAGAAGCCAACGCCGCTAAAGAAGCCGGAAGGCATGCCGCAATACTCCCTGCATGTGGAATCAACCTTGGTGAACGTTCCGGTGCTGGTCACTACCAAGGACGGCCAGTTCATCCCCGGGCTGAAGGAGCAGAATTTCCGCGTGCTGGAGGATGGCGTGCCGCAGACCATCTCCGCCTTCGCCCAGACCAAGGACGCGCCCATCACCGCCGTGCTGCTCACGGAATTCGCCGCCAGCAACTATTACTTCGTCGTGGACGCCATGAACGCGTCCTGGACCTTTGCCAGGACGCTCAAGCCCGACGATTGGATCGCGGTGATGTACTACGACCTGAAGCCGCACATCCTGGTGGACTTCACCCAGGACAAGCAGGAGGTCATGGGCGCCGTGCGCTCGCTCCGCATGCCCACCTGGCAGGAGACCAATCTCTTCGACGCGCTCTACGACGCGGTCGACCGCCTGGACCGCCTCGAAGGCCGCAAGTACATCATCCTGATCTCCAGCGGACGCGACACCTTCAGTAAGCTCAACTTCGATAACGTGCAGAAGAAGCTGCGCGAGACCCGCAACATTACCATCTATGCCGTCAGCACCGGGCAGTTTGTGCGCGCTCTGACCGATTGTCCGCGGACATCCATTGACGTCATCAGCCGCTGCTCCGAGCGGCGGATGGATTACCTCCAGGCCGACAACCAGATGAACACTTTCGCCCACATGACCGGCGGCCAGGCCTACTTTCCCCGCTTCCAGGGCGCCTTCCCCGAGGTCTTCGCCGACATTGCTCAATCCATCCGCAACCAGTACGTCCTCGCCTACCACCCCTCGAACGCCAAACAGGACGGCTCCTACCGCAAGATCAAGGTCGAACTCGTCGATGGCGAGGGCCACGCGCTCAAGGTCCACGACCAGAAGGGCAAAGACATCAAGTACCAGATCGTCGCCCGCGAAGGCTATAAGGCCAAACAGCAAGTGGAGTAGCCAATCTGACGTGGGGTTTTCTGGACACCGAATCTGACGTGGGGAGCCTGCCCTGAGCGAAGCCGAAGGGGCCGCCCTCGGCCGTCCGGGCGCGACCGCGTCGCGCCTGTGGCTCTAGCGGAGCTTCCGAGATCCCTCCGGCTAACCAACAATGAAGGACCTGCGACAACGCAAGGCCCGGAGGGCCGAAAGAAAGTAGCCCCGGGCGTCAGCCCGGGGAAGCAAGCGAAAAAGAATCAGAGCCCCTTCAGGGGCGGCACCAACCCGAGTCGGCCGAACGCGGCAGCAGAACGCGGTGCCCAACCAGGGTTTTCATTTCCGGACAAGGCCCGGAAAGTGGAAGGGCCAGCTTACCCAGGGCTTCCGCCCTGGGCTAAACTCGGTCGGCCCTACGGGCCTTGCACCCCAGCGTCGCCGGACGGTGAATCGTCCGCAGACGCCGCAGGCCTTCCAAAAAAAATCTTGACAAGCGCCGCCTACTTGTGATATTCATAACTAAATAATTATATCAACTAGATAATATCTTGGAAGGGCGCACTAAGTCCTTTCAGAATCGGTTTTTGCGTGGAAGTCCTTTAGATTATGAGACCCTGACGGGATCGCGGTCGGTAACCTATTGATTCTGTTAGACCGAGGGGGATGGGGAGATGGGGAGAGCGGGGTATCCCACCCCGAGGCAGAGAGGCAGTTGTTGGGCATGGTGTTTACCCGCTGTGGCGCACGTGGACCACGTCGCCGTCCTTGACGATGTAGTCCTTGCCCTCGAGGCGCAGGGTGCCGCGGGCGCGCGCGTTGGCTTCCGAGCCCGCCTCAAGCAGCGCGTCCCAGGGGATGACCTCGGCGCGGATGAAGTGTTTTTCGAGATCGGTGTGGATGGCGCCGGCGGCCTCGACGGCGCGAGTGCCACGCGGGACGGTCCAGGCGCGGCATTCGTCCTCGCCCACGGTGAGAAACGAGATGAGCCCCATCAGCTCGTAAGTCTTGCGGATGAGCCGCACCAGGCCGCTCTCTTTCAGGTTGTAGCTGGAGAGGAACTCGGCGGCGGAGGCGTCGTCCATGTCGGCGAGTTCGGCCTCGACTTTGCCGCAGATGGCGGTGGCGCCGGCCTGGGGACGTGAAGCGATCTCCTTGAGACCGTATTTTTCAACCGCGCGCTCGAGGTCGCTGCCGAGGTCGGCGCTCTCGCCCACGTTCACCACGTAGAGCACCGGCTTCTGGCTGAGGAACATGAAGCCGCGCAGGCGCTTGCGGTCTTCCGGCACGAGCTCCAGCTCGCGCAGCGGACGCTCGCGCTCCAGTTGCTCTTTGGACTTGACCATCAGCTCGTGCTCTTTTTCGAGTTCGGGCGAGCGGATTTTTTTCAGGTCTTTGGCCAGCCGTTCGAGGCGTTTCTCGATCTGGCCGAGGTCGTTGACCATCAGGTCGAACTCGACGTTGCGGGCATCGCGCGCGGGATCGATCTCGCCCACGTGCGGCACGGAGGGATCTTCGAAGGCGCGCAGCACGTGCACCAGCGCGTCCACGTTGCGCAGCGCGGTGGCGTAGGCTGTGTCCTTCAGCGCTTCCTGGCCGATGGCAGCCACGTCGGCGTACTCGATGGAAGCGTGGATGGTCTTGCGCGGCTTATAGAGCGCCGCCAGCTTGCCGAGACGCTGGTCGGGCACGCGCGCGACGCCGATATGGGCTTCGCGTCCGCCATGCGCTTCCACGTGCGCCTTGGTGAGGATCTTAAACAGCGACGTCTTGCCCACCTGGGGCAGGCCGATGATGCCGGATTTCATGCGGCCCTTATGATAAACGGCGCGCGACAAGAAACAGCACGATCAGGCCGAGAATCAACACTCCGGATTCGAGGCGCGTGGACCAGACGTGAAGCTGGTTAAAGGCGATGCGGCGCGCGTCGTCGACAGGAACAAGGTCGATCTCGCCCATGGCCGTGCGCATAGCCAGCAATTTCGCCGAGACGACAAACTGCGAAATGAACGTAAGCCCGAGCATCAGGTACACGAGCACGTGACGAAACGCAAAGGGATGCGCGGTGCCGCGAGCGGAGTAGGAATTCAGCATCGACGTGACTAGAAACACGATGCCGCAAACGATGCCTATCCAGTGCAGGATGCCGAGCGCACGGCTGACCACCGCGCCGGCGAGTTGATGGGTAGGCAGGACCTTGAACAGGGTCGGCGCAACAACCGCGGCGAAGAAGATGATGCCGCCGATCCAGATCACCAGCGCGAGCAACATGAAAAAGCGCAGCAGGGACATGCGCCTATCTTAGTCGAAGCATCGCGGAGGCTACATAGGTACCGGAACGCTCTCCACGATCTCGCGCAGGATCTGCTCGGCCTGCTCCGATTTCTTGAGCGTCGAGGTGTAACGCGCGTTGACCACCACGCGGTGGGCGAAGACCGGAACGGCCAGCGTCTTGAAGTCTTCCGGCACGGTGAAATCGCGGCCTTCGATGTAGGCCATGGCCTGCGCGGCGCGAAAGAGCATGAGCGAGCCGCGCGGCGAGACGCCCAGCGAGAGCATTTCGGAATCGCGCGTCTTGCGCACGATCTCGAGCGTGTAGTCGAGCAGCGAGTCGTCGACTCGCACTTTGGCGACTTCCTCCTGGATACCGACCACATCAGCGGCGCTGAGCACGGGCAGAACGCCATCGAGGCGCGCGGCGCCCGCTTCCGAGCGCAGGATCTCGCGCTCGCCATCGCCGGTTGGATATCCCATGCGCGCCCGCAGCAGGAAGCGGTCCAACTGGGATTCCGGCAGCGGATACGTGCCGTGGTGCTCGACCGGATTCTGCGTGGCGATCACCAGGAAAGGCTGCGGCAGGCGGTGCGAGTGGCTGTCCACGGTCACCTGGCCCTCGTTCATGGCTTCGAGCAGCGCCGACTGCGTCTTGGGAGTGGTGCGGTTGATCTCGTCGGCAAGCAGGACGTTGGTGAAGACGGGACCAGGCTTGAACTCGAAGCGCTGCTCGACGGCGGAGTAGATGGAGATGCCCATCACGTCGCTGGGCAGCATGTCACTGGTGAACTGGATGCGCTGGAACGAGCAGTCCAGGCCCCGGGCCAGCGCGTGCGCCAGCGTGGTTTTGCCGACGCCGGGAACGCCTTCGATCAGCAGGTGTCCGCGCGCGAACAGTGCCACCAGCGCCAGGCGCACCACCTCGTCGGTGCCGCGGATCACGCGCCGCAGCGCGTGTTCCAGTTGCATTGCGCGCTGCACGGTTTCCGACACTGCGCGAACGGCCATACTGTCTCGGATTGTACCAAGTACCGAGTACCAAGTACCCAGTACCGAGTACCAAGAAAAGAAGCCCGCCGACTTCAGCGGGTTGATCGTTGATCTGGCTTGTGGCTACTGCTCCAGGAACTCCGGCGGACGGCCGGTCAGACGCTCGATGCGCTTGCGGATGGGCGGATGCGTCGAGAACAAGCTGGCGAGGTTCATCCCCAACAAAGGCTGCACGATGAACAGGTGCGCGCTCGAAGGCGACGCGACCATGGGAATGCGCTTCGAATAAGCGTCCAGCTTCTG
>Ga0187777_10001898_pt1 | contig 13461 bp, 12 predicted proteins | sample 1015_Q2_SP5_10_M_FD_132416 | JGI IMG/M metagenome (GOLD analysis project Ga0187777, IMG submission 132416) | Tropical peat soil microbial communities from peatlands in Department of Meta, Colombia - 1015_Q2_SP5_10_MG | ecosystem: Environmental > Terrestrial > Soil > Wetlands > Peat | place...
AAAGGCAAACTGTTGTTTAGCGGGAAATACAAGGGTGCAATGGGACATTTCGGCCGTATCACGTTGCTCGAAGATTTGCCGAGTGAGACGAAACTGATCGGATACGTTCGCAAAGCCGCCGAATTGAATGAAAGGGGGGTGAAGAAGTCCCGGCGCGTAAATGCAGACCGAAAGTTGGTCGTCCCAAACAGTCTTAAGTCGGCGTTAATGAAAAACGCGAAAGCGCGAAGGACATTCGAAGACTTCAGTTACAGTCATAAAAAGGAGTACATGGATTGGATCAACGACGCGAAGCGAGACCAAACGCGACAAAGGCGATTGAAGATGGCGATCCAATGGTTGAGCCAGGGTAAGCCTCAGAATTGGAAATATATGTAGCGACGATGCCCGCGGAAGCGATGCAGGCGCCCTACAACCTTGCTCCGAGAAAGTTCGCCAAGTCTATCGGCAACTCGGATGTCCATTCGTCCTCGTTCTCGACCGCGAGTTTCGCGGAATGCAGGGCATGACGTGGCAAGAGTAGTTCGCGCTCCAATTTCGCGGTCCAGCCGGTCTCAATGAATTCCAGATAGAGACTTTCGTCCGGTCCATAAATTTTATCGCCCACGATCGGATGACCAACGGATGCGAGATGGACTCGGATCTGATGCGTGCGCCCGGTTTTTGGAATCGCGCGAACCAGGGCAAACTTATTTTCGATGGACACTGACCCTTCGATCGCACTCGGAATAGACCTGGTGAAACGTCGCTCGACCCGACACTCGGTGATCGCCTGCGACCCATTTGGGTGGATTGTTTGTTTCAACCAGATTGCGGATGGCTGATGTTTCCCTTGTCGGTCCAGCGGCGCATCGATGATTTTCGTCTCCCATTCCGGCCAGCCCCAGACCACCGCGAGATATTCTTTGTGGAATCGCTGTTCTTGCATGAGCAGACCAAATCGTCGGGCGGCCGCCGCCGTTTTTGCGACCAGGACCAGCCCGCTGGTTTCGCGGTCTAACCGGTTCACGATCGAGACCTGGCCGCCGTTCGCGATTTCGAATGCGAGAAGCTCGTGCAATTGTTTCCAGAGCGTGGTCCTCGCATCGGGTTTAGTCGGATGGGTCAAGAGGAAGGGGGGCTTGTCGACGACGATGTAGACACCGGTCTCATCAATGATTTTGAAGCCGTCAGGTATCGGAGAAGTTGTCACGTCGATTTAAGGGATAGTAACAAGGTCCTGATCCTGGGAAAACGCGACTGCTTCGAGCGGCCCTAGCATATCCCTGGTTGGCGAAGGTTTCGCCGAAACTAAAGCTGAAGAACCGGGGCTAAGGCCCCGGCGGTTTAGCCTGATTATGGGCATGGACTTGACCTCCCAGGCAAAACCGCTTTACCTAACCACCTCACTCGAACCAGGAAAGCTACGCCGTGGAGCTCAAAGATATCAAAGCCATCATCGATTTGATGAAGGAAAACGACCTTTCCACTTTCGAGATGGAGAAGGACGGCTTTCGTTTGAAGCTGCAAAAAGGTTTGGGCGAGCAACCGATCGTCGTGTCCGCGGTTGCGCCTGCCGGAACGGCGCCCGGAGTTGCGTCTGGTGCAACAACCGCAGGGACCGAACCCGCGTCTTCTGGTGGGGGCGCGAACCTTAAAGACATCGCTTCGCCAATGGTCGGCACCTTTTATCGCGCGGCCTCACCCGATTCTTCAGCGTTTGTCGACGTTGGAACAAAAGTGACGGAGGACACAGTGGTTTGCATTATCGAAGCGATGAAAGTGATGAACGAAATTAAGGCGGAAACCAGCGGCGTGATCGCCGAAGTCGTGGCCGAAAACAGCAAACCAGTCCAATTCGGCCAGGTTCTTTTCAGAGTCCGATAGTTGATAGTTGATTGTTGATAGATCTTACATCCAACGCTGGCTGCGAGTGGCTATCAACTATCAGCTAGAGACCATCAACTAATGTTCGAGAAAGTCCTGATTGCCAATCGCGGTGAGATCGCGCTGCGAGTTATTCGTGCGTGCAAAGAACTCGGCATTCGCACACTTGCCGTTTATTCCGACGCCGATGTCGATTCGTTGCACGTGCAACTTGCGGATGAGGCGATTTGCATCGGCGCGGCGCCAAGCTCGGAATCTTATTTGAAGGTCGAGCGCATCATGAGCGCGGCCGAAATCGGCGATGTCGACGCGATCCATCCCGGCTACGGATTTCTCGCCGAGAACGCGCACTTCGCCGAGGTCGCCGAGAGTTGCAAAATAAAATTCATCGGGCCGCCATCGCATGTGATTGCAAAAATGGGCGACAAAGACATGGCCCGTGCGTGTGCACGCAAGGCCGGGGTGCCGATTACACCCGGGAGTGATGGCATCGTCGCGGACGATAAAGAAGCAACGAAGGTTGCGAAGAAGATTGGCTACCCCGTGATGATTAAGGCCGTCGCCGGTGGAGGTGGCCGCGGAATGCGCGCCGCTCACAACGAGTCGAGCCTTGTCACCGGCTTCCACAGCGCCCGAACGGAGGCGGAGAAGGCGTTCGGCAATTCCGACGTCTACATCGAGAAATTGATCATAAATCCGCACCACATTGAGTTTCAGATCATTGCTGACAGCCATGGCCACATCATTCATCTCGGTGAGCGCGATTGTTCGATTCAACGTCGGAATCAAAAAGTCATCGAGGAGTGTCCGTCCCCGTTTCTGACGCCGTCGCTGCGCAAAAAGATGGGAAATGCGGCGGTGAAGCTGGCCAAAGCGATTGGATACGAAAACGCCGGCACGATTGAGTTCCTGGTCGACGACGAGCGAAAGTTCTACTTCATGGAGATGAACACCCGCATTCAGGTCGAGCACACCATCACCGAAGAAGTCTACGGATGCGACTTGGTGAAAGAGCAAATTCGCATTGCCGCCGGGGAGCCACTCTCAAAGCATGTTGCGCATGCCGAACCGCGTTCGCACGCAATCCAATGCCGAATCAATGCGGAAGATCCGGCCACTAACTTCCAGCCGTCACCCGGTAGAATTAAGTTTTATTACGCCCCTGGCGGTCGGGGGGTTCGGGTTGATTCCCATGCTTACACTGGTTACACCGTTCCGCCTTATTACGATTCGCTGATTTCGAAACTTGTTACTGTCGGGGCCAGCCGACAATCGGCGATTGATCGGATGCGTCGCGCGCTGGACGAATATTACATCACCGGAATCAAAACGACGGTCCCGTTTCACGCTGCGATCATGCGTAGTGGGGAATTCCGGGACGGCAAATACGATACCGGCTTCGTCGAACGAATCATGTCGTCAGAGAAATTCGATTTGGTACCGCCGCCGGCGAGGCTCCACGAATAATTGTAGTCGCGGCGCTCTGTCGCCGTGCGGCAGAAGAGATTCGCCCTGACACAGCGGGGCGGCTACACATAAAGAGTGAAAAGGCTCAGCGATTGGCGCCTCTACGGCATTTTAGATCTCAGTTACGTTGGCGTACCGGATGCCGCGCGCGTCACGGCGGCAATGATTGCGGGCGGCGTCGACGTGATCCAGTTGCGAGCAAAGACATGTTCGGTCACGAAGGTAATCGATCTTGCCGAACGGATGCACGGAATCACTTCGACGGCTGGAGTTCGGTTAATCGTGAACGATTACGCTGAAGTTGCCGCTCAAGTTCCGGTTGAAGGCGTGCACGTTGGTCAGGATGACGATTCGGTTGCGACTGCGCGCGAGAAAGCTGGACGCAAAATTATTGTCGGCAAATCGACGCACAGCCTTGAGCAAGCCAGCGCCGCTCAACGTGAAGGCGCCGATTACATCGGTTTCGGTCCAATTTTCGCCACACCGACTAAACCGGATTACACTCCCATCGGAGTGGAAAACATCGAGCGCGTCCACACCGACGTTAGGTTGCCGATCTTTTGTATCGGCGGGATCAAACTCGAGAATCTCGGCGCAGTAATGGCCGCCGGGGCCAAACGCGTCGCCATCGTTTCTGGTTTGCTTAAAGCCCCCGATATCGCGAAATATGCGCGCGCCTGCAAAGCTTTGCTTCAACCCGAAACATGAACCGATCTCCTATCTCGTCACTGGTCACTCGTCACTCTCTTTATGTCTGTGTTAATTGTTGGCTCGATCGCGCTCGATACGGTAAAGACGCCGGTTGAAGAACATACCGACTTGTTAGGTGGCTCTGCATCCTACGCCGCCGCGGCTGCGAGCTATTTCGCGCCGGTGCGACTGGTCGGGGTTGTTGGCAGCGATTTCCCGCAAAGCGAATTCGATTTTTGGAAATCCAGAAGGATCGACACCGCAGGTGTGCAGCGCGTGGAGGGCAAAACATTTCGCTGGTCGGGCGAGTATGCCTGGGATCTCAATACCCGCGAGACCCGCTCAGTCGCGCTCAACGTTTTTGAAACGTTCCAGCCAGAGCTGCCGGAGTCATATCGCGCGACGGATTTCGTTTTGCTGGCGAACATCGCGCCCGCACTTCAAGCGCACGTCCTCGGTCAAATGAAGAAACCACGTTTCGTCGTCGCCGATACCATGGATTTGTGGATAGAGACCACGCGCCGAGCTCTGGACGCGCTGCTCCCGAATGTGGATCTTCTGATCTTAAATGATAGCGAAGCGCGGGAAATGACAAAGGAGACGAGCCTGATCAAGGCGGGGCGCGGCATTCGGGAAATGGGACCACGCTACGTCGCGATCAAAAAGGGCGAGCATGGCGCGCTGCTTTTTGGTGATAACGAATTTTTCAGCTGCGGCGCGTATCCGCTGGAGGACATTCACGATCCAACTGGGGCGGGGGACACGTTCGCGGGCGGGATGGCCGGCTATCTGGCGGGAACCGCGGGTAGCAAAATTACTTTTACTGCTCTCCGCAAGGCGATGATCTACGGCAGCGTGCTGGCGAGCTTTTGCGTGGAAGCGTTCAGCCTGGAAAAATTGCGTAGCCTGACAATGGACCAGATTAACGAGCGGTACGAAGCGTTCAAAATGATGAGCCAGTTTGAAGTGGTTGAGTGACTCCCGAGTCTTGGGCCATTCAATTACTTTTTTGCTTTACCACGTAGAGAGGGCCTTGATAAAAAGGGCTAACGGTAGAGCTCAGGAAAACAAGGTGTGATTTGGCGATACCTTCTTGTTTTATGCGCGCTGCTATTTGCCAACAGCGCGAATTGCGGCACCGGCTACCAATATACAAAAGACGGTAGGACCCTAATCTGGAACAACACTCTTCGCCCCGGTGAAACGCCAGCTTGGTCGGGCACCCGGGACTCCGCGGGGTTCGCCACCGGATACGGAACGCTGACTTGGTACAAGCGCACGCGGACCATCGTTACTGGATCGAACATTCCTTCTTCCACCGGTGGTAGCGTCGTCGTTAGCCGCTACTCAGGGCAGATGGTCCGGGGAAAATTTCAGGGACCGGTAGTTAGCATCGACGCTAAGGGACAAGTCCTTCACGCCACCTTCGTAAACGGAGTCAAAAGCTCCGACCGGGTCGAGGGACGTGTGTCGTCTACCAATCCGCCAACGGCTCAACACACCGCTCCGAATATTGCTGTGAAACAGGAAACTGCGCCGCCGAGCGCGGGACCATCACCGCCGTCCGCCAATCCACAATTGGTTCAAAATTCCCCAAAAGATATTGGCAGGAACGAGCCCCCGCCGCCGGCCGCAGGGCCGCCGCTTGACGAACGCCGTGCAGAAAACTCGTCCGGTGCGGTGGCAACGAAACCGGCGGCAGGTGAATCTTTGCTCGCGGTGACGCCGCCCTCTTCCTTACGAGTGCCGGTGATAGCGGCGATTGCGCCGGCCGCGTCAATCTCGGCGCCGGCTCAGCCGTCGGTAAGTCCGATTGCGGTGGAGCCCGTGGTCCGGAATCGCATTATCGAGGACTTCAAGCAGGAAACCGAATCGGTATTCTCGCGCGTGAGTGATTCGACGGGTAACTTTCACCCGATTGACCGGCTTGATTCCGCACAAGCGCTGCCGACTCCGGTATCAGAAACCGTCGACGCATTGATGGATCGCGCGCGTGACGTTCGGGCGAAGCTGGGATACGAAACCGCGTTGCGCGAGTGTCGGAGTGACACGCAAACCACAGACGGTCTTTCCGTTGTGGACCAGGTAACGCACAATCTCGCCACCGGGAATGCGGCCGAAGCTGGGGCCAGAGTGAGTGAATTTCTCAAAAATAATCCGGAACCTCCGGGTGAGAGTCGGAAAAATCTATGGTCCTACCTGATTTCAGTGTGGCTGTCGTGTAGCCGATCGCAAAAGGAGGCCGACGTTCATTTGCAACAGGCACAGCTGTTCGTTTCCGCGGGTAAGACAGGCGAGGCCATTCGCGAATATCAGGAGGCGTTCCGAATATTCCCGACTCCGGCAACCGCAGAAAAAATCCGCCACCTTCAGGAAAACAGTCTCGGATTGTGAAGAAGCAATATTTTTTCGGTTACCTGTTTGTTCGCGGTGCCAAGCTATTTGCATTTCTGGTGATCGCGGCCGGCATTGGATTTTGCCTGCTTCAGTATTCCCAAGCTAAAACTGCCACGGCGGCGGTGGCTTACCAACCTTCTCAAAAGCTGCAACAAGCGCTTCGAAAATTGCAGGAGGCTGTTTCCGGCACGGTGGAAATCGTCGATTCCTTCGACAAAGACAATGAAACAACGGGGCCCGCGATCGAGCCGCCGGCCATTCCCGCAGTCATCGACTCGAATGACGATTTCGAGCGCGTTGACGCAGAGTTGCTCCGAATCAATCAGGACCGACAAGATTTGAAGCAATCCGTAGTGAATCGTTTTGAGACTTCAGTCGCGAATATTCAAGAAAAGCTCCGGACGTATGCAGCGAGCCTGGATTCGTCTCGTCCCGCAGGTTCGCCAACAACTGCCACAAGCCCGGCAATCGCGTCCGTTTTGGCCGCCCCGACACGGCAGCAAAATACTTTCTTGTTCTCATCGAAAGTCGATGCCGGTGACATCAAGGACCGCAGAGCCAGCCTTGCTCAGCGAAGAGAGTTCCTCAAGTTTCTCGAGGGCAAAGCCGAGAATGCGGAGAATCGAGCTATACTCAACGAGGCGGCAAATCAGATGGACCAGCTGAGCAAGCTTCTCCCGGAGAAAGCTGAAGCGTCGGCCGCCCCTCAATCAAGCTCAACTTTTCCTGCGAATGAGCCATCCTCGGAACAAGGTAGCTCGGGATCGCTCTCTGAACGCGTTGCCGGGCAACTTGAGCTGCTTCGAAGTGAAGTAAGGCAAACACTGCTCACTTCATGGAAACTTGATGACGCTTTCGATCTGGCCAGCGAACTGACTTCGGTTGAGCGTGAGAAATGCCGCGTTGCCACGTTGAGCCAGCGAGGAATTTGGCTGGCGGCCGGATCGAAAATGTTGCCCGGGCTGTTTGTGGCAACGTTGTTGAGCTTTCTTGTTCTAGTCTTTGCCGACCTCGTCCGCACCCTTCTTGATACCGCATCGAATACCGGCACCGTCGCGGAAGCAGTTAACGCGCTCAGAGGATCATTTGCGCCGGCCACGCCCCCTCAGCGCGAATCACTGTTCGTGGTCCACGACAAGGAAGACAGGCACATTATCGGAGAAGACGAAGAGACACCGGTTGCGGGCGGATCCTGAAACCATCTTGAAATCGGCTGCGCCGAATTCACCCTCCGGCATCTCCAGTCGCCGAATTTAATTCTGGCCGAGGAGGGCGAAAATCTCGGTGGGTGTCTTCTTGCCCTTCACGGCGACTTCCCCGAGCCGCCGTGTCCGATACTTTCGTTTCGCTTTGCTGAGAGTACAACCGCTGATGATAATGCGCGCATCGTATTCTGGCTGTTTGGTCAGGCCTTCAAGTCGCGAAGCGAGGTTAACGCCGTCACCGATCACGGTATAGTTCAGGCGCGTTGCGGACCCCATATTGCCGGCGACAACGATGTCGGTATTAATTCCGATGCCGACACCGATGGTTGGTAACCCGCGTTTTTGCCAGCGCCGGTTGAGATCGTCCAATGCCTCAGTCATTTCGAGGGCCGACTGCATCGCGCGATCCGCATCGTCGGCGTTGGCCAGCGGTGCCCCGAACAGCGCCATGAGGGCGTCCCCCATGTACTTGTCGACCACCCCGCCGTGCTTTTCGATTATCCCGCTCATGCCAGTGAAGTAGCGGTTCAGAATTCCCAACATCTCCTGCGGCTTAAGTTTCTCGCTCATGCTGGTAAAGTTGCGGAGATCGGAGAAAAGCACGGTCACCTCCCGTTCTTCTCCACCCAGCGCCACTTCCTTTTTCAAGAGCTCTGCCGCGACTTCCGGTGATACAACCTTGCCTAACAAGTCTCGGACGCGGTCGCGTTCAGCTAACCCGGTGCTCATTTGATTAAACGAATCGGCCAGCGATCCGAGCTCGTCCTGCTGTTTGAGACGAACACGATGCCGGTAATCACCGGTCGCTATTTTGCGTGCGCCTTCGGCGAGTTGCAGCACGGGCTTAGAAACGCCACGTGCCATCCAGGCGCCAATCGCAACCGAGATGGCGAGGCCAAGCAGCGCCAGGATCAAAAAGTTACGTTCCAATCGAATATAAGGGGCGAGCTCTTCGTTTAGCGAACGTTGTAAGAGCGCTATAGGTTTTCCGTTCTCCGCGGGCAACGGAACGGCGTAACTCAAGAAGTCCTCGCCGCCGACGCGGAGATCGACAATTTGTTTTGGAGGAAGTTGTGTCTCGCCCAGTTTCTTTGCTGCAAGGCGCTGTTTTTCCAGCGTGCTGCCGAAGATATTCGACCCATCCGCGAAAGTGATCTCCGCGTTGGTATAGGCCTTAATCTCGCGTGCAAAGTCATCGTCGATTCGGAAACCGGGACAAAGCCAGGCAATCGGATCGGGCGCGAGCATGGGCGCCACAGCCATCGCGAAAAGTTCGCCATCAAAAATAACAAATGCGTGACTGGATTCCGTGTTTTCGGCCCGCTCGATCAACTTTGGAAACGGGAAAGGAACGTTATGAATCTCCGGCCGGTGGGTATCAAAGAGAAGTTGCCTGTCCAGCGAACCTATCCACACGACGTCCGCCTTCACTCGACTTTGCAAACTGGCCAGCGCCGACAGAGTCGTTTCCCGGTCCTGGTTTGCACCGGCGAAGGTCTCTTGAAAGGCATGATCTCGCGAAAGAACGGCCGCCTCGCTACTGATCTGCTGACTGCGCTGCTCGATTAGTTCTTGGAAAATTTGTGCTCCGGTACGCAGACTCGAATCAATTTGAGTCAGGGCGTGCTGACGATTCGCGTTTCGAATGACCAAATAGGTAACGCACTGCAGTAACGTGAGGAGGGCAATCAGAAAGAAAAGCAACCGGCTGCGGAAACGGCGAAATTGAAATTTCAGCGATAGCCCCCCGTCGAAAGTCCCGGTGCGCGTTTGACTCTAAAGTCTGGTTTCAAATCCAGAGTGAAGAGCAACGTTTTCGTTCCACTGGCGGAAAGCTCGACAGTTTGGGCGAACTGCTCAGGCGTGCCTTTCAGCGAGGGTTGCCAGACCTCGACTGTATATTGGCCAGCCGGCATGTCCTTCACCATAGCGTGACCCTCAGCCCCGGTGACCTGGAAATGAGGCGTCGGCAGTACGGCGACATAAGCAATCATCCAGTCGTGAATGTTACACCCGAGCGTTACAAATCCGACGTTGTCAAAAACGATCGGTTTAGCCGGAACACCGCTGTAAAGCGGCAACTCGAACTTCTTGGCCGGCGAGAAAGAATAAACGTGATGACGAATGTTATCGCTGTTTGGGAATACAATGGACGTCCCGACCTGCACAGCCGTTACGTAGGGCACGAATTGTTTGTCCCGCTGGTCCACGACCGCTTGCTTTTTTACCAGTCCCGAGCTGGCGCCGCTTCTCTGCGCGTAGACGACGGCGTCGGGGACTGTAGCCCCCTTTGTGTCCTTGACCGTCACATCGAGCGAGGCGGCGTCCAGGCGGAGACCCAAACCAACCAGAACCAGAAGACCGATTGCGCGAATACCGTTCATTTAATAGGTAAGCAATACCTTCGCAGCTACCAAATGGTTCTCGTACTGCAACGGATCGTGCAAGGTCACAGCGTACTCGTAGTCGACTTCGATAGATGCATACTTGTTCACGACATACGCAGCCGATACAGAAACGGAATGGGTTCGGCCTAACAGTTTATACGCGGTGAATAGAGGATTGGTTCCGAACGTCTGGTCGTCTTCGCGTTCCTCACTTGCCAGCCGAGCAATGTCTGGTCGCGGGGGGACTGCATAGGAAATAACATCACCCTCGCGATAATTGTAGCCGACAGCGAGGCGGAGAGATGAAGTCGGGTCGACGATTATGCGAGCGCTAGCGCGGTGATCTTGACGATCGTAAAACGTATCCGGCACGGTATAGTTTTCAAAAGCGTAGGCACTCTCGAACGCAACGCGATCCGACAAGGAAATTCCAGCCTTAAGGTTGATTACGTCGTCATAGCCGCTACGCTCCGTATCCTGAAATCGATCGTAACCGAACCTGTTTTCAAGCAGGATCCACGGCGCCTGGCGTCCAAGGCCGAAGCGATACCGCAGCCCAGTCACTGCGCCAATTCCTATCTCATTGAATGAACCAAATTGGTCCCAGAGTTCGCCACGCAAATCGGCGCCGACGTTTAATCGAAGATCGCGCGTTAACTGGAAGCCGTCGTTCGCGCGTACGTCGCTTTGCCATGCCCAATCGTCTCGAATATCCGGTGCGCGATCTGAATTCGACAAATTGCTGTCGTAAAACGCACCGGTCTCAGCATCGAAATGCCACTCAGCTTGCGCGTTACTAAACGTCATCGCGCACAACGCGCAGAAGACTATCGGCGTCGTCTGTTTCATAAAAGAGCGCGCCCGAGAGGATTCGAACCACTAACCTTCTGATCCGTAGTCAGATGCTCTATCCAGTTGAGCTACGGGCGCCAGTAAACAAGAGCCGCTAATTTGCGGAGGAACATTAGAGCGTCAAACACAGATCTGATCACTGGCTCGAGCTGTGGTACAATGTCCTCGACGTATTTGCGGTTCGCCGATCACAGGTCACTGTTCACTTCCCACCATGACAATCTTCGTCGGCTGCGGATTTGCCGCGAAATACCTGCAAGGGGGCGGCAATTTCTCCGTTCCGCTGCAATGGATGCTCGGGTTGCGCCGATTGAACCAGGACGCGATCTGGCTCGAGCATATGCCAAGCGAAGGCGATGCGCGCGACGACGAACGCAAGATCGATAACTTCCAGCGACAATTGCGGGCGCACGGCCTCGCCGGCCGGTATTGTCTGCTCTACCACGAGAAACCGGAGCGCGCGCACGATCTCGACGCATTGCGTTGCGTTGGAATGTCGAAGCGCGAGCTGGGTGACCGACTCGCTGGACCAAGCACAATCCTCAATCTCAGTTACTCGATCCATCCGCCCCTGCTCTTGAAATTCGAGCGCCGCATTTTCTGCGATCTCGACCCTAGCGAGATCATGTACTGGATGACCAAGATGGAGCTTGGTCAATCGTCGCATCACGAATTTTGGACGATTGGACTCAACGTAAATGCCGCCGATTGCCTGCTGCCAAAGTCGAATGTTAAATGGAAAACTTTTTTCCCGCTGGTTGACACCAAGCTGTACCAACCGCGGCCGCGCCCTCGCGTCCCGAAGCTCACCACAATCGGACAATGGTATTGGGACGGCGCAGTGGAGGTGGCCGGCGAGTATCCTGATCTGTCAAAAAAGCATGCGTTTGAAAAATACCTGGATCTACCGACGCGGGTGCCGGCGGTGGAGTTCGAATTGGCGATGCACATGAATCCGGACGACCCCGAGCGAAACCGTCTGCAGGAGCACGGCTGGCGACTCGTCGATCCACATGCAGTAGCGCGAACACCTCTGAAATACCGTCAATACCTTGCCAGTGCCCTCGGGGAATTCACGGCCATCAAAGGGGTTGACGTAAGCTGGAGAACCGGCTGGCTCAGTGATAGAGCCGCTGCATTTTTGGCGACGGGGCGACCGGTGATCACAGAGGACAGCGGTGCCGCCAGGTATTTGCCGGCTAATTGTGGCTTCCGTTTTGTTGCTGGTCTGAATGCTTCGGTCGCTGCCGTTGAAGACGTCCTGGCGAACTGGCACCGCATTTCGCGCGAAGCGCGTGCTACAGCGATCGAAGTTTTCGATTCGGTGAGAAATTTGAACGAGATTCTCAACTGTTGAAATCCGGCCAGCGGTCGAGGGAGAGCATTAATTTTCCACCAACGGCGCTGGAAATCGAAGCATCCCTTTCAGCTCGATTTAGCCGTTGCAAAACGATTTTCGGGTGTTACTCGTTGTCCCGTTATGGCCGATTTGATGAAAGCCCCCGAGCTGAAAGAGCGCATGAAGCGCATCCCGGAATGGGAGCTGGAAAAGAAGCACATCGAACGCGCTTTCGAGTTCGATGATTTTGCGGACGCGATCGATTTCGTGAATGCGGTGGCCGAGGTTGCCGAAGAAGAAGAGCATCATCCCGACATCGACATTCGTTACAACAAAGTTCGCCTCTTGCTTTCAACTCATAGCAAGGGCGGCCTGACAGAGCTGGATTTCTCGCTCGCCGAACGGATCGATACATTATCCGAGTGACCCGTGACGGGTGACGAGTGACCAAAAAAGTCATTGCTACGCTGGTTGTAATTGCCCTGGTGATTGCCGTCTGGAAGTTCATTGACTGGCGGATGCAGCCGCCACCACCGCCAAATAAGATCACGATCCCCATCCCGACCCCGAGTCCCTAATCCCTAGCTTGTGGGGGCATCTGTGGCAGACGCCAATGCGGATAAGCCGTCTCGCAGAGACGGCCTACAATCATTCTGGAGCAGTCTGCAGTTTTTGATTGCCGACCAGAAGCCGGCCTTCGTCCGCGTCGATAAACGTGAACATTGTCTGGATTTCCGATCGCCCGGCCATGCCGGCTTCCTTCTTCCGGCGCTTCAAAATCTCTGAAAGCTCATCGTTCCAGCCACGCTTGCGCATGAATTCGTTCCAGACGTAGATCTCATCGTCCGAGGGACGATGCCCGAGGCTGAAACACCACTGCAAAATTTCCTCGTCGCTGCCTCCGGCCTTCGCTCGTTCCGCGAGTTGCGCATAATCAACGCGTAAAAACGTGCAGCAGCTTGCGTCGAATCCGCGCCCAAGGTTCGCCTGATAATCCGGAGACAGTCTTTCTTTGCCGTGCTGACGAATCTTGTCGAGCATACGGCCAAAATAAACGATGCCGCCCACTTTCGAAGCCGGGCTGCGCAGGCCTAACTCCCTCATCGGGCAGCGAGTGTGCGCTCTTTTTACGCGACTTTCAAGTCTGCCGTCTAATACCTGACTATGCCAAAACTCCGGACTGAGCTCGGCCGGTGGTCCATATGACGCGTGGTTTAGCTCTCTCTCGATTTTCGCCGGGGCGATTGCAATGCTTCTG
>Ga0187777_10001900_pt1 | contig 13456 bp, 13 predicted proteins | sample 1015_Q2_SP5_10_M_FD_132416 | JGI IMG/M metagenome (GOLD analysis project Ga0187777, IMG submission 132416) | Tropical peat soil microbial communities from peatlands in Department of Meta, Colombia - 1015_Q2_SP5_10_MG | ecosystem: Environmental > Terrestrial > Soil > Wetlands > Peat | place...
AGGATCCCGCCGATCTGCCAGCGCCAGCGCGGGACGCCCTCGTCGAGGTCGAACGAGACGAGCAGCTCGTGCCCCTTGGGATCGACGATGCCCCCTGACCACTCGTGCGTCGCGAGTCGAATTCGCCTGTCACCGACGACGATTACGGGGTCGAGCGCCGCAAGCCCAAGCATTCGCGACCCCGGGTGCTCGCCGACGACCGCGAGGAGCCCGTGGTACCGCCGCGTCCGCAGGCCTGCGACGGTGCCCATCGCATAGCCGCCCAGACCGTCCGCGACGAGCCACTCGCGCCGCGCCGCCTCGTCGAGCTCTCCGCACACACCCGGGCCGAACGAGATGCTTGTATTGCTCACTCTCGCGGAATATCAAGTGGAGCCAGGGGATGGCAACGGTCGAGCGTGAACGAGTGGAGTCCTTCGGGAAGCCGGAGGACAGCCTCACCGAGGCGAGCCCTTGGTATCTCTGGGGTCCGTACGTCGCGGAGCGGGCGTGGGGGACGGTGCGCGAGGACTACAGCGGGACCGGCGCCGCGTGGGATTCGTTCCCTCACGACCACGCTCGCTCGCGAGCGTATCGGTGGAGCGAGGACGGTCTCGCCGCAGTCTGCGACGTCCATCAGCGCCTCTGTCTCGGGCTCGCCGTCTGGAATGGGCGCGACCCGATCCTGAAGGAGCGGATCTTCGGGCTCGGCGGCCCCGAGGGAAACCACGGCGAGGACGCCAAGGAGTATTGGTGGTACCGCGACGCGATCCCGAGTCATGCCTGGCTCTCTTGGCGGTACCACTACCCGCAGCGCGAGTTTCCCTATGCGGACCTCGTGGCGGAGAACGGCCGGCGCGGCAAGCTGGATCCCGAGTACGAGCTGCTCGACACGGGCGTCTTCGACGACGACCGCTACTGGATCGTGGAGGTCGACTACGCGAAGGCGGGTCCAACCGACCTGCTGATGCGGATCCGGGTTCGCAACGCCGGGCCCGAGGCCGACGAGCTCCACGTGCTCCCGACGCTGTGGTTCCGGAACACATGGTCGTGGGGCGACGCCGTCGAGCGGCCCGAGCTCCGCTGGAGCGAGCACGGGGTCGTCGCGGAGCACACGGATCTCGGCGAATACATCCTCTCCGCTGCACCCGGCCCGGGCGGCCGGGCGCCCGAGCCGCTCTTCTGCGAGAACGAGACGAACGCCGAGCGGCTCTTCGGCTACGAGTCGACGACGGAGTTCCCGAAGGACGCAATCAACGACCACGTCGTTGCGGGAGTCCCGACTGTCAATCCCGCTCTCGTCGGGACGAAAGCGTCGCTTCTCTACCGGCTGCGAGTCGAGCCGGGTGAGACCATCGAGCTGCGGCTGCGTCTGTCGGATGTCGGAGCCGAGACGAGGGTGGGGACGATGACGGTCGAGTTCGACTCCGTGTTCGCCGAGCGGAAGGCCGAGGCGGACGCGTTCTACGACGAGCTGCTTCCCGCGAGTGCGACCGAGGACGAGAAGCTCGTCGCGCGGCAGGCGTTCGCGGGGATGATCTGGTGCAAGCAGTACTACCACTACGACGTCGCACGCTGGCTCGACGGCGACCCGGGCCAGCCGCGGCCGCCGCTCGCGCGCCGAACCGGACGGAACCGCGACTGGCGCCATCTGGAGGCGGCGGACATCCTCTCGATGCCCGACTGCTGGGAGTACCCCTGGTTCGCCGCGTGGGACCTCGCCTTCCACACGGTCGTGCTCGCCCACATCGACCCGGCGTTCGCGAAGTATCAGCTGCTCGTGATGTGCCGCGAGTGGTTCCAGAACCCGAACGGGGCGCTTCCAGCCTACGAGTGGGCATTCGACGACGTGAACCCGCCGGTCCACGCCTGGGCCGCTCTCAGGGTCTGGCAGATCGACGGCAGGCGCGACCGTGGCTTCCTCGTGCGGATCTTCCACAAGCTGCTCCTCAACTTCACCTGGTGGGTCAACCGCGAGGACCCGAGCGGGACGAACCTCTTCGAAGGGGGATTCCTCGGGCTCGACAACATCGGTCCCTTCGATCGCTCGCACATGCCGGTTGCGGGAACGCTCGAGCAGTCGGACGCAACGGCGTGGATGGCCGCGTACTGCCTGACCATGCTCGCGATCGCGTTCGAGCTGAGCGAGCAGGATCCCGCCTACGACGACATCGCGACGAAGTTCCTCGAGCACTACGTCAGCATCGTCGAGGCGCTGAACTCGCAGGGCCTCTGGGACGACGAGGCCGGCTTCTACTACGACGTCCTGCTCTGCCCCAACGGCGAGACCGTGCCGATCAAGGTGCAGTCGCTCGTCGGCATGCTGCCGCTCCTGCCGACGGCGTCGGTGCCGCGTGCCGCGACAGCGAGGGCGGCGGCCGTACGGAAAGGCTTCTCGCGCCTCGTCGCGGGCACGCGGGTGAGCGACGGGACGCCGCCGCCGGGCGTCGTGTCGATGGACAGCGACTCGTTGCTCGTCGGCGTCTGCCACGAGGACAGGCTGCGTCGGATCCTCGAGCGGGCGCTGGACGAGGAGCGGTTCCTCTCGCCCTACGGGCTTCGCTCGCTGTCACGTTGGCATCTCGACCACCCGTACACGCTCGAAGTCGAGGGCGTGACGGCGACCATCGGCTACGAGCCGGCCGAGTCGCGCAGCGGGCTCTTCGGCGGCAACTCGAACTGGCGCGGGCCTGTCTGGTTCCCGCTCAACTACCTCCTCGTCGAGTCGCTCGACCGATTCCACGAGCATTTCGAAGACGGTTTCACCGTCGAGCTCCCGACCGGCTCCGGGAACCAGGCGACGCTCGCCGAGGTCGCTGCCGAGCTGCGGCGCCGGCTCGTCTCGCTCTTCCTGCGTGACGAGAACGGCCGGCGGGCCGCGCTCGGCCCGGCCGAGCGCTTCCAGTCGGACCCGGAGTGGAGCGACACGATCCTCTTCTACGAGTACTTCCACGGCGACACCGGCGCGGGCCTCGGCGCCTCGCACCAGACCGGCTGGACCGGGCTGGTAGCGGATCTGATCATGCGCAAGTAGCGTCGCCCGGCCCTCTGCGAGAATCGCCCCGATGGGGCAGGCGGCGGCGATCCGGCACGACTGGAGCATCGAGGAGATCGAGGAGATCTACTCGCTGCCGCTGCCCGACCTCGTCTTCCGCGCGCAGACCATCCACCGCGAGCTGCACGACCCGCTCCAAGTCCAGGGCTGTGCGCTGCTCAGCGTGAAGACGGGCGGTTGCGCGGAGGACTGCGCCTATTGCCCGCAGTCGTCCTTCTACGAAACGGGGGTGGCCCGCGGTCCCTTGTTGGGGGTGGAGGAGACGCTGGAGGCGGCCGAGCGGGCCCGCGACCACGGCGCCACCCGGTTCTGCATGGGTGCTGCGTGGCGGAGCGCTCCGCGCGGGGCGCAGTTCGAGCAGGTGCTCGAGATGGTGCGCGGTGTCCGTGCCCTCGGGCTCGAGGCGTGCTGCACGCTCGGGATGCTGACGGCCGGGCAGGCGGACGCTCTCGCCGAGGCCGGGCTCACCGCGTACAACCACAACCTCGACACGTCTCCCGAGTACTACGGCCGGATCATCACGACGCGTACGTACGAAGATCGGCTCGAGACGATTCGGCACGTGCGGCGCTCGGGCGTCACCGTCTGCTGCGGCGGGATCATCGGCATGGGGGAGGAGCTCGCCGACCGCTTCGGGCTGCTGCAGCAGCTCGCGGCGCAGGAGCCCCACCCGGAGAGCGTTCCGATCAACGTGCTCGTCCGCGTCGCCGGGACGCCGCTCGCGAACCTCGACCCGCTCGATCCGCTCGACCTCGTGCGGACGATCGCGACCGCGCGGATCCTGATGCCCGCCTCGGTGGTGCGGCTCAGCGCCGGCCGGCTCGCCCTCTCCGACGAGGCGCAGGCGCTCTGCTTCGTCGCGGGCGCGAGCTCGATCTTCGTCGGCGACAAGCTGCTCACGACCGGGAACCCGGAAGCCGAACAAGACCGCGACCTGCTCGAGCGGCTCGGGATGCGGCTCCGCACCGAGCCGCTCACGGTGCGCGGCCACTAACGCGCGCGCGTGACCCGCTCGAGCCCGATCGTCGCGCGAAGCTTGTCGAGCGCTCGGTCCAACGCGTCGTCGAGAGCGCCCGAAGCGCGCACCCCGGGCTCGCGGTGGAAGGCCTTGACGACGAGCGTCCCGTCGCTGCGCTCCGACTTGAGGTCGGCACGGCCGACCATGCGGTCGCGCCAGAGAAGCGGCAGGACGTAGTAGCCGAACACCCGCTGCGGTGCCGGCTTGTAGACCTCGATCAGGTGGTCGAAGCTGAGCACGCGCCGCGCGAACGACCGGTCCCAAAGCAGGTTGTCGAACGGGGAGAGTAGGACTGCTGCGGATGGGGCATCGCGGTCGAGCTCAGTCCCCGCCCAGACGACGACCGGCTCCCCGCCGTCGTCGACCTGCACCCGCTCGAGGAGTCCGTCGTGAACGAGCGCGTCGACTGTGGCGCGGATCCGCACCACGCCCCCGCGCAGTCGCCAGTGCTCGACGATTCCCGACTGGGTCAGCGCGCCGCGGGCCCGCACGGCCTTGAGCGCGAGCGCCCGCAGCCGCTCGGGCTCGGGAGGAGTTGGTGCGTCGAGCACCGCCTTCGGCAGGACACGTTCGGGGAGGTTGTAGAGCCGCTGGAAGCCCTGCCGACCGGAGACGACCAGATCGCCGTGGTTCCAAAGGCGCTCGAGCATCGCCTTCGCCGGCTTCCAGTTCCACATCCCGCCCTCGGTCGCGCCCTCGAAGTGGCGGGAGCCGAGCGGCCCGCGCAGGCGGATCTCGTCCAGGATCTCGTCCGCGAGATGCGGGTGCGTCTTCCCGACGTCCCCGTACCACCGGCGCCCCCCGTTCTGCATCGCGGCGGCGAACAGCGGCCAGTCCTCGACCGGCAGGAGACACGCCTCGTGCGCCCAGTACTCGAAGACGCGGCCCTTGCCGAGGAGCTGGTCGACGGCGCCCGCCTTGTAGGTGCCGACGCGTGACGAGATCGCGATGCGATGGCTGCGCTCGACCGCGGATATCGAATCGAGCTGGACGCAGGAGAGGCGCCGGATCGTCTCCTCGACCTCGCGCCGAGTTCCCGTCCTCCGACGCGACGCGTACTGTTGCGCGTCGACGACGAGACGACGAAGCGCCGTGACGGTGATCGCGCGCACGTCCGAATGTCTAGCTGATGCGACAGGTCTTCTCGGTCATCGCGCTGATCTTCGTGATCCTCTACGGCGTCGGGATCTGGCTGTTCCTGCTGCGCCCCGACGACCCGCTCCCGCGGCACGGCTCGGATGCGATCGTCGTCCTGGCTGGAAGCGACAAGCGCCTGCCGCTCGCGCTCTCCCTGATCAAGCAGCGCGTGGCCAACACGCTCCTCGTCTCGGAGGACACCGCGCAGGCGGACCCGGCACGCTACAAGCTCTGCCACGGGTCGAAGCCGAAGACGTACAAGCTGATCTGTGAGGAGGCGGACCCTTTCTCGACCAGGGGCGAGGCGCGGATGTCCGCCGAGGCTGCGACGAGGGATCACTGGCTGTCGATGGTCGTCGTCACCTCGCGCTACCACCTCTATCGCGCCGAGAAGTTGTTCGCTCGGTGCGCGAACACGACGCTGATCATGCGCGGCACCGACGCCGATCCGTGGTGGCGCAAGGCGATCGAGGTGCCGATCGAGTGGGCGAAGCTGATCCGCGCAGTGACCTTCCAGCGCGGCTGCTGACCGCTCACGATTCCCTTTCCGGCAGGGCTGCTGAGCCGAACCCTCGCTCTCGCGAGACCACGGAGCGGCGCTGAGGACTTTGTGGCTCTGAGCCACTAAGTCTCTCTTCCGGCACGCTTTCGCGTGAGTGACGTACGAGTGCGCCGAACGGCGGCGTGGAATCCGTCGGGTGTTTGGCCTCCGAGAGATCAGTCGGGTGTTCGTCCCTCGAGGACCGCGGCCAGGCGCGACGAGTCGATGTTGCCGCCGGAGACGATGCAGACGATCCGGCCCTTCCCAGCGCGGCCGGTCATTGCGGCCGCCACAGACAGGGCCCCCGCTCCCTCGGCCACGACGCGAGCGCGCTCGGCGAGCAGCCGAACTGCCGCGGCGGCTTCGTCCAGCGTCAGCGCGTATGAACCAGAGACGAGCGAGCGCGCGCGCTCCCACATCTGCGGCAGGAGCGCCTTGCCCCCGCAGCCGTCGACGAAGGACGCCTTGTAGTCGACCGCCGTCGGCACGCCGCCGGCAGCCAGGGTCGCCGTGAGCGGAGCACCCGTCTCGGGCTCGCATGCATAGACGCGCGTCGTCGGCGAGAGCTGGGCGAGTGCGCTTGCGATGCCGGTCGTGAGGCCTCCGCCGCCCCATGGGACGAGCACGGCGTCGATCGCGTCGAGCTGCTCCACCAGCTCGAGCCCGATCGTCCCGTTCCCGGCCATCACGCGCTCGTCCTGTACCGGGTGGACGAACAACCCTGCGTCTACCCCCGGGTAGGAACCCTCCTCCATCGTCTGCCACCAGCGGTCGAACGAGACGGGGATGACGGTGCCTCCCAGTCGCTCGATCGCCTCGAGCTTGGCGGCGGGCGCGTGGTCGGGCGCGACGATCGTCGCCGGCACCCCGAGCTCGCGGGCGATCCACGTGACCCCCTGCGCCATGTTGCCGGCGCTCGTCGTCAGAATCCCTCGCGCGACAGCGTCCGGCGGCGCCTGCCGGATGGCGTTCGCAGCGCCGCGAATCTTGAACGAGCCGATCGGCTGCAGGCACTCGAGCTTGAGCCAGATCTCGGTGTCGGGGACGTCCACGGAGAGACGGACGAGCGGCGTCCGGACCGCGTCGCCCTTTATCACCTCGCGGGCGCGCTCGATCTCGGCGAGCGGGATCAGAACTCGACCTCGGTGCCGATCCCGCGCTCTCTCGCCCGGGCCACGCAGAGCTGAGCGGAGGCGAGGTCCTCGACGGCGATCCCCATCGACTTGAACAGCGTCAGTTCGTCGTCGGACTGACGCCCCGGCACCATGCCCGCGAGCAGCTCGCCGAGTTCGCCCACTATGTGGTCGGGCCCGATGCCCTGCTCCTCGACCGTGAGCAGGTAGTCGCCCGCTTCGTTGAAGGCCGACTCGCGCCGGTCGACGTACATCCTCGCCGTCGCCACGAGCGCCGAGCCGAGCTCGCGTGACTTGCCGTTCGGGAACGCGCCTGCCGCGTTGACGTGTGTTCCGGGCGCCAGCCACTCGAGCTCGAGGATCGGTTCGCTGGCCGACGTCGCGGTGCAGACGACGTCGGCGCCGTCGACCGCCTCCTCCGCGCTCGCCGCGACGAGCGAGCGCGTCTCGAACGCCAGCGCCTGAGCGTGCGCCGCGTTGCGGCTCCAGATCCTGATCTCCGGATCGTCGAGCACCGCCCGCATCGCGTGGACGTGCGAGCGGCCCTGCACCCCCGAGCCCAGCACAGCCACGGTGCGCGAGCCGGGTCGCGCGAGCGCCCTCGTCGCCGCGCCCGACACAGCTGCGGTCCGGATCTCCGTCACCGGCGAGGCGTTGAGAGCCGCGACGAGCTGGCCGGTGTCGCCGTCGTGGAGCAGCACGGCGCCCTGGTGCGGGTCCAGGCCGCGGGAGGGGTTGCCCGGCGCCACCACGATCTCCTTGAGCGCGAACGCGGGCGCGTCGCCGCCCGCATGAGCGGGCATGAGTCCCATCGCGGCCGGGCCGGGCGGCGTCATCAGCGACCGCAGCGGGTTCGTCAGCTCCCCGCGCGCGAGCCGCTCGAGCACGTCTTCCATCGCCGCGATGCACGACTCCATGTCGAGCAGCTCGCGCACGTCTGCTTCCGAGAGCACCAACAAGCGGCTCATGCGCGCGCCGTCCGAGGAACGCGCATGGACGTCGTGGTCGATCTTCCACGTTTCATGCGAACACCTCCGCAAGACGGTTGACGTCGGATTGGTCGAGCTCGAGGCCGAGCGCCTCCGTCACCGGCGCGAGCTGCTCGGCGCGGCCCGGACCGACGACGACGCCGGTCAGCTCCCGCTGCTCCAGGATCCAGGCAAGCGCTAGCCCGGCCATCGAGACGCCGCGCCCGCTCGCCTCCGACTCGAGCACGTCGAGCGCGTTGAAGACGCGGTCACTCACGTAGTCGGCGTAGCCCTCGGGGCGTTGCGTCATCCGCGAACCGGCCGGGAACGCCTCCCCGCGCCGGTACTTCCCGGTCAGCCAACCGCCGGCGAGAGGGCCGAACGGCACGTAGCCGAGTCCGTGCTCCCGTACGACGGGAAAGACGGTCTCTCGGTCGCCCTGGTCGAGCAGCGAGTACGAGTTCTGCGCCCACTCGTAGCGGGTGAGCCCTTCCAGCTCGGAGAGCTCGAGGGCTTCCGCGAGCTGCTCGGCGCTGAAGTTGGACGCCCCGACAGCGCCGACCTTTCCTTCGCGCACCAGCGAGTCGAACGCCCCGAGCGTCTCCTCCTGAGGGACGCCGTGGTCGAACGCGTGGGTCATGTAGAGGCCGATGTGCTCGACGCCGAGCCGGACGAGACTCGTCTCGATCTGCCGCAGGATCCGTTTGCGAGAGAGACCTCGATCCTCCCCTTCAGCCATCGGGTTGAAGGTCTTCGTCTCGATCGTCAGCGCGTCGCGCACGTCTTGCCCCTTCGTGCGCAGCCACTCGCCGATCCATGTCTCGCTACGCCCGCCGCCGTACGCGTCCGCCGTGTCGAACGTCCGGATCCCAAGCTCCCAGCCGGCGTCCATGATCCGAAAGGCCTCGTCCTTCGGGATCCCCTGGCCGAAGAAAGCCGGCGCCGAGCCGACGCCGCCGAAGTTGCCGCAGCCGAGGACGATTCGCGTGATCGCGATTCCGCTGCGGCCGACCTCCCGCGTCTCCATTGCGGCCGAGCCTACCCGTGTCGTGATACAGAACGAAGGATGAGGTACCGCCGCCTCGGCTCGAGCGACCTCGTCGTCTCCGAGCTAGCCCTCGGTTCGTGGCTGACGTTCGGGGGCGGGGTGCGCGACGCGGAGGCGCGAGCGATCGTCGACCGCGCATTCGACCTAGGGATCACGCTGATCGACACCGCGAACGTCTACAGCCGCGGCGCCGCGGAGGAGTTCCTCGGCGGGGTGCTCGCCTCGCGTCCGCGCGACTCGTACGTCCTCGCGACGAAGCTCTACTACCCGGTCTCCGACAGCGACCGCGGACTCTCGGCGGCCCAGGTCGCAAAGCAGCTCGACCTGTCGCTCGGCCGCCTCCGCACCGACTTCGTCGACCTCTACCAGTGCCATCGCTACGACGACGACACGCCGCTCGAGGAGACGATGGTGGCGCTCACGGCCGCCGTGCGCCAGGGGAAGGTGCGTTACATCGGGATCAGCGAGTGGACGCCGGCGCAGGTCCAGGCCGCGGTCGACCTGCCCGGCGTGGAGAAGCTCGTGTCCAGCCAGCCCCAGTACTCGATGCTCCACCGCGAGCCGGAGCGCGGCGTCTTCGACGTCTGTGCCCGAAACGGGATCTCGCAGATCGTCTGGTCGCCGCTCGCGCAGGGCGTGCTCACCGGGAAGTACGGGGTGGGGGAGCGGCCCACTCGCGACACGAGGGCGGGCTCCGACCGGATGGGGTGGTCGATGGGCGGCTTCCTGTCTCCCCGCGTGCTCGCGGCGGTCGACCGATTGAGGCCGATCGCCGACGGGCTCGGCGTCACGCTCGCGCAACTCGCGCTCGCCTGGGTCCTCCGCGAGCCGAACGTCGCTGCCGCGATCGTCGGCGCGACTCGCCCGGAGCAGCTGGACGAGAACGCCGCGGCCTCGGGCCTCGAGCTCGACGCGGCCATGTTGGCCGCGATCGACGACGCGCTCGGGGGCGTCGTTACTCGCTGACGTCCTCGGAGAAGAAGGCCCAGACCTCCCTGAAGTCGTGCGACGGTTCCCAGGTCGTGCGGGCGCCTTTCGGCAACGCGGCGATGTCGCCCGCGCGGAGGTCGAGCGTGGGGGCGCCCTCGATCTCAATCCTCACGCTGCCTTCGAGCACGACCACGAGTTCGCGGGCCGAGAGCTCGATCTCGTACTTGCTGACAGCCGGGTCGGGCTTCCACATGCCCGCCGACGAGCCGCCCTCCGAGAAGACCCAGTGGGCGAAGCCGCCGTCCTCGTCGTCCGGCTCGAACTCGTCGCTGTCCACCCGCGACAGGAACACGCCGTTCGCATCCGCCATCGTCCACTCCGATCGTAGGGGCCGACGAGCCTACACCCGCTCGGCGCGCTACTGGATCTGCGTCTCGCAGTTCGCGTTGAACGTGTCCGTGCCCGGGCCGCCGATGGCGACGTCCGTGCCAGCGCCGCAGTTGATCGAGTCGTTGCCGCCGCCGCCGAGCACGCAGTCGTTGCCGCCCGCTGCGCTCATCGTGTCGGCACCCGCGGTTCCAAGAAGGAGGTCAGCGCCGCTCGTCCCGGTCACGCCCGCCACGACAGTCGTCAGCGTGATGCCTGAGCACGACGAAGGCTTGAGCGTATTCGCCGTGATCGACGTGACGTAGCGGGTCACATTCGAGCCCGGCACGGTGTTCGACGCGCTGACAGCGGTCTGCGCCGCACAGAGCGAGAGCGTGAGCAGCCCGACGAGCGCGACTGCCCAGACACGAGCGGCGCTCACGACACGCCCTCAGGTGTCGTTGCGAGGCCGCCCACGCCCCTGCACGCGCCCGGCCCCCGCCCCGCCGCCCAAGCCGGCGAAGAGCACGAGCACCGCGGCGAGCCCGCCTGCAACTCCCGGCCGGTGCAGCGCCGAGACGAGCCGCCCGGCGGAGGGGAGGTGAACCCAGAGCCGCCCCACGAGCTGCGTGCGGGTCGGCTGCTCGGGGTCGACGAAGGAGTTGTTGTCGCCCTTGAACGTGTACCGACCGCCGTGGATCGCGACGATCCGGTGGAGCACCACGCGATGAATCAGCGTGCTCCGATAGCCGACGACCTCGCCGACGCGATACGTCGCCTGCGGCCGCAGCGCGACGAGGTCCGAGCGGCGGAGCGACGGCAGCATGCTCGTCCCGTCGACGGTGACGAAGGTCGTCGACCCGCCGAGCTGCGGCGGCGCGATGAACCACCACGCCGCCGCGAGCAGCACGGCGGTGAGAAGAAGACTCGCGCCCGTGTGGAAGCGGTGGGCGCGAGATGTCGCCGGCGGCGCGCTGAGGGAACGCGCCGCCGGCTTGTCGACCGCGGTCGGTGTCGCGACCGTGGACATCCGCTACTGCGCTGCGACGACCGTGAGCTGCGTCGCTGCTGCCGCTGTAGCCTGAGGCGAGGTCGTGTTGCACGTGACGCTGCCCGCGGAGTTCGAGCACGAGTACCACGACCCACCCGACGCGAGCTGGACCTTGATGGTCGACGTCGTCGTCGGAGCGATCGTGAACGCGACCTGATCGAGGTTGGTCGGTGTCGTCGCGTTGAGGGTGTAGGCGATGTTGCTGACCGTGTAGCCGCTGATCGTCCCGGAGCCTGAGCCGGCGTTGCTGCCCGGCACGGTGTTCGTCGCGGCATAGGCGTAGACGCCGACCCCGACCGCGAGAGCGAGGATCGCCACAATCAGCGTCCGGCTTGGCCTGTGAAGGATGGTCATCAGTGTCTCCTGAGCTGTCCCTGGGGGCTGTCCCGGGTTTCGGGTACGGCCCACTACTCGGCCGCGAGCGGACAATCGGTTCGTTTTGGTGATGGGGCGCCCCCCGTAAGGGGTATCTGCGGTCCGAATGAGGGAGTCGATCCACGTCGCAACGTCCCAGAAACCGGGGACAGGACGACAGGGAGCCCGATCGTGTCGCAAGGAGCAAGCGCCAACACCGCAGCCGCCGCCGAGATCCGGCGCGTTCCGGCCGCCGCCGATCCGCTCGCGCTTCTGGAGGAGATCACGGTGATCGCCAACGAGCCTGAGGCGCTCGAGCTTCTTCTGCCCAGGGCAATGGCTGCAGTCTGCCGCCAGACCGGCTTCACCGTCGGCCACGTGTATGCCGTGACCGGAAACGTCGCCGAGCCGACGCGGATCTGGCACGTCGCGGATGCGGTTCGGGTCGCCCCGTTCCGCGGCGTCTCGGAGGCGACTCCCCAACGCGACGGCACGACCGCCGTCGGGCGCGCTGTCCGTTCCGGTCTCCCCGTGTGGGTCGAGGATGTCAGGCGCGACGCGTCGTTCGAGCGTGCGGAGGCGGCAAAGGCGGCGGGGCTCCGTGCGACCGTCGTCGTGCCGCTCCTCGCCGGGCACGACGTCCCGGCGGTCCTCGAGCTGTTCGGCCCGGATCCGCTGCCGCTGGATCTCGAGCTGCGCGATCTCCTCCAGACCGTCGGCATCCAGCTCGGGCGTATCTTCGAGCGAGCACGCGCTGGCGGGCGGATGCGCGAGGAGTGGGAGCGTCAGCGGCTACTGCTCGAGTCCTCGACCGACGCGGTCTTCATCGGCGGGCCAACCGGCGAGATCGTCGATGCGAACCCGGCCGGGTGCCGGCTTCTCGGCCGTTCGCTCGAGGAGATCGTGGGCATGCGCCCGAAGGACTTTGCGGCACCCGAGTGGGAGGACTTCGTCGACCGGAGCGTCGCCGCGAAGTTCGGGCGGCAGCTCGAGTCGAGCCGATACGAGTACGTCGTCGTCGACCGCGCAGGCACCAGGATCCCCGTCGAGGTCACGTCCACCGTGCTGTGCGACGGCGACCGGATCGCCGGCGTGCAAGCACTCATCCGCGACCTGCGCGAGACCCAGCGCGCGCAGCGTGCGCTGCGCGAGAGCGAGGAACGGTTTCGCGGCGCGTTCGAGGCTGCGCCGATCGGCATGGCGCTGACATCGATCGACGGCCGCTGGCTGAAGGTGAACGAGGCGTTCTGCCAGATCGTCGGCTACACGGCCGACGAGCTGCTCACGATGTCGTTTCAGGAGATCACGTATCCCGAGGACCTCGAGGCGGACCTCACCCTGGGGCAGCGCGTGATCGCGGGCGAGCTCCCCTCGCTCCAGCTCGACAAGCGCTTTCTGCGGAAGGACGGGAGCGCGGTGTGGACGCACCTCAGCGTCTCGGTGATCCGCGCCGAGGACGGCTCGCCGGCGTACTCAGTGGCGCAGATCGTCGACATCGACGAGCGGAAGCGGCGCGAGCTCGACGGGACAGGCGCCGTCCGAGGTTCAGGTCAGCTCAGCCCGCGCGAGCGTGAGGTGCTCTCACTCCTCGCCGAAGGAAGGACGAGCGCCGAGGTGAGCGTCGCCCTCGGTGTCTCGGAGGAGACGGTACAGACGCACGTCCGCCGTGCGATGTCGAAGCTCGAGGCGCGCTCGCGGACGCAGGCGGTCGCGTCCGCGATTCGACTCGGTTGGCTCGACGGCGCCGAGCGCGCCGCCACCGGCTAGCCCGCCGGCGCAGGATTCGCAGGCTCGACGTCGCACCTGCGCGGCATGGGCCTCGTCGCCTCGACGCTGCACGCGGTGTTCTGGCTGCCGTTCACGGTCACCATCGGCG
>Ga0187777_10001901_pt1 | contig 13433 bp, 6 predicted proteins | sample 1015_Q2_SP5_10_M_FD_132416 | JGI IMG/M metagenome (GOLD analysis project Ga0187777, IMG submission 132416) | Tropical peat soil microbial communities from peatlands in Department of Meta, Colombia - 1015_Q2_SP5_10_MG | ecosystem: Environmental > Terrestrial > Soil > Wetlands > Peat | place...
GTTGCTGCAATAACGCGGGCTCTTCTCCGCTCTGTGATGGCCGTACGAATTGCCGCCGCTGCTTGCTCTGCGGCCGCCTTGCCTAGAGACGCTTTGTCGCTGAATACCTTGATCACCATGAATGCTGCACTCCCAGCACCGGATTATACAAACTTGACAAGCGCAAGGCGGAAAATGCGAAATGAACTTTCATAACGTGAAAACGTAGTTATTTTTCCAGCAAATACCTTTAATGTTGTTGTATGACTTTGAGTGAAGTGTTTGCGAAACGAGACTTTGATCGTGATTAAACATACAAAGCGTTCGAATCGTGCCTCTTCCGCAGCTGTTCTCCTGATTGCCTGTTTTCCACCAGTTCTGGCGAACTCCCAAACGGTTCGTGTAGACGCCACGCGCAGTCACGTCGTCAACAAATTTCGCCCTCTGTACGCGTTAGGTTCGACCGTAGACCGAGTACCCAGTAATGCCACCGACGTGTTTTTTCGCCCTGATCAGCTCAAACAAATTCTTGCAGCCGGATGGGGCGCAATCAGCTACAGGCAAAATACCGATCTTTTTGTCCAAGCCTGGCATTGGAATCCCAACGGCAAATGGAGTGATCCATCCGGCAAGGGATATTTCGTCGGCGAGTCAACTCCAAGCAAAGAGCAGATTCGGCACTCGTACGGTTATTCTCTTCCGCATCGAGGATTCACTCGGAATAATGGCACGGAGTTCGACGGCTTCTCCCGGCTCGATGATGGGGACCCGGAGACCTATTGGAAGAGCAACCCTTATCTCACAGCCCAATTCACCGGCGAAGATGATTCATTACACCCCCAATGGGTGGTGATCAACCTCGAGAAGAAAGAGACTGTCAACGCAATTCGTATTGCGTGGGCCGACCCATACGCGCGGGATTACCAGGTTCAATACTGGATTGGGGATGGCGACGCGATGGACGAGCAGGACAAGGGGGAATGGAAAGCATTCCCATCTGGCGCTGTAGAGGATGGCAAACCTGGAACCTCGACCTTGCAGCTGACGCCATCGCCAATTGCGACTCAGTACGTTCGCATCCTGATGACGCGCTCCTCGAATACGTGCGATGGCCACGGCGCAAGCGATCGCCGTAACTGCACGGGCTATGCGATCCGGGAGCTCTATCTTGGGATGTTGGGCGATGACGGTAATTTCAAAGACCTGCTCCACCACTCTCCCGACCAGAAACAGACTCTGACGTACTGTTCGTCCGTCGACCCGTGGCATGCGCCATCTGATCTGTACGTTGCGCCGGATCGCATGGAATCCGGTGACCAGCCTGGCTTCGATCTGTTCTTCACCAGTGGCATCACCCGCGGCCTGCCCGCAATTATTCCGATCGCCATGTTGTACAGCACGCCCGAGGACGCGGCTGCGCAGATGACGTACATCAAAAAGCGTGGCTATCCTGTCTCGTATATCGAGATGGGAGAAGAACCCGATGGGCAATATATGCTGCCGGAAGACTACGGCGCGTTGTATTTGCAATTTGCCTCTGCTCTTCACCGCATAGATCCTGAATTCAAGCTTGGCGGCCCAGTTTTCGAAGGAGTAACAGAAGACATAAAAGCTTGGCCAGATAGGCAGGGCAGAACTTCATGGTTCGGCCGCTTTCTCGAATACCTGAAGGCACACGGCAGAATTCAGGACCTGGCCTTCATGTCGTTCGAGCATTATCCCTATGACGGTTGCCAAACCCCGTGGAAGAATCTGTATCAGGAGCCCCAACTCATCACTCACATTATGCAAGTGTGGCGGGATGACGGCCTGCCGGCGGATATCCCGATGCTCGACACAGAAACGAATGATCATGGGGGTGAAGCAGCCGTCGACATTTTCGGCGCGCTTTGGCTCGCTGATTCGTTCGGCGGTTTTCTCACGGCCGGAGGCCAGTCGACCCATTATTATCACGATCTGCCTTATTCGCCGCCCCACCCGGCTTGTGAGAACAGTTGGGGAACCTACCATATGTTCATGGTCGATGATCATTATCAAATCCGTCAGCGCACGTCGCAGTTTTTCGCGGCGCAACTGATCACGCAGGAATGGGCGCAGCCCGGCGATGGAGAGCATCGTCTGTTTCGCGCTTCCAGCGACATAAAGGATCCTGACGGCAACGTGCTGGTCACCGCATATGCCTTACAGCGTCCAGATGGACAGTGGGCAGTCATGTTAGTTAACAAGGACTACGATGACCCGCACCAGGTGCGAATCGTATTTCGCGACGAAGGTGCGGACCACGATGGTGCATTTGCCGGGGCCGTGAGCTCGATCACATTCGGCAAAGCCCAGTATCAATGGCACGCGAATCGGAAAAGAGGCTACGCTGATCCCGATGGCCCGCCAGCGCGAACTGAAATCTTGGGCAGCAGAGACACGCTCTACACGCTTCCCGCCGCATCGCTCACGGTTATCCGCGGCAGGCCGGAATAAGAATTTCCGGGAACGGGCGCATCAGCAGGAAGTAATCGCATGCCTTTGGACCTGCTTCTCCACTTTGTTCACGGCTGATCGATACGCGAAGAGCCCGATGGCAGTGAGGACTGCCAGAACGATTGGCGAGCTGACGACCATGATCGGCCGTTCTTTCATGGCTCCGGCGCCGAATTTCCGATCGTGAGCCTTCTCTACTTGGCAATGTTTCTGCGAACAACGTCTCTATAAGCCGTGTTTCACGGTGCGAGACGAAGTCACAATTTGCTTGACAAGTCCATAGGTTTGGGCTCATAAAACGATTTAATAGCACCCGGGGCCATGCTCGTCCATTCTTCTCCTCCGCGTGCTTCGCGAAAAATAAGGAGACTCCCATGCGCTTGTCTACTTATTCGCAAGCTGCCGACATGCGTTGTGGCCGGCGGGGTTCGATTCCACAATTGCCGATCGCCGAGCTGGTGACAACATGTCTGCTTTTCATCTTGCTCGCTGCCGGGCCCGCCCACAGCCAGCTCTACACCGGCTCGATTGCTGGCACCGTCACCGACCCTTCAGGGGCCGTGATCCCCGGTGCTCATGTAGTTGCAACCGATGTCAACAAAGGTTTCGCCTTTCGGGGTACAACTGACGCCGCCGGCCACTATCTGGTGCGCAGCATTCCGCCTGCTACCTACCGTGTCTCAGCGGAGGCTTCCGGCTTTGAGCGCGAGCTCAAGGATGGAGTTGTCATCACAGTCAACTTAAATGCCACGGTAGATTTTGCCATGACGGTTGGCACCACTGGGGAAACGGTCGAAGTGCAAGCCCGTGCGGTAGAACTCGAAACCGAGGATGCGACTACTGGCCAGGTGGTCAACAGGACGTTTGTAAATGATTTGCCATTGGTTGATCGAGATTTCACCAACCTGGCATTTCTTGCCCCCGGTATTGTGGAGACAAATGCGCCCGGGGCGAGCGGAGCCGGATCCGGAGCACCCATCAATTTCAATTCCAACGGCAGTCGCAATTCGACAGCTGACATTTTGATCGACGGAGCCAGTGCAACCAATTTCGAGCAAAACAGCGGCTTGAATAGCGTGCCCTACACTCCCTCCGTCGACTCAGTCGAAGAATTCAAAGTCGAGCAGGCTAATTTCACCGCCGAGATGGGGTTTGCCGGTGGAACGATCATCAACGTAGTCACCCGTTCAGGGACGAACCAGTTTCATGGCAGCGTTTACGAATTTCTGCGCAACTCTGCGACCGACGCCAACACCTGGTTTAACCCGGATAAGATCGCCATTCCGGCTTTGAAGCGAAACGACTTTGGTTTTACGATTGGCGGGCCGATAAAGAAAGACAAAACCTTTTTCTTCTTCGATTACGAAGGTGTGAGACTTACCAACGCAGTGAACTCAGGACAGATGGGTGTTCCATCGCTTTGTGAGAGAGGCCAAGGTCCCTGCCCCGCTGGGAACCAGGGGTTAGGGAACTTCAGCGAACTTTGTTCCCTTCAGGATGATGCTTCAGGGGCGGGAGTCAATGCCCATTGGGATAGCAAAGCCGGCAGCCCGACTTATGGCCAATGTTTGGATCATAATAACAACTTCTTTGCCTCGGGCCAGTTATGGGACCCCTACTCCGGAGTTTTCAGTCAGAATCCCGCCGGAGATGGCAGCCTCGGTGCTGGTGCAGTCCGTTCCACGATAATTCCGTTTAATGATATGTCGAGCTATATGAGCTCCCCTAGTTTGCCCGGTAACGTAGCTCTGCAGGGCACACCGTTTCAGCTCCCCGCGCGCCGCGGAAACCTGATTAATCCGGCGGCACGAAGTCTGTTCCTGCTTTTCCCCAAGCCGACCGAAAATGCTACGGACATCGTTACTTTGCAGAATGCTAATTTTTTTAGTTCGGGGTCAAACACAGACTCGGATAATAAATTCGACATCAAGATAGATCACCGCTTTAATGATCGAGATCTACTGAGCGGACGGTATTCGCAAGAATGGAACGACTCAACCGCGTTCAATTGTTTCGGGAATCTCGCCGACCCCTGCAGCCCTGGCGGCAGTGCGGGACCAGGCCATTTCACCCGCCACACCGTTTCCATTAATCACACTCATACCTTCAGCCCAACGTTGGTTCTGAATGTTGTTTTCGGCTACGTCCGCGGGTTTGACAACTCTCCCGGAATCAAAGGCGAGTTTCCCAACATCAACTCTGCCTTCGGCCAACTCGGGCTTCCATCCTATTTGAACAACGGATTCGGAGTGTTACCCCAAATCAACATTACCGGATATGGCTCCGGAAATGCAGGCAATAACATTGGCACCTCGGCGTTCATCATCACCCGCGAAGGTCAGGACACGGGACATCTGGGGGGAGCCGTCAGTTGGGTACATCGTGAGCATGAGTTTAAGTTCGGCGGCGAGGGGCGCTTGCATCGTATCAACCACGGCAATCCGGGATGGCCAGCCGGGAATTTCACCTTCGATTTTTCCAGTACCTCACAACTAGCAACCCAGTTTGGCACCAATGGGAACGGCTTCCCACTTGCGGGCGGAGACGGCTTGGCAAGCTTTCTTACGGGGGTCGGATCGCCCAACCAGAGTGGTGGAGGGTGCACACCTTGCCAGCAAGGCTTTGACAATTTTGTCAGCACACAAAGCTTCCAGTATGCGGCGTTTGTCCAGGACGACTACCGCGTCACGCCCAAACTGACTTTGAATCTCGGGATTCGCTATGAATTGAACACGCCTCGCACCGAACGATTCAATCGCATGAACTCCCTGGATCCAAATGCGCTGTCGCCGTTGCAGGTGGCAGGCCTGCCACCATTGCACGGAATTGAGGTTTTTGCCAGCCCTAATAGCCGTTACAACTACGACACCGACTACAAGGACATCCAGCCGCGCTTCGGATTTGCCTATCAGTTGCCGCGACAGTTCGTTCTTCGTGGGGGATATGGGATTTATTTCTCGACGCCCCGAAGCGGTGCCTCCGGAACAGGCCCGTGGGGCTTCCAGGGGTATAACATTCAGCCGCCGTGGCTGACGACTCTCAACATCGATCATGCCACGCCCTGGAACACGTTGAGCAACACCTCCTGTCAGTTCGCGTCTCCCTTCACGTGCGGGGTAGCCCCGCCTCCTGGCAATTCTCTGGGAGCTTTTAACGACATCGGATTTGCCGCCGTAGGGCCGATCCCCACTGAGAGCCTGAACACTCCTTACGAACAGACCTGGAGCTTCGGGTTTCAAAAGGAACTGCCAGCCAAGGTCCTGGTGGAAGCCAATTACGTGGGTAAGAAGGGAACGCATCTATACCTCGGTGGATTTCGCGAGCACAACTATGTACCTCCAGCTGCGATTGCTGGTATGAGCCCGACCCAGATTGGCAACTTCCTCACCGCCCAAGTCGCCAATCCCTTTTTCTTTAACGGACCCCCGAGCGCTTGCGATCACACCAAGTTTATTTGCGATCCAACGAGCGGACTGGCCGGCCCCACGATTCAAGAGTCGCAACTCCTGGTCCCCCACCCTCAGTACAATGGATTTCAAGGCGACTCCCCTCCAATCGCCAATTCCATTTACCACGCGCTTCAACTACGCGCCGAAAAGGACTTTACACACGGCCTGCAATTTCTGGTGACCTATGCCTGGTCGAAATCTATTGACAACGCATCTGCCAGCGATGACAGCTTCGTTTTCCTGGGCGGGGGCACGATCGATGGCTCAACTCTGAACGTACAGAATCCTTTTAACCTGAGGGCGGAGAGGGCAATCTCGGTGTTCAATATTCCGCAGGTCCTACAGTTCAGTTACGTCTACCAGTTCCCGCTCGGTCGCGGCAAACAATTCGGGCACGATATGAATCCGATCCTCGACGCAATCATTGGAGGGTGGCAGACTAATGGGATTGTCCGGGTGAATGATGGTCGCCCGATTATTCCTCTATTGGTCAACGGCGGCACTCCGATCCCGACATACAATCAGAGACCAAGCCTAACCGGCAGGCTGGGACGAGCTTCCGGCCCTCCCGAGCAATCTGTGATCAACGGCTCGTTTACCGGAACCAGCTATTTTGCAGATCCTAACGCCCTATCAACGCCCGCACCGTTTACCTTCGGCACAGCGCCAAGAACGATTGGTACCGCACTTCAACCAGGTGCGGAAAACCTCGACCTGTCGGTCTTCAAAGAATTTTCGCTATCCAAGATCCACGAGGGAATGCACGGAGAGTTCAGGGCAGAAGCTTTCAACGCCTTCAACCACCCGCAATTTCAAGGGCCCGACGGTACCGTTGGAGCGAGCACCTTCGGCTTCATCACTTCCACAGTAAATAACCCTCGTGAGATGCAGTTCGCTTTGAAAATATATTTTTGAGGGAAGAGTTTTCTACATAATTTATCGGGCTGCGCGAAGTTGTACCTGACATCGCGTACATGAGTGAGGGGGACCGAATAAAACTGCCGAGCAATCCTAATCCCAAAACCAACTTGCCTCGTAGAGGAAAGATGGTCGGGCTCAGCGTACTAATGACGTTCGCATTATTGGACACAGCTCTTGCGCAGCAGCCCGCCTCAGCTGTAGGGACCAAACCTGTTACCACCATCCACGTGGATGCCGCTCACCCGGTCAAGAAATTTGATCCGGACCAAGCTCTCGGCACCTCTATTGACATTCTTCGTCCCGGGGAACTCGATAAGGTTTATAGCACAGCAAATCTTAAAGAAGCGCTATCGGCAGGATGGGGCCCGATCACCTATCGTCAGAACACCGAACTTCAAGGGGCAGCATGGCATTGGAACCCAAACGGCACATGGAGTGATCCGGCACATCAGAGCGGCTATTTCACGGGCAATTCCGAACCAGGAGAGTTCAGCCGGCACTCGTACGGTTACCCACTGCCCCATCGGGGAAACACTCAAGGTGATGGGCGCTCGAGGAGCAAATACTCGCGGATGACCGACGGCGATCCAAACACCTACTGGAAGAGTAACCCCTATCTCACCAGTAAGTACACCGGCGAGGATGATGCGCTGCATCCACAGTGGGTGGTTATTGACCTTGGTGCCACGGAACGGATTGATACATTACGCATTTCCTGGGCGAATCCCTACGGGGTCGTCTACGAAGTCCAGTATTGGAACACCGAAAAAGAACCACTGAGCAATCCCACGGCTGGTATGTGGATAGCGTTTCCTCAGGGAATCGTATCCAACGGCGCAGGTGGGAACGAAACAATTAAGCTTTCGTCTGGCCTGATTCCGGCCCGCTACCTGCGTATCTGGATGACGAAGTCATCGAACACGTCGGAACTTGATGATAGTGATCCACGCAGTTCGATGGGATATGCGATTCGGGAACTATACGTCGGGTGTTCGAGTTCTGACGGGCGCTTCGTAGACCTGGTCAAGCACACTCCCGATCAAAACCAGACTGTGACATTTGCATCTTCGGTTGACCCATGGCACTCAGTTTCCGATTTCACGCTAGAAGCTGGAGATCAAACGGGATTCGATCTTTTTTATACAAGTGGGATCACGAACAAACTCCCGGCGATGATTCCGGTTGCTATGCTCTACAGCATCCCGGAGGATGCGGCAGCGGAGATGGCTTATGTAAAGCGACGTGGCTATCCGGTTTCGTATGTCGAAATGGGAGAGGAGCCCGATGGACAGAAGATGCTGCCGGAAGACTACGGCGCTCTCTACCTGCAATTCGCTGAGGCGATCCACAAGATCGATCCGAATCTCAAGCTTGGCGGACCTGTTTTCGAAGGAGTAAATGAAGACATTCTGGTTTGGCCGGACGCCCGAGGACGCGCGTCCTGGCTGGGGCGTTTCCTGGACTATTTGAGAGGGCACGGGCGATTGGCTGATTTGTCGTTTGTGTCGTTCGAGCATTATCCGTTCCCACCGTGCGAGATTACCTGGTCGGATCTGTATCGCGAGCCTGAACTCACCAAGGGGATCCTCAAAATCTGGCGAGATGATGGAGTGCCAACCAACGTTCCGTTGATGAATACTGAGAGCAATGTCTCATGGGGACTCACGCAGCCAATGACGGATATTTTTTCGGCGTTGTGGCTGACCGACAGCGTGGGGGCGTTCTTGACAGTTGGCGGCGATGTTTACTATCACTCTCCCATCCAGCCGGAGGGGCTGCGTCCCGGCTGCCGTGGCTGGAGTACCTATGGAAATTTCGTGGCCGACGCGAATCTCAATATTCACGGCCACACTGCCCAGTACTATGCTAGCCGCTTAATCAATCTGGAATGGGTAAAGCACGGCGGCGGAGAGCACCGCCTCTATCAGGCCAGCACAGATCTCACAGATGAAGCCGGCCATGCACTACTCACCGCGTATCCACTCTTACGGCCAGATGGCCGATGGTCCTTAATGCTGGTTAACAAGGACCAGTCGAATTCGCACCTCGTACGGATCCAGTTCGAAAACGGCACAGAGCCGACGTGGGGTTTTTCCGGATCGATAAAGATGACTACTTTTGGGGAGGAGCAATATGTATGGCACTCGGATGGCATCAATAGTCATGCCGATCCTGAGAATCCGCCCGTCAGTAGCACGATCTCGGCGGACTCTCAAACTGCGTACACGTTGCCGCCGGCTTCCGTCACCGTTCTGCAAGGCGAAACTGGGCGTGCCAGGTCTCATGAGCCTTAGTAAAAAATCGGCATGACGCAAGCCGTAACATTTGCGCAAGGAGCTGTTCAGGATTCCCACGGAGGCTAATGTGCATAAAGTTGCTGCCTTCATGCTTTACATACTCGCCCTTTTTTATAGTTCGCCCGCTACACCCCAGGACCGTCAGGTCGCAATAACCATCGACGATTTGCCAGCTGGTAACGCCCAGTTCATGTCTGCGTCCGAAATTACAGACATGACTTCGCGATTAGTCTTTGAGCTGCGCCAGGAAAAAATCCCTGCTGTAGGTTTCGTCAATGAAAAAAAACTCTACAAAACGGGAGAAGTGGACGAACGAATCAAAGCGCTGCAGATGTGGCTGGATGCTGGGCTTGAATTAGGCAATCACACTTTTGCTCATACCTCTTTGAACCGGGCGGGACTAAAACCGTTTGAAGAGGACGTCGTGCGCGGTGAGACGGTAACGAGCATGCTACTCGCTCAACACAAAATGCAGCTTAGATTTTTTCGGCATCCTTATCTTGATACAGGCCGCGATTTGGAAACGCGTCGGCAAGCCGATGCTTTTCTAACAGGCAGAGGCTACCAGATTGCGCCTGTCACCGTAGATGCCTGGGACTGGATGTATGGATATGTTTATGAGGATGCACGCAAGCGCGGAGATGCAGCCCTGCAAAAGGAACTAACTACCGACTATCTCAGGTACACAGATGCCATGTTCGAATATGCCGAACGGCAGTCAAAAGATCTGGTCGGCTACGAAATCAGGCAAGTTCTTCTCTTGCATGCGAACCAATTGGAGGCCGACCACATCAACGAACTCCTCGCGGCGATCCGAAAAAGAGGATATCGCTTTATCACTCTGGAAGCAGCCTTGAACGATGATGCCTACAGCCTTCCCGACACTTATATCGGGGTGGAAGGAACGACCTGGCTCGATCACTGGGAAATTACGCGTGGCAAACCTCTTCAAGGCCATCCCGTTTTTCCAGAGTGGGTGATTGAACGTGATAAATCGATTCCGCGACCGACGCCCTAAAGTTTTCGAACGTGATAGGTTAAGGACCAGACCGTCCCGGGGAGACTCCGGCACGCTAATGCTTTCATTTCCCAGATCACTTTATCGGCTGGCGATAGGTCTGTTGATTGTCTCGGCGGCCAGCGCCAACCCACAGGTTTCGGGCCAAAAAACCCCCTTGAAAACTAACAAGCCCGAAGCGGCACTGGGAAAGCGAATGTTTGGTTCAACCTGTGCCGGTTGTCACGGTCTGGATGGTAAGGGCAGCGAACGGGCTCCGAACATTGCGGACCGGCCGAGTGTGCAACGGCTGTCCGATATGCAAATTTCCCGCATCATCCAAGATGGCGTTCCGGGAACTGGGATGCCCGCCTTCCACTCACTCGAAAATTCGCAGATTGAAGCTGTCGTCGGATACCTGCGAATCCTTCAGGGAACTAAAAGAACTGTCAGTCTGCCTGGTAATCCGGAACACGGAAAGGAAGTCTTCTTCACAAAAGGCAAATGTTCGGGTTGCCATATGGTGGCCGGACAGGGCGGGTTTATAGCCTCGGACTTGTCGGAGTACGCCAACACTCACACAGTGGAACAAATGCGGAGCGCGATCATCCAACCGATTGCAAATAGCGATGTACAAGCGCACCTTGCAACAGCGGTCGTTCGCGGCGGTGAGAAATACGTCGGCCGGGTACGCAACGAGGACAATTTCTCCCTCCAGTTGCAAACGCTAGATGGGATTTTTCACTTCATATCGAAATCAGATCTCGAGAGTATCGATTACGATTCGCAAACCCTGATGCCCTCAGACTACGGTTCCACCCTCAGCCGCGACGAATTGAACGATCTGATCAGTTTTCTGATGAGTGTGGGTAACCCAGGCAAGCCAACCGCTAAGAAGGATTAATGCGAGGCTGGATCGTTCGTGAAAGCCCGCACAGAAGGAAAAGGCATTCTCATGCATCATAGCTGGAAGATCTGGAAGAAACTTGTTGTTACAACCGCGGTATTCATTGCCCTCAACTCACCAGGTTTCCCGGATGCCCCAGCGGACCGCGGCGAATTCCTGTTGCAAGCTGAGTCGCCGCGTTTCTGGGACCTCATCGCCCGCAATGCAAACCTGGAAATGATTGCAACCGGCTTCGGCTTCACTGAAGGTCCGGTGTGGGATCAGGCCGGGTTTCTGTATGTCAGTGACGAAACCATCAACAAAATCTTCCGTGTATATCCCGACGGCAAGAAGGAGGAAGTTATCGCATTGGGCGACCCGGACGGGAACACGTTCGACCGGCAGCATCGGCTGATCGATTGCGCCAGCGTGTTGCGAGCAGTCATCGAAGTTTCTCCCGACGGAAAATACAAGATTCTCGCCGATCACTATGAAGGTAAAAAGTTGAACACGCCCAATGACGTTGTTGTTGGGCCGGATGGTGCACTCTATTTTACCGATCCAACCATGGACTTTGTCCCGGGAGCCAAGCAGGAGATCCCATATCAAGGGGTCTATCGCCTGAGCGAGAATGGCAGTTTGAATTTGCTTACAAGAGAACTAACGCAGCCAAACGGGCTCGGTTTTTCCCCGGATGGTAAGCGATTTTATGTTGACGATAGTGAACAGAGGAATATCCGCGTATATGACTTTACTGCCGAGGGAACACTCACTAACGGCCGCATCTTTGGGGAAGAACCCGGCGGGAAGAACGACGGCGTGCCCGACGGTATGAAGCTCGACAAGAACGGCAACATATTTGTCACCGGCCCTAAAGGAATTTGGGTATGGGATGCCAACGGACATCACCTCGGGACAATCGTAATGCCGGAGCAACCGGCAAACCTCGCATGGGGCGACAAGGATTACCGCACGCTGTACATCACCGCGACGACTTCGGTATACCGGCTCGAGACAAAGACGACAGGCTACGTGCCATATCTGGAGCACTGAGGGTATCAGTCAATGGGGAAGGACGAAGCTGAGGACGTCGCTTCCCGCCGAGATGGCGACGTACTGGACTCCGTCGATTGCGTAGGTCATTGGGGAAGCACGGAACTGCTGACCGGTATTGAAGTGCCAGAGAGGATGGCCAGAGGCCGCGTCAAGCGCTTCGAACGAACCGGCGTCATCGCCAAAGAAAACTAATCCACCTGCGGTGGTCAGCGTTCCGCCCCAAGAATGCGCTTGTCCAGCCTGTGGATAGCGCCAAGCGGGTTTTCCATCGAGCGAGAGCGCCAACAGAATTTTGCGTGAGTGTTCGTCAGCCGGGAGCTTCGTCCCGGTATCGTAGTAAGTTTGCCCGCGGACAAATTCCTTTGGGCTTGCGAAGAACATATTGCAGCTTTCCAGGGCCATTACGTAGAAGAGCCCCGTGCCCGGATTATAGGAAGGCGAAAACCAGTTCGTGGCCCCGTCAATGCCAGGGCAGATATAGTTGCCCTCTAGGGTTGGAATTCGTCCCGAGAGTAACGGCCTGCCGGATGCATCGATGCCCCTTGCCCAATTCAGTTTTTCAATGAAGGCGGTTGCCCGCAGAAACTTGCCACTCGTGCGGTCGAGGACATAGAAAAACCCGTTGCGGTTCGCTTGGACCAACAAGTGTCGCGCCGTGCCGTTTTGCTCGACATCGACGAGCACCGGAGTTTCATTGGCATCGTAGTCATACAGGTCGTGAGGCGTAAATTGGAAATACCATTTCAGGTCTCCGGTATCGGGATTCAGCGCGAGCACGGATGCCGTGTAAAGATCATCGCCGGGTCGGGAGTCTCCGACAAAATCCGGTGCAGCATTGCTCGTTGTCCAATAGATAGTGTTCAGTGCCGGATCATAGGTGCCGGGCATCCAGGTAGTGCCGCCGCCATGCAGATAGGAATCACCGGGCCAACTGGAGGAACCAAATTCTCCCGGACCGGGGATGGTCCAGAAGCGCCACTTCAATTTTCCGGTCCCAGCATCATAAGCGGCGACGAAACCACGCACGCCAGAGTCGCCACCGGACGTACCGACGATGACGGAACCCTTGACCACAAGAGGAGCGCTGGTTGCACCGTAGTGTTTAGCTTTGTCGGCGTATTCAATGTCCCAGCGTAAATTTCCGGAACGAGCATCGAGGCACACCAGGTGGGCGTCGTCGGTTTCGGTGTAAACGGAATCTTGCCACACGGCAACGCCACGGTTCTTGTGAGCTGCGGCATCGTCGAGTAAGCCTGCGCTTACGCGCCGCTGATAGTGCCACAAGACGCGGCCGGTGCGCGCATCCAGCGAGAATACGTCGTTAGCGGCTGTAACGTACATGATGCCGCGGATCACCACAGGCGTGGCTTCAA
>Ga0187777_10001902_pt1 | contig 13430 bp, 10 predicted proteins | sample 1015_Q2_SP5_10_M_FD_132416 | JGI IMG/M metagenome (GOLD analysis project Ga0187777, IMG submission 132416) | Tropical peat soil microbial communities from peatlands in Department of Meta, Colombia - 1015_Q2_SP5_10_MG | ecosystem: Environmental > Terrestrial > Soil > Wetlands > Peat | place...
CGATCTCTCGGCGGATCAGGTCGTAATGCCGTGGGCGGGCGTGAAGTTCGACGCCAGTGGTCAGAATGAGCGGGGGCAGGGCCTGATACTGCAGCTCGTCGGCAGCGGCTACAACACCGTGTGGCCTGAGCGCTACAAGCAGAGGCAGGACCTGCCGACCGTGCCCTTTCTTGCCTGGAAGCACTGAGGTTGGCGCGGGACGCAGCGAAGCGGCATGCTCGAGGCGCTCGCCACCGGGTTGTTCAACGGCTTGATCTACGCCGCGGTCGCGGTTGGCCTGGCGTTGATCTGGGGCATCACGGACGTCATCAATTTCGCGCATGGCGACTTCCTGATGCTCGCCATGTACGTTGCCTATTGGCTGTTCACGCTCGGGCATGTGGACCCGACGCTCTCGGCACCGGTCGCAGCGTGCGTGCTCGCGTTTGTGGGCTTCTTCGCGTACGCGCTGATCATCCGGCCCCTTCAGCGAGCGCCGGCCATGATCGTGATCCTCGCCACGTTCGGTCTCGGCCTGGTGTTGCGCCAACTCGCGTTCATTGCTTTCTCGCCGGACTACCGCAATCTCCCCGATACCTGGCTCTCGGGTTCAATCCGTCTCGGCGACATCTCGCTCGGCCGTCCGCAGGTCGTGACCGGTGTCGTCGCACTCGCGATGATCGGCGTGCTTTTCAAGTTGGTGTATCGCACGCGTTGGGGGCGCGCGCTCCAAGCGGTCGCCGAGGACCGGCTGGCCGCCTCGTTGGTCGGGATCCCAAGCGATCGCGTCAATGCGCAGGTGTGGATGCTGGGCAGCGCCGCGGTCGGCGTGACCGGCGCGCTGCTCACTTCGTTCTTCTACGTTTTTCCGTCGGTAGGGGCCGTTTTCGGGCTGCTTGCGTTCGTTGCCGTCGCGATGGGCGGGTTCGGGGCGCTGCCGGGCGCGTTCCTGTCCGGCGTCCTGATCGGCATCGTCGAGGCGCTCACGGGTTATCTGGTCGAACCGGCCTACAAAACGGCAAGCATTTTCCTGATCTTCCTCCTGGTGCTGTGGTATCGACCACGTGGGTTGTTCGGGCGGTGGTGAGAGACGAGCCAACATCGGAATGGCTGTGGCTTGCGCCCGAAGTGTGGTCAGGAGGACACCGTGAAGGAAGCGGCGAGGCCCGCCATTGTACGATCGAGGGGTGCACGCGTCGTGGCGGTTGTCGTACTGGCGCTCGCGGCATTTCCGTTCGCGGTCGCCGATCCGTTCTATCGGCAGATCGTGGTGATGACGTTGATGTACGGCGCGCTTGGCGCGGCATGGAACCTGGTTGGCGGCTTCCTGGGCCGCGTCTCGTTCGGCCATGCGGTGTTCCTCGGCCTCGGTGCGTACACAACGCTGCTCCTCCTGCACAAGCTCGGGCTCAGTCCGTGGCTCGGCATTCCGGCAGGCGGCCTCATTGCAGCTGTCAGCGCGTTCGTCGTGGGTCGACCGACGCTGCGGCTTACCGGACACTATTTCGCGATGGCTACGATCGCGGTGCTCGCAGTCGCGCATGTGCTGATGGTCAACTGGAGCTGGGCAGGGGGCGCGGTCGGACTCGAGGCGCCGATCGCGAACAGCGTGTGGCTGTTGCTTTTCCGCTCACGCGCTCCCTATTACTGGATTGCAGCCGTCCTTGCACTGCTCACGCTGTGGGCGACCTACACGCTAGCGAGATCGAGGGCGGGCTATTACTGGCGCGCGATCAATGGCGACGAGGCGGCCGCGCGCAGTCTTGGCGTGCCGGCCGAACGCTACAAGATGCTTGCTTTCGTGATGTCGGCCGCGCTTACTGGGATATGGGGCGGCTTCTACGCGATCTATGTCGGCTTCGTCGATCCCGACTCCGCGTTTAGCCTCACCCTCTCGATTCAAATCGTGCTCGTCGCGATCCTTGGCGGTGTGGGCACGATTACGGGCCCGTGGCTCGGCGCGGCGCTGCTTGTCCCGCTCGCCGAGGGCATGCGCGTGGCGATGGGCGGATCGGGAAAGGGCTTCGATCTGCTGCTCTACGGTTTGGCGATCGTCCTGGTGAGCCTGTTTCTGCCGCGAGGTCTGATCGCCCTAAGGTTGCGTCGTGGCGCTGCTCCAGGTTGACAAGCTCACCAAGCGCTTCGACGGCCTAGTCGCGAACCGCGACGTGAGCTTCGCAGTGGACGCGGGCGAGATCGTCGGCATCATCGGTCCCAACGGCGCGGGCAAGAGCACGCTTTTCAATTGTATCGCTGGTCACGAGACGCCGACGTCGGGCAGCGTAGCTTTAAGCGGCGCCGAGCTCGTTGGTCGCGCGCCGGAGGCGATCGCCGATCTCGGCCTCATGCGCACCTGGCAGATTCCGCGTTGTTTCACGGCCATGAGCGTTCTAGAGAACACGATGGTCGGTGCGCTGCTACGCCACCCGAATCCCGCGAGTGCGAGGACCGAGGCGCAGCGCGTGCTCGATGCAGTGGGCCTCGAAAAGCGTGGGGCGGCGCGTGCAGGCAACCTGAACCTCGCGGGCCAGAAGCGCGTGGAGCTTGCGCGCGCGCTCGCAACGTCGCCGAAGCTTCTGTTGCTCGACGAAGTCGCGGGTGGGCTCAATCCGACGGAAGCGCGCGAGCTAGTTGCAATCCTGCGCGCGGTGCATGCACGCGGGATCACGCTGGTGATCGTGGAGCACGTGCTCGAAGTGCTGATGCAGCTCGCCCACCGGGTGCTGGTGCTCGACTTCGGCGAACTGATCGCCTCGGGAACGCCGGAGGAGGTCGTGCGCAACCCGGCGGTGATTGAAGCCTACCTCGGTAGAAAGCGCGATGCCTGATGCAGCGATCCTGAATGTCGACGACCTGCATGTCGCTTACGGAGGGGTCCATGCCGTGCGGGGAGTCACGCTCGAGGTGCGCGCGGGCGAGATCACCGCGCTGCTCGGCGCGAACGGCGCCGGGAAGTCGAGCACGTTGCTTGCGATCATGGGCTCGCTCCGAGCGAGGAGCGGACGCGTGCGCTTCGACGGCGTCGATGTCACCGGGCGTTCGTCAGATGCGCTGGTCCGCAGCGGCATGGCGCTCATCCCCGAGGGCGGGCGCATCTTCGCGCGCCAAGACGTCGAGCAGAACCTGCGGCTTGGTGCATACGTTGTCGCCGACGAAGCTGTCTGTCGCGACCGCATCGAGCGCGTTTACGCTCTGTTTCCGCGGCTCGCCGCACGGCGCACCCAGATCGCGGGAACGCTCTCTGGCGGCGAGCGGCAGATGCTAGCGATAGGTCGCGCCCTGATGAGCGGCCCCCGACTGTTGCTCGTCGACGAGCCGAGCCTGGGTCTCTCGCCGCGACTTGTGGAAACAGTATTCGACACGCTTGCGAACCTCAACCGTGGTGGAACCTCGATCCTGCTAGTCGAGCAGAACATGGTGCAGGCGCTGGAGCTCGCATCGCGCGCCTACGTGATGCAGAGCGGTCGCATTGCACTGCACGGCAGCGCGCAGGAGATCGGCGCGTCGGACGAGGTGCGGCGCGCCTATTTGGGTTTGTAACGCGGGTGGATTGAAGCTCACACGATTCATGGCCGATCGCCGCAGAGCGCCCGGCCGCAGAGTATGAAGAATGATCGAGTGATGTTCAATGAAACAGACGCCTGCTCACGATCACCACAATCCTCACGTTCTGCAGCTATCCCTGCCAATCTGAAGAGAGTCATCGAGGTGGGTTGCAGCAGAGGGGCTTTGGCCCGTGCGTATCGCGAAGCCAACACGGCATGCGAGTATGTAGGCATTGAAATTGACCGGGAATCTGCTGATCACGCGCGGGCGTTCTGCAGTTCCGTAATTTGCGAGGACATCGAGCAGATCGATGAAGCCGTGTTCGCGTCGCTTTTCCCTTCCGATTGCTGGATCTTTGCCGACTCCCTGGAACACCTCCGCGACCCGTGGGCCGTGCTGACGCGCATCAGGGGACACATTCACCCGGATGCGCGAGTGATCGCCTGTATCCCAAATGCTCAGCACTGGAGCGTTCAGGCACGACTGAACCGCGGTGAGTTCAGGTATGAGGATCGCGGATTGCTGGATCGCACTCATTTGCGCTGGTTTACGCGCACAACAATCGCGGAACTCTTCCAATCGGCGGGGTACCGCATGATCGACGAATTTTGCGCGAGTTTTCGACGAGCCCGAAAGAGCGAAATGGCTGCCTTCGATCAGGGCCATGGCTTTGGCCGGTGGAACCGATCCCCACGTCGCCGAGACAGATGCGCTCGCGCTCCAGTACGTTCTAAAGGCGGCGCCGGCGTAGGGACGAACCGCTCATGAATCGCTGGCAGTTCTGGATCGACCGCGGCGGCACGTTCACCGACATCGTCGCCCGGCGCCCCGACGGGACGCTCACCGCGCATAAGCTGCTCTCGGATAATCCCGAGCGCTACCGCGACGCGGCGGTCGCCGGCATCCGCGAGCTGCTCGGCGTCCCGCCCGACGCGCCGATTCCTATCGATGCGATCGAGGCCGTGAAAATGGGCACGACCGTCGCCACCAATGCGCTGCTCGAACGCAAGGGCGAGCGCACCGCGCTGGCGGTCACTCGCGGCTTCGGTGACGCTCTGCGCATCGCCTACCAGAACCGCCCCAAGCTGTTCGTGCGTCGCATCGTGCTGCCGGCGCTCCTCTACGAGCGAGTGGTCGAGATCGACGAGCGTATCGGCGCCCGCGGCGATATCGTCCGCCCTGTCGACCTGGCCTCTGCGGAGCGCGATTTGCGCTCTGCATACGACGACGGAATACGCGCCTGCGCGATCGTGTTCATGCACGGCTACCGCTATCCGGAGCACGAACGGGCAGTGGCGAAGCTCGCGCGCGCCATCGGCTTCGAGCAGGTGTCGGTGAGCCATGAGGTGAGCCCGCTCATGAAGCTCGTCTCGCGCGGCGATACGACCGTGGTCGACGCGTACCTCTCGCCGATACTGCGGCGCTACGTCGCCCAGGTCGAAGAGGATCTCCTGGGCGGGCTAAAGCAAGGAGCGACGCGGCTGCAGTTCATGCAGTCCTCCGGCGGCTTGACCGACGCCCATCTGTTCCAGGGCAAGGACGCGATCCTGTCGGGCCCTGCAGGAGGTGTCGTCGGCGCCGTGCAGGTGTCGCGGCAGGCAGGCTTCGCCAAGATCATCGGCTTCGACATGGGTGGGACGTCGACCGACGTCACTCACTATGCGGGAGAGTACGAGCGCGCGTTCGACACCGAGGTCGCCGGCGTGCGATTGCGCGCGCCGATGATGCGCATCCACACCGTCGCTGCCGGCGGCGGCTCGATCTGCAGCTTCGACGGCTCGCGCTTCCGAGTGGGACCGGAGTCGGCGGGGGCGAATCCAGGACCGGTGTCGTATCGTCGCGGCGGGCCGCTTACCGTCACCGATTGCAACATCATGGTGGGCAAGATCGACCCGGAACTCTTTCCCAGAGTGTTCGGGCCGGGATCCGATCTGCCTCTCGACGCCGACGCCGTGCGCGACAAGTTCCAGGCCCTGACGGCGGAGCTAAAGCAGAAGACGGGCCATGTGCGCTCGCCCGAGGCGATCGCGGATGGCTACTTGAGGATCGCCGTGGAGAACATGGCGCACGCAATCAAGCACATCTCGGTGGAGCGCGGCTACGGCGTCACCGAATACACGCTGTGCTGCTTCGGCGGCGCCGGCGGCCAGCACGCCTGCGCGGTGGCCGACGCGCTCGGCATCACGCGCGTGTTCATCCATCCACTCGCCGGAGTGCTCTCGGCGTACGGCATGGGACTCGCCGACGTGCGCGCGCTGCGGCAGAGGGCGGTCGAGGCCCGGATGTCGGCACAAACGCTCAGAGAATGCCAGACGACCTTTGGCGAGCTGGCCGCAATAGCGCGCGGCGAAGTCGAAGGCCAGGGCATCGCTGCCGGGCGAATCTCGCTCAAATACGCGCTGCAGCTCAAGTACGACGGCACCGACACGACGCTGGAGATACCCGTCGACAGCGAGTTCGTTCCGGGCGAGAGCGTCGGCGCCTGGCTCGTGGCCGAGTTCGAGCGGCGGTATCAGACCCATTACGGATTCCTGATGCCCGGCAGGGCGCTGGTGATCGAGGCCGTCACCGCGGAGGCCATTGGTGCGGCCGTGACGGTCGAGGAAGCGGCACAGGCATTCGCGGCGCGCGGCGGCGCGCTCAAGCCGGCGAAGGTCAATCGCGTGTTCACCGGCGGCGCGTGGCAAGAGGCGCCGGTGTACGCGCGCGACGACCTGCGGCCGGGCGATCGCATCGCAGGTCCGGCGGTGATTGCGGAGAGGAACGCGACAACGGTGATCGACCCCGGCTGGGCGGCGACGCTGAGCCCTCGCGATCATCTCATCCTCGAGCGCGCCGTTCCGCTCGAGCGCGGACACGCCATCGGAACGACTGCCGATCCCGTGCTGCTCGAAGTCTTCAACAACCTGTTCATGGCAATCGCCGAGCAGATGGGGGTTACGCTCGCCAACACGGCGTACTCGGTCAATATCAAGGAGCGGCTCGACTTCTCCTGCGCGCTGTTCGACGCGGAAGGCAACTTGATCGCCAACGCGCCGCACATGCCGGTGCACCTGGGGTCGATGGGCGAGAGCGTGAAGACAATCATCGAGCGCCGCTCGGCGACCATGCAGCCTGGCGACGCGTTCGTGCTCAACGCGCCGTACAACGGCGGGACTCACCTTCCCGACGTGACGGTGATCACTCCCGTTTTTCTGGACGAAGGCGTCGGAAAGGAACCCCTCTCCCCCGGGGAGAGGGGCGGGGGTGAGGGAAGGCCTGCGGAAGTGGCGCACAACAGACCTTTGCCAGAGGATCTGGTTGCCCGCGCACGCTCACTGCGGCAAGGACAAACTGATGCGGAGGCATTACTGTGGTCTCTGCTTCGCAATGGTGCCCTTGCGGGAAAAAAATTTCGCGGCCAGCATCCCCTCCTCATCGACGGCAAGCAATACGTCGCCGACTTCTATTGTCACGAACGGGGACTAGTGATCGAGCTCGATGGCGGCCAACATGTTGATCAGGCGAGCTACGACGAAGGTCGAACACGAGCGCTTGGATCGCGAGGTATTCGCGTCATTCGGTTTTGGGACAACGAAGTGTTGCAGCAGACTGAGGATGTGCTCGAAGCGATTTGGCGGGCACTTGTCGAGCTTCCCTCACCCCCGACCCCTCTCCCCGAGGGAGAGGGGAGCAGGGCACGGAGGGCCACGCGCCCCGAGTTCTTCGTCGCCTCCCGCGGCCATCATGCGGACATCGGCGGCATCACTCCCGGCTCGATGCCACCAGCCTCGACTCACGTCGACGAGGAAGGCGTTCTGCTCGACAACGTGCAGCTGGTCGGGCGCGGGCGTTTCCTGAACGACGAGTTGCGAGCGATCCTCACCTCGGGGCGCTACCCGTGCCGCAACGTCGAGCAGAACCTCGCCGATCTGCGCGCGCAGGTCGCGGCCTGCGCGCGGGGGATCGAGGAGCTCAAGAAGATGGTGGCGCACTTCGGCCTGCCGGTCGTGCGAGCCTACATGAAGCACGTGCAGGACAACGCCGAGGAGGCGGTGCGACGCGTGCTCGACGTGCTCAAGGACGGCCATTTCGAGTACGAAATGGACAGCGGCGCCAGGATCGCGGTGAGGATCGCCATCGACAAGCCGCGCCGCGAGGCGACGATCGACTTCAGCGGCACCAGCCCGCAGCAGCCGACCAACTTCAACGCGCCCTCGGCGGTGTGCAAGGCGGCCGTGCTCTACGTGTTTCGAACGCTGGTCGACGACGAGATTCCGATGAACGCGGGGTGCTTGAAGCCGCTCAAGATCGTCATTCCCGAGGGATCGATGCTGTCACCGCGTTATCCGGCCGCGGTCGTCGCGGGCAACGTGGAGACATCGCAGTCGATCACCGACACGCTCTACGGCGCGCTCGGCGTGCTCGCCGCGTCGCAGGGCACCATGAACAACTTCACCTTCGGCAACGATGTCTACCAGTACTACGAGACCGTTTCCGGCGGCTCGGGTGCCGGCCCCGGCTTCGACGGGGCGAGCGTAGTGCAGTCGCACATGACCAATTCCCGGCTCACCGACCCCGAGGTGCTCGAGTGGCGCTTCCCGGTGCGGCTGGAGTCCTACAGGATCCGCCACGGCAGCGGCGGTGCCGGGCGCCATCGCGGGGGCGACGGCGGCGAGCGCCGCGTGCGCTTCCTCGAAGCCATGACCGCAGTGATGCTCGCCAACCACCGGCGCATCGCGCCCTTCGGCGTCGCCGGCGGTCAGCCGGGCGCGGTGGGGCGCAACTGGGTCGAGCGCGTCGATGGCAGCCGCGAGGAATACGGCGCGACCTGCCAGGTCGAGATGCAGCCGGGCGATGTCTTCGTCATCCAGACGCCCGGCGGGGGCGGTTACGGAACGCCTGAGATTCTCCCGGCGAAATCGGTCGCATAGCGACCTTTGGCACCCACGCGCAAGCCAGCGCATAATTCGGCGATCCCGAGTTCGGAGGCAATCATGACCAAGTCGATTTATGACTTTGCGGTCAAGGACATCCACGGCAAGGAACAGAAGCTCGACCGCTACAAGGGCAAGGTGATGCTGATCGTCAACGTGGCGAGCAAGTGCGGATTCACACCCCAGTACAAGGGCCTCGAAGCGCTCTATGACAAGATGCACGACCGCGGTCTCGAGGTGCTGGGCTTCCCCTGCAACCAGTTCGGCGCGCAGGAACCGGGCACCGAAGAGCAAATCGAATCGTTCTGCGAGTTGAACTACGGCGTGACGTTCCCTCTCTACGCCAAGATCGACGTCAACGGCGACAAGGCTGCTCCGCTCTACAAGTACCTCAAGAAGCAGAAGCCCGGACTGCTCGGCTCCGAGGCGATCAAGTGGAATTTCACCAAGTTCCTCATCGATCGCAAGGGCAAGGTCGTAGAGCGCTACGCGCCCAATGTCGAGCCGAAGGCGATCGTTCCGGACATCGAGAAGCTCCTCTAGCGGGACCGCTGGGTGAAGCGATTCGCTCTCGCCGCGGCGGCTGTCACGATGCTGGCGCATCCGCCGTCAGTCCCGGCGGCCGACCTCAGCAAGACGCTGCACATCGGATTCATCAGCGCCGAGACAGGTTTTGATCCCCAGGCGCTGAGCGATCTGTATTCCGCGGCAGTGTCGCGGGTGATCTTCGACCCCCTTTATCGCTACGACTACCTGGCGCGGCCGTTCAAGATCATTCCCAACACGGCTGCGGCACTCCCGGAAATATCCGCCGACGGGAAGACGTGGACGATCAGGGTCAAGCCGGGAATCTACTTTTCCGACGATCCGGCGTTCAAGGGCAAGAAGCGCGAGCTCGTCGCGGCCGATTACGTCTACTCGTGGAAGCGCTTGATCGATCCCAAGGTCCGCGCGCCCAACATCGAGATAGTCCACGATCGCTTCGCCGGCGATCTGGAGTTCACGAAGGCGGCCGCCTCGGGCATCAACATCTACGATCTCGAGTTCGAGGGCATCCGAGCCGTCGACCGCTACACCATCCAGCTCAAGCTAAAGTATCCCGACTACGACCTGCTCGACGACCTGACCAGCAACACCATGTCTGCGGTGGCGCGCGAGGTCGTCGAGAAGTACGGCGACGAAGCGCATCGCGTGATGGCGAACCCGGTCGGCACCGGTCCGTACTTGCTCAAGGAATGGCGCCGCGCGCAGAAGATCACGCTCGAGGCGAGCCCGAATTTTCGCGAGCTGTACTTCCCCGACAGCAGCGACCCCGCCGACAGGGAGATTCTGGCGGCGATGAAAGGCAAGCGCATTCCCGCAATCGGACGCGTCGAGATCAGCATCCTCGAAGAGTCGAATCCGCGGCTGCTCGCCTTCGTCAAGGGCGAGCTGGACATTTCCAACCCGGTGCCGCCAGACCTGATCAAGAACGTGCTCGACGACAACAACAGGCTCAAGCCGGAACTTGCGCACAAAGGCATAACGCTGGCTCGAGGCATCCAGCCGGCGATCACCTTCGCGTATTTCAACATGGAGGATCCCGTCGTCGGAGGCTATACCAGGGAGCGAATTGCGCTGCGACGGGCGATCAGCATGTGCTACAACGTCGAGGACGAGATCAAGATCGTCCGCCAGGGTCAGGGGATCCCCGCAACGCAGATCATCCCGCCCAACATGATCGGGCATGACCCGACCTTCGTCGGGCGGGCCAAGTTCGACGTCGCGACAGCGAACGCGCTTCTCGACCGCTTTGGCTACGTCGACAGGAACGGCGACGGCTGGCGCGACCTGCCCGACGGCAAGCCCCTTGTCCTGAAGATCGGCGCGAGTCCTTCCGCCTTCGACCGGCAGCTCGAGGAGCTATGGAAGAAGAGCCTCGACTCGATCAAGATTCGCGTCGAATTCGTCAAACAGAAATTCCCGGACCTGTTGAAACAAGCCCGCGCCGGACAGCTGCAGATGTGGCAGCTGGGCAATACTGCTGCGTCACCCGAAGGCTTCGGCATGATGGGCTTGCTGTACGGTCCGAACGCGGGGTTGTCGAACCTGTCCCGCTTCAACCTGCCGGAGTTCAACGATGCCTACGACAAGGGCAAGCGCCTGCCGAACGGTCCCGAGCGCAACAAGCTGCTGAGGAAGATGTCGGAGCTCGTGAGCATCTATGCTCCCTGGCACCTGCTTGCGTATCGCTACGAGAACAACCTGGTGCAGCCGTGGCTGCTCGGATACAAGCACAACCCCTTCAACGCCAACCCCTGGCTGTACTGGGACATCGACCTCGCGAAGCAGAAAGCCGCGTCGCAGCGCTAGGCACGACTGAGAGGATCGTGGCGTGCCTGCAACACACGGCGGCGTGAGTTGCGCCTGCAGGCAATGGGTTTCATTGCACGCCCTGGTCGCATTCGAGTACACTTTAGAGCATCCTCCTACCAACCAAAGGAATGAGTCCACCATGACCAGAACGCCGACGACATCCGTCACCGCGATGACCATCGCGGCGCGCGCGTTCCGGTGGGACATTCCCTACGGCGCGCATCTCTCCGGCGTAGACGCCGGAGTGTCGCCGCAGTTGGTTTAAGCCCCGGCCGGGTTTCCCGCCGGGCACGGCGGGAACCGAAATACGGGCGCAGTCTGGTTTTCTCCCGAGTCTCGCTTCCCGTCGGTGTCGGGCGACCGGCGGCCGCGTGCTTTGCATCGCGGCCGGAGGAAGAAGCTATGAGACTGAATGAACGACTGAAAAACTTCTCCCGCCGAACCTTTCGCGGCCTCTGGCGCTCCCGGGATTTCCGGCGGGTGTGGGCATCGCTCACGCTGACGTCGTTCGGCGCGCAGATCACCAATCTCGCGCTGCCCCTGACGGCGGCTTTGCTGCTCAACGCGACGCCGATGCAGATGGGGATTCTCATCGCGCTGGAGACGCTGCCCTTCGCTCTGGTGAGCCTGCACGCGGGGGTGCTGCTCGACCGCGTGCGCAAGCTGCCGGTCGCGATCGCGCTCGACGTCTGGCGCGGCGCTGCGCTCATGGCGATTCCGGTCGCTGCGTGGCTCGGCGTGCTGTCGATGGAGATCCTGTTCGTCGTCGGCTTCCTCTGCGGAGTGACCAATGTCGTGGGCGGTGCGGCGTATCAGGTGCTGCTGGCGCAGATGGCCGGCCGCAAGCGATTGGTCGAGGTCAACGCCAAGGTCTCGCTGGGCGAGCAGTCGGCTGCGCTGGTGGGTCCGGGCGTTGCTGGTGCCCTCATCCATGCCCTTACGGCACCGTTCGCGATCGCCATCGACGCGCTGACCTTCTTCGCTTCCGCGCTGATGCTGCGCCGGCTCGAAGCCAAGCACGACATCCCGCACGTGCGCGGTGTCGGCAGCGTGTGGCGCGAGATCGGCGAAGGGCTCAAGCTCGTGCGCGGCAACGCCACGCTGCGCGGCCTCGCCTGGCTGGCCGGCCTGTGGCAGATTCTGCACCACATGCAGATCGCCGTGCTCATCCTGTTCGCGGCGCGGGATCTATCGTTGTCGCCCGGCGCGATCGGGATCGCCTACGCCGGCGGCGGTGTCGGCTGTCTTCTGGCCTCGGCGATGGCGCAGCGGCTCTCGATGAAGTTCGGCGTCGGTCCGGTGATCGTCCATGGCCTGATCCTCACTGCGCTCGCATGGCAGTCGTTCGGGTTGATCCACGGCCCCGTGTGGCTTGCGACGCTGGCGCTCGGCGCGGCGATGCTTGTCTTCGACTTCGGCGCGGTGCTCTACGCGATCAACTATCTCGCGCTGCGCCAGGCAATCACGCCGGACCGGCTGCTCGGCCGCATGACCGCGACCATGCGCTTCCTGACCGTCGCCGTGGCTCCGCTGGGATCGCTGGTCGGCGGCGCGCTGGCCAGTGCGGTCGGCCTGCGTGCGACGCTGCTCACGGTCGGTGTGCTGGGGTTGATCCTGTGCACCGCGGCGGTGTTCTGGTCGCCGGTGCGACGCCACCACAAGTTGCCGGCGCCTGCGGCGGAGTGATTTCGCCCTCACCCCAGCCCCTCTCCCGAGGGGAGAGAGTTCAGATAAGCGCCTTGCCGAGCGCGCCCTCCAGTCGCGCGAGCCCTTCGAGGATCTCGTCCAAGCTGATCAGCAGCGAAGGAGCGATGCGCACGACGTCCGGTCCGGCCATGAGCACGATCAGGCCGGCGTCGGCGGCGGCGCTCATGATGTCGGCGGCCTTGCCCTGCCACGGAGCCTTGAGCTCGCAGCCCAGCCACACGCCTTCGCCGCGGATGTCGGCGAAGACTTCGCGGCGCTGATTGATGGTGCGCAGCCCTTCCATGAACAGCGCATGACGAGCCTTGACGCCGTCCAGCACCTCGGTGGTGTTGATCACGTCGAACACTACGCAGGCCACTGCGCAGGCGAGCGGATTGCCGCCGAAGGTCGTGCCGTGCACGCCGACGGAGAACGCACTGGCGACCTCGGTGGTGGTGAGCATGGCGCCGATCGGGAATCCGCTGCCCAGGCCCTTGGCCGAGGTCAGGATGTCGGGGACCACACCCTTCTGCATGTACGAGAACAGTGCGCCGGTGCGCCCCATGCCGCTCTGGATCTCGTCGAAGATGAGCAGCGCGTCGTGCTCATCGCACAGGCGGCGCGCCGCGGCGAGGAACTCCGGCGTTCCGGGGATCATTCCGCCTTCGCCCTGCATCGGCTCCAAGAGCACGGCGCAGACGTCGTCGCCGCCTTCTTCCTCGAACGCCGCCTCGAGCCCGGCGATGTCGTTGTAGCGGATGTGCGTGAAGCCGGTTGGCACCGGACCGAAGCCCGTCGCGTACTTCGACTGGCCACCCGCCGTGACCGTAAACAAGGTGCGGCCGTGGAAGGAGTTGAGCGTCGAGATGACTCGGAATTTCTCCGCGCCGAAATGATCGTGGGCGTAGCGGCGTGCGAGCTTGAGCGCCGCCTCGTTGGCCTCCGCGC
>Ga0187777_10001903_pt1 | contig 13425 bp, 12 predicted proteins | sample 1015_Q2_SP5_10_M_FD_132416 | JGI IMG/M metagenome (GOLD analysis project Ga0187777, IMG submission 132416) | Tropical peat soil microbial communities from peatlands in Department of Meta, Colombia - 1015_Q2_SP5_10_MG | ecosystem: Environmental > Terrestrial > Soil > Wetlands > Peat | place...
CTCCGACATCACCTTGAGCACGAGATCCCGACGCTCGCGCGCGCGCTCCGGGTGGCGGCGCGGATCGTAGTAGGAGGGGCCGCGGACGATCGCGACGAGGAGCGCGATCTCCGAGAGGTCGAGCTCGGCGAGCGGCTTACCGAAATAAAATTCGCTCGCGAGCCCAAAGCCGTGAATGGCGCGATCGCCGTCCTGGCCGAGGAAGATCTCATTGATGTAGGCGTTCATGAGATCCGCCTTGCTGAAGTGCGCATCGAGCGACATCGCCATGACGGCTTCCTTGAGCTTGCGGGCGAGTGTCTGGCGGGAGCTGAGGAAGTAGCTGCGCACGAGCTGCTGCGTGAGCGTGCTCCCGCCCTGCTCGATCTGCCCGGCGCGCACGTTCACCCAGAGCGCCCGCATCATCGCGAGCGGATCGATACCGTAGTGGCTGTCGAACTTGCGGTCTTCCACGGCCTTGAGCGTCGCGGGCAGAAGCGGCGGCACCTCATCGGGCGTCACGATCAGGCGATCCTCGCCGTGGATCGGAAAGATGCTGCCGATCAGCAGCGGCTCGAGCCGCAGCACCGGCACCTCCTGACCGGCGGCTTCGGTGAGACCTGCGATCCCCTCGTTGCCGAAGGCGATGCTGAGGATGCCGGCGTGGCGGGCCTCATCCGCGAAGCGTGCGGGACGCAGCGCCACTTCGAGGTGTGTGTCCTTGAAGCGGTAGGTGCCCGGGCGCTCGAGTCGTTCGCTCCTCTTATATCCGAGCCGCTCGAGTTCAGCCGCGAGCTGCGCGCGCGAGAGGGGAAGTCCCGTATAGAGCTCAAGTGGCGCGGCGAACACCTGCGCGGGCAGCGTCCAGCGGCGCCCTTCGAACTGGGTCGTCGCCACGTGGTTGAGATAGAGCACGTAGGCGGCGGCAGCGCCGACGAGGAGCGCGGCGAGCCCAAAGGAGAGCAGCCGTCTCAGATGAAGAGCTCCACCGCCGGAGCGCGCAGGTTGTAATGCGAGCTCATCGTGTGCCCGTAGGCGCCGGCGTTCGCGATGATGAGCACATCGCCCTCGCGCGTTGGGGGCAGAAGGCGATCGTGCCCGAGCACATCCGCGCTTTCGCAGATGGGGCCGACGACGTTCACGAGCTCGGTCGCGCTTTCATCGGCGCGCGTCAGATTCGCGATCTCGTGATACGCGCCGTAGAGCGCGGGACGGATGAGGGAGTTCATGCCGGTCGCGACCCCAACGAAGCGCACGCCGGATTTGGACTTGAGCTGCGTCACGCGCGCGAGCAGCACGCCAGCGCTCGCGACGAGATAGCGCCCGGGCTCGAGCCAGATTTCCAGCTGCGGGTGCTCGGCGCGCACCGCGAGCAGGAGCGTATCGAGTTTTGCGAGATCGACTCCGGGCTGATCGGGCTGCTCGGGCACCCCGAGCCCTCCTCCGACGTCGATGGCCCGCAGCTCCGGGAAGTGCGCCGCGGCGTCCGCGAGGAGCCGCGCGGTGTGCTCCCAGCTCGTCACATCGAAGATGCCGCTGCCGATATGCGCCTCGAGCCCGATGATGTGCGCACCGGCCGCGCGCGCCTCGCGCTCGAGAAGCCTCAGCTCCCCGATCGGCACACCGAACTTCGAGCGCGTGCCCGCCGTGCGCACGTGCGAGTGGTGACCGCGGCCGACCCCGGTGTCGACGCGCACGAAGATCTCGTGGCCGCGAAAGAGCTCGCCCCAGTTCGCGAACGCGTAATTGTTGTCGACCGTGACCCGCACGCCGTGCGCGAGCGCCCAGGCGTACTCGGCGCGCGGGGCGAAATTCGGCGTGTAGAGAATGCGGGCGGGATCGAGGTCCGGGAAGAGCTCGAGCACACGCGAGACCTCCCCACGCGAGACGCACTCGAAATCGATCCCCGCGCCGTGCAGCGTGCGCAGGATCTCCGGGTGCGGGTTCGCCTTCATCGAGTAGTGCACGCGGCTCAGGGAGCTCAGCGCGCGCAGCGAGCCCGCGGCGGCGCGCACCGTTTCGAGATCGTAGATGAAGGCCGCATCGTGCGCGCCGAGTGCGGCGAGGAGTTCACTGCGCTTGGTGCGCCACCAGGGGTCCTTGCGGGTTGTCGGGTCCTTCGGCTGCGAGAACAGCTGCTGCCAGGTGGGACCGAGCACCTTGTCGCCCGGCACCGGGCGGATCAGGAGCTCGTGCAGCTGCTCGACCAGCCGATCACCCTGGTCCTCATCGACGACGAAGGTGAAATTGAGATCATTCGCCGCCTGGCTCACGAGGTGGATCTTCTGCTCCTCGAAGAACTCGAACGCACCCCCGAGCTGATGGAGGATGGCGCGGATGTTGCGCCCGACGAGACTCACCGCGGCGCACGGCCCTATGACGGCCACGCGACACAACCCCGAGAGATCCCCGACGAGCGCTGCGACGCGCGCGTTGTCGAGTGAGTTCGCATCGGGATCGAGCGAGACGGTCACGTTGGTTTCGGAGGTCGAGACGAGATCCACCGACATGCCGTGCTGCTTGAAGATCTGGAACGCATCGGCGAGGAAGCCGACCTGGTGCCACATCCCGGGGCTTTCGAGCGAGATCAGCGTGACGCCTTTTTTCGTGCACACCGCCTTCACCTGGGCGCTGCCATCGGCGCCCGCGGCGCTGAGCACCGTGCCCTCGAGATGCGGGGCCTGCGTCGCGTAGATGTGGAGCGGAATGCGGTACTGGCGCACCGGCAATATGCAGCGCGGGTGCAGCACCTTGGCGCCGCTCGTTGCGATCTCCTGCGCCTCATCGTAATGGAGCGCACGCAGGAGGCGGGCGCTCGGTGTCGCACGAGGGTTGGCGCTGAACATGCCGGGCACGTCGGTCCAGATCTCGAGCCGTCGCGCGCGCAGCTTCGCCGCGAGATATGCGGCGGAGGTGTCCGAGCCCCCGCGCCCGAGGAGCACAGTGCCCCCCTCCGCATCGCTCGCGATGAACCCTTGCGTGATGATGATCGGCGCGAGCGGGGCAAGCTTTTCTTCGAGCGCGGCATCGGGGGCGAACGCACAGACGGCCGAGAGCACGTTGGCCTTGGCGGAAGCGGCAGGCCGCTCCTCGGCGCGCAGCAGCCCCCGCGCATCCACCCAGAGCGCATCGAGTCCGCGCGCGCTGAGAAAGCGCGCACCGAGCGCGGTCGCGATCAGTTCCCCGCTCGCCATGACGTGCGCCCGGGTGCGATCGGACACCTCGCCAACGAGCGCGACCTCGGCGAGCTCGCCGAGCTCCGCGAGGTAGCGCTCGACGTTTTCGCCGAGCGGCACGCCGAGCTCGGCGGCGAGCTGGCGGTGGCGTTCTCTGATCGCGCGCAGTTGCTCTTGCTGCGCTTGAGCAGTCGCTGCGTCGAGGAGGCGCTCGAGCCGGTCCGTGACGCCCGCGACCGCCGAGCACACGATGAGGACGCGCGCGCCCGAGGCGCGCCGCTCGGCGGCGACTTGCGCGATGTTCTGCCAGTTGGCGCGCGTCGAGACGCTCGTGCCGCCGAACTTGAGGACGATCCACTCCGAGGGCGTGGCGGCCACTGCTTAGGACTTTCGCGTCGCGCGGCTCATGCAGAGCGAAGATTAAGGAAAAGCGCAGGCAATGAGGCGACTCCATGCTTGGAGCGCCTCGGGGCGAGCTCAGTTCTAGAGCTCGTCGTCGAAGTCTTTCAGATCTTTCTCGAGCTTTCGATCGGCCAGCACTTCCTCGAGTCGGCTCCAGGCGGCCTTGCCGCGCTTGCCCTGAGTACGAACGCGCTTGTCGACGCGATCGAGCAGGCGGTCGTAATCAGTGCCGTCCTCGGTAGGACCATTTAGGAATTCTTCGTCGATATCGAAGCTCTCGTTGTCTCTTTCCGGCATCTGGCGGTGCAATTCCCGATGTAATTCAATAAGTAACGCGCAAAAACGCACCGAACAAGGCTGCGAACTATAGCCGATTCGCGCTAGCGATCAACTTTTGGGCGCGCGCGCGGATTTCATGCGCGAGCTTGAGCCTGGCAGACACCTGCCCTACCCGCCCCCCGCCTCGCCCGACTTCGGCTCAGGGTTGATCGGTGCGATCACGCACCACGACGGGTGCGCCGCGGCTAAGTCCGAGGCCCTCGGAGGCACTTCCCTCGGCCCGCGCGATCTCGATGACGCCGAATGAGTTCACTAGTGCCAGGTACTCCCCCGGATGAGTGTCGCCGTAGGTGCGCAGCAGCGGAAAGGAATGATTGCCGGCATGCACGAGCGGCAGGCGGAAGCGCTCGATCAGCGGCGCATCAATGTTGGTGATGAGGTTGCCAAAGTGATCGATGCTGATGACGACGCCAGTGACGCTGCGCGGCTCGACCTCGGGGTCTTCGACCCAGGCAGGGACCAGCGTGTCGACCCTCTCGCCGAGTGTCTCGATTGTCGCGCGGCCGGCGGCCAGTTCCGCTGCGACCGGCGCAAAAATATCGCGGCCGTGGAAAGTGGCACTCGGGTGGTGTACGCCGAGCTTCTCGAGCTCGGCCACCCCGAGGCGCACGATCAGAGCGCCCTGCGTGCGGGTCACGATCGCGGCGAGGAGACCATTGTCCGGGGCGAGGAAGGCGTGCCCTCCGGCGCGCACGGCGATGATGTTGCGCGCGGTGCCGACGCCCGGGTCGACCACGGCGAGGTGCACCGTGCCTTCGGGAAAGTAGCCGTAGGCGCGCGCGAGCCAGAAACCGGCCTCCGCGGGCCAGTGCACGAGGATCTCGTGCGTGAGATCGACGATGCGGGCCGCGGGAAAGCGCCGCAGGATCGCGCCCTTCATGACTCCGACAAACGGCCCCTGGTGGCCGAAGTCGGTCGTGATCGTGATGACCCCTGAGGCGCCCGGGGCGGCCATGGAGGAATCGCGCGCGCCGCGCGCTAGCTAACCGCGGCCAGTGCGGCCGCCGCGACCTTCCGCGCACGCTCGGCAGCGGTCGGTGTAGGGCACGGCGGCGAGCCGCTCGGGCTCGATGTCCTCGCCGCACACCGAGCAGGTCGTGTAACGGCCCGAAGCGAGGCGGCGCAGCGCCGCTTCGACCTGCTGCAGCTCCGCCTGCGCCGAGTGCGAGATGGCGCCGAGCACGTCGTCGTTTTCGCGCTGCGTGACCTGCTCGGCAAAATCTGCCGACAGCGGATCTGCTTCGTGCCGCAAGTCGGCGCTGGCCTCGCTCGCGCGCTGGCGCAGCTCGTCACGGCGTTTGAGCAGTCGATCGCGTACTGCGTTGGTGTCCACTTCGGGTCCCCCAGGGAACGAGCGGCCGCATCTAGGAGGCGCGGCGGCTGCCGCGTTTATTTTCCAGCCACTCTTGCAACTTGTCGAAGGGTTCGACGAACTTCGCGACGCCCTCGCGCTCGAGCTGCTGTGAGACTGCTTCCAGATCGATGTCGAGCCGCTCGAGCCCCTCGCGGACATCGGCGCCCTCGCCCATGTGGCGCTCGAGGCGCAGCTCCGGCCGCCCCAGACGCCGGTAGGCGCTGATCGTCTCGAGCGGCATAGTGTTCACGGTCCCCTGCACCACGAGCTCCTCGACGTACTTGATGGGACTGTAGCTCGGATCTTTGGTCGAGGTGGATGCCCAAAGGAGGCGCTGCGGCTGCGCCCCCTGCGCCGCCAACGCCTGCCAGCGCGGCGTCGAGGTGAGCTCCTCGTAGACCTCGTACGCGCGGCACGCGCTCGCGATCGCCGCCTTGCCGCGCAGGGCACGCGCAGCGACCTGGCCGCTCGCGACGAGCGCATCGAGGAGCTTGTCCACCGCGGTGTCGATGCGGCTCAGGAAAAAGCTCGCGACCGATGCCACCTTCTCGAGCGGCAGGCCGCTCGCCGCGCGTGCGCTCAAACCGTCCATGTAGGCGTGCGCGACCGCCCGGTAGCGCTCGGGCGAGAAAAGCAGCGTCACGTTCACGTTGATGCCCGCCGCGATCAGATCGCGGATCGCGGGGATGCCAGGCTCGGTGCCTGGGATCTTGATGAGTGCGTTGGGGAGTTTGAGGCGCTCCCAAAGGCGCACCGCCTCGCGCCGGCTCGCCTCGCTCTCGTAGGCGAGGTGCGGCGACACCTCCATGCTCACATAGCCATCGCCCGCGTTCGTCGAATCGTAAAGCGGGCGCAGCAGTTTCGCGGCGGCCTGAAGATCCGCGAGGGCGAGTTCCTCGTAGAGCGCCGCCGCCGAGCTCACCTTGCCGAGCAGCTGCGCGATCGGCTGCGCGTACTTCGGATCGGTCGTCATCGAGTGCGAGAAGATCGCCGGATTCGAGGTGAGACCCGAGACGCCATCATCCGAGATCAGGTGCGCGATCGTGCGATCGGCGAGCAGACTTCGCGCGATGTCATCGAGCCACACGCTCTGCCCGAGCTTGTGCAACTCAAGCAGCGGATTAGGCGCGGACGTGCTCATAAAGTCAGCACCGAGAGTAGCGCAGCTTCACGCGCGAGTCTCGCGGTTTCGAGCCGGATATGCGTAAATCAGCGCTCAAGGCACGTGGTGGCGAGGAGCATCTGCCATGACTGCGATTCTCGATGCTGGAACGATCGCCGATGAGCTGCGGTCGCTCCTTTCTGATGCGGAGGCACTCTTGCGGGCGAGCACGAACGCTGAGGGTGCGGAATTCGAGGAGCGTGCGGAGGCGGCGCTCAAGGACCTGCGCGGACGGCTGAGCGGGCTCGAGCAGCAGCTCGGCGCACGCGCACGCGATGTCGATGAGTACGTGCGCGATAACCCGTGGCGGGCGGTCGCGATCGCGGGCGGCATCGCGCTCCTGCTTGGACTCGTCATGGGACGCCGCTGATGGCCGAACCCATCCCGCCGCTGACACGCGAGGAGGCTGAGGAGGCGCCGCGGCCGCTGCGTGAGCTGCTCGCCGCCGGGCTCGAGGCGCTGCGCACCCGGCTTGATCTGGCGGCGGTCGAGGTCGAGATCTATCTCATTACGCTCGTGCGCACGCTCGCCTGGATCATGGGGGCCGCGGTTTGCTTTCTGATTGCGCTCGCGCTCGGCGTCACGGCCCTCATGGTGTCGCTCTGGGATGCGCATCGCATGCTGGGGCTCCTTGGCGGCAGCGTGGTCTTCGTGTGCCTGGCGGCGGCCTTCGGCTACCTCGCCACGCGCGCGCTGCGCCAGCAGGGAGGATTTCTCGAGGGCACGCTCGGGCAGCTCGACGAGGACCAACGGCGCGCGAGTCGCGAGCCATGAATCGGCTGAAGAAGCTCACGCGCAGAAGGGAGCTCCTCCTCGAGCAGTGCGAAGCGCAGCGGCTTGACCTGGCCGCGCGCCTTGGGAGGCTGCACGCCCCGCGCGAGGGGCGCCCGCTCGGACTCGAAAGGCTTCGGGGTGCGGCTCCCGCGCGCCACCCGCTCGCCTGGGTCGCAGCACTCGCGGGGCTCACCCTCCTTGGGCGCAGCCGCGATGTGATCACCGTGCTCATCTGGCTGCGCACGGCGCTCGCGGTCATGACGCGCGCTGCGCACGTGCTGAGGGTGATTACTCAGATGCGCGGCCAGGGACGCGATCGTGAGGCAGCGCCGCGTAAGGGTGAGGCGACGAACTAGCGGGTGCGGTGCGGAACCGTCGCCGCCGCCTGGCGTTCGGGAGCGGGCGTCTCGTCGGGATCGGTGGCGAGGCCAACGAGGGTTGGAATACCGTTCGCTGACTTGAGCGTATCGCGCGCCAGATCCCAGTGAATCGCCGCGCGGCTGTCGCCGAGCGCCTCATCGAGCATCTGCGAAAGCACCTGCAGGTTCGGCTCCACCGTCTGCCCCTCGGCGTCGACCGGCGGATGCGCCTCGAGCAAGAGCTCCCCTTCGACCCAGGCCACCTTCACCGGCTCGTTGACGAGCCACACTTTCGTGCCGACCGGCACGATGGCGAAGAGCGCGGCGATATCCTCGGGATACATGCGGATACAGCCGTGCGTCACCGCCATGCCGACGGCGACCGGATTGTTCGTTCCATGAATCAGATACTCGCCCTTGCCGGCGGCGAGTCGCAGCGCGAAGTCGCCGAGCGGATTGTCGGGTCCTGGGCCCACCATTCTCGGCAGTGGGTCCTCGTTCTTTTCGTGCTCCTTGCGGATCGAGGCTGGCGGGTACCAGATGGGATGCTTGATCTTCGCGATGACCCGCGTTTGCCCGAGCGGGGTGCGCCAGTCCATCTTGCCGATGCTCACCGGATAGGTGATCACGACCGCCTTCTCGTGCGGTCCGTGCTTCGGGTAGTAGTAGAGGCGGTGTTCGGGCAGGTTCACCACGATCCCCTCGTGGGGAGTCGAGGGGAGGATCCTTCGCCCAGGCAGGAGCACCTCGTGATCCGCTCCCGGGATCCAGACATCGACGCTCGGGTTCGCGCGGATGATCTCGTAGTACCCGAGGCTGAAGCGGTGTGCGAGATCGGGGAGCGTGTCTTCATCGGCGGTCTTCACGCTCTGGTCGGTACCGACGACCGGCGAACCATCGACGGGAAGCGAATAGACGCTCGCTTGGAGCGGGCCCGCTCCGAGGGCGAACCAGCCGAGTATCGCAAGCCCCAGAGAGCCCTTCATGGTGTTTCTTGGAAGATTTTATATCCCATTGATACTAAAGCGCCGGCCGCGCTCCGTCGCCGCCGGCGGTCCCTGTAGACAGATTCCTTATACTATCGCGCGCCGTGTCCCAAAGCGATAAACCTTCGCGTGCCTTTTTCACCCAGAACACGCTCCACATCGCCCGTGCGCTGATCGGGATGCGGCTCGTGCACGATGCGGGCGGGCGGCTCCTCGCCGGCCGGATCGTCGAGACCGAGGCGTACCTTGGCCCGAAGGACCGTGCGGCGCACTCGCACCGCGGGCGTACGCGCCGCACGGAAGTCATGTTCGGTCCGCCCGGTCATGCTTATGTCTACTTCGTCTATGGTTTCTGGAACTGCCTGAACGTGGTCACCGGCGCGGTGGGCGTCCCGCACGCGGTACTGCTGCGCGCGCTCGCACCGCTTGATGGCCTCACGGATCGCACCTCGGGCCCGGGGCTCCTGTGTCGGGCCCTACACATCGATCGGCGTTTGAACGGCATTGATCTCAGGGGAGATGTGCTTTGGCTCGAGCGGGCCGGCAGGGGGACGCCGCCACCGCGTGTCGCGCGCGGCACCCGCATCGGGGTCGCCTACTCGGGCGAGTGGGCGCGCAGGCGCTGGCGATTCTTCGACCGCGATTCGCCCTATGTGTCCACTGCACGCCCCGCGCAGCGCGCGCGCGCATAGACTACCCGCCCCGATAGAGACCGCCTTCCGACCGAGGAACCGCATGTCGTACCCGATCCGCGCCCTGGCCCCGACGCTCTGCGCACTCGTTGCCCTGAGCGCACTTTCGGGTGTCGCTACCGCCGCCCCACAGGGCGTGGAAGGCACGAACTACCGCACGCTCGATCCGCCGCAGCCCACCGAGAGCCCCGGCAAGATCGAGGTGATCGAGTTCTTCTCGTACGCCTGCCCGCACTGCAATGATTTCTACCCGCTCGTGAGCAGCTGGGCCGCGCAGCTGCCAAAGGACGTTGTCTTCAAGCGCGTGCCGGTAGGCTTTGATCGGCTACCGTGGATCAATCTGCAGCGCGCCTACTACGCGCTCGAGGCCTCGGGCGATCTCATGAAGCTCGATGGCAAACTCTTTCACGCGATACACGTCGAGCAGCTGCCGCTCTTCGACGAGCCGCACCTCGCCGAGTGGGTGGGACAGAACGGCGGCAGCGCCGAGAAGTTCGCCTCCGCCTACACCTCGTTCTCGGTCAACAACAAGACGGTGCAGGCGGATGAGCTGGCGGAGCACTACCAGGTGACCGGCATCCCGACGATGGCGGTGGGCGGCAAATACATCGCGCTCGGTGACAGCCATAGCGCCATACTCGCCAACACCGACCAGTTGATCGCGCGCGTGCGTTCGGAAGGCCCGGTCGCGAAGTCTGGGGGCAAGCCCGCGCAGTAATCGCCCGACTCGCGGCGCTACTTGCTGTCCTCAGCGCGCGCGAGCTCGAGGAGTTCCGCGCCCTCAGGTACGCGCGCACCCCGTTCGTAGTGGATGGCGCGCACCGTGCCTGCGTAGGGGGCACTGATCGTGTGCTCCATCTTCATCGCCTCGATCACCATGAGCGGTGTGCCTGCCGCCACCTCTACTCCCACGGCCACGGCGACCGAGACGACCACACCCGGGAGCGGCGTCGTGAGCCCCCCAGCCGCCGCACTCGAGTGCACGTCCGCGGTGCGCGGATCCTCGAGCCGCAGCTCGTAGTGCGCATCGCCCATCCAGAGCTCGACCCCGGAAGCGCTCACGAGGCAACGCGCGCTGAGGCGCAGTTTCCCGATGCGCGCGGCGATCGTGCCTACCCCGGCAGCGAGGTCTCGAAGAGGGAGCGGTGCGTAGCCTTCAACCACGCCCAATCTCGGCTCACCGCGCGCGTACTCAAGTTCCGCCTCATGTGTCTTTGCGCGCCAGGAGAAGAGGTACGCGACCCGAGCAGGGAGATTCGGCGTGAAGCCATCGCCATGATCCCAGGGGCTCCCGGTGCCCGAAGTCTTCGCCGCTTCGTGCGTTGCGAGCGCGGCCAGGATCAGCGGTTCGGGCGGCAGGGTGGCCGCGGAGGCAAACTCCGCCGCGTGCTCTTCGAGGAAGGCGATGTTGTGGCGCACTTCGAGAAAGGGCCGGGACTCGAGATAACGCGCGAGCCAGCGTTCGTTGGTGTGGACGCCCGCGCAGTAGGTGCCCCTGAGCGCCGCCGCGAGCCGCGCAGCGGCCTGCTCGCGATCTGGCGCCCAGGCGATGACCTTGCCGAGGAGCGAATCATAAACCTCAGGAACCGAGTCGCCGCTCTCGAACCCCGCATCCACGCGCACGCCCTCGCCCGTCGGCCACTCGAGAAGCCCGAGTCGGCCGGCGCTCGGAAGAAAACCGCGCTCTGGGTCTTCGGCGGCGACGCGCGCTTCGATCGCATGGCCTTCGAACCGTATCTCGGCCTGCGTGAGGGGCAGCGCCTCGCCGGCTGCGACGCGCAGCTGCCACGCGACGAGATCGAGCCCGGTCACGGCCTCGGTGACGGTGTGTTCGACCTGCAGGCGCGTGTTCATCTCCATGAAATAGAACTCGGCCCCGTCGTATAGAAACTCCACGGTTCCTGCGCTCACGTAGCCGATCTCGCGCGCGACCACGAGCGCGGCCGCGCGCAGCCGCGCGCGCAACTCCTCCGGGATCGCAGGCGCCGGCGCTTCTTCGATGAGCTTCTGATGGCGTCGCTGCGTCGAGCAGTCGCGATCGCCCAAGTGCAGGAAGTTGCCCTGAGTGTCCGCAAACACCTGCACCTCGAGGTGACGCGGGGCGGGAAGGTAGCGCTCAAGGAGCAGCGTACCGTCGCCGAAGGCGCTCTCGGCGAGGCGGCGCGCGGCCGCGAGGGCTGGCGCGAGCTCGGCCGCGGTGCGCACGATCTGCATGCCCTTACCGCCACCGCCGGCGGCGGGCTTGATGATAAGCGGCAGGCCTGCCTCGCGGGCTCTGCGCTCGAGTTGGGAGAGCTCCTGCTCATCGCCCGCGTAGCCTGGGAGCACCGGCACGCCCGCCGCGCGCATACGCGTCTTGGCAGTGATCTTCGAACCCATCGCGGCGATCGCCGCGGCGGGGGGGCCGACGAACTTCACGCCCGCATCGGCACAAGCCTGCGCGAACTGCGCGTTCTCGGAGAGAAAACCGTAGCCCGGGTGGATCGCGTCCGCGCCGCTTGCGCGCGCGGCCTCCAGGATGTGGCCGACGTCGAGATAACTTTCGCGCGCCGCAGCAGGCCCGATGCGCACGGCGAGATCCGCGCTGCGCGTATGCAGCGCGCCGGCATCGGCATCGGAGAACACCGCGACCGTGCGGATGCCGAGCCGCCGCGCGGTGCGAAAGATGCGGCAGGCGATCTCGCCGCGATTGGCGACCAGGAGCGTCTTGATCATGGGCGCGGTTTCCGAACCTACATGCGGAACACGCCAAAGCGCGTGCTCTCTTCGGGTGCGTTGCGCGCAGCGGCGAGAGCGAGTGCGAGCACGCGGCGGGTGTCGAGCGGATCAATCACCCCATCGTCCCAAAGCCGCGCCGAGGAATAGTACGGGTTCCCCTGCCGCTCGTACTGCTCGCGGATCGGCTGCTTGAAGGCTTCCTCCTCAAGGGCAGGCCACTCGCGCTCGCTCCCGCGCAGCTGATCGCGCTTGATGGTCGCGAGCACGCTCGCCGCCTGCTCGCCGCCCATCACGGAGATGCGCGCATTCGGCCACTGGAAGAGAAAGCGCGGCGAGTACGCGCGGCCGCACATCGCGTAATTGCCCGCACCGTAGCTGCCGCCGATGATCACGGTGAGCTTCGGCACATTGGCACAGGCGACCGCGGTGACGAGCTTGGCGCCGTCCTTGGCGATACCGCCGGCCTCGGCGCGCCGTCCGACCATGAAACCGGTGATGTTCTGCAGGAAGAGAAGCGGAATCTGCTCGCGCGCGCAGAGCTCGATGAAGTGAGTGCCCTTAAGGGCACTCTCGGAGAAGAGGACGCCGTTGTTCGCGAGGATCCCGAGCGGGTAGCCGCCGAGGTGCGCAAAGCCACACACCAAGGTCGTCGCATAGAGCTCCTTGAATTCATCGAACTCCGAATCGTCGACGAGCCGCGCAATCACCTCGCGCACATCGTAGGGCTTGCGCAGGCTCGAGGGCAGGACGCCGTAGAGCTCCGCCGCCTCGTAACGCGGCTCGGCGGGTGCGCGAACCGGGGCGGTGGGGCCGCCTCTCTTCAGGCGCATGACGATGCGCCGCGCGATCTCGAGCGCGTGAGTGTCATTTTCCGCGTAGTGATCGCAGACACCCGACTCGCGGCAGTGCACGTCCGCCCCCCCGAGGGTCTCGGCATCGATGTCCTCCCCGGTCGCCGCCTTCACAAGGGGTGGACCACCAAGAAACACCCTCCCCTGGTTGCGCACGATCACGTTCTCGTCCGACATCGCCGGCACGTAGGCGCCGCCGGCGGTGCAGGAACCGTGCACGACCGAGATCTGCGCGACGCCCGCGGCCGAAAGCGTCGCCTGGTTGTAGAAAATGCGGCCGAAATTGTCGCGGTCGGGGAAGACCTCATCCTGTGCCGGAAGGAAGGCGCCGCCGCTTTCGACGAGGTACACGCATGGCAGCCGATTGTCGCGGGCGATCTCCTGGGCGCGCAGGTGCTTCTTCACCGTGATCGGATAGTAGGTGCCGCCTTTGACCGTCGGGTCGTTCGCGACCACGACGCATTCGCGCCCCCCGACCCGGCCGATGCCGGTGATCACCCCTGCGCAGGCTATGTCCCCGCCGTACATCCCGTGCGCGGCGAGCTGGGAGAACTCGAGGAACGGGCTCCCGGTGTCGAGGAGGACACGGATGCGCTCGCGCGCGGTGAGCTTGCCGGCGGACTTGTGTTTATC
>Ga0187777_10001904_pt1 | contig 13423 bp, 12 predicted proteins | sample 1015_Q2_SP5_10_M_FD_132416 | JGI IMG/M metagenome (GOLD analysis project Ga0187777, IMG submission 132416) | Tropical peat soil microbial communities from peatlands in Department of Meta, Colombia - 1015_Q2_SP5_10_MG | ecosystem: Environmental > Terrestrial > Soil > Wetlands > Peat | place...
CCGGACTCGCTCCGCTCCACAGCGAGCGGGTCGCGGCCCGCGCCGGCGACCGTAGCGTGGTCGACCAGGACGTGTTCCTCGACGTGTCGACGTACGGCACGCGCGCGGTCGACGCAACCGTGCGGGTGCTCGGAATCGACGCGCTCGTGAATGGATCGGACCGGCCTTACTCCGATCCCGTGTCGCTCGAACTCGGCCCGGCGGCGGTGCACGCAGTCCGCACCGCCAACGCAATGCGTCTGCTCTATCCCAAGGAGGTGTTCGATGATCTGGCAATCGCTTCCCCCGCGTAATCTCGACCGCGCCGAGCTACAGGCGCTCGTCGACGCGGTCGCGAACGATCCCGATCGGTGGCGAGAGCACGTCGCGTTCGGAGGTGGGCAGCGCCACTACGTCTCGCTCCACCGGGACGAGTACGTGGACATATGGCTGCTGTGCTGGGCGCCCGGTGACGACACCGGCTGGCACGACCACGACATCTCCTCGGGCGCAGTCCGAGTCGTGCGGGGCGCCGTGCGCGAATCGAACCCCCGGATCGGCGGCGAGCCGGCGGTCCGCATCGTCACCGAAGGCGGCTCGTTCTCGTTCGGTCCCGAGCACATCCATCGCCTCGCCGGCGAGGACGAGCTGGCGATCTCGATCCACGCCTACTCGCCCCCGCTGTGGCGGCTCGGGCAGTACTCGATCGACGACGACGGCGTGATGCGCCGCGCATCGGTCAGCTATGCCGACGAGCTCCGTCCGCTCGAGGGGTCTCTGGCTGCGTGAGCCGGTCGACGATCTCCTCGAACGCCTGATCGGCGAGCGCCTGCAACTCCTCGGCAGTCAGCAGCTGGACCGGATGGGGAATGAAGACCATCCGGTACTCGGGCATCCCCAGAACGCGGGCCTGCTCGAGGGCCTCGTCGACGAACGGCTCGGTCGCCACGGCAGCAGTGGCGATGCCCAAGCGCTCAAGCTCAACCATGTCGCGCACACTGCACGACGTGCACGACCCTCAATCCGCGAGGCCCTCCACGGCGAGGTCCCCTCGATCGGCGATCCGCCGCACGATCTCGACGCTCGCAGGCTTCGAGAAGATCTCCTTGACGAGCCGGAATGTCTGGGCGCCGCGGGCGTGCAGCAGCTCCTCGATGCGGTCGAGGAACTCGTCGCCGCGGCGCTTGGTGATGTCGAGCAGTGCGACGCGCGCGCCGCTCAAAGCGGCCGGCCGGGGGGCGAGCGGCTCGGTCGCGCGCCGGCGCTCGTCGAATGGGCTCACGTATTCCACTGAACCTCCTTTGAGATCGGCTCGGTGTTCATCCCGAGGCACGGCCCGAACACCGCCGAGTAGCGGCCGGCCTCGCCCCCGGCGACAACGATCATGATGTCTTCGGGACTCGACCACTTGCGAACCGGCTGATCATCCGCGGCCGCATTCACGAGCGGGGTCGTCTCGCCCCAGCGCAACTCGCCCGCGGGCCGGACGACCGCCGAGAACATCTCCTCGCGCACGCGCTGCTTGCTCCACCCCCATTCGAAGAACGACCGCGCGTGCTCGGGGCAGATCACGAATAGCGACGTCCCGCCGAGGGGCCACCAGTTCGGACTCCACGTCGCCGCGGCGGCCCACCCGAGCACGCGGGCCAGCTCCTCGGGGCCCGTGCTCCGGTGGTCTGAGATCGACAGCGGCGCGTCGGCTCCGAGCACGGTCACGACCGACGCCGAGGCGTCGAACCCGCGCTCGACATGGAGCGGCGCCCACGGACTCAGCTCCTCGTCCTCGGCGAAGCACATCGCGATCTTGCCGGGATTGCCGAGCGTCGAGCGGTCGAGACGGCCCGGGAACCCGCCGGCGGTAAGGCTAACCACGAGCCGGAGCGCGCGCCCGATCGTCATGTTCGCCCTCCACCCCGGGCCGAGCGCGCCCACCGAGCCGTTCAGGCCGATCGCGCCGCGGACGGGCCCATTGACCACGAGCATCTGCCCGCAAGGCTGGGTCGTGACCGCCTGCCCGCCGACGTTGAACGCCGGTTCCAAAACAGCCTCGACGGCCGCCACGACGACCGGGAAGTACTCGGGCCGGCATCCCGCGAGCACCGCGCATGCCGCGACCCGCTCCAGAGTCACCCGCGCCAGCGCGGGCGCCATCTCGCCGAGCAGCTCGGACCGATCGCGGCCGGCGAGCATCGCCTCCACGCGATCCGGCGTCGGGGGGATCACGGGCAGCCCGTCGGTCCAGCCGCGCTCGAACATGTCTTCGAGCTCGTCGAAGCCGCCGCCGTCGAGCCGCCGCAGCTCCTCGGGGTCGTACGTGTTCTTGGCCGCGCACCCGGGCTTACGGAGCGGCGGCTCGTCCGTGACCGGCGTCGACAGCAGCGTCCGGAGGCCGGCGGCATCCCACCCGACCACACGCCCGAGCTGCACTCCCGACCCATCTACGAGCACCGCCGTCGGCAAGCTCTCCAACAAGTACGCGCGAGACACCTCGTAGGGCGCCGGCTCGGACAGGACCACGCCGGCGAAGCCCGATCGTCGCGCCACTCGCGCGGCAACCTCGAGCGGATCTTCGAACACCGCGGCCACCCGCACGCCGGCGTCAGACAGCTCAGACACGAGCGGCGCTAGGCGATGCAGGGTCAGCAGGCACGTCGGGCACTCCTCGGACACGAACAGCAGCAGCGCCGGGCCGCGGTCGCACAGGTCGGCGAGGCGAACCGGCCCACCCGCGACCGACGGCAGCGAGAAGTCGGGGGCGGTGACGGCAGACGCGGTCATGCCGGCGCCCCCTGGCTGACCGCCGGCGCGCGGCTCGCGACGACGGTCCCGGCTTGGACGACCATCCAGATCCGTTCGGGGTCGCGCAGCATCCGTATGTCGGCGAGCGGATCGCCGTCGACGACGAGCAGGTCGGCAATCGCCCCCGGCGTGACCGTGCCGACCTCGGAGGCCAAACCGAGCGCCGTCGCCGATCCGCGCGTCGCGGCGCCAACCCCTTCGAGTGGCGACAGGCCGCCGTCGACCATACGCACAAGCTCGATTGCGTTGTCGCCCGGCGGCCCGCTGTCATGCCCCATCGCAATGATCACCCCCGCGTCCTGGGCCGCCGCCAGCGTCGCGTAGGCCTCCTCGAGCTGGCGCTTGGCCTGCTCGACCAGCGCCGGGGCGAAGTCGTCGGTGAACCGCTCGGCGAGGTCGTGGAACGTGCTCAGCGTCGGCACGAGCACAATGCCGCGCTCGGCCATCGCGCCCAGCAGCGCCGGCTCGCGGTGGAGCGACAGCCCATGTTCGATCGTGTTCACGCCCTCGAGCACCGCAAGACGCGCACCTTCAAGCCCCTCGACGTGGGCCGCCACGCGCACGCCGAGCCTGTGGGCCTCGTCGACGATCCCGGCCAGTTCGTCGCGCGTCATCTGCGCGGGCTCCGGATCCTCGGCGAGGACCGAGCGCGCGCCCGTCGCCATCAGCTTCACGTAATCGGCGCCACGGCGAAGCTGCTCCCGAACCGCCTTGCGCATGTCGTCGGGGCCGTCCGCCTCGCGGTACATCGTGGTGAAGATCGCGCCGCCGGGAGCGGTGGCCGAGATGATCCGCCCACACGACAGGATCCTCGGCCCCTCGACGATGCCGAGCCGGACGGCCTCGCGCAACGCGATCGCCTCGTCGTCGTAGCTGCCGACGTCGCGGACTGTGGTGATGCCGGCGCCGAGCAGCACGCGCGCGGCCTTCGCGAGCACGAAGTAGCCGAGCTCACGCGGGCGCGGGAGCTCCCCGTGGAGCGCAGGCGGCGGGCCGAAGCCCGGGCTGCGGCTGACGTCGCTCGAAAGATGAGCATGCGCATCGATCAGCCCCGGCATGAGCGTGCGCCCGCCGAGGTCCCACGCGCCCTCGAGGCCCGGGGGGTCGAGGCCGACCTCGCTGACCTCGACGATCCGCCCGTCCTCCACCAGAACCAACGCGCGCTCGAGCGGGGCGCGCCCGGTTCCGTCGATCACGCGGGCGTTGGTCAGCAGCATCGGTCGCTCACCGTACATCAGCCCTTGGCGGCGCTAAAGGTTCGTTAACTTGACACGCGCGGGCCGGGTGTGAAAGAACGTCCTCGATCCATCGGCTGAACGCTGTTCTACCTGCGGATCGGAGGAGGATGGAAGCGGCTATCGGGTATCAACCGGCGCGCCGTCCCGGCGGGGGATCGCCGGGGATCTCTGCCGTCCTCGACGTCCTCGAGGTCCTCGACCGCCGGGGGCCGACAACGCTGGCCGAGCTCGCCCGCGAAACCGGGATCGCGAAGAGCACGGTTCACCGTGTCTGCTCGATCATGTTCGCGCGGGGCTGGGCCGCGCGCGACGCGCACACCGGACAGATCGAACTCGGGCCCAGGGTCGCGTGGCTCGCGCACACGGCGCCGGTCTCGCCGCTGGCGGCCGGGTTCCACGGCATCGCCCGCCAGCTCGTCGCCCGCCACAACGAGACCACCTGCCTGACCGTGCTCGACGGACGCGACAGCGTGTTCATCGCCAAGGAGGAGACCACGCACCAGGTCCGTCTCGTCACCGCTGTGGGAAGCCGGCTGCCCGCGTTCGCGGCGGCGTCCGGCCGGGTGCTGCTCGCCGACCGCCCCGAAGAGGAGGTCGCGGCCCTGTACGCCGGCTGCGAGCTCGTGACACCCACCGGCCGGCAGCTGGCTGGGCTCGACGAGCTGTTCGGAATCCTGCGCGAGGCCCGGCGGCGTGGCTACGCCGAGAACATCGATGAGACCGCGCTCGGGCTCCATTGCCTCGCCGCTCCCGTCGGCCCACCCGGACGGGTGGCCGCCGCGGTCACGCTGTGCGTGCCGAGCGGCCGGATGAGCGCCGCCCGCAGGCGCGAGATGCTCCCCGACCTCCGGCGCGCCGCGCGAGAGATCGTGCCTGCCCCGGGCAATGGCGGTCTGCGCCCGCCCGCGACTACTTCACCAAATCAATCAAGTAAGTTAGCAACGATAGCGTCCGCTCCGGGAACCCGGGGCCGGCGGCTCGACTCCAACAGAAAGGTGGCTCCATGAGTGAGCTGGACCGGCTCCGCAGCGGGCGTACTGAGCTCGAGAACCACTACATCGACGAGCTCGTCTCCGGAAACCTGAGCCGCCGCGACTTCCTGCGCCGCGGCAGCATGATCGGCATGTCCGCGCCGTTGCTGGGGGCAATCCTGGCCGCATGTGGCTCCTCGTCCAAGACAACCGCCGCGTCGGGGACCACGGGTACGTCGAGCGCGCCGGCGACCAAGGGCGGCACGCTGCGGATCGGGGCGGTCACGCCCGCGGCAGCGATCAACCCGCTCACGATCTCCGACGCGGGGGGGCTGCTGATGCTCAACCAGACCGGGGAGTTCCTGATCTTCGACAGCAACCTGAAGCTCCAGCTGCAGCCGATGCTCGCGCTCAGCTGGAGCCCGAACACGGACGGCAGCGTGTGGACATTCAAGCTGCGGCCCGGCGTCAAGTTCAGCAACGGCGCGCCGATGACCGCCGACGACGTCGTCTACACGTTCCAGCAGCTGTCCGATCCGAAGAACGCGTCGAACGCGCTGTCGGCGTTCGTCGGCGTGCTGACTCCGTCCGGCGTCAAGAAGGTCGATTCGACGACGGTGGCGTTCAACCTCGAGGCGCCGAACGGGAACTTCCCGTATCTCGTGTCCTCGGACAACTACAACGCGATCATCGTTCCCAACGGGAGCGACTACGGCAAGTGGCAGAGCACGTTCATCGGGACCGGCGCGTTCAAGCTCGGCAGCTACACGCAGAATGTCGGCGCCACGTTCGTCCCGAACCCGAACTACTGGGGAACGAAGCCGTTGCTCGACAGCACCTCGTTCAAGTTCTATATGAGCCAGGCGCCGATGATCCTCGGGCTCCAGGGCAACGATGTCGACGTCATCGCGCAGTTCACGCCCGCCGGCGCGGCCGCGATCCTCAACAGCCCGTCCTACAAGATCATCAGCCTCAAATCGGCCAACCACCGAGAGCTGTCGATGCGCAACGACCAGGCTCCGTTCACCGATGCGCGCGTGCGCCAGGCGGTGGCGTACACGCTCGATCGACCCGGCGCCGTGGCGGCGCTGCTGAGCGGCAAGGGGACCGTCGCCAACGATTACCCGTTCGGCCCCAGGTACCCGTCGACGGACACGAGCGTTCCCCAGCGGACCCAGAACATTCCGATGGCCAAGCAGCTGCTGGCAGCGGCGGGTCACCCAAACGGATTCAGCACGACGATGAACTCCGAGATTTACCAGGAGATCCCACAGCTCGCGCAGGTGATCCAGCAGGATGCCGCGAAGGCGGGTATCAACATCAAGCTCAACATCACCGATCAGACGCTCTACTACGGCAAGAGCACATTCGGAAATTCACCCTGGCTCGACGGCACGATGAGCCTCGTCGACTACGGCGACCGCGGCGTCCCGAACGTGTACCTGACGGCTCCGCTGACCTCGGCCGGCACGTGGAACGCGGCGAGGTTCCACAACAAGGAGTTCGACGGTCTCGTGAAGCAGTACGTGGCCGCGCTCGACCTTCAGGCGCAGAAGCAGGTCGCGGGCAAGATCCAGCGACTGCTCCTCGCCGAGACGCCGGTCGTGTACCCGTACTGGATCGACGGACTGACCGCGTCGACGCCGAACGTCGGTGGGCTGAACCCGACTTCGATCGCGCAGCTGTACCTGAACACCGCGTACAAGTCGGCATAAGGCTCCGAGGCGAGCATGGTCAGGTTCATCCTCAAGCGGCTCGGCCTCGCGCTGATAACGCTGTGGCTGCTGAGCGTGATCGTGTTCGCCCTCGGCCAGGTGCTTCCGAGCGATCCCGCGCGCTCGATCCTCGGGCCGCTCGCGGCGCCGAGCGCCGTCCGCGCGCTCGACCATCAGCTCGGTGTCGACAAGCCGGTCCTGACCCAGTACTGGAACTGGATCACGAACTTCCCGGGAACGTCGAACCAGTACCAGGCGCCGATCGGCCCGATCCTGACGAGCGCGCTCGGCCGCTCGCTGAAGCTCGCGATCTTCGCGTTGATCATCCTCGTGCCGCTCGGGATAGTCGGCGGAGTGATCTCGGCGCTCAATGCCGGGAAGCCCATCGACCGGACGATCAGCGTCGTCGGCCAGTCGATGCTGACCGTCCCCGAGTTCGTGTCCGGGATCATCCTTCTCGTCGTGTTCGCTGTCGAGCTCGGGTGGTTGCCGGTGACCGCGACTGCTCCGCCCGGCTCGAGCTTCCTCACCCAGCTCAAGTACCTGATCCTGCCGGTAATCCCGTTGGTGATGGTTCTGTTCGGGTACATCGCCCGGATGGCCCGCGTCGGCACGATCGAGGCGCTCGACTCCGACTATGCCCGGACGGCGACGCTCAAGGGCCTGCCCCGCGGCGTGATGATCCGCCGCCACGTGCTCCGCAACTCGCTCATGCCGACGATCACGGTGATCGCGACCCAGACCGGGTACCTGATCGGCGGACTCCTCGTGGTCGAAGTGCTGTTCCGCTACAACGGGGTCGGAGAGCTCACGTACAACGCATCGATCCAACATGACATCCCGATGCTCGAGGCGTGCGTGCTGACGATCGGGGTCGTGTACATGGTCGTGACGCTGGTCGCGGACATCACGTTCTCACTGCTCAATCCACGGATCCGGCTGAAGGCGGCCGAATGAGCATCGTCGACATACCGGTCGAGGATGCGGGCGTACTCGCGGCCGGCCGACGCGAGATACGTCGCGACGTCTTCCGCGAACTGCTGCGCTCGCCGACATTCATCGTGGGTGTGATCGTGCTCTCGATCTGGATCATCTGCGCGATCTTCGGCGCCGCGATCGCGCCGCACAGCCCGTACGCGCAGAACCTCGAGGAGATCAACAAGGCGCCGTCGAGCGCCCATCTATTCGGGACCGACCAGCTCGGGCGCGACATGCTCTCACGGGTGATCGTCGGCGTGCGCGACGTCATGATCATCGCTCCGCTGGCGACGCTGCTCGGGACGGTGCTCGGTACAGCGATCGGCCTGTTGATGGGCTACTTCCGCGGGGCCGTCGACGACGTGCTCGGCCGGTTCGTCGAGGCCTTCCTGGCGATTCCGGTGGTCGTCCTGGGTGTTATTGCGTTGCCGACGCTCGGGCGCTCAAACCTTGTCCTGATCATCGTGATCGGCCTGGTGTTCACGCCCCTGATCGCTCGCACCGTACGCGCCGCGGTGCTCCTCGAGCGCGAGCTGGACTATGTCGCCGCCGCCCGCCTGCGCGGCGAGCGCGCCCCTTACATCATGTTCGTGGAGATCCTCCCGAACGTGTTCGCCCCGATCATGGTCGAATTCACGGTGCGGTTGGCGTACGCGATATACGCGATCCTGACGCTCACCTTCCTCGGCCTCGGCGTCCAGCCACCGTCGCCCGACTGGGGGCTCGACATCGCGGCGAACTACGGCGTGGTGCCCGCCGGCTACTGGTGGGAGGTGCTGTTCGACGCGATCGCGATCGCGACGCTGGTGGTGTCGATCACGCTCATCTCCGATTCGGTTCAGGGGGCGCTCGAGGGATGAGCGCGGCCGCCGACACGGTCAGGTTGCACGACACGCTGCCACAGGCCGACGCGCTCGACGTCGAGAACGTTGAGATCACCTATCGCGTCCGCGGGCGTGCGCTCCGCGTCGTACGCGACGTCTCATTCCGGGTCGGGCGGGGCGAGTCGTACGGGCTCGTGGGCGAGTCGGGCTGCGGCAAGTCGACGATTGCGCTGGCGATCGTCCGGTACCTGGCGCGCAACGGCAGCGTCAGTGGCGGCAGGATCGAGATCGACGCACGGGACGTGCTCGCGATGGGTGCAAGCGAGCTGCGCAAGCTCCGCCAGACCACGGTCGCGATGGTCTACCAGGAACCCGGCCGGGCGCTGAACCCGACGATCAAGGTTGGGCGCCAAGTGGCCGAGGTGTTCGAGATCGCCGGTGCTTCGAAGGCGGAGTCGCTCGACCGCTCGCGGGAGATGCTCGAGAAGGTCCGGATCTCCAATCCCGCGGGGGTGATGAACCGCTATCCGCACCAGCTGTCGGGCGGCATGCTCCAGCGTGTGGTGATCGCTATGGCGCTCGCCGCCGAGCCGTCGCTGCTGATTCTCGATGAGCCGACGACCGCGCTGGACGCGACCGTCGAGGCCGAGGTCCTCGACCTGATCTCGGCGCTCCGAAACGAGTTCGGCACGTCGTTGTTGTTCATCAGCCACAACCTCGGCGTGATCGCGAAGATGTGCGATCGCGTCGGCGTGCTGTACGCGGGCGAACTGGTCGAGGAGGGCCCGGCGCGCGAAGTGTTCTCGGGGCCGCGGCATCCGTACACGGTTGGGCTGCTCCGGTGCATCCCTCGAAGGGACACGCTCAAGGCGCACCGTGCGCTCGACACGATTCCGGGTTCGCTGCCGGCGCCGGGAGTCGTGCCCAGCGGCTGCATCTTCGCCGACCGCTGCGGTCTGGTCGAGGATCGCTGCCGCACGGAAGCGCCGCCCCTGTACGACGTGGACGGCCGCCCGGGTCGTCGATCGCGCTGCCATTTCCGAGAGCGCGCGCAGACGCTTCCGCGCGTGATCCCGTCCGAGCGCGACGCGGTTCCCGGCGAGCGCCCGGACCGTGGCGGTGTGCTGATTCGCGCCGCCGACGTGTCCAAGACCTTCCACATGGAAGGCGAGACGATCTACGGGCTCGTCGACGTCAGCGTCGAGCTCCGCGCCGGCGAGACGCTCGGGCTCGTCGGGGAGTCCGGGAGCGGCAAGACCACGTTCGCGCGTACGCTGCTCGGCCTGACCGCCCCCGACAAGGGATCGGAGATCACGCTCGACGGCCAGGCGCTCGCCGAAACCACGTCGGGCCGGACGCGCGCGCAGGAGAAGGCCCTCCAGATCGTGTTCCAGAACCCGGACTCGGCGCTGAACCGCCGACACTCGGTCCAGCGCCTGATCTCACGGTCGCTGTCACGACTCGGCGGCTACAGGGGCGACGCGCTGACGCAGAGGCTGAAGAAGCTGATCTCGGATGTCCGGTTGTCCGAGCGTCACCTGTCGATGCGCCCGGCGCAGCTCTCGGGTGGGCTCAAGCAACGCGTGGCGATCGCCCGCGCGTTTGCCGGGGACCCCCGGATCGTCGTGTGCGACGAGCCGACGTCCGCGCTCGACGTGTCGGTGCAGGCCGCGATCCTGAACCTGCTTACAGACCTCCAGCAGCGCGAGGACGTCTCCTACCTGTTCATCAGCCACGACCTCGGCGTCGTGCGCTACCTCGCCGATCGGATCGCGGTGCTGTACCTCGGGCGGATCATGGAAATCGGGCCGGCCGATCAGGTGTTCAATCCGCCTCACCACCCCTACACCGAGGCCCTGCTGTCCGCCGTGCCCACGCTCGAGGACTCCGAGGGCGAGCGGATCCGCCTCGAGGGCGAGATCCCGAGCCCGGCCGACCCGCCGACCGGCTGCGTGTTCCACACGCGTTGCCCGCGCGTCCTCGGCGACATCTGCGTGAGCAAGGAGCCGCCGCTCGCCGAGGCCGAGCCCGGCCACGCGATCCGTTGCCACATTCCGCTCGAGGAGCTCCGGCGGCTGCAGGGCAAGGAGGTCTCGGTTGCCGGCGCCGACGACTGAGTCAGGGCTCCTGCGCGAATCCGCGGCTGAGGTCGCGGGCGAGGGTTCGCGGGCGATCGAGATGCGGGCCGCGGTCCTGCGCGAGCCCGGCCGGCCGGTGTCGACCGAGACCGTGTTGCTGGCGCCGCCTCGCCGCGGCGAGGTCCTGGTGCGGGTCGTGGCCGCGGGCGTATGTCACTCCGACGTCCACCTCGCCGACGGCCAGCTCGGCGAGGGGCGGTGGCCGATGGTGCTTGGGCACGAGGGGGCGGGCGTGGTCGTCGCGGTGGGCGAGGACGTCGTCGACGTCGTGCCCGGCGACCACGTGGCGTTCTGCTTCGTGCCGTCGTGCGGCGCGTGCGCCGCCTGCCGGGCCGGGCGCCGGACGCTGTGCGAGACGGCCTCGCGCAACGGCGTCGCCGGGGTACTGATGGACGGCAGCTCGCGGCTGCGGGCGCTCGACGGGACCATGCTCCAACACGGCCTGATGGTTGCGTGTTTCGCGCAGTTCGCGGTCGTGCCGGCGGCCGGCGCCGTGCGGCTGCCGGTTTCGATTCCGCTGTGGCAGGCCGCGCTGCTCGGCTGCGGCGTCGTCACCGGGATCGGCGCGGTCAACCGGGCCGGCCTGCGCGTGGGCGCGAGCGTGTGCGTGATCGGGTGCGGCGGCGTCGGTCTGCAGGTGATCGCGGGCGCTCGGCTGGCCGGAGCCGGGATCATCGTCGCGGTCGATACCGACGAGAGCAAGCTCGAGCTCGCCGTCCGTCGCGGCGCGACCCACGCGGTCGCGGCCGGCGAGGGTCACGTGGTCGAGCAGGTTGTCGGGATCACCGACGGAGGCGTCGAGCACGCGTTCGAGGTCGTCGGGCGGGCGGCGACGATCCGGCAGGCGTGGGATGTTCTGCGGCCGGGTGGCGCGGCGACCGTGGTTGGGGTGGCGCCGGTCGGGGTCGAAGTGTCGCTGCCGGCGCTCGACTTTCTGTCCGAGAAGACGATCACGGGGAGCTACTACGGCTCCTCGGACGTCCACGCCTCGCTCGGCCAGCTCGTGCAGCTCGTGGTCGACGGCCGGCTCGACCTCGGCGACGTCGTCTCGTACCTGATCGGGCTCGACGACGTCGAGGCGGCACTCGAGCGGTTGCGCCGCGGGCAGGGGGCGCGGTCCGTAATCATCATCGACGAGGAACTGGCGGGGGTGGGAAGGTGAGCTACGCGCATCTCGACGGGCGGATCGGCGAGGGCTGGGGCGGCGACCCCGGGCCAAACGGGTGCCACGTCAATGTCGTCCTCGGCGAGCGGGGGTCGCCGACGGCGGCGGCGCTGCTCGGCACGTTTACGACACCCGCGCCGGGGCACACTCCGATCCTGGTCGTCGTCGGCGAGGCTCAGGACCGCTACGAGCCGGTGTGGCCGCCGACGATCATGATCAACAAGGCGACCGCTCTCGACGACCGCCATCAGACGATCACGTGGGGCGCGGGGCAGCTGGGAATCGCGCAGGCGGTGCTCGACGCGGTCGCGGATGGGCTGCTCGAGCCGACCGGCGATCTGGTGGTGTTCGTGTGCGTCTGGATCGACCCGACCGCGTCCGATGAGACGGCGGTGCGGCGGGCTGCTCGTACTGCCGTGCGGAACGCGATCGGGGTGGCCGTGCACGGACGCGACGCCGACGCGGCGCGGGCCCTGGTGGCGCGCCGGGATGAGGTGACGAGCCCGTTCTACGGGGGCTCGTAGATGCGGATCACCGCGATCCGGACTCAACGAGTCCGGCTGCCGTTGGACTCGCCGTTCTATGCCGCCTGGGATCCGGATCCGCGCCGGTCGTTCGAGGCCACGATCGTGCGCGTCGAGACCGACGCTGGACTCGTGGGCGTCGGCAGCGGCGACACGATGAATGGCTTTGATGAGTTTGTTCAGTTGTTCGTGGGGCGGGACCCGCTCGCCATTGCCCGGCACGCAAAGGCGCTTGAGACGATCTCGTTCCACGCCGGACGCTACTGGCCGCTCGAGGCTGCGCTCTGGGATCTGTACGGCCAGGCCTGCGGCGAGCCGGTCGCGAGGCTGCTCGGCGGCGCGTGCTCCGAGTTGCCGGCGTACGCGTCCTGGGGCGAGCTGCGCCCGCCCGGCCGCCGTGCCGAGGACGCCCTGGCCCTGATCGATATGGGCTTCCGGGCCGTCAAGATCCGGATCGCCCCCGAACGGGCCGACGAGGGGATTGGCGTCGTCGCCGCGGTTCGCGACGCCGTCGCCGATCGGCTCGAGATCATCGTCGACCTCAACCAGTGGTGGCGAATGGCGGGCGATTTAGGTCCGCGAATCGACCCGGCCGGCGCGCGCCGCATCGTCGAGCGGCTGCACTCTTACGGCGTGCTGTGGGTCGAGGAGCCCCTCCCGGGGGAGGATCTGCGCGGGATGCGGGAGCTCGGCTCGCACACCGGGGTGCGGATCGCCGGGGGCGAGATGGCCCGTACGTTTGAGGAGCTGCGCCTCGCGTTGGAGGCCGACGCACTCGACGTCTACCAGCCCGACGTCGTGCTGGCGCTCGGGATCTCGGGCGCGCGCACGCTCGCCGACCTGGCGCTACGGCGCAACCGCTGGTTCACGCCCCACACCTGGACCAACGGGATCGGCCTGCTCGCCAACCTGCACGTGTGTGCGGGGGTCGGCGGCGGCCCGTTCCTCGAGTTCCCCTACGACCCGCCGGGGTGGACGCCGGCGCGCCGCGACTTCATGCTCGCCGAGCCCGTGACCGTCGGTCCGGACGGTTTGCTCCGCGTCCCGGACGTGTCCGGGCTGGGCGTGCGGCTCGACGAGGACGCCGTTGCG
>Ga0187777_10001905_pt1 | contig 13421 bp, 15 predicted proteins | sample 1015_Q2_SP5_10_M_FD_132416 | JGI IMG/M metagenome (GOLD analysis project Ga0187777, IMG submission 132416) | Tropical peat soil microbial communities from peatlands in Department of Meta, Colombia - 1015_Q2_SP5_10_MG | ecosystem: Environmental > Terrestrial > Soil > Wetlands > Peat | place...
GGTCTTGCTGTTGGTCACGGGGCGGATCCAGGGACGGGAGCGCACCGCGCTGCGGCTCCGCGCCGCCACCGAGACCGCGCACCACCCTCGGAGCGCGCGTGAGCGTGCGGTGCTCGGCGTGAACCTCGCGGTGATGGCCGTCTTGCTCGGCGGGCCGATGCTCGTGCTCGTCGAACGATCACTGCACACGCCGAGCGGGTACGGGTTCGACTTCTACCGCGCGCTCGACCAACTGCACCGGGGCAGCACGCTGTTCGTCTCGCCGTTGAACGCGGTCGCCACGTCGCTCCGCTACGCGACGCTTGCGACCCTCATCGCGGTGTTCGTCGGCGGTTGTGCGGCTGTTGTGCTCGCGCGTCGCCACGGGCGAGCGTTCGACGCCGTCTTCTCGCTGCCGCTCGGGGTGTCGGCGGTCACCGTCGGCTTCGGCTTCCTCGTCGCGCTCGGCAAGCCGCCGCTCGACCTGCGCACGTCGCCGGTCCTGGTCCCGATCGCCCAGGCACTCATCGCCATCCCGTTCGTCGTGCGCCTCATGACCCCGGTCCTGCGCGCCATCGACCCCCGCCTCCGGGAGGCGGCGGCGACGCTCGGCGCACCGCCACGGCGCGTGTGGCGCGAGGTCGACCTGCCGATCGTCGCACGCGCCGGACTCGTGGCCGCCGGATTCGCGTTCGCGATCTCGCTCGGCGAGTTCGGGGCCACGCTGTTCATCGTCCGACCGACCTCGCCGACACTACCCGTGGTGATCTACCGGCTCCTCGGCCAGCCCGGCGCGCTCAACTTCGGCGCGGCGATGGCGGCGAGCGTGATCCTGATGGCGCTGACGGCCGTGGCGATCTTCGCGATCGAACACTTCCGGATCGGGGCGGTGGGCGAATTCTGATGCTGGCAGCCGAGCGGCTCGCGGTGCGGTACGGCGCGGTGACCGCGCTCGCCGGCGTCGACCTCCGCGTCGGCGATCGCGAGATCGTGAGCGTGCTCGGCCCGAGTGGCAGCGGCAAGAGCACGCTGCTCCGCGTGATCGCAGGTCTCGCGCCGGAAGCCACCGGCACGGTGCGGTGGGACGGGCAGGACCTCACCGGCGTGCCGCCGCACCGCCGCGAGTTCGGCCTGATGTTCCAGGACCACGCGCTCTTTCCGCATCGTGACGTGGTCGGGAACGTCGCGTTCGGCTTGCGGATGCAGCACCGCCCGCGCGCCGACGTCGATGCGCGCGCCCGCGAAGCCCTGGCCCTCGTCGGGCTCACCGGCTTCGAGCACCGGCGGGTCGCCGAGCTCTCGGGCGGCGAGCAGCAGCGCGTCGCCCTCGCGCGTGCGCTCGCGCCGGCGCCGCGGCTGCTCATGCTCGACGAGCCCCTCGGCGCGCTCGACCGGGCGCTGCGCGACCGCCTCGTCGCCGAGCTCCGAGCGCTGTTCGTGCGGCTCGGGCTCACCGTCGTGTTCGTCACCCATGACCACGACGAGGCGTTCGCCCTCGCCGACCGGGTCGTCGTGATGCACGGCGGGCGGATCGTCCAGCAGGGCAGCCCATCCGAGGTGTGGGAGCACCCGGCCGATGCGTTCGTCGCCCGCTTCCTCGGGTGGAACGTCACGCGCGCCTTCGGCGACGGTTTGGTCGCAATCCGCCCCGAGTCGTTGCGGTTGACGACAGACGGGGGGACCCGGCGGCTGCTGGTCACCGGCCGTACCTTCCGGCGCGACCACTTCCTGGTCGAGCTCGAAGCCGGCGGCGGCGAGCGACTCCAGGTGGCCGTCCCGGTCGACGGTCCGGTCCCGGAGATCGGCGACGAGGTCGGCGTAGATGTCCGGCCCGGCGCCGCGACCCCGATCGCCTGATCTGCACGGAATCTCCACACCTCTGGCGGGACACCTTCAAGGTGCCTCTTTATCCTGGGCTGGTGATGGCACCGTCGATGCCGCTCACCAAGCGGACGATTCTCGTCGTCGAGGACGAACCGCCCATTGCCGACGCGGTGGCCACCCGACTCCGCAGCGAGGGATTCGACGTCACGATCGCGGCCGACGGCCACGACGGAGTGGCGCTCTGCGAGCGGCTCGCTCCCGACCTCGTGGTGCTCGACTTGATGTTGCCGGGCCTCGACGGCCTCGACGTGTGCCGGGAGATCCAGCGTGAGCGTCCGGTGCCCGTGCTGATGCTCACGGCGCGCGACTCCGAGACCGACCTCGTCGTCGGACTCGAGGTCGGCGCCGACGACTACCTCACCAAGCCCTTCAGCGCCCGCGAGCTGGTGGCGCGGGTCCACGCGCTGCTGCGCCGGGTGGAGCGACGACCGGTGGTCCCGGCGACGACGATCACGCTCGGAACCGTCGTCCTCGAGCCGGCGTCGCGGCGGGTGCGCAACGGGGACGAGATGGTGCACCTCACCCCCACGGAGTTCGACCTCCTCGTCTTCCTCGCCGAGCGCCCCGCGCGTGTCTTCACGCGCGAACAGCTCCTCGTCCAGGTGTGGGGGTACCACAACGGCGCTGGCGCGCGCACGGTCGATTCGCACGTGCGCGCGCTACGCCGGAAGCTGGGCAACGACGTCGTGCGCACGGTGCACGGGGTCGGGTACGCGGCGGGAGCCGACGCCGCGTGAACCGCCGCGAGCGCCTCGCACATCCGCTCGACGACATTCCGTCGATCAAGCTCAAGCTCGGTTTCGTCATCGCCGCCGCGGTCGCGATGACAGTGTTCGTCTTCTGGGTGGGCGTCAAGATCGGGTTGTGGCCGTCGGTGAGCGGCGTTATCGCGGCCGCGGTCGCCATGGTGATGGTGTGGTTCCTGTCGCGCGGGATGACGTCACCGTTGCGCGAGATGGCGGCCGCCGCGTCGGAGATGGCAAAGGGCAACTACGACCGGCGCGTGCGCTCCACGTCGCGCGACGAAGTCGGCGAGCTGGCGCGGGCGTTCAACAGCATGGCTGCCGACCTCGCCGAGACCGACCGCGTGCGCCGCGACCTCGTGGCCAACGTCTCCCACGAGCTCCGCACACCGATCACCGCCCTGCAGGCCGTGCTCGAGAACCTGGTCGACGGCGTGGCGCAACCCGACCCGGCCACGTTCCGCGTGATGCTCGCCCAGGTCGAGCGGCTCGGCCGTCTCGTGAAGCAGTTGCTCGACCTCTCCCGGCTCGAGTCGGGGACCGTGCCGCTCGAGCGCACCGCCTTCCGCGTCGAGCCGCTGCTCGCGCATGCGGTCCGCGAGCAGCAGTTGCACGATCCCGAGATCGACGTGTCGATCGCGGTCGACACGCCCGACCTCACTGCCGACGGCGACCCCGAGCGCGTGCACCAGGTCGTCGCCAACCTGCTCGAGAACGCAGTCCGGCACACGCCACGCGGCGGGATGGTCGAGGTGCGGGCGAAGCGTTCGCACGACGGCGTCGTGATCGAGGTGGTCGACGAGGGCCCCGGCATCCCCGAGTCGGAGCAGTCCAAGATCTTCGAGCGCTTCTACCGCGCCGACGCCGCGCGCGCTTCGAGCGACGGTGGCGCGGGTCTCGGTCTCGCGATCGCCCAATGGATCGTCGACCTCCACGGTGGCGACATCCATCCCGAACGCGCCGAGCCCCACGGCTGCCGCATGGTCGTCACCCTTCCCGACAACTAGGAGTCACCATGGCACTCTCCACGATCGACGACGCCTTGAAGCGCATCCGCCGAGGCGAGATGGTGCTCGTGGTCGACGACGAAGACCGCGAGAACGAGGGTGACCTGACGATGGCGGCGAGCTGGGTGACACCAGAGGCGGTCAACTTCATGTTGCGTTGGGGTCGGGGTCTGGTGTGCATGCCGTGCGGTGCCGACCTGCTCGACGCGCTCGACATGTGGCCGATGGTGCCGTCGGAGCGCGCCGGCTGCGACACGGCGTTCACGGTGTCGATCGACCACGTGAGCGTGGGAAGCGGCATCGGTGCGGCCGACCGCGCACGCACGATCCGCAAGGTGCTCGAACCCGGCGCCCGGCCCGTCGACTTCCAGCGTCCCGGCCACGTGTTCCCGCTTCGCGCGCGACCCGGCGGTGTCCTCGAGCGGCGCGGGCACACCGAGGCCGCCGTCGACCTTGCACGGCTGGCGGGCTTCCCGCCGGTGGCGGTGATCTGCGAGGTGTTGTGCGACGACGGCTCGCCGGCGCGCCTCCCCTACCTCACCGAGTTCGCCGCCGACCATCTCGTCGCCATGGTGTCGGTCGACCAGATCGTCGAGCACCGCCTGAGCCTCGACGACACCGACGCCTACGGGATGCGCACACCGTTGCTGTTGTAGACGGCGTCGTTCAGCGCGGGCGGGCCTCGGTGCCGCGTCCCGCGGTGATGAACAGCGCCCGGCCGGGCTGGTGGACGTCGGCCGTGTGCCAGACGCCCGGCGGGTTGATCACCGCCATCCCCGGCTCGAGCTCCACCACGTGAGGCTCGCCGTCGATCTCCTGGATGAGGTCGACGCGTCCCGCGAGGAGCACCACGAGCTCGTCGCCCGCGGGGTGCCGCTCCCACGATTCCCATGACGCCGGCTGGTCCATGAGGACGACGAGCCGGCCCTCGTCGCCGTCGGACTCCGTGCGCTGCGTGTATCCGGCGAGGTACTCGGGCGTCCACTGGAAGTCGGGCAGCGGGTCCACGCGTGCACCGAGGCCGAGGTGCACGTACGTGGTGGTGAAGTCGAACGCCTCGCTCACCGCTCCGGTTCCTCGGGCGGCAGGTGGATGATCGCGAGCGCGTGACCGGGGCGCTCGAAGTCGATGAGGACCTCGATGTCGCCGGGCGGGGGCGCCGCCGGCGCCTCGACGACGATCGCGGGCTCGTCCTTCTCCGGCCGCCCCTCGAGCGCGTCGCGCAACCCGAGGAGGCCGGCCGCCATGACACTGCCCGCGGCCGTCCGCCTGAAGCGGTCGACCGGACGCTCCCATTCGACCGAGCTCACGCGCGCCACCGTAGATCACCGACGGCGGTTCGTCGTCACGTCCTCGAGGCGGTCGAGTATCTCCGTCCAGCCCTGCTGGTGCAGTGCGCGCCGCGCCTCGGTGGCGAAGGGTCCCTGTTCGACGGTCACCTCCGTCTCGTCACCGAGGTCGCGCAGCGAGAACTCGACGATCGTCTCCCGGTCGTCGGGGTCGGGATCGTCGTACGCGAACGTGTAGACCAGACGAGCCGGAGGGTCGACAGCGCGGTACACGCCGGAGAGCGCGAACGTGGCGCCGTCGGGGGGTTGCATCACGATCCGGTAGCGGCCGCCGACGCGCACGTCGAGATCGACGATCCGAGCAGTGAAGCCCTTCGGACCCCACCACCGCGCCAGCTCGTCGGCGTCGACGTGCGCGGCGAACACCTCGGGACGCCGCGCGCGTAGCCGGCGCTCGAGGTGCAACGTCAGCTCGTCGGTCACGGTCCCGTGTCCTCGCCGATCTCGCGGAGGGCGGTCGCGATCGAGAGCCGCAGGCGGCGGGCGGTGTCGGGCGCGAGGTGCGCGACGAGGCCGAGCCCGGCGCGGCCCGCTTCCTCGACGGTCAGGACGACGCGGGGCTCGCCGTCGCCGCACGCGTCGCAGTCGTCACTCACGGCGACCGCCCACGACACCGGCGGGCGTTCGTCGTCGTCGTCGGGATGGTCGTCGAGCGCGTCGTCGATGGAGCGTCGCACTGGGTCTCCGCTCTTGGTGCTCCGCACCGGGGCGCTCAGCCCACGGCTCGCTGCGCCGCAGAATACCTACGACGCAAACGCTCGCCTCCGCTCCCCGCTCTTGGTGCTCCGCATCGGGGCGCTCAGCCCACGGCTCGCTGCGCCGCAGAATACCTACGACGCAAACGCTCTCAGCCCGCGAAGAGTTGCCGGGCCGTGGCCAGCTCTTCACGCGTCGAGAACCGCAGTTCCACCCCGAACACGACGTCGTCCGGCTCCTGCTCGCTCACGTGCCGAACCACGCCGTTGACACGTAGCCCTACCGGCGTCACACCGATCCGCTCGATGTCGATCGCGATCTGCTGGCCCACGTCCACAGCACGCCCGCCCTGCACAACGGTGCCCGCCCCTTCCGCTGAGATGTTGTCGATCACGCACGGCGACCACGAGGACTCCGGGGTGCCCAGCGTGCCGTAGTGGCCGATCCAGTGCACGCTGCGGCGCGCGGTCCTCCGCCGCTCGCGTGGTCCCCGCCGCCTGAGTCTCACGCGATCACCGCCGATCGAGCTCGGCGGGAACTGGAGCAGTCCGCACGGTCGACGGGGGAATCGAGCGCCACCTGTCACGAACCGTTCGTTCGTGCGCATCTGTGCGCCACCGCACGCAGAGATCCGTCGTTCGCCGATGGAAGAGGATGACGGCGGTACATCCTCGCCGGTCATGCTGCGTCCACGGTCGTGCGGGTGGGATGCGCGGCGTGCACCGCGCACGACTCGTCGTCTCTCGCACGGTCAGAAGATCCGATGGAGCTGTCCCCTGCATCACCCTCTCCTATGTTGCGAGCACACCTCCGGCGCCGGACGACTCGCGCGAGGACGGCAGGATCGCTTCCCGCAACTCGGAGGTCGCGTCCACGTCGGTTCCCAAGAGCTCGCGGAGCCGCGCTTCGATCGCGTCGGGCGTACCGCCAAGCGCGCGCGCGAGCTCGATGAGGTCTGCGTCGCGCAGCGTCATCGTGGGCGTCGGCGAGGCATTGCGGAGCTCGAGCACCATCATGAGGTACTCGCGCAGCAGGGCATCCAGCGCCGAGTCGCCCTCCAGCTCACCGGTCGCCGTCGCCGACACCGTCGACGCGGCGACCCGCAGGCCGAAGCCGGGCGGGAGCAGCGACGCCTTTTCCACCCCACACCCGTTGGCGATCGCGGCCAGCTCGTCGTTTGTCGCGACCACTCGTCCGCGCTCGATCGCCACGAGCCGACGCCGGGTCAGTCCGGCCGATCGGGCGACCTGCGAGGCCGTCAGACCGTTGCGCTCGCGTGTGGTGCGAACGTTGTCCCCGATGACCGTGCTGTCGTCCGCTGCCGGGTCGCCTCGCGGCATGACCGCGGTGTTCGGTCGTTCTGCCGACCGTCTGAAGCCCCAAATCGGCCGATCTGCGAAGAGGCAGTCAATCGGGCCGGGCACGACGCCGATGAGGACGTTGCGGCGGACGAGGCGGTCGGGCCACGGCTCGACGGTGGGGCCGAGTGGAGGTTCCGGTGGGCAAGAACAAGAAGAGGCGAACCGGCAAGGGCGCGGGCGACGTCGAGCAGCGCGACCTCCTGCTCGACATGGTCGACGCCATCGAGGGCGATGCCCGCGACTCCTTCGAAAAGGCTTTCGAACGCCTCGAGGAGCGTGCCGCCCGCAAGATCGACAAGATCGTCCGCCGAACGCGGCGGGACTCCGACTTCATCGCCGGCGTGCTCCAGGACCTCGTCGGCCAGGCCGAGGCGTCTTCGCAGCGGACCTTCGTCGAGCTCGGCGAGGCCAACGCGCTGCTGACCCGGCGCTACGAGGACAGTCTGGCGCAGGTCAACGCCCGCGGCGCCGCCATCGAAGAGCTCTTCGTCAAGAGCGAGAAGCGGGGTCACCAGACCCTCGAGCGCCTCGACGCACTCGCGGCCGACGTCGGCGCCCGTGTGGCAGAGGTCACCGAACGCCTGGAGGAGGTCGCCCGCCAGCAACAGGACAAGATCCGCAGTCTGACCGCCGAGGTTTCCGAACGCATCGCCGTCTCCGAGCGGGCCGTGACCGAAGTCGCCGCCGACGCCGACGTGAAGATCAGGCGCGGGATCGAGGTGGCGCTCTCCTCGGCCGCACGTGACGCCGAGCAACTGCGGGATCAGGCCCGGGCCAAGCTCGACGAGAACCTTGCCCGGGTCGAAGCCGAGTCGCACCGCGTGATGGACCGCATGCGCAAGGATCTCGCGCGCAGTGGCACCGACGCCGACGAACTCCGCACGCGGCGCGAGATGATCGAGCAGCTCGACGAGGAACTCGTCAACGCTCTGGTCGAGAGCGCCCAGGCCGCGTGGCAGCGCCTCGCCGAGGCGGAGGAACGTTCAGTCGCTGAGCTACAAGGTGCGGCGAAGCGCGTGACCGAGCTGCTCGCACGGGTCGACGCGGATACATCCGAGCTGCGTTCCAGCACCGAGCACGCCGCCCGGTTGGCGCAGGATGTCGAGGCGCGCGCCGGCGCGGTCGACGCCCGCATAGCGGAGATCGAGGCGCGGATCGGCGTCGCGGATCCCGAATTGCAGTGCGCAACGAAGCAGGCTTCCGAGCTGGACACGCAACTGGACGTGGACGGTGGCCCCGGCGGCGTGTGTATCGCGCCGAGCGAACCCACCGGCCACCTCGTGCCCGTGGCCGACCGCGAACCGGTCGACGGACAACTGGCGCCCGAGGAGACCACGGCAAGAGCGCTCGCCGGCGACGAGTCGACATGGACGGGGACGACCGGTGCGGACCCGCCGGCAAGCGCGGACGGGACGCCACTCACCTGGCCACCCGACTGGTTGCCCGAACGCGACCGTGACAGCCACGATCCCGACGGGGCCATTGCAGGCGGCTCTGCGTCGTCGATCGCCTGGACTCCCTCGGGAGGGCTGTACGACACCACCCCCGGCGAGGACGACCCGGACTTCTTTCGACGACTCGCGGAGGAGCTGCGCGTCGACCCGTCCGGCGACGCGTCGCCGGGCGGATCACTCGGGAAACCGGTCACCCTGCCTCCTCCCGCGCCGTATCCGGTCTGGCCGTCCGAACCACCCGCGCGCGGCGGGCACGGTCGCCAGACCGACCCGGCTCCTCTCGCGCCCGGTTGGGCGTCGACGGCGGCCGTCGCGTCGGAGTTTCGATCGGTCCCGGTGCTGGTGCCCTGCCATGTGTTGGCCGTGGCGGTGGAACAGCTGGGGCTGTACGAGCCGGACCGGGCAGTGCGCATCGAGGTCATGCCGACGCCTGCCGATCTCGAGTATCCGGCACGCGTACGGCTGGTGACCTACGACTCCGTGGGTTGGTGGGAGTGGTTCGACGTACCGGCATACACGAGTGCCGAGAGCGTGGCGCCGCTCGTCGTGCAGTTCGACGAGTTGGCGGAGGCGGTCGAGGCCAACACTCGATTCGGCCTCGGGAGCGATGTCGCGTTGCGCTTCGACGGCTCGCTCACAGTGGGGAACCACCTCTTGGTCCCCGTCGACGTCGAGTCGCTGCCCACCCCGCCTACGGGCGCGCACCGCGTGGAGACAATCGACCTGGAGCGTGCTGCTCGCAACGGGATGACCGTGGAGTCGCAGCTGGGTTGCCTTCTCCTCACACCCCACCTCGTGTCGCACGTGCGCAGGCGCCACGCGGCGGCCGTCGACCTCGTGAGCGTCGACGGCGTCCCCCATCTGTCTGCGCGCGTCGCGGTGCCCGGCGCTGATCAGGTGTTGCGCATCGCGGCCCGGCTCTACGAGGCGGGCGAGGACGGCGCGCCCGAGGTTGTTGATCGGCGTCAGGCGGGAGGGAACGAGACAACACAGCTCGTGAGTGCCCTCACGGCAACGACGACCCCTGAGCAGCTCATGCGCCTCCTCAAGGTTGGGGTCGGCTATGTGCGTCGCCGCGTCGCCGCACATCCGTCGCTGCCGACCGAGATGATCGCCGAGCTCGTGGCGACGGGGACCGAGGCGATGCGCGCCGCGGCGACCTCGAATCCGTCGATAGCTCCGGAGACGTTGGAGCTCGCGGCAACCGACAGGTCGGAGATCGTGCGGTCGATGGCTGCGGCAAACGCGAGCGTGCAGTGGGAGCTGCTCGAGCGGCTCGCGCGCGACGAGTCGCCGCACGTCCGAGGCGGCGCCGCCCGCAACCCCCGTGTGTCGTCGGCACTGCTCGACGAGCTGGCTGCCGACGAGGTCTCCGAGGTCCGTGCAGCCGTCGCGGGTCGTCGCGACGTGGCACGGGAGATCCTCGAAGCCCTCTCGCAGGACGCCGATCCGCTCGTGTGCGGCGCGGTCGCGGCGAACCCGTCGTGCCCCACCGAGCTGCTGGACGAGCTGGTCGGCATCGCCCCGGAGGCCGTGCTCGGGAACCCGAACACCTCGAAGAGCTTGCTCGTCGCCGGAGCGCTCCTCGACGTCGTCGAACTGCGGGCGAAGGTCGCGGGGAACCCGATGACGCCGGCCAAAGGCCTACGGTTCCTCGCCCGCGATCAGGACCTCGAGGTGCTGCGGGCGGTCGTGAACCACCCGCAGACGCCCGCGCCGCTACGGCGACGCGTGCAGCGCCGGTTGCCGGCGAACGACGCGGACTGAGCGCCTCCCGTCCCACGGCTGATCGAGCTGCACTGGGGACTCAAGGCTGCAGGCGGCGGATCGCCCACGAGCCGCCCGCCTCGCGCACGTACTCGAGGCGATCGTGGAGCCGGTCGTCGTGGTGCTGCCAGAACTCGATGGTGTCGGGCACGAGGCGGTAGCCGCCCCAGAACGGCGGGAGCGGGATGTCATCTTCCCCGAAGCGCGCCGCAACTTCGCGCGCGCGGGCGTCGAGCTCGTCGCGCGACGCGATCGGTTCGCTCTGCGACGACGCCCACGCGCTGATCCGGCTCTCTCGGGGCCGATTCCTCCAGTAGGCGTCCGAATCGTCGCGCGAGACACGCTCGACCGGCCCGGTTGCCCGTACCTGCCGCTGCACTTCGGGCCAGTGGAACAGTGCGGCGGCGCGGGGGTTGGCGTCGAGCTCGCGTCCCTTCCGGCTCTCGAAGTTCGTGAAGAAGCAGAACCCGTGGTCGATGCCCCGCAGGAGCACGGCCCGCGCCGACGGCCGGCCGTCGCTCGTGGCGCTGGCGACGATCATCGCGTCGGGTTGCACGGTGCCGGCGCGGCCGGCGTGCTCGTACCACTGGCGGAACTGCACGATCGGATCGGGGTCGAGCACTGCTTCCCGCAGCGGCTCCGTGGCCATCGACCCAGGCTAACGAGACCGATACGCTGCAATGCATGCCGTTCCACCATGTTGCGATCGCGACCACCGACCTCGAGGCGACCCACCGCTTCTACACGGAGGCGATGGGGTTCCGCCTCGTCAAGGGCGACGCCGTGGCCACGCTCGAACAGACCGGCTGGGCGAAGCACCTCTTCTACGACACGGGCAACGGCGAGCTCTTCGCGGTGTGGGAGCTGCACGACGACACGCTGCCGGAGTTCGACCCCGCGATCAGCCGGGGTCTCGGCCTCCCCACGTGGGTGAACCATCTCGCGTTCGGCGCGCCCGATCTCGACACGATCGAGGCTCGCAAGCAGCGCCTCCTCGAACACGGCCACGACGTGGTCGAGGTCGACCACGGTTGGTGCTACTCGATCTACGCCAACGACCCGAACGGCACGATGGTCGAGTTCTGCTGCTCGACGCGCGCCCTCACTGATGCGGACGCCGACGACGCCGCTCGCCTGCTCGGCGCCGACGCGCCCGAGCTCGGCCCACCACCGGCGTACTACGCGGCCCACGAGGCTGCGACGGCCCGCGTGTCCTGAAGGGGTCCCACGGCCGGGCAACCGGAACCGGCTCCCGTGCGTCGGCATGCTGCAGGCGCGCCGCGCGTGCAGGGAGGGACCGTGCACGCCCTGGCCGAGCAAGTGCCCCCGCTGCAGGAGGACGAGGACGACCGGATCCGGGCGTTCGTCGACGGTGAGTACCGCCAGGTGGTGGCGACCGTCGCGTTGGTCTGCGGCAGCACCGCCACGGCCGAGGACGCGGTGCAGGAGGCCCTCGCACGCGCGTGGGAGCACCTCGCCCGTGGCAAGCCGATCGACCGACTCCCCGCGTGGGTCACCACGGTCGCGATGAACCTCGCCCGCAGCCAGATGCGGCGCTGGCGCAGCGAGCGGCGCGCACGTACCAAGCTCGGCGCCGCCCGGACGGAGTTGCACGATGTCACCGGAGCGAGCGGCGAGGCGTACGCAGTACGGCAGGCGCTGCTCGCGCTGCCGCGCCGGCAGCGCGAGGTCACCGCGCTCCGCTACTACCTGGGCCTCGACGTGCGCGCCATCGCCGGGACGCTCGGGATCGCCGAGGGCACGGTGAAGGCAATGCTGTTCCGAGCCCGGCAGTCGCTCGCGGAAGCGCTCGAGGACGGAGCCGACGATGCGTGAGGACCAGCTCGAGCGGTCGATGCGCGCGTGGTCACCACGCGTGTCGACGGTCGACGTCTACGACCGCGTCGCGTCCAAGCGCACCCGCCGGGCGGCGCGTCGACGCGGGGGCGCAGGAGCGGTGGCGGTCGCGGTCGTCGTGGCCATCTCGGGCGCGTTCCTCCTGCTGCGACAAGACGGCGAGCCGGCGCGAATCGCGGCGACCGGCGGCCCCTACGAGACGCATCTCGTCACCCTCGATCCCGACCAGGGCTACGTGCGGGGACCGCTCCTCGTTGCCGGCGGCACGCTCTCGCTGTCGGCCTACGACCGTGACGGCGCCTCCTTCACCTACCCGCCCTCGCGCATCGTGCGCGTCGACGCCCGCACCTTCGCCGAGCAGGGCCGCACCGATCTGAAGGCGGAGATCGGGTCGCTGGCCGACGGCGAGGGCGCGCGCTGGGCGGTCACCGTGAACCCGCCGCCCGCGAACGGGCTCCCCGACGCGTTCCTGAAGCGCATCGGCGGCGACGGCGTCGTCGTGTCCACGCTGCTTCCGCGCGCCACCGATCCGGTGGGTGCGGTCGTGGCCGGCGCGGGCGGCGTGTGGATCCCGGTCCGCGACGGCGTGCTCCGCTTCGACCCCACGACCCTCCGCCTCACGGCCCGCTACGCGTTGGCACCTGCGGACACGCGCACGGTGGCGATCTCGAAGGACGTCGTCGCGACGGACGCGGGCGATCTCGTCGCGTTGCGACCGGACGGCACGACGAGTGGCCTGTGTGCCTGCACCGCGACGGGTGATCCCGTCGTCGGGCTCGCCACGAGCGCCTCGGGCGATCTCGTGGAGCTCACCAGGAACCGCGCCACGGGCCGCACGGCGGTCGACGCCCAGCCGCTGCCGCGGCGGTTCGCGGCCGTTTCGTTGTTGTCCGCCGGCGGGCGGGTCTGGGTGCAGGGGAGGATGAACGGGTCGCCCGCCGCGGTGCTCGTGCGCCGGCACCCGGCCACCGTCGTCCTCGACGGCGCGCACGACGCCTCGTTCGCGTGGGTCGGGGACGACACCGTGCTCGCGGTCGCCGACGGTCGTCTCGTCCGCGTCGACCTGAACAAGTAGGCAGCCGCAGCGCGCGCCGAGGCGTCGAGGTGACGTCGAAGCGAGCGCGTCGTGAGATCCGCCATCGTCCCGATCGATCACCGCCGCGTCCGATCGCCGAGGAGGGTGACGACCTGCCCTGCGCGCGCTGACCGGGCGATAGGGTCCGGCCATGGACTTCGCGCCCAGCCCGCGTGCCGAGGAGCTCCGGCGGGAGCTTGCCGAGTTCGTCGCCGACGTGGTCGAACCTGCCGTTCCCCTTGCGAAGAC
>Ga0187777_10001906_pt1 | contig 13419 bp, 9 predicted proteins | sample 1015_Q2_SP5_10_M_FD_132416 | JGI IMG/M metagenome (GOLD analysis project Ga0187777, IMG submission 132416) | Tropical peat soil microbial communities from peatlands in Department of Meta, Colombia - 1015_Q2_SP5_10_MG | ecosystem: Environmental > Terrestrial > Soil > Wetlands > Peat | place...
CAGCAGGCGCTGGCCCTGGACCAGCCGGAGTCCTCGGCCCAGGCCCAGCGGCGCCTCGAGGCCGCGCTGGTCGACGCGCCGCGCGATCCAGCGCTCCTCGGAACATGGCTCCGCGCGGTGGCCCTGGCGCGCGGCACGGCCCTGGATGGGGCGGAGGGGCGCACCCTGATCGAGCTCGGTGAGCGGCTTCTCGGTGCTACCGGCCGGGCCCCGGCGGTGCTGCTCGGGCTGGCCGAGCTCCTGCTCGTCACCCGGGAGGCCGGGGCGGAGGAGCGGGCGCGCGCGCTGGCGCAGGAGGTGATTGCCGCCGACGGCGCGAACCAGGCCGAAGCCCACCTCCTTCTGGCGAAGAGCTACGCCCGGACCTCGGCCGACCTGGCGCTGGCCGAGCTGCAGCGAGCCGAGCAGCTCGACTCGAGCCAGCGCCGCATCCCGGTGGTCCGGGCAGAGGCGTACACGCTGGGGGGAGACCCGCGGCGAGCCCTGGCTGCCCTCCAGGCCCGGCTGGCGCTCGAGCCCGACCACCCGGGCAGCCTCTTCGCCATGGGCCGGCTCCTGGTGGAGGTGGGTGAGCCGGAGCAGGCCCACCGGCTCTTCGAGCGGCTCCAGGCGGACCCTCGCACCGAGGATGGACCGGCGCTCCTGGCGCTCGCGGCTCTGGAGACCCAAGTCCAGGGGCGCCCCCGCGAGGCGATGCAGCTGGTGCGGGCGGCGTTGAAGCGGGGCCGGCTCAAGCCCGTCGACCGGGTCCAGGCCAACGTCCTCCTCGCCGCCGCGGCGCGGGCCGCCGGCGACGCGGACGCCGCCGCCGCCGCGGCGCGGACCGCGCTCGGGGACGACGCACGCCACCCGGAGGCGCACCTGATCCTGCTGCTCCTCGCCCTCGACCGCGGGGACGGGGCGGGCGCCGAGGAGCACCTACCGGCAGTCGTCGGCCGCCTCGGAGACCCGGGCGTGGAGGGGCTGGTCGAGGGCCGGGTGCGGCTCGCTCTGGGGCAGGCCGCCGCCGCCGCCGAGGCGTTCGAGCGCACCGCCGCGGCGGACGCGCGGCGGACGGACGCGCTGCTCTGGGCGGCAGCCACCCGCGCCTCGGTCCCCGACCGGGGTCCGGCGCTGGCCCACGCCATCGAGGCCGCCCGGGCCGATCCCACGCGGGCCGGACCGTGGGTTCCGCTGGGCAGCATCGCGCCACGGCCGGAGGAATGGCTGCGCGGCGCCGAGGGACGCCTCGCCCGGCTCAGCACCGGAGACGACGACGCGACGCCGCTGCTCGGCGAGGCGGTTCTCCATTTCCACCGGCGGGACCTGGCCGGAGCCGAGTCGCTGCTCGCGCGGGTGCTGCACACCGACGCCGCCCATCCGCAAGCGCTCGCCTGGCGGGCGCTCGTGCTCCTCGAGCGCGGAGACGCGAAGGGCGCGGCGGCGGCCGCCGCGGCGGCCCAGTCCGGCGGCCGGGCGCTCCCCCTGGTGAACTACGCCGCCGGCGCATCGGCGCTCGCCGTCGGGGACCTGGAGGGAGCACGCCGCGCGCTCCGGGATGCGCTGCAGGCGGCGCCGACCCTGCTCGCCTCCGAGGTCAAGCTCGCCGAGGTCGAGGTGCGCTCGGGCGCCCCGGCCGCCGCCCGAGAGCGGCTGCGCAAGGTGGTGCAGATCGATCCAAGCTACGCAGCTGCCAAGCGGGCGCTGTACCTTCTCCCGCAGGAGCACTGAGCGACGATGCGCGTGCTGGTCCTCGGAAGCGGTGGGCGCGAGCACGCCCTGGCCTGGAAGCTGGCCGGAAGCCCACTGCTGGGAAAGCTGCTCTGCGCTCCCGGAAACCCCGGGACGGCGGCGGTGGCCACCAACCTCCCGGTGGCCGCCGAGGACCCCGGGGCGGTGACCGAGGTGGCGCGCCGGGAGCGCGTGGACCTGGTGGTCGTCGGACCGGAGCTGCCCCTCACCCGCGGGGTGGGGGACGCGCTGCGCCGCGCGGGCATCCCGGTCTTCGGTCCGGACGCCGCCGCCGCGCGGCTGGAGTCGAGCAAGGCCTTCGCCAAGGAGGTGATGGAGGCCGCCGGCGTTCCCACCGCGTCCCACCGCACCTTCGACGATCCGCACGCCGCCGAGCGTTACGCGCGGGAGATGGGCAAGGTGGCGGTGAAGGCGGACGGGCTGGCCGCCGGCAAGGGGGTGGTGGTGGCCGGCTCACCCGACGAGGCGGTGCGGGCGGTGCGAGAGCTCTCGCGGCTCGGGACGGCCGGTGCGAGGCTCGTGCTCGAGGAGGTGCTCGAGGGCGAGGAGGTGTCGGTCATTGCCCTGGCCGACGGCGAGCGCTTCGTCGTCCTCCCCCCGGCACAGGACCACAAGCGGCTCCTCGATGGCGACCGGGGGCCGAACACCGGGGGGATGGGGGCGGTCACCCCGGCGGGCCTGCTCGACGCGCATGCCCTGGCCGAGGTGGGGGAGACGATCATCCGCCCGGTGCTCCGGGAGATGGCCCGGCGCGGCCACCCCTTCTCCGGCGCGCTCTACGCCGGCCTGATGCTCACCGCCGGCGGCCCCCGCGTTCTGGAGTTCAATGCTCGCTTCGGCGATCCGGAGGCCCAGGTGCTCGTCCTCCAGCTGGCCGAGGATCTCCTGCCCCTCCTGCACGCCGCGGCCGCCGGCCGGCTGGCGCCGCGGCCGCTGGCCCTCGAGGCGGGAGCCTCGGTGGGCGTGGTGCTGGCCAGCGCCGGCTACCCCGGGACGCCGCGCACCGGACTGCCGATCACCGGAGCCGAGCGCCTGTCCGGCGCCGTCCAGGTGTTCCACGCCGGGACGGCAAGGGTCGACGGTCAGCTGGTCACGTCCGGGGGCCGGGTGCTCACCGTCTGCGCCCGCGCCGCATCGCTTCCCGAGGCCCGGGCCGTGGCCTACGGAGCGGTGTCCCGCATCCATTTCGAGGGCATGCAGCTTCGCCGGGACATCGGCGAGCGGGCGGCGCAGGCCGCCGCGAGGGCAGGGTGAGCGAGTCAGCGGCCCCTCCGGGCCAGGGCGCCGTGCCGGCCGGCCGCCTCCCGCTGCTCATGCGCGCCGTGGCCCGGGAGCTGGGCGGGGCCCTGGGCGTGTGGGTGGCCTTCCTCTTTCTCCTCCTCTTCGTGATGCAATTCCTGCGCGGGACGGACGTGCTCCTGGGGAGCGCGGTGACCGTCGGCGACTACCTGCTCCTGGCGGCCAACCTCGCCCCCCATTTCCTGGTCATGGCCCTGCCGGTGGGGCTCTTGCTCGCCGTGCTCCTCGGCCTCGGGCGAATGGCCGAGGACCGCGAGTTGCTGGCCCTGGGAGCGCTCGGCTCTCCGCCCTGGGAGGTGGCCCGGGTGGCGCTGGGGCTCGCCGCCGCGCTCGGCGTGGTGACCCTGGTCCTCGGCTCGAGCCTCGAACCCTGGGGGCTGAAGCAGGTCAAGCGGGTGGTCGGGCAGGTCATCAAGCGCAACGTGCTCGGGGACGTGAAGCCCGGCGTCTTCTACGAGGACCTCACCGACCTCACCCTCTACGCCCGGGGCGTGGACCCGGGGCGGGCGGTGTGGACCCAGGTCCTGGTCCATGACGAGCGGGACCCCCGTGCCCCTTTGCTGGTGCTGGCGCGCGAGGGCCGCGTTCGCCCGGAGGGGCCGGGCGGAGCCCTCACCGTGGCGCTGCGAGACGGCGAGGTCCACCGGGCGGAGCACACCGGCGGCGACTATGCCCTGCTCACCTTCGACCGGGGCGAGCTGGCGGTGGGGGTGGAGGACTCCCTCCTGCGCAAGAACCGCCTCACCTCGCCCATCGAGGAGCTGACGCCCGCCGAGCTGCTCGCCGCCGCCTCGGAGGCCCGGGCCGGGGGCCGGAGCCCGGCCCCGTTCCTCACCGCCTTCCATCTGCGACTGGCGAGCGGGCTCACCCCGCTGGCCTTCGCCCTCCTCGGCATCCCCCTGGCGATGAGGCTCCGCCGCGCGCGGGGGCGCGCCTATCTGCTCACCCTGACCTTCTACGTCCTCTTCTACGTGGTGCAGCGCAGCTTCGAGAACTGGGGAAGCACCGGCCGGCTGAGCCCGTTCCTCGCCGCGCAGGGGCCCAATCTGGTCTTCGGCGGGGCGGGGGTCTGGGCGATGCGCTGGCTCGAGGCGCGGGGAGTCACGGCGTGAGGGGGCTGCTCTTTCGCCACCTGTGCCGGCGGTACCTCGGGCTCCTGGCCACCATCTTCGCCGGCTTGCTCACCGTGTTTCTCATCGCCGACTTCGTCGACCGGGCCAAGTCCTACACCGGTCCGAACTGGGTCCGAGACGTGGCCATCCTCTACGGCTACAAGGCCCTGGTGGCCGGGCACCAGCTGGCGCCGGCGGCGCTGCTCCTCGGCGCCGGCGCGTTGATCGCCGTGCTCCGCGGGCGGGGCGAGCTGTCCGCCATCCAGGCGCTGGGCTTCTCGCCCTGGGTGCTCTACGGGCCGGTGCTGCTCATCAGCTCGGTGGTGGCCCTGAACCTGGTGGTGGTGGACGAGGTCTGGGTGGGGCGCGCCAGCCAGAGGGTGGACGAGATCACCACCCTGCGGTTCCACCGCTGGGGGGACTGGCGGTCCTTCTACGGGCGCAAGCAGTGGTTCCGGCGCGGCGATCGCATCTTCCACCTCCAGGAGGGAAGCGCCGACGAGGGCTTCCGCGGGGTGACCGTGCTCACCCTCGACCCCTCCTTCGCGCTCACCGAGCGTCTCGAGGCGGACGCGATGGTCCACGTGGAGGGGACGCGCTGGCGCCTGACCTCGGTCACGGTGCGGCGCTTCACCCCTCGCTCCGGAAGCCACCTCGAGACTCCGCCCGACGGGGTGTTCGACCTCGGCGTGGACCGCTCCAATCTCAGCATTCGGCCCGGACGCCCGGAACAGATGTCCTCGGCCGTGCTCCGCCAGCAGATCCAGGCCCGCCGGCTGGTCGGGCTACCGGAGCGCCTCTTCTCGCTCGCGCTCCACAACCGGGTGGCCGTCCCGGCGATGGCCATCCCCGCATCGCTGCTCGCCCTGGCCCTCGCGCTTCGCTTCGGCAGCCGGGGCCTGACCACGACCCTGATGCAGGGCGTCCTGGTCACCTCGGCCCTCTGGGGTCTGATGGTGGTGGCCCGCGGGCTGGTGGTCGGGGGGCGGCTGTCCCCCACCGTCGCCGCCTGGGCCCCGGTGGCGGTGCTCGCCGTGGCCGCCCTCGCCCTGGCGAGCTGGCCGGCCGTGCGGCCCCGGAGGGAAGCGCCTCCCCTCCGCATCCTTCCCGCCCCGTGATCCCGGTCAACGCCCCGCCCGCCCCTCCGGGGTCCCGCTGGGGGACCCTGATCACCGCGCTCGCTGCCCTGTGGGCGCTGGGGACAGCCGCCTCGGAGGGGCTGATGCAGGTGGCGGCCGACGCCACGGTGCTCGCCTCGGTGATCCTCATCGCCGCGCGCCGGGTGAGGGTGCCCGACGACATCCGCGCAGCCGTCCTCGCCGGCGCGACGCTGGCCGGCTACCAGGCCCTCTCGCCACTCCTGGTCCATCTGTCCCGCGGGGGCGGCGACTGGCCGGCCGCCGGCCAGTGGCTCCACTGTCTGGACACCGCCGCGGCCCCGGGGCTGGCGGTGGCCTCGGGGGTGGGGCTGCGATGGGCAACGGTGGAGATGGCCGCGCTGGTGGGCTGGACCGGCTCGGTCGTCCTCGGCCTGGTGCAGCACCTCGTCCGTTGGGAGGTCCCGCTCCCGCAGCTGCTTCGCCTGCCGGTGGAACGGGTGCACGAGGTCTTCGCCCCCGAAGCGCGTCCGCGGTTCGCGGCGGGGGGCTTCTTCTTTCACCGCCTGCGCTTCGCCCACGGCGCGGTGGCCCTGCTCGGGCCGGCGCTGGCGGCCGCGCTCCGGGCGGCACCGGCGCGCCGCCGGTGGATGGCCGCCTGGCTGGCGGTGACCTGTGTCCTGGCCGTGTACCTCTCCTTCGCCCGGGCGGCGCTGGGCGCCGTGCTGCTCGTTGCCCTCTTCGCCGCGCTGTACATCGCACGCGGCTGGAACCGCCGGGCCGGCGCTGCGGCCCTGCTCGCGCTCCTGCTGGCGGTGGCCGTCGCCCCGGGCTGGCGGGTGCGAATCTCCGAGGCCGGCCGCAACCTCTTCGACGGCGAGCGAGCGGTGGCGCGCGCCGCGGGGTGGGACCTGATTGCCGGCCATCCCCTGCTCGGAGTCGGCTTCGGCAACTACCGTGCGGCCGCCCTGGAGCGCTCCAGGGCCACCGGCCTCCCCCAGCACCTCGCCCGGGACGCCCACGCGCTCTGGCTCACCGCCTGGGCGGAGACTGGGCTCCTCGGCCTCCTCGGCTGGCTCGCCTGGCAGGTGCTCCTGGCCCTGGCGCTCCTCCGCCGGGCACGCCGCGGCGCCTGGCCGGCGGCGGGCGCGCTGCTCTCCCTCATCGCCTTCCAGGCGCTCTCCCTGGTCCATCACCTCCCTTTTCAATCCAGCGTGCACCTCACCTTCGCCCTGGTCTGGGGAGCGGGGCTCGGGCATGCCGGGGAAGGCGTTCAGGCGAGCGCGCGCCGGTAGACGTCGACGGTCCTCGCCGCGCAGGCGTCCCAGCCGAAGAGCGCGGCGCGGGCGAGCCCGCGCTCGACGAGCGAGGCCCGCCACATGGCATCCGAGGCGATTCTCTGCGCCGCATCGAGCCAGGCGGTCGCATCGTCCGGTGCGAGGAGCACGCCGGCCTCGCCGATGACCTCGGGCAACGCCCCGGCCCGGGCGCCGGCCACCGGGCAGCCGCAGGCCATGGCCTCGAGCGCGGGGAGCCCGAAGCCCTCGTGGAGCGAGGGCACGAGCAGCGCCTCGGCGAGCCCGTACAGCGCCGGGAGGAGCGACTCCTCCACCGGAGGAAGGCAAACGACGCCGGGCGGCGGCTCGAGCCGGGCGCGGGCGTCGGGGCCGGCCAGGACGACCAGCGGGAGCGGGAGGTGCGGCGCCAGGCCGGCGAGCCAGCGGAGGTTCTTGTGCGGCTTGGTGTTGCCCACGGCGAGGAAGTAGCGAGCGGGGAGGCGGAGCGCGCTCCGGGCACGCTCCCGGTCCGTGGCGGCGGGCGGCTGGAAGTGGGGGTCCACGCCGTCGGGGATGACCTCGATGCGCTGCTCGGCGAGGTCGAGCGCCCGCGCCAGCTCGCCCCGGGCGAAGGTAGAGACGGTGATCACGGTGGCCCGGCGGAGGCGGGGCTGCACCACCCAGCGGTAATAGAGGGCGGTGGCCAGGCCGTACTCGCGCGCCCGGACGCGGTGGGTGGCGTCGTGCAGCGTGGCCACCAGCCGTCCGGGCCACAGCCGGGGGACGGAGAAGGAGGTGGCGTGGAAGAGGTCCGCTCCGGCCCTGGTCAGCTCGAGAGCCAGCGCCGGTTGCTCGAGCGGCGAGAGGAAGCCGGCGCGGGACGGTCGGACGGGGATGGGCGGGGCGAGCGGCCCGAGCGGCGGAACACCGCCCGGAGGGCCGAGGCCGACGACCTCCATCTCCGGAACGAGCCGCGGAATCCGGGCCGCGAGCGCCAGGGCGTAACGCGCGATGCCGTGCATCGGGCCCTCCACCATGCGCAGGTCGAGCAGGAGGCGGGGGCGGCGCGCGCCGCTCAAGGGGTGCTCTCCCCGGTGCCGGCCGCGCCGCGCGCCAGGCCGAGCGCCAGCACCGCCGCCATCGACACCTCGGCGTGAAAGAGCGGGTCGTGGAGCAGACCGAGCAGGGCCAGGAAGGCCACGCCCGCCCGACCGGCGGCGCCGAGCGGAGGCGCGGGCCGGACCCGGCGCCAGCAGAAGCCGAGCAGGACGAGGTAGAGGATCGCCGCGGGGAGGCCCGCCTCGGCGGCCAGCGTCAGGTACTGGTTGTGGGCCTTGCCGGCGTGGTGGACGACGTCCGGCGGAGCATCCGGCGGGGCGAAGAGACCGGGCCGGTAATTCCCCAGCCCCACGCCGACCCAGGGATGCTCGGCCACGGCCCGGACGGCCGAGACCAGGAGCCAGCGCCGGTCACCGGAGCCCTCGTCGCTCGCCGCCGAGGCGAAGCGAAGTCGCAGGCTGGGCACCCCGGCGACCAGCGCCGCGGCGGCGAGCAGCCCCAGGGCGAGCGCCGGCCAGCGCCAGCGACCCACCAGACGCAGGGCCAGGACGAGACCCATGGAGACGAGCAGGGCCACCGCCGCGGCGCGCGCGTGCGGGAGCCAGGCGACCAGGACCGCTCCGGCCAGCGCCAGCACCAGGGCGGCGCGCCGCCCCAGAGCGAGCCCGAGATCGAGGAAGCCGAGGACGAGAAACCCACCGACGTGAGCGAACTTCAAGCGGTGCAGGAGCAGGCCGCCGGCCATGAACCGCGACGGATCCCCGGGCAGCGTCTCGTACATCCTCTGGAACGGAAGGTGGGTCCATCGCCAGCGCTCGAAGGTTCCCGGCCCGGGCCAGAGCCCCCAGTGCTGGCACAGTGCCGCCAGGCACGAGGCGAGGAAGACCGCGCCCACCGCCCCGGCCAGCCGCACCCGGGCCCTCCGTCCGAGGAGGGGCAGGGTGGCGGCGGCAACGGGGAGGAAGCACCAGTCGACGATCCGCCATGCACCGCCCGGGGTGGGCAGGCGCCCCGCCAGGCGCGGCGCGACCAGGCACCAGCCGACGAAGGCCCACAGCGGCCAGTACCCCCGTGCCGCGACCCGCCAGGGCCGGCTGGGCGGCCACATGGCCACCAGCGACAGGGCCATCCCCAGTGCCGCCACTGCCTCGGAGAGCTGGATCCCCGTCCCCCACAGCGCGAGCCCGGCCTCGCCGAGGACCGCGCGCCACGCCCCGCGGGCGCGTTCCACCGTTTCGTCTCCGGGCACGGGTGCGGCGAGCACGCGCGGCGCACCGTACACCACTCGACCCGGGCGGGTGCGTGGTACACCGCCGGCCCCAAGGGGATGCGCGTCGCGCTCGTGCACGACTGGCTGGTGGGCCGCCGCGGCGGGGAGACCGTGCTCGAGGCCCTGGTCCGTCTCTTCCCCGCCTCGGAGATATTCACCCTGCTTCACCAGCCCGGGAGCCTGCCCGGGCCGATCGAATCCCGCCCCATCCACGTCTCACCGCTGCAGCACGTGCCGGGGGTGGTCCGCCACTACCGGAGCCTCTTGCCGCTCATGCCCTGGGCGGTGGGGCGCCTCGACGTGCGGGGGTTCGACCTCGTCGTCTCCACCAGTCACTGCGTCGCCAAGGGAATCCCGGTGCCGAAGGGGATCCCGCATCTCGCCTACGTCTTCGCGCCCATGCGCTACATGTGGGACCTCTTCGACGAGTACTTCGCCCCGGGGCGCGCCCGCTGGCCGGTGCGCCTCGGCGCGCGCGCCCTGCGTCCGTGGCTCCAGGCCTGGGACCGCCGCACCTCGGCGCTCCCGGACGCGATGCTGGCCGACAGCGAGCACGTGGCCCGTCGCATCGCCCGGGCCTGGGGACGGACGGTGGAGGTGGTCTACCCGCCGGTGGACGTCGAGCGCTTCGCCTCCGGCGAGCTGGGCCGTGGCGAGGGCGGCTACTTCCTCTGGGTGGGGGCGCTCGCCCCCTACAAGCGGCTGGACGTCGCCCTGGAGGCCTTCCGGCGCCTGGGCGCACCGCTCTGGGTGGCCGGCGAGGGGCAGGACCGGGTCCGCCTCCAGCGAGGGCGGCCGCCGTCGGTGCGCTGGCTGGGAGCCGTCCCCGACGCCGAGCTCCCGGCGCTCTACCGGGGCGCCCGGGCCCTGGTCTTCCCGGGCGAGGAGGACTTCGGCATCGTCCCCCTCGAGGCGCTCGCCTCGGGGCGCCCAGTGCTGGCGCTCGGGCGAGGCGGGGCGCTGGAGACGGTCACCCCGGAGACGGGCATCTTCTTCCCCGAGCCGACCGCCGAGGCGCTGGTCGAGGCGGTGCGCCGCTTCGACGTCTTCGAGCGGACCTTCCACCCGGAGGCGGCGCGCGCCCGGGCGCTGCAGTTCGGCCCGGAGCGGTTCGCCGCCGGCATCCGGGCCGCGGTGGCGGCGCTGCTGGCTCGCCCCCGGGCCGCCTCTCCGGTTCCGTGGTAGAGGGCGCGTTCCCCCCTCGATGTTCGGCCGCCTCCAGCGCTTCTACACGTCGATCAAGGTGGCCACCGACCTGGTCGTCCTGGTGGTGGCCTTCGCGCTGGCCTACCTGACGCGCCTCTACGGTCCCTTCTCCGAGCCCGTGCTGCCGCTGCGCGACTCGCTCATCACGCTCGGCCTCGGGCTCGTGCTCTTCCCGCTCGCCTACCGGCAGGCCCACCTCTATGCCACCAACCGGGCCCGGACCAACCTCGAGGAGGTCTCCGAGGTGGTCAAGGCCAGCGTCACGGCGACGGTGATCCTGGTGGCGCTGACCTACTTCCTCCGGGAGCGGTACTCGCGCGCCACCCTCGGGCTGTTCCTGGCCTACGCGGTCATCCTCGTCTCGGCCACCCGGCTCGCCTTCCGCTCGGTGCTCGCCTCCATCCGCCGCCGGGGCCGCAACCTCAAGACCATCCTGCTCATCGGGACGGGCAGCCTCGGGGAGCGCGTGGTGGAGACCATCGAGGCGCACGCCGAGCTCGGGTTCCGGGTGGTGGGGGCGCTCTCCCGGCAGCCGCTTCCCGCCGGCAGCACCGTGTGCGGCGTCCCGGTGATCGGCACCGTCGCCGACCTGGAAGGGGTCCTCGCCGCGCGCCCGGTGGACCAGGTGATCCTCGCCCTCCCCTCGGTGGAGACCCCGCTCCTCGAGCAGCTCATGGAGCGACTGGCGCTGCAGACGGTGGACGTCAAGGTGGTCCCGGACCTGTTCCAGTACGTCACTCTCTACGGAGGACTGGAGGAGTTCGGCGGACTGCCTCTCATCGGGCTCCAGGGAGGTCCGCTGGAGGGATGGAACCTGGTGGCCAAGCGCGCCTTCGACCTGCTCCTCTCGCTCCTCGCCCTGGCCCTGGTCTGGCCGCTCCTGGTCGCCCTCGCCCTGCTCGTCAAGCTCACCAGCCGGGGGCCGGTGCTCTTCCGCCAGGAGCGGATGGGGATGGACGGCCGGACCTTCCCCATCCTCAAGTTCCGCACCATGCGCACCGACGCGGAGGCGAGCGGAGCGGTGATGGCCCGGGCCGGCGATGTGCGCCGCACGCCGCTCGGCGCCTTCCTCCGTGCCTCGTCGCTGGACGAGCTGCCGCAGCTGTTCAACGTGCTCCGGGGGGACATGAGCCTGGTCGGCCCCCGCCCGGAACGGCCGGTGTTCATCGAGGAGTTCAAGCGCCGGATCCCCAAGTACCACCTCCGGCACAAGGTGAAGGCGGGCATCACCGGATGGGCACAGATCCACGGGCTGCGCGGCCAGACGTCGATCGAGAAGCGGATCGAGTACGACCTCTACTACATCGAGAACTGGTCGCTCGGGCTGGACGTGAAGATCCTCCTCCGCACCGCCCTGGGCGGCTTCCTCTCCCGCCACGCCTACTGAGGACGGCGCCGTTCGGCGATGGTCACTTGACCGCGCTCCGGCCTTTGCATAGATATGCACTTGTGTCGCATAACTATGAAGTGGGGGTGGTGGGCGCGTCCGGGTACTCCGGGATCGAGCTCTGCCGCCTGCTCGCCCAGCACCCGGACCTGGCACTCCGCTTCGTGGCCTCGGAGCGGTGGGAGGGCGAAACGGTGCGGGCGCGCACCGGCATCGGCGGGGCGGTGGGGGCGCTCCGCTACGTGGCGGTGCAGCGGGCGGTGGGTCTGGCCCGGAGCGCGGCCGCCGTCCTCCTGGCCACGCCGGCCGATGTCTCGCTCCGGCTCGCCCCCGGGCTGCTCGAGGCCGGGGTTCGGGTGGTGGACCTCTCCGGCGCATTCCGGCTCGGCTCGCCGGAGGCTTACCCGGCGGCCTACGGCTTCGCCCATCCCCATCCCGCGCTGCTCGCCGAGGCGGTGTACGGGCTCCCGGAGCTGGGACGGAGCGGCCTCGGCGGGGCCCGGCTGGTGGCCAACCCCGGCTGCTACCCCACCGCCGCCGCCCTGGCCGTCGCGCCGCTCCTCGCCGCCGGGGTGCTGGCCGACGAGGCGGTGGTGGTGGACGCCGCCTCGGGGATCACCGGGGCCGGCCGCCAGGCGCAGGAGAGCTTCAGCTTCGCCGAGGTGGACGAGGACGTACGGGCCTACCGCGTGCTCAGGCACCAGCACACCCCGGAGATCGCCCAGTCCTTCGCCCGGGCCAGGGGCCGGCGCGTGGCGGTGACCTTCACCGCCCACCTGCTTCCCGTCCGCCGCGGCATCCTCTCCACCGCCTCGGCGCGGCTCGCCGCCGGGGCGTCGCCCGAGCAGCTGCGAGCGGCCCTGGATTCGGCCTATGGCACCGAGCCGCTGGTCGAGGTGGTGGGAAGCCCGGAGGAGGTTTCGCTGCGCTCGGTGGTGGGCACGCCGCGGGCGCGGATCGGCCTGGCCTGCGCCACCGACGGCTTCGACCCCGGGCGGGTGGTCATCGTCTCCGCCCTGGACAACCTCCTCAAGGGAGCGGCCAGCCAGGCGATCCAGAACCTGAACGCCATGCTCGGCCTGGGCGAGACCCGGGGGCTCGTCTTCGAGCGCGGCGGGGAGGCGCCGTGAACCCGCCCATCGGGTTTCGCTTCGCCGGGATGCACGTGGGCATCAAGCCGGGCCGCAAGGACCTGGCGCTGGTGACCAGCGACGTCGGCGCCTCGGCGGCCGGCTGCCTCACCGTCAACCGGGCCAAGGCGGCCCCGGTGCGGGACGTGGAATCCCGGCTCCCCGGGGCCGGGGTGCGAGCGGTGCTCATCAACAGCGGCAACGCCAACGCCCTCACCGGCGGCGCCGGGGAGGAGGACGTCCGCCGGGTGCGGGCCGAGCTTGGAGCCGCCCTCCACGTCGCCCCCGAGGCCATCCTCACCGCCAGCACCGGGGTCATCGGTGTGCGCCTGCCGGTGGATCGCATCACCGCAGCGCTCCCCCGGCTGGTGGAGGCGCTCGGACCCCGCTGGGAGGGCGCCGCCGAGGCCATCCTCACCACCGACACGCACCCCAAGGTCGCCGGCCGGACGCTGATGCTGGGCGGCCGGGAGGTGCGCCTGCTCCTCGACGCGGAAGGGGAAGACGCACTCGACGGTGCGCGCCCAGAGGCTGTACATCACCGGCAGGACGACCAGCGTGAGCGCGCAGGCGCTCAGCGTCCCGCCCACGATCACCACCGCGATCGGGCGCTGCACCTCGCTGCCGATGGCCTGGCTGAGCGCGGCCGGCACCATGCCGAGCGCCGCCAGGGCGGCGGTCATGAGCACGGGCCGCAGCCGCTGGCGGCAGCCGGCCGGGATGGCGTCTTCGAGCGACCGCCCGGCGCGCCGCTGGTCGAGAATCGCAGACAGCACGAGCACGCCGTTCAGCGATGCCTGGCCGATCAGGGCGATGAACCCTACCGCCGCCGAGACCGACAGCGGCATGCC
>Ga0187777_10001907_pt1 | contig 13411 bp, 12 predicted proteins | sample 1015_Q2_SP5_10_M_FD_132416 | JGI IMG/M metagenome (GOLD analysis project Ga0187777, IMG submission 132416) | Tropical peat soil microbial communities from peatlands in Department of Meta, Colombia - 1015_Q2_SP5_10_MG | ecosystem: Environmental > Terrestrial > Soil > Wetlands > Peat | place...
GTGATAGAGCATGCCGAAGAGGAACGGAATATCCGTGCCGGAGCGAATGCGCACGTAGTAATCAGCCTTGGCGGCCGTGCGCGTGAAGCGTGGATCGACTACGATCATCCGCGCGCCCGTTTCCTTCGCGTGCAGCATATGCAGCATCGACACCGGGTGCGCCTCGGCCGCGTTCGAGCCGATGTACAGCGCGCACTTGGTGTTCTGCATGTCGTTGTACGAGTTGGTCATCGCGCCGTAGCCCCAGGTGTTGGCTACGCCGGCGACCGTGGTCGAGTGGCAGATCCGCGCCTGGTGGTCGCAGTTGTTCGTGCCCCAGAAGGAGACAAACTTGCGCAGCAGGTAGCTCTGCTCGTTGCTGTGCTTGGAGCTGCCAACCCAGAAGACCGCATCGGGACCGCCTTTCTCCTTGTCGTTGCGGATCGCGAGCAGCTTGTCTCCGACCTCCTTCATCGCGTCGTCCCACGACATCTTCTGCCACTTGCCGTTGACGAGCTTCATCGGCGACTTGAGGCGGTGCGAGTTCTCGACCATGCCGTGCTCTCGCACCGAGGCGCCCTTGGCGCAGTGGGCGCCGAGGTTCAGCGGCGAATCGAACACCGGCTCCTGGCGGATCCACACGCCGTTCTGCACGACGGCGTCGACGGAGCAGCCGACCGAGCAGTGGGTGCATACGGTGCGCTTGGTTTCGGTCTTGCCCGCGGCCTCGTCCTTGGCGTCGGCCTTGCCGACCACGCCGTAGGGAAGCTGGCTGGCGAAAGCGCCGGCGCCTGCGGCGACGCCGGAACGCTTCAAAAACGTCCGCCTGTCCATCGTCGAGGGTTTATCCCCCGACGCGCGGCGGAAACGTGGACGAGCTGCCGGGGCGCTCTCAGTGGCCCTGTTGATCTTGGTGAGCAGCATGATCCATCCTCCTCCTAGAAACTGTTGGTGAAGCCACTGCGCGTGCTGCTTTCTCGCTCGCGACGTTTCCCAAACAACTTACGTCTTCGCTGTTTGGTAGTAGCGCTTCACGTGATCGGTGAGTCGATAGCTTTGGCTCGCTTCCGACTCCGCCGCAGCGCCTGCCGCGGGCGCGACGCCCGACAGTGAACGCGCCGCGAGCGCAGCGGCGCCTGCGCCGCCCGCACCGAGCGCGAGCAGAAAGCCGCGCCGTTTGGCGTTCGTGCGAGGAGAGGGACCGTTGGATTCGAGCGAGGACCTGCCAGGATTGTTACGCCGGCTCGAGCGCATGCGTGCCTCCACGAAAAGCTTGCAAATGACTTACAACCGTGACTTTTTCGGACCGTCCCGAGGGGCCCCGAGATCCGTTAATCGATGGCGTACGAGTCACGTTCGATCGCCATGAAAAGTTGGGTGAATTCTGCTACTCGCCGGTAGTAATTGGCAATAGAAGAATTGCGTATTGCGGTGCAGCATGCAAATACCCATGGCGCCACGTAGGCGAAGAAGAATTCCCGCTGTGCCGCCACTGGCACGGGAACGACTCCGGGTGCCCCGGCGACCAGCGCCCGCATGACCTCGCAAACGGTCGCGAGATGGTCTTCGTAAAGGGGAACCTCCGGGCGCCGCGACAGCCCCAGAGCGGCCAACCGACTCCGCAGGTCGGCGAGGAGGTTGCTCCCCGGCTGCGGGAGGTAACTCGACGCGTGCAGGCTGACCTCGCTCCTGCCCACCCCCACGAACAGATCCTGGTATTCCTCGGTCGCCGCTTCCGGGTTCATCGCTTCGCTTGCCTGGGCGAGGTCCCGCCACGCGCGGGCAAACTCCTTTGCCGCCTCGTCGGCACTCGCCACCTGCAGCTCGCCCGCTGCGGCGATCGCCCGCAGCAGCGCGGCGTCCGGTGCGCCCGCATACAGCCGTGCGAGCAGCGCGTAGAAGTCGGCACGCGCCTGATCCTCGGGTCCGATGGATCCGCCGACCTGCGCGTCGGCCTCGCTCGCGCCGCTCACGGCTCCTGAGTCCTTCGGCCGTTCTCGGTCCGCGGAAGTTCCTTCTCCATCCTGTCGATCACGCGACAGTCCGCGCACATCTTCAGCTGCTCGAGCGCACCCGGGGCGGCGAACATCGAATGGCCGGCCAGGCGCGCGAGCATGCTGTCGATCATCTTCTCGGTGCCGAGCGGCTTGCCGCAGCGGATGCAGTTGAAGATCGCGGCCTCGTTGAGCACGCGAGGCTCGCGTGCGGCGGGGCCTAGCAGCAGCCGCGGTTCGAGCGCGATGGCATCCTCCGGGCAGGTCGCTACGCAGATGCCGCACTGCACGCACTTGGTCTCGATGAAGCGAAGCTGCGGGGCCTGCGCCTGCGGGTGATCGAGGATCGCACCCTCGGGGCACGCGCCCACGCAGGCGAGGCACATCGTGCAGGAATCCCGATTGACAGCGATCGTCCCGAAGGGCGCGCCGTTCCCGAGCGCAATGACATCGCGCGGCGTTGGCGCGTGCTCTGCGAGATGCTCGATCGCGAGTGCAAGCGTGGCACGCTTGTCGGCGCTCCAATGAAACGCGGCGGGCGAGCGCACGGCGAGCGCGGGCTCGAGCTTCCACACGGCATCCTCCAGGGCGCGGACATCGGCAGCGCGAATGAGATGCGCGTGCCGTCCTTGGTAGCCGAGCGCCTGTGTGATCGTATCTGCAAAGCCCATCTGACGCTCGATCGCCTCGGCGTATTGCGGAGCTTCGGCGCCGGTGGCAAGCACCGCCACCTCGCTCGCACCATAGGCGAGCGCACCCAGCCACGCGTCGATCCCGGCCGAGGCCATGTGGTGCAGCTCCACCGGGATTACGCGCGCCGGCAGCCCTTTGCCCCGGCGCCCGAGACCGAGGATCAGCTCGCGCCCGGCACCGTCGTGGAAAAGCAGGCAGGCATCGCGTCCTCCGCCGGCGCGATAGGTCGCGAGCAGCGTACGCACCCGCAATCCCAGTTCGGACACCGATGGATAGACATAGCTCATCGCCCCCGACGGGCACACGGTCGCGCACGCTCCGCAGCCCATGCACAGGTGCGGCTCGACGAAGACATGGTCGGGATCGCCCTCGGCCTCGCGAATGGCTTGCGTCGAGCAGACGTCGAGGCACTGATTGCAGCCGGGCTGCGCCGAGCGCGAATGCGCGCATATGCTGGCCTTGTAGCTGAAAAACTTCGGCTTCTCGAACTCGCCGACCGCCGCCGCGATGTCCACGACCGCGGCGGCCTGCGCAGCCGCGTCCGGCCCCGGGTGCCAGTAGCCCTGCGGCGGCTGGTGCATGCGAAACACCGGCTCGCGGCCAAGGTCGAGCACGAGGTCGAACGCGTCCTCGCGCTCGGCTGCAGTCGCGCTGCGCTCGAAGTCGATGGCACCGATCGCGCCGCACGCCGCCACGCACTTGCGATGATCGCGGCAGCGCTCGAGATCGATCTGGTAGCTCCAGTCGATTGCCTGCTCGGGGCAGACCTTGATGCACGCGTTGCAGCGTGTGCAGACCTCGAGGTCGATGGGATTCTCTTGGGTCCAGCGCGCCGCGAACGTGCCGAGCCACCCGGAGAGAGCGACCAGCTTGCCCGAGCAGACCGGATAGTCGCGCGCGCTCGGCAGCTCGCTCCCGGTCGCGCGGCCCGTGATCAGCGCCGTGACCTCGAGCTGCTCATGGAGCTTGTCCGCCCAGTACAGGACGGCATCCGACTGGCCGACGATCAGCAGCCGGCCAGCAGAGGTGAAGCTCACGCGCGGGACGGGCTCGGGCTCGGGAAGCCCCGCCGCCGCGAGCAGCGCAGCGATCTTCGGCGTCGCCGTCTGTCCCTCGCCGGACCAGCCCGCCGCCTCGCGGATGTTGACGAAGGAGAGCGGCTTCGTGCCGCCGCCCTCGTGCACGGCGTCCTCGAAGCGCTGCGCCTCCTGGGTGCAGGCCACGAGACACTCGCCCTTCGCGTCGACGAGCGCAGCGATTTCCTTCTGACAGAGCTGACCGTGAACCCGCGGAGTCCCGGCGAGCGCGAGCACACGCGCCAGCGCCGCCGCATCGAGCGGCAGCGTGCCATTGCAATTGCAGAGCAGAAGCTCCTTGTTGCCGATGCTCACGACGTCGAACCGGGCTTCCCTTCCTCCGGTGCGGTTGCGCGCGCTGTCTCGGCGCTCGCGGACGCAGCCTTGGGCGTCAATGCCTCGCCCGCAGGAAGCGGCGATTGCGCGGGCATCGTGCCTGCACCCGCCTCGGGCGGCGTGACCGCCGCCGGAGACGCGATTGCAGAGAATCCGCGCTGGAGCAATCCCTGCAGGACATCGGGCGCTATCGGATCGGCCTTGGTGTAGTCGTCGATGTAGACGTCGAGCCCGTCCATCAGGTTAAAGCGAGGATCGCGGAAAAGCTGCTTCAGCGCTGCGCGCTTGAGCTTCTCGTCGACCTCGGGGCGCAGGAAGGCGGTGAAATCCGCGTCGAAGCCGAGTGAATCGACGCTCGGCAGCTCGCTCGCCGCGGGAGCGCCGGTCGATGTCGCCGCCGCCGGTACCGATGGAGCCGCGGACGCGATCGGCGATGTCGCGGCTTCTGCCTCTGCGCTCGACGCCAAGCTCGCCTCGCGCTTGCGTCGTGACCACCGCGAAAGCGAGAGTCGCTCTACGTCCGCTGGCTTGTCTTTCATCGGCCTCTGCCTCCGCTCGCCTCGCGGCGGCGTGCGGGATCGCCTTCGTAGAACTCGTTGCGCTTCGCCTTCTTGCGCGGCTCGCCCTTGTAGTGCGTGAGAACGAAGCGCTCCATCTCGGCAAGCAGCGGCGCCGGAACCGGCACCGCATCGACCTGCTCGCCGGCATCGAGAAAGCGCGCCGCTTCGCTGTAGCTCAGGCTGACGACGATCGGCCGCGCCGCGGGTTCCTCTCCTGTCTCCGTCATTCGCCAGAGCACGAACAGCTTCGGCTCCTCGGCGGAGACATTCAGAAAATAGCCTTCGGCCTCCACCGGATGCAGCTCGACGAACAAACCGGGACAGCGCCAGCGCGCGCCGATGCCCGCGCCTTCGATGCGCACCGGCTCGCCCGAGGATTCCTCCGCGAGCTCGACCGCGATCGCCTCCCAGCGCTCGTCGACCCACCGATTCGCGAGCGGCACGCGCTGCATGATCACGGCCACGGGAAACCGCATGAACGGCATGGATTTAGTTATGAAGCAACTCGCTGCGCGATCGGCCGATCATACTCCTGGCGATTGGCGTCTGCTAAGATCATCGATTGCCCCGCTACGCCAACGCGCCAATGGCCCGTGTGATTCCCCTCGCCGACGCTCGCTCCGCGCCCCTCGCGCCCGAGTTGCACCGGCTTGCCGTCGCGCCGCGCGTGGCGCCGACGGGGCTTCTCGCCGACGCACGCGGGCGCAGCCTGCGCGATCTGCGCGTCTCGGTCACCGATCGCTGCAACTTCCGCTGCGTCTACTGCATGCCGAAGGACGCGTTCGGCCGCGATCACGCCTTCCTGCCGCATGCCGAGCTGCTGACCTTCGAAGAGATCGCAAGGCTTGCGCGCGTGTTCAAGGCGCACGGCGTGGAAAAGATCCGGCTCACGGGCGGCGAGCCGCTGCTGCGCAAGAACATCGAGCGCCTGGTCGAGATGCTCGCCGCCATCGGCGGGCTCGATCTCACGCTCACGACCAACGGCTCGCTGCTCGCACGCAAGGCGCGAGAGCTCAAGGCCGCGGGACTCAACCGGGTCACCGTCAGCCTCGACGCGCTCGACGACGACATCTTCCGCGCCATGAACGACGTCGACTTTCCGGTGGCGAAGGTGCTCGACGGGATCGAGGCGGCCATGCAGGCGGGCCTCGCGCCGATCAAGATCAACATGGTCGTCAAGCGCGGGATGAACGAGCACGAGATCATGCCCATGGTGCGGCGCTTCCGCGGCAGCGGCCACATCCTGCGCTTCATCGAGTACATGGACGTGGGACACACCAACGGCTGGCGCATGGACGAGGTCGTTCCCTCCGCGGAGGTGCTCGCCATCATCGGACGCGAATTTCCGCTCGAGGCGATCGAGGCCGCGTATGCGGGAGAGGTCGCCGAGCGGTGGCGCTATCGCGACAGCGCGAATGCGGGCGAAATCGGCGTCATCTCCTCGGTCACGCAGGCCTTCTGCCGCGACTGCACCCGTGCGCGTCTCGCCACCGACGGCAAGCTCTACACCTGCCTGTTCGCGACCGCGGGGTACGATTTGCGCGCGCTCCTGCGCGGCGGCCGCAGCGACGACGAGATCGGCAACTACCTCGCCGCGATCTGGCTGCAGCGTGCCGACCGTTACTCCGAGATCCGCTCCGAGCACACGGCCGCGCTGCCGAAGATCGAGATGAGCTACATCGGCGGGTAGAGCTCGCCCGCCGCATGAACGCGCCCAACACCCCCTACCGCCCCATCCTTTCCGACGCTGCCCGGCCGGCGACCTTCGGCGTGCGCGCCGTCGACGAGAACGGCGAGGCGCGCGAGACAGCGATCGCCGGCGAGCATCCGCTCACGCTCTACGTCGACAAGCAGGAAATCCTCACCATCATGACGCTCGGCGCCGCACCCGAGGCGCTCGCGATCGGGTACCTGCGCAACCAGCGCCTGCTCGAGCGCATCGAGGACGTCGTCTCGGTGCAGGTCGACTGGGAGGTGAACGCCGTCGCGGTAACTACGCGGCACGGGTTGAAAGACCTCGCGGCCAAGACGGCGAAGCGCACGAAGACGACCGGCTGCGGCCAGGGCACGGTGTTCGGCGACCTGATGGAGGAGATCGACTCGGTGCGCGTGCCGTCCGACGCGAGGCTCTCGCGCGCAACGCTCTACGCGCTGCTCGAGCGCGTGCGGGCCCACGAGACGATTTACAAGCAGGCGGGCGCCGTGCATGGCTGCGCGCTTGCAACGAATGGAACGGCCGCGAGCGATATCCTGTACTTCGTCGAGGACGTGGGCCGCCACAATGCAGTCGACGCGATCGCCGGCATGATGTGGCTCGATCGCGTCGAGGGCGGCGACAAGATCTTCTACACGACAGGGCGGCTCACCTCCGAGATGGTGATCAAGGCGGCGCAGATGGAGATCCCCTTTCTCGTCTCGCGCTCCGGCCTGACGCAGATGGGCTACGAGATCGCGCAGAAAGTGGGCATGACCATGATCGGCCGCGCGACGGGCAGGCACTATCTGCTGTTCACCGGCGGCGAACGGTTTCGCAGCGAAGCATGAGCGCCGAGACGCGCACCGAAGCGCGCGGCCAGTGCCACTGCGGCCGAGTTCACTTCGTCGCTCGCTTTCCCTCGCGCTTCTGCTGTCACTGCCACTGCCAGAGCTGCCGCCAGTCGCACGCGGCAGGGTTCGTCACCTGGATCGGGTTCAAGGCCGAGCAGGTCGCGGTCGTCGCCGGCGCCGAGGAGCTCGCCGCCTACGAATCCTCGCCTGGCACGCGGCGCACGTTCTGCCACGTCTGCGGGACCAAGCTCTTCTTCGAGTCCTCCCGCTGGCCGGGCGAGATCCACATCGCGCTCGCCGCGTTCAGGACGCCGGTCGACCGCGAGCCGGAGGGCCACGCGTTCTACGAAGAGCACGTCGAATGGATTCCGTGGCCCCCCGAGCCTGCGCCGACGGGGCAGAAGCACGGCGTCACGGGTCTCGTGCTCGCCGGCGGCCAGGGCCGGCGCATGGGCAGCGTGGACAAGGGCCTCGTCCTCCTGCAGGGACAGCCGATGGTGCGTCATGTGATCGAGCGCTTCGCGCCGCAGGTCGACGAGATATTGATCAACGCCAACCGCAGCATCGCCGAGTACGAGGCTTTCGGCTACCCGGTCATCCGAGATCAGATCGACGGCTTCGCGGGGCCGCTCGCGGGTCTGCAGGCCGGGCTGATGCACGCGGAGCATCCGCTCGTGGCGACCGTGCCGTGCGATTCTCCTTTCCTGCCGCTCGACCTCGTAGTGCGCCTGCAGAAAAACCTCGAAGCGCAGAACGCGGATTTTGCCGTCGCGCGAACGATGGATCAGCCGCACCCCGTGTTCGCGCTCGTGCGCCGGTCGCTGCTGCCGCAGCTCGCGAGCTTCCTCCAGGCAGGCGGGCGCAAGATCGACGCGTGGTACGCTTCGCTCAAGGCGATAGAGGTCGCCTTCGACGACGAGGCCGACGCCTTCCGCAACATCAACACCGCAGAGGAGCTGAAACAGGCCGACCCGGTCGCTGAACAATGAACCAGCCCAAGACGCTGCGCGAAGCTTCCTGCGCAGACGACTACGATCCGAACTCGATGCCGGTCGCGAAGGCGCGCGAGCTGATCGCGAGCTTCCTCGTGCCGGTGAGCGCCGTCGAGCGCGTGCACGTGCGCAGCGCGCTCGGCCGCGTGCTCGCCGAGGACCTCGTCTCGCCGCTCGACGTGCCCGGCCACGACAACTCGGCGATGGACGGCTACGCGGTGCGCTTCGCGGATCTCAAGGCCGACGGCGAAACGCTGCTCAAGCGGGTGGGCGAATCGTTCGCGGGCAAGCCCTGGCACGGCGAGATTGCCGCGGGCGAATGCGTGCGCATCTTCACCGGCGGCGTGATGCCGCGCGGCGCCGACACCGTGGTGATGCAGGAGCGCGCAAGCGAAGATGCTGCCGGCGTCCGCATCGCGCCCGACGCCGTTCGCAAGCCGGGCACCAACCGCCGCTTCGCCGGCGAGGACCTGAAGCGAGGCCAGACCGTGTTCCGAGCCGGCCAGCGCCTGCGGCCGGCAGAGCTCGGCATGATCGCCTCGCTCGGGATCGGCGAGATCAACGTCTATCGGCGGCTGCGCGTCGCCTTCTTCTCGACCGGCGACGAGCTCAAGTCGGTCGGCACGCCGCTCGCCGCGGGCGAAATCTACGACAGCAACCGCTATACGCTCTACGGCGTGCTGACGCGCCTCGGCTGCGAAGTCATCGACATGGGCGTGGTCGCCGACGATCCTGCATCGCTCGAGCGTGCTTTCTCCGGCGCGGCGCAGGCCGCGGACGTGGTCATCACCTCCGGCGGCGTGTCGGTCGGAGAGGCGGATTACGTCAAGCGTCTGCTCGACAAGCTGGGCGAGGTGCTGTTCTGGAAGATCGCGATGAAGCCCGGACGCCCGCTCGCTTACGGCAGGATCGGCAACGCACATTTCTTTGGGTTGCCAGGCAATCCGGTGGCGGTGATGGTCACGCTCTACGAGTTTGTGCGCGACGCGCTGCTCACGCTGCAGGGGCAGCGCGAGATTACGGCGCCGCCGACATTCAAGGTGCCGCTGTCCGCGCCGATCAAGAAGCTGCCCGGACGCACGGAATTCCAGCGAGGCATCCTGTCGCCCGACGGCGCCGGCGGCTGGACGGTGCGCACGACCGGCGACCAGGGTTCCGGAATACTCTCATCGATGTCGCAGGCCAACTGCTTCATCGTGCTGCCCACCGAGACAGGCAACGTCGCTGCCGGAGCGCTCGTCGACGTACAGTTGCTCGAGGGGCTCATTTGAATTGACGCAGCGTCCAGAGCCCCCGTAAGATCGTAACGGGGCTGGCAGACGCCCCGCCGCATCGACGATTCCGTCCAAGCTCTGCTTCGTTGCCGCGGACACTTGTCTTGCGGCGGGAGGCTTACGATGGATGCGGCTCATTCCGATTGCACCCGCACACTGAACGCCGCTGCGCGGACGTTGCAGCCACCGGTGCTCCTCGAGGCAGGGGGGTCATGAGTGGCGCCGCGCCGCCGCCGCCATCCTTCCGCGAAGCGCTGCGCTTCTGGTGGAAGCTCGGCTGGATCAGCTTTGGCGGCCCGGCCGGACAGATCGCGATCATGCATCGCGAGCTCGTCGAGCAGAAGCGGTGGATCTCCGAGGGGCGCTTCCTGCACGCGCTCAACTACTGCATGGTGCTGCCGGGACCGGAGGCGACGCAGCTCGCCACCTACATCGGCTGGCTGCTGCATCGTAGCTGGGGTGGCGTCGTCGCCGGGGCGTTATTCGTGCTGCCCTCGCTCGCGGTGCTCATCGCGCTCTCGTGGATCTACATGGCCTACGGCGACGTGCCGACGATCGCGGGCGCGCTCTACGGGGTCAAGCCCGCGGTGACCGCGATCGTGCTACATGCCGCGTGGCGGATAGGCTCGCGTGCGCTGAAGTCGCCTTCGCTGTGGGCTATCGCCGCAGCAGCCTTCGTCGCAATCTACGTCTTCGCGGTGCCCTTTCCGGCGATCGTGATCGCGGCTGGCCTGACCGGCGCGCTGGGCGGAAGAATCGCGCCGCGGCAGTTCGCCACCGGCGGCGCGCATGCCAGCGCCGCCGTGACGCACGCGCGCGCAGTCATTGACGACAACACGCCGACGCCACCGCATGCACGCTTCCGCTGGGCGGGACTGGCTATGGTGATCGCGGTCTCGCTGCTGCTGTGGGCGGGCACGCTCGGCGCGCTCGTCGCCGCATTCGGCCTCCGCGGTGTCCTGCCGCAGATGGGATGGTTCTTCACCAAGGCGGCCCTAGTCACCTTCGGCGGCGCCTATGCCGTACTGCCCTACGTGGTGCAGGGCGCAGTCGACAGCTTCGGCTGGCTCACGGCGCCGCAGATGATCGATGGGCTTGCGCTCGGCGAGACAACGCCCGGGCCGCTCATCATGGTGGTCGCGTTCGTCGGCTTCGTCGGCGGCTGGACGAAGCAGATCTTCGGCCCCGAGCAACTGTTCGCGGCGGGGGCGCTCGCGGCGGGCGTGGCCACGTGGTTTACTTTCCTGCCTTCGTTTCTGTTCATCCTCGCCGGAGGGCCGCTGATCGAATCCACGCACGGGGACCTGAAGTTCACCGCGCCGCTGAGCGGGATCACCGCGGCGGTGGTCGGGGTGATCCTCAACCTCGCCGTGTTCTTCGCCGTCCACGTTCTGTGGCCGGCGGGGCTGCGGGGGAGCTTCGACTACGTTTCCGCGCTGATCGGGATCGCGGCAGCGCTCGCGCTGTTCCGGTTCAAGGCAGGCGTGATCCCGGTGATCCTCGCCTGCGCGGGCGCGGGGCTCCTGCTCGCGCTCGCCGGAAGCAGCTGATCAGCGGTGCGGGACGAGCGCGAGCGGCCGTGCGGGCGACGAGGCGGCTCGGGGTTTGGTCGCTTGCCGGTCGCCTGCGTCAGCCTCGCTCGCGATACGCTCGACCCGGCGCACGGCGCTTCGCCAGGCCACCATCCCCAGAACGATTCCGACCCCAGCGAGAACCAGCGTCGCAGCCGGCGCCCTCGCGCTCGCGCCGCTGATCAAATCTCGCGCAGCGATGAGCACGAGACTCATGCCGACAAACGCGGCCAGCAGACAGAGTTGCACCGCAAACAGCGGCCAGGTCAGTCGCGGCTGCCCGGCGTCGAGCACCGAGGCGCTGAAAACGTGATTGCTTTCGCCGTTCATCGAACGCATCCCGTCGCTCAGTAATACGGGAACCGCTGGCCGCGATCGAGGCGACGCATGCGCTCCTCGAGCTCGAAGACGTTCTGCGCGCGGGCGAGATAGGCCTCGCGCTCGCGCATCTCCTGCTTCCACAGCCAGCGATCGAGGCGCGCCAGCAACCCCGACCGCGGCGCGCGTGTTTCGCCTCCCGGCAGCCCGCCGGGGAACGCCAGGGCCTGGGCGAGCTTCGCCCATGCGCCGATGAGACTCGAATCGTCTGCGAGAAAGCTTGTGACTTTCATGTCGGACTCCACTTGCGCGCCGCGGTAGCGGGCGCGCTCGCTGTTGCCTCCATGACCCGAATCTATGGTCGAGGCACGAGCCCGTCCAATCGTATTTCCGGAAGGAGGCGATCGGTTTTGCCGATCGCCGGTGCGGCAACTGTTCCCGCGGCTACCGCCTAGCGGCGGAGAGGACCCCGTGAACGTCGCGCACGAGCGCGAGCGCGCGCTTGAGCTCGACGAGGCCGCGCACCTCGAGCGTGAAGGCCATGCGCGCGTGTAGATTGCGCGACTGCGTGTTGACCGCCGTGACGTTGATTTTCTCGCGCGAGAACACTTCGGAGACGTCGCGCAGCAGTCCCTGGCGATCCATCGCCTCCACGATGACATCGACCGGAAAGACCTCGTCGCGCGCCTTGCCCCATTCCGCGGTGATGAGCCGCTCGGGCTGGCGCTCCTTCATGCGGGCTACGTTGGCGCAGCCCTGGCGGTGGACGCTGATGCCCTTGCCGCGCGTGACGAAGCCGACGATCGGATCGGGCGGCGCCGGCTTGCAGCAGCGCGCGAGGCCCGTGAGCAGGCGATCGACGCCGACGATGAGAATGCCGCTGCCCGCGCGCGCGGCCTTGCTCTCCCGCGGCACGAGCTCCTCTGCCGCCGGCGCGGGCGGCGCTTCTCCGGGATGACCGGCGGCACGGATCGCGTTCTGCAGGTGACGCAAATTGATCTCCGCGCGCGCGACTGCGGCGAACAGCTCCTCGGGCTTCGCAAAGCCCGCCTCGGCGGCGATCGTCTCCAGCTTGAGCGCCGTGGCGCCCGCGCGCGCGAGCTCGCGCTCGACCATCTCACGGCCGTGCGCGATCGTCTCCTCGAGCTGCTGCGCCTTGAACCACTGCCGCACCTTGGTGCGGGCGCGATGGCTCACCACGTAGCCGAGCTCGGGGTTGAGCCAGTCGCGACTCGGGCCAACTGAGGGCCCGCCCTTCACCGCGACGATCTCGACCCGCTGCCCGCTCGCAAGGACAAAATTGAGCGGCACCATCGCGCCATCCACGCGCGCGCCGCGGCAGCGGTGGCCGAGGCTCGTGTGCACCGCGTAGGCGAAGTCGACGGGGGTCGCGCCGCGCGGCAGGTCGACCACCTTGCCCTGCGGGGTGAGCACGTAGATGGTGTCGGTGAACAGGCTCGACTTGAACTGCTGCAGCCACTCGCCGGCGTCGGCAACCGCGTCCTTCCAGTCGAGCACGTGCCGCAGCCAGGCGATCTTTTCCTCGTAACCCGGATCTCGCCGGCCGGCCCGAGCGCCTTCCTTGTAGCGCCAGTGCGCCGCGACCCCATATTCGGACTGGCGGTGCATCTCGTGCGTGCGTATCTGCACTTCGAGGGGCTTGCCTTCCGGCCCGATCACGGCGGTGTGCAGCGAGCGGTAGTCGTTGGCCTTCGGCTTGGCGATATAGTCGTCGAACTCGCCCGGCAGCGGCGCCCACAAGTGATGCACGAGGCCCAGGGCGGCGTAGCAATCCTTGACTGTATCGACCAGCACGCGCACGGCCCGGATGTCGTAGACCGCTTCGATCCCGGTCTGCTTGCGGCGCATCTTGCTGTAGATGCTGAAGATGTGCTTGGGGCGGCCGCTGACCGCTGCCTCGATGCCCGCGCCCTTCAGCTCGTCCTGAAGCTTGGCGATCACGCTCGCGATGTAGCGCTCGCGATCGAGACGCCGTTCGTCCAGGAGCTTTGCGATCTGCTTGTATTGTGCGGGCTCGAGCGCGCGCAGGCTCAAGTCCTCGAGCTCCCAC